>Ga0070684_100001367_pt1 | contig 17514 bp, 16 predicted proteins | sample KBSC723LmetaG_FD_65653 | JGI IMG/M metagenome (GOLD analysis project Ga0070684, IMG submission 65653) | Corn rhizosphere microbial communities from Kellogg Biological Station, Michigan, USA - KBS C7.2-3L metaG | ecosystem: Host-associated > Plants > Roots > Rhizosphere ...
CGTGATTGGTTTGATTTGATTTAAATTCGGAAATTGTAAAAATATAGATTTACAAAAGAATATTTTCATGAACAAAATAATCGCAACTGTCCTTCTAATGACAACTTCATCTATTCTCTCTGCGCAACAGGTAATACCCTTATATGATGGTGCTGTTCCAAATGCGAAACCATGCAATGAAACAGATCACGAATTCATCGATACGTCGTGGATGAAATCGGGGATCCTGGTCGTTGATCATATTAGCAAACCGACACTCACAGTTTTTGAGCCGACTTCGGAAAAAAGAAACGGAACGGCTGTCATAATTTGTCCTGGTGGTGGTTATAGTATCCTTGCCGCAGGACACGAAGGCGAGGACGTTGCAAAGGTTTTCAAGGATGCCGGCGTGACGGCTTTCGTTCTTCGATACCGGTTGCCAAAGGATGAGTGCATGAACCATAAAGAATACGTTCCCTTAATGGATGCGCAGCAGGCAATCTATTTTGTTCGTGGTCATGCGCAACAATATCATACCGATTCAAATAAGATCGGTATCATGGGCTTTTCAGCAGGCGGACATCTCGCTTCTAGTGCGGGAACGCATTTTGTTCCTGTACGCAAAGAGCTGGCAAATGCAAATGTCCGCCCTGATTTTATGATGCTCATTTATCCGGTGATCAGTTTTGATGAAGAAATCGGACACCTGGGTTCAAGAGACAACTTGCTTGGAAAAAATGCTGATAAGAAATTGGTGCATTTATTTTCCAATGAAGAGCAGGTAACTTCGCAAACTCCTCCAACATTCCTGGTCCACGCTTCTGACGATGATACTGTAAATCCTGAGAACAGTGTACGTTTCTACCAGGCGCTACTAAAAAACAAGGTGCCGGCAGAATTGCATCTTTATGAACACGGTGGTCACGGTTTTGGGCTGCACAACACGACTACTAACGAAGATTGGTTTAAGAGCTGTATTGATTGGATGAAGGCAAATAAGCTTTTGCCGTAATGGGGCTAGGCTTCGGAGTCAATGTTTGAATTTTCCAAAAAGGTAAGCGCCCCACTTGGGCATTTTTTTACCTGTTCAATGATCCGTTCGGAACTATCGCCCTCCATATTTATCCAGGGTTTGTTTTGTGGATTGAATACATTGATCAAACCCTTCCAACAGTTCGTTGAATGTTGACAGAGTCCCGGTTGCCAGATAACAGTGATCCTTCCATTGCTGTACTTCTTCTGGGTCATGATCGATGATTTGAAAGGCAAATTTACTATTATAACTATTGGCATTTAAGTTGAAGGCGGATATTTATCGATAATGTATTTTTGCAACTTCAATTCTGAGACATATGGGAAGAATCATTTTAGCTTTGCTTTTTTTATTTTTGTCTTTGTCATGTTTCTCACAGTTCACCGACACTACGAATCATTATTTTAAATTTAATTCCACCGGGGTTATTAACCGGACAAACGATGCCAAATCCTACGTATTCGCCAACAAATTAGCGTATAGCGTAAAACACAAATCCATGGTGACGAACACAGGGGCTACATGGCTTTATGGCCTTCAGGACGATGAACTCACCAATAATGATTTTTCAGCTCAGGCAAATATGGAATTCGGCAAGGGCGTACACAAACTTTATTACTGGGCGCTGGTGAATTATGACAAAAGTTTTTCTTTAAAAATCACCGATCGTGTGCAGGCGGGCGCCGGCATAGGATATGATTTTATTGACAGCCCATATTTGAGGATAAACCTGAGCGACGGAATATTGTATGAATATGCAAATCTTAAGGATCCACATTTGGTTTACAACACAGCCCGTAACTCGCTTCGGCTGCTGTATCACTGGTCGCTGCACGATAAGCTGATCATTGATGGGGTTCATTTCTATCAGCCATCATTTCGTGATATCAGCGACTACATTATAACATCAACCAGCAACGTTGCGGTTAAACTCAATAAATGGCTGGGTATTACCGGCTCGTTTATCTATAACAAGGTCAGTCGAACAAAGAGGGAAAATGTTCTCATGACCTACGGCATCCTCATCGAAAAATATTTCTAGGAGATTTGATATCTTAATTGTCTATACTCGGACAACACTTCGTTATGAATCAATTTACAAAAGATGGTATCTCCCTTGCCGAATGGGCATTAGTAGAGGAGATACGTGCCGGCAAATGGAAAAATTTAGATTTTCCGCGAATTGCTCGTGAAGACTTCAACCTGGATGGGATAGAGTTCGTTAACACGCTTTTTGAATCTCCGACAGAAACTTATTTGAAAAATTTAAAACAAATTGCAAATGATCATGGTGTGACCATGGTATTGATCATGGTGGACGAGGAAGGTGATGGATGCGCAAATACCAAAGAAGGGAGAAAACAATTTGAGATCAACCACAGGAAATGGGTGGACATCGCGCATTATCTCGGTTGTCATGCCATAAGAACGAATTGCCGCGGTCCCGAGAACGTTGATAAAATCGAAGCTCTTAAGTGGGCAACCGAGACATACAATATGTTGTTAGCATACGCAAAGCCGGCAAATATTAATATCGTAATAGAAAATCATGGTGGCGTATCAAATGATCCGGACTGGATGATATCTCTTATGAAAACGATCAACGATCCTTCGTTTGGAACGTTTCCTGACTGGAGAAATCCTTCTGATGAATTTGATAACTATACTTATTTGCAAAAAACCGCTTCGTATGCCAAAGGGATGTCGTACCGAAATCAACCCACCGAAGAATTAACTGCGAAGATGATAAAGCTCAGTCATGATTCTGGCTACCGCGGGTGGTACGGCATTGAATCAAAAGGAAGAGAAGAGGTGAAGAAAGGCATTCATTTGCTGAAGAAATACTTGTTGAAGCAATGAGTGAATATTTCAGATAAAGGGCAAACGTGCGCAAAGTGTTTTCATTTGAGGCCATCGCAACGTTTTTTCTAAGCAGGTTTTAAAATTACCTGCTGACGGATCATTGGCCACGCTTGCAGCAACATCAGAACCAAACTATCTGTGCTTATAAAACCTTTCGCCATAGAAGGATGAAAATTGTGCAATATGCCCCAGATCTTTCCCAGATCGGCTAAACGACTAATTTTCTGCTGCGCTATAATTTCTTTGTCCTGAAATGAGAAGGTGAGTATAGAAAAGAGCAATAAATAAGAGTGTTCCATAAAGCATTTGATTGGCGTGTCGTCATGATCCTACGTAAAAGAATGAATGATTGTTCGTACAGTATGACTCCTTTTGTAACGGCTTCATTAAAAGTCAGTTCAATTCTGGTAGTTAATTTTTCTCCGTACAATTACCAACACATTTTTTTGATTAAATGCGGTGATTACTATTGCAGGTGTTTGTCACAATTTTTAATTTTCAGGTTTCAATACCTTATGAAAAAGCTGTTATCCGCATATTGTTGTGTTCTTTGCTTTCATTCATTTAGAGCAATTCCCACGGAGCAAACGAATTCTTCTTTCAGAACATCCGGTGAAAGAACCCTGGTAAAGGCTTTGTCTGCACTCGTAAACCGGGAAGCAAATCAAAAAGTTCGCCGAAGGAGAATTGATCTTTCTTCGTCTGAATCCCCGTTTCTTTAACATCGTTTATAAGTCAGCCACTTCTTGTTTTACATCCGTTTCGTGTTTGGCCGGAATTGTTAATTGCTTAAGCGGATCAATGACTAACCAAAGTAAGCATCCGATAAATACCACGCCCGTCACAACAAAAAGGGGATAATTGAAGTTGTGAGTTACTTCTGCGATCTTTCCAAAAACAAGAGCCAGGAAAAATGAACCCATTTGACCGGAAAAATTCATTGCACCTGCGACAGTTCCGGAATTGTTACGACCAATGTCCGAACAGACGCCAAAAGATGTCATCACGGCAAAACCATAAAATCCATTTGCAATGACGAGAAATAAGGCAGCTAAATTATCTCGTGATGTTGAAGCAGCCGCAAGGATCAATAGACTGCACATCCCCATACCGGTAAGGCCAACAAAACGTCTTCCAAACCGAAGACCTTTTATCTTCGTCAACCAGTCGCCCACAAAACCTCCTGCGAGTAAACCGATGATCGCTGCAATGAATAAAGTAAAAATGATAGGTTTCGTTTGGGCTTCTGAAAAATGCCTTTCTTCCTGCAGATAAACTGGCATCCAGGCAACAAAAAAATAATTCGCCCACTGAAAACAGAAATACATCAACATCAGGCTCCAGAGTGTTCGGTTTCGAAAAACAAATTTCAAAGGAATATGGTGTTGTTGCTTTTTATAGCGGCAACCCGATTCTATTTTCTTTATTTCTTTTTCCGAAATGCCTTTCATCTGTGAAGGAAAATCTTTGAACCATAGATAACAGATCAACACCCATACGACACCGATCGCGGCGTTTACATAAAAAGGCATGCGCCAACCGTAGGCAACCGCCAGGGGGATAATGATGAGTGGAGCAATCGCAGAGCCGATTTGCTGGCCAATACCAACCCATGTTAATGTTCGCCCCGTTTCGCTGGCGGGGAACCAGCGGGATACAACGATTAGAGCATTTGGATAGGTGCCCGACTCTCCAACACCAAAAAGGAAACGGACAATCAGTAATGATACCAGGCCGGTTGCAAATCCGGTTAACGCAGTAAAGAATGACCAAAATAAAACAATACGAATAAAAACGGCACGCGGGCCAATACGGTCACCAAGTATACCAGATGGGATTTCAAACAATGCATAAGCTAGTGCGAACGACGCAAGCACCCAACCGAATTGCTCGTTATCCAGGTGAAACTCAGATTTTATTCTTACTCCAACAATCGAAATGCAGATCCTGTCAAGATAGGTGAGAGTTGTTAAAGAGCAGAGTAAGACGAGAACGCGATAGCGGTATGGAATGCGGTGCAGCATTAATTAAAGCAATAATAATCCTCATAAGGTATGAAAAATTCTCCTTGACGTCATAGAGGCTGTCTCCAAAGTCGTCACTACCTTTTGCTTTTGGGTTTACGAAACCAAAGTTTTCCCAGGGTAGGGGAAGGAACTTGTTGGTAAAGAAATACTATTATAAATTGTTGGTCTGAAAATAGTTTTCGATGAAATTCACATTAATCGTTGGCCCGATCGCTACAATTTGTCTTTTATTGTTTCAATCTAAGGAAATTGAAATAGGAAAACCATTGCCAAAGGATGTGGTTATTGACACATCCCAGCATTATTACCAGATAGCCGGAGCCAGTAACATGGTGCCGGCAGTTGCTCTAACTCAGCGGGGGATAAAATACACCGTTGTTCTTTCCATTAAAAAGGAGGTGTCATTTGTCGTAACATTGGATTCTATGTTTAAGACAAAAGATGGATTTAAAATCGGCACTTCCTATAAACAACTAAGAAAAAAATACAGCGGTGCGGGCCAATTTGAGCCGGGATATGGTTATTATTTTCAGCTTGCTAACGGTTGGAAGGCCATGTTTACAAATGACAAGGTAATTAGTGACGGCAAAATGCATGACTCTTACCGAATTACCAGTTTTTTTAAAAGGGACTATTAGAATCACCAGGGACATTGCAATGCGATTCTTCGAAGAATATAAATATTCATCGGCCTTGTTCTACAAAACCAGCATTGATAACTTGGGATTTCTGACTCATTATCGTGATTAACGATAATCGGTTGTTGGTGTGGTGAGCCAGAATTAATTTAGCCGTAGTTTCGAACACCAACAACGGCGTAAAAATTTACCTATGTCTAAATATGAAATCTTGCAATTATCTACATTGATTTTTCTCCTTATCTCCTGTGCAAACAGAAATTCATTGGGTAAATCAAAGACCACAACCGGGGCAATCGATTGCTTGCCGGATTCTATCACGGCTGTCAATCATGGAAAGGAATTGTTGACTCAGAAATTTGGACGGAATATCTTAAAGAATGGTCCAGTGAAAGCTGTCCTAATCAACGATTCGACTTGGAACGTCTCGATATCAACTGAATATTTAAGAGAAAAAGAAAAAAGTCAAATTTTTTTTGGAGGAGGTAAGGCTGTAGTAATTAATAAAAGAGATTGTAAGATTATTGAATTCTATGAAAATGAATGACTCTAATCCAACCTTCTTATTGTGTTCAATAAATAGAAAAAATCGGCGATAGTTGGGACTAGTGCCCCTGTGCTGTCAGGAGTGTTCAATAAAACAAAAAACTTTTTCGAACGATGTCCGGATGTCTCCGACTTCGGACCAGACCCGAAGGGTTTGTCCAACCAACAAAAAACAGGAAAATTCTGATTTTCATAGCAGAAGATGATAAGAAATTCTCTTCCTGAATCCAATATTTTATTCTCCACATTTAACCTGTTTTTGTGAATAAATGCTTGTTAGCCGAATCCTCATTGTGGGTGGCGTTCGTTATATTCGCCGCTAATAAAACCTGTACACTGTGCGATTAAAAAGTTTAGAGATCAAGGGTTTTAAAAGCTTTGCTGATAAAACCGTTGTGAATTTTGATGAGAATATTACCGGCATCGTAGGACCCAACGGATGCGGTAAATCCAATATCGTCGACAGTATTCGCTGGGTGATCGGTGAACAAAAGATCAGCCACCTGCGCAGCGAAAACCTCGAGAGCCTCGTGTTCAATGGCTCCAAAACCCGTTCTGCCAGCGGTCTCGCCGAGGTGACCCTCACATTCGAGAATACAAGGAACCTGCTTCCGATCGAATTTAATACCGTTACTATTAGCCGCAAATTTTACAAAAGTGGTGAGAGCGAGTATCGCCTGAATGACGTTCAATGCAGGTTAAAAGATATCCAGAACCTTTTCATGGACACCGGCATTAGTACTGATAGCTATGCGATCATTGAATTGGGAATGGTAGATGATTTGATTAAAGACAAAGAAGGTAGTCGCCGCCGTATGCTGGAACAAGCAGCCGGCATTTCAATTTATAAGACCCGGAAGAGAGAAGCAAGGTTAAAGCTCGATGCTACCGAGCAGGACCTTGCGAGAATTGAAGACCTTTTGTTTGAAATAAATAACCAGTTAAAAACTTTAGAAAGCCAGGCAAAAAAGGCTGAAAAATATTACGAGATCAAAAAAGATTATCGCGAGATAAGTATTGAGCTGGCAAAGGCTGCTCTCGAAGGATTTAATCTTACTTACAGGGGATTGAATGAACAACAGGAAGCCGAAACTGATAAGAAAATAAAGATTGATGCAGAGATCGCCAATGGAGAGGCTGCGCTGGAGCAGGAAAAACTTGGCTTTATTGAAAGAGAAAAGGAGCTGCAGACAATGCAGCATTCGTTTAACGACCTGGTTCAATCTGTAAGAAGTAAGGAGAATGAGAAGAACCTTGCGGTACAACGGCTGGAACATTTGAAGGAAAAGGAAACCAGTCTCAAAGATTTTCTGCAGAAAGCAGAGGGACAGATAAAAGGAATTGAAGAAAGTATTGAATTTTCGCAATTGCAGATCGAAGAAGAGCAAAAGAACCTGGACGGCTTGCATTCTCAACTTGAACATTTGCGAAACGAAGTAGACAGAAAGAGAGCGATACTTGATGAGAAGCGTTCCGTCGTAAATATTTTGCGAACAGATTTTCAACAAGTGCAACGCAGCCAGTTTGATGCTGAGAAAAAAGTAGCAGTGGCCGATACTTCCATTCAAAATTTGCAAAGGGCCATTCAACAAATCGAGGATGAAAGGTCGCAGCGCGATTTCCAGCGTAAGCAGTTGGCCGATGAACTTTTTCTAAAAGAAAAGGAACTGAAGATCAAACAAACCGACCTGGTGCAGTTGCAACAACATCATGAATACACTAAAGACCAGATATTACAGACCCAGGCTATACTTGATGAACTAAGAAATCAGTTGGGTGAAGAAGGAAGAAAACTGGACGCAAAGAAAAATGAACACGACCTTTTAAAGAGCCTCATAGACTCAATGGAAGGTTATCCTGAGAGCGTGAAATTCTTATATAAAAATGCAGGGTGGAATCATACTGCGCCGATCCTCTCTGATATAATTTATGTGAAAGAGGAGTACAGGACTGCGTTGGAGAATGTGCTCGAACCTTACCTGAGTTATTATGTTGTGAATAATTTACAGGAGGGCTTGCAGGCTGTCCACTTGCTGGATGAAAACAAAAAAGGGAAGGCGAATTTCTTCTTGCTGGATAAGGTGCAGAGCCACGACCTGCCTGCCGGTAGGCAAGGTGTGAAGGATCTCACGGATTCAGAGGAACTTACGGAAGGTCACAAACTTGAAGGGGCTATTGCTGCGTTGAGCGTGATCGATGTGGAAGAAAAGTATAGGAAACTTGCAGAACATTTACTGGGAAATGTATTTATTGCAGACAATGAGGAAGCATTGGAGAATACCAACGGATTTGTGGTGATCGAAAAAAATGGAAAGTATGTAAAAGGAAAATATTCTTTGACCGGTGGAAGCGTAGGATTGTTCGAAGGGAAAAGGATCGGCCGTGTAAAAAATTTAGAGAAGCTTCAGGAAGAAATTTCCTCGCAAAACTATGTCGTTGAAAAATTAAAAGAAGAAATACAGGCGCGGCATAATGAAGTGATCGCATTTAATGAAGATCTGAGAGAAACCGCGATTAGCGATACCGAGTTCGAAATTCAACAACTCACTAACCAGGTGTTCTCACTTCATAACAAATTGGAGAATCTTCATGCTATGCAGAGCCAGGGCCAGCATCGCATAGAAGAGCTAAATCTTCAGCTGCAGCAGACGCAGGGATCGGTGGAAGGGGTGAGGATCGATTTGCAACATTTAAATGAGGAACTCCAGTTAAATGCAAATCGCCTGAAGGATGCCGAAGAGACATTCAAAACAGAGGAGAATAACTATAATGAAGCCAGCGGCCAATACAATGAATTTAACCTGCAGGTGACAAAGCAACAGAGTAAGATCAGCGGGTTGAGGCAGGAGCTGGAATTCAAAAATAACCAGTTAAAAGATCTGCGAGGTCAAATCGAAAGCAATATTGCCGCGCTTTCTGAGACGTTAGACAATATCCTGAATTCAGAAGAAGCATTGAAAGAAACTGAAGGATCATTGATCGGGCTTATGAAGAGCAAAGAAGAGGAAGAGCGAAAGTTAAATGAAGCAGACCAGGCGTACTATAATCTCAGGAATCAATTAAATGAAAAAGAAAGTGAACTCAGGCATAAGGTAAAAGACAGGGAACAGGTAGAACATTTGCTTGGAGAAATCAAAGACAGATTGAATGATCTGAAACTTCAGTTGGCAGGCACGAAGGAAAGATTAAATGTCGAGTTTAAAATTCAACTCGAGGATATTTTAGATCAGCCGCGCACTGGCGAGCTAAGTGCAGAAGAATTACAGGAGAAGGCCGACCGAATGAAGAAGCGGTTGGAAAACCTGGGCGAAGTAAATCCAACAGCGATTGAGGCTTTCCAGGAAATGAAAAAACGATATGAATTCATTCTCGAGCAGAAGAATGACCTGGTTACAGCAAAGGATAGTTTATTGCAAACGATACAGGAAGTAGAAGCAACAGCGAATCAAAAATTCCTGGAAACGTTCAATTTGGTCCGCGATAACTTCCAGAGAGTGTTTAAGACCCTTTTCACCGATGATGATCAATGCGACCTTGTCTTAGAAAATCCGGAAAACCTTGCGGAGAGCGGGATCGATGTAGTGGCAAAACCAAAAGGCAAACGTCCGACTTCATTGACACAATTAAGTGGTGGTGAAAGAACATTGACAGCCACGGCACTCTTGTTTGCCATCTACCTGATCAAGCCGGCGCCATTTTGTATTTTGGATGAAGTAGATGCTCCGCTCGATGATGCCAATGTAGGTAAGTTCACTAACATGATCCGCCAATTCAGTGAGAACTCACAGTTCATCATTGTTACCCACAATAAAATGACCATGAGTACTGTGGATGTTATTTACGGAGTAACGATGCAGGAACCTGGTGTGAGCAAATTAGTGAGCGTTGATTTTCGCAGTTTGGCAGGCGCCGAGAATTAATTGCGTTGCAGACAAATATTATTCCTCTTCTTCTTCGTCTTCTTCGATGATCTTGTACCTGGGTCTTCCTCTTTTTATCAGGTCAGATTTTACCTTGTGTATGAATGCGCTTCCGAGAAAAATAAGACCGATGATAAAACCGGCGATCGAAATACCTCCCCGGATCATCCATTCTTCGTCGGGACGATTATAGACAGGATAAATGATCGCTACAATTCCCGCAGCAATAAATAAAAAACCTAAGGGCATTTTAAGCAACCATCTGGTGTAGTGTTTATTTGCCATAGCCAAGCATTAATGAAGGTTGTAAATATAACGAAAAGAAGATTTTGTTAATATCTCACTTGCCAGGCTTGCAACAAACCAGTGAATTTTTATTTTTGATACATAATTCAAGTCATGATAAAATTACTTTTTGCTGTGTTATTGATGGGCCCGTTACAAATACAAGCGCAGGAAAAGCCCGAAGGTTTGTTTATTAATTCCAAAGCACCCGACTTCAAAGGAAAAGATCAGAACGGTAATGAGATAGCGCTGAAAGATCTTCGCAAAAAAGGTCCGGTGGTGATCATATTTTATCGTGGCTATTGGTGTCCTTACTGCAACAAAGAATTACAGAGACTGGAAGATTCATTGCAACTAATAAAGGAGAAAGGAGCGCAATTGATTGCCATTACTCCCGAGAAACAAGAAGGGATCGCAAAGACCATTGAAAAGACAAAGGCAAGTTACCCGATCATTACCGATGAAGATTTGAAGATCATGAAGGCATATGATGTTTCTTACCAGGTGGATACGAAAACAATAGACCGCTATAAAATGGCAAATATCGATTTGGCCGCTAACAATGCTCAAAAGCCCGATGCGGTATATCTTCCCGTGCCTGCCGTGTATATAATCGGAAGGGACGGGGAAATTAAATACCGATACTTTGAAGAGGATTATAAGAAGCAGGCGGCTGTGAAAGATATTTTGAATAACCTGCTGGGTGTAAGGTGATGACTGTTTAGTCTTGTCGTGTGAGGATTGAAATTACTTCCATGTTAGCCGTGCGACTTTTCCATTACTTCCTGCTAAAAAAACACTTGGGCCATATTTTGCAATGCGGCATACGTGAAAACCTTCCCTGCTTATCCATGTAAAAGTTTTACCGCCATCGAGTGAATAATCGACGCCATTTAATCCACACGTCAGGACATCTTTTTTTGATAAGTATTCCACGCAACTCCTGTAGCCGTGTGGTGGAATTTTTGGTGCAATCCAGGTTTTTCCGCCGTCAAAAGTAAAGAAGCAATTTTTTTGATGCGAAGAATCTGCAGTGAAATCGCCACCAACAACGATCATGCGTTTTCCATTGGTTCCCCGGTAAGCATTATAGACAGCAATTGAATTGGCGCCCGTTGACTCTTTTCCCTGTATGATGGGCAAATTGATGGCAGAGTTTGTTGTAAATACTCTTGATCTTTTTCCGCCGCTTACAAAAACCGATTTGTGCGCATCAATTTCGCGTATGTTGGTACCACTCGATGCGAAGCACGCCTCGCCGCTGTCAGCAACGGGACGGTTCTTCAAAGGCTCGTCCTGCCAGCTGTTGCCACCATCAGAACTCCTAGTTATAAAGAATCGTCCGTCAATAGGATCTCCTACTACAGTACCACTCTGCTCATCCCAAAACTCCATTGCATCGAGGAACATTCCCTTTGTCTTATTCTCATAGACTACCTTCCAGCTCTCGCCTCCATCGTTTGTTTTTAGAATATAGCCAGGTTCGTCGACTGCAATGATGAGAGCCGTGGTAGCATCAAACGCTTCTATGTCGCGGAACTCTTTTTTCTCAAAACCCTTCACGGTGAACCATTTCCAATTCTTTCCACCATTTGTTGTTTTGCCCACCGTGCCGTTGCTTCCACTTACCCAAACAACATTATCATTGACGACACTGAGGCCACGCAAACTTGTTTGGGTTCCGGACGTAAGCATTTCAACTACAGGCAGACCTTTCTGCGCGCAAACAAACTCTGCCACAAAAAACAAAGCCATGAAAGAAATCTTTTTGAGGTTTCTCATTCAATAAAGTTTTCAAAAGGCAAGATAATAAAGCATTATAATGAATGCTAATGGATTATTCAATTTCGGCATGGGAATGCAAATAAAAAAACCGGCTAAAGCAGTCTGTACCGCAATAGCCGGGATTTGGTTGAACCAAAAATTTTAAAGATGATCAATCATCATCTTCTTCATAGTAGGCGTCTTCACTGCTGGGATAATGCGCTTCCCATTCTTTTACGGCTGCATCGGTGAGACATTCAACAATGTCGTAAAGTGGGTCAGTTTTTCTTTTCCATTCAGTCACCATAGGGTCATCATACCTGTTCAAGAACAGGCAGTGATCAGTTTCAACCGTAACTTTTATCAGCTTGATCTTAGAGCCTTCTTTTTCCTGTACCAGATAATGACATCCGGCTTCCAGCAATGCGTAGGAAAACATACTTCCTCCTTTTTTGGGGTTCATTCAATTAATCAATCGGGTTGCAAGCAAGAAGGTAATGGGCTAGAATTTAAATGGGCTTTGAAGTTTTTTTGAGACTCCGGGAAAGGGGTTAAGTAATTACTCGACCGAAGTATCGCATCAAAATTAAGGGTTTTATCAGACAGTTCTAAGAAAGACCAAACTTTTTTCTATGCATTGATAATCAATAGATAATGAACGCACTCGGAACCAACATTAGCCTCTTTAGTCAGAAACTTATTGAACGGGTTTTTGAAAATTTCTAGCGATATTTTTTACTTTTTTGTTGTAAGAGCAAGCTTAATTTTTTCCGAACATAACCTATGAAGGCCAGGGATTATAATTTTTTCCAGGTCTAACGTTGAGGTTTTGAAATATCACACAAAACTCTGCGTTTATTATAGTATCGTCTTTGATAATCGGGATCGGTTTAAGGTATTATTCTTGCTGCTTGCAATCGTTTATCGAATTAATGATGCGGATGAGTACTGAGTTAGATCCCTTTTCACAGCGAACGTCTTGAAGCGATGAAAAAGCCCATGATCACAACTAAAAAACAATTCCCTATGTTTCGTGGCACTATTCTCCCACTTTTTGTATTCATTTCTTCATTTGCTTTTGCCCAGGCAGACAGCAGCAATTATTTCTTACAAAAAGGACTTGACGAAAAACAGAAAGGGCGTCGAATGGAAAGCCTGAAGAATTTTGAGAAAAGTTTCAGATACGATAGTTCTAATAAGGTCATGCTCGGTGAACTTGCGTCTGCCTATATGGATCTCAGGAAATACTACCAGGCAAAAGAGACCTATAAAAAGCTCGTTACTCTCGGAGAGACTTCTCCTTCTAATTATAAACAATTACTTCAGCTCTGTTTCAATTTAAGATCATATGATGAGGCAATATTGTATGCAAATGATTTGAAGAAGACCGCTCCGTCTGAAAAGGTCAACTATTATCTCGGAAAGATCAACTACGAGCGTGAAAATTATGGGGACGCCCTTAGGTATTTGGATGCTGCTGCGAAAGACGATCCTCAAAATGCAGAAGTATCCTATATGATAGGCCGTAGCTATGCTGATATGCAGAATTATAAACTGGCTATCCCATATTATCAGAAGGCGATTGAGCAAGATGGTTCCAAATACGGATGGATATATGAATTAGGGTTGGTATGTTATGCAAATAATAAAAATGCCGACGCACTAAAATATATACAACTTGCTGGCGAAAGAGGCTACCCTAAAGACAATGGATATTTGCAAAATCTTGGTATAGCGAACTTAGATGCGGGTAAATTTGATGAGGGAATTTCAATCTTAAATGATCTTTTGAAAAAACGCCCTGCTGATCTCACGCTTTTGGACATGGTCGCGCAAGCCTATTATGATAACAAAAAATATGATGACGCTATGAATAACTGGGATGCCATCCTTGGGTATGATAAAACCAACGCTTCAGCTTTGTATATGATCGGGATGTGCTATATGAAAAAAGGCGATAAAGGAAAAGGAACCCAACTTTGCGATAAGGCCATCCAGATGGATCCAAGCCTTGCCAATTACAAACAAAAAAAAGAGATGACCGGGTTTTAGAACACACGCATTTTTACATTCTTTCTGGCACTTTAATTCCCAATAAACGCATTCCCGAGGAAATAACGTTTGCGGTTAATTCCGACAGCTGGAGACGGAGTTGTTTTTTTTCAGGAGATTCAGCATTTATGACCGAATGTTCTGCGTAAAAAGTATTGTAGGTCTTCGCAACATTGAAGACATAAATAGCAATCACCGAAGGATTGTGTTCCTCAGCTGCCTGTTCCAGGATAGTTGGAAATTGTTCTAATAAAATGATAAGTTCTCTTTCTTTGGCCGTTAGCTCCGTGGATTGTAACTTATACGCTGGATCAGCTTTGTCTTTTCTCAAAATGGATTTTATCCTGGCGTGGGTGTATTGAATGTGTGTTGCAGTAAAACCGTGAAGGTCTACAGATTCTTCAGGATTAAATACCATCCTTTTTTTAGGATCCACCTTTAAAAGAAAGAATTTCAAGCCGCCCGTTCCAATGATCTCGTACAGTTCGTTTAGTTCCTCTGTTGTAAACCCTTCAGTCTTGCCTTGTTCTTTCGTTTTTTTCTCTGATTCCAGGAGCATCTCATCCAAAAGATCATCGGCATCTACCACCGTCCCTTCGCGACTTTTCATCCGGCCCGTTGGCAGATCAACCATACCATAAGTGAGATGATGGATCCCATCAACATAAGGCTTCTCTAATTTTTCAAGAATTAACTTCAACACTTTCATATGATAGTTCTGTTCATCAGCTATCACATAAAAGCTTTCATCATATTTGAAGTCCTTGTATTTTTCATCGGCCAATCCAAGATCCTGCGTGATATAAACAGAGGTGCCATCTTTCCTCAACACCAGTTTTTTATCAAGCCCATCGGCGGACAGATCGATCCATACGCTGCCGTCATCTTTTTTGAAAAATACTTTTTTGTTCAATCCATCCTCAACAAATTTTTTACCGAGGAGATAAGTGTCGCTTTCATAATATATTTTATCAAAATCCGCCCCGATCCGCTTATAAGTAATATCAAAACCTTTGTATACCCAGCCGTTCATTTTTTTCCATAGTTCAATTACCTCAGGTTTGCCGGCTTCCCAATCTAAAAGCATCTGCTGGGTTTTTTTCATAATAGGAGTATTGGACCGTAAGATATCATTATAATCCTCCTTCATTTTTTTCAGATCTTCTTTTGCCTTTTCATTGTCCGTAATGATCGCAGCCATCATTTCCTGCAATGCAGCCAGTTTTGCTTTGTCCATTTCAGAGAAATCGCTATAATCGCTTTCTTCAGTTTTTGCTTTCAGTAAAGACATTTCTTCCTTTATTATGTTCTCGCATTGCACATAATAGCTTCCGACGAAGTGATCTCCCTTCATGTTTGTCTTTTCAGGTGTATCTCCATTTGCAAAAAGCTGCCAGGCGATCATGCTTTTGCATATGTGAATACCCCGGTCATTCACCACGCAAGTCTTAAACACCTCGTACCCATTCGCTTTAAGAATTTCGGCTACCGACCAGCCCAGGAAAATATTTCTCAGGTGCCCAAGATGAAGGGGCTTATTCGTATTGGGTGAAGAATATTCGACAACTACGGTGGTTCTGTTCGATGGTTTTATACCATATTGGCCAGCCAAAAAATTTGTTTGGAGAAAATTTATCCAGTAATCATTGATGATGATCAAATTCAAAAAGCCTTTTATGACATTATAGGATTGAAAAAGAGCGGCGTGTCGTTTTACCAGGTGATCGCCAAGGTCATTTCCAATTTGTTCCGGGGACTTTTTTATTGACTCAATAAGAGCAAATAATACGACCGTGTAGTCACCTTCAAATTCAGGTTTAGTTATGTTTACCGTAATAACATTCTCAGCAAAGTCAAGATCATAAAGCTCTTTTAATGCCTTAACTACAAGTGGTTTTATCTGGCTTGCGACGCTCATGTCCGTTATGATTAAGCTGCGAATTTACATGAAAGAGAAGCACTTAACCGTCCCGGATTTTGATTAATTTTTGGAATTTATTGAGAGTTTATCCTTGCTATTTGAATTTTGCTTTAGTTACTTTGCAATTCAATGAAACAAAGGCTCCATTTAGTACGGGAATCGATCATTTCCATCATTGATTTTTTCTATCCTCCCTTTCAACGGGTTTTCGATTTACAAACTTTTCGTTATGCAGCATGCGGGGGAGCCAATAGCCTTTTTGACATTACTCTCTTTTCTATTACTTACAATTATATTTTGCAAAAGTCGATCGTTCACCTGGGCGGTATTGCCATCAGCCCGCATATTGCCGCTATGATGATTACCTTCCCTGTTACCTTAATTACAGGATTTCTCCTGATGCGATATGTTGTGTTTCCTGATGCTAAGACAACAAGTAAAAGGGTACAGGGAAGCAGGTACGTTACGGTAGTATTTTGCTGCATCTTACTCAACTATGTGTTTTTGAAACTATTTGTAGACAAATTTGGCTGGTGGCCCTTACCGTCAAAAATAATCACAACATTCCTTGTTGTCTTATTCAGCTATTTCTCGCAGAAACATTTTACATTCCGCGTGGCGGATGTCGTCAAAAGCTGAAGCTGGCTGCATCAACTTTCACAGAAAGTGTACCACTACAATTGCTTCGTACGATCAAATGTTCCCGGAGTGGATAGAAACTGACGATCTTTATTTCATCCATCTTTCCAGTGCTTTGAACTCCTTTCATCCATTCTTTATTTAACTGCTGATTGATGGAGGTGATCGCTGTATTGATGTAGGAAGAAAGATCAAAACGTGAATATTTCTTTAGCTCATTTACGATGCGCTTATTAAATAGCCATGCCGCCGTCCTTAGTAATGTATTTTTAGATTTGATGTCAAAATCGAGATCTCGCAATTCAATGATCTTTGTTGCAACGTCAAAAACCGGTTTGCCTGTGAGATAAAATATTCCTTTTTCGGAGCCCTCAAAGCTTACTTTAATAACTAAGTTCTCATTGTCCATTCCATACAGCATGCAATCTTTCACAATAATGTACCTGGAGGATGTGAGATCGAATCTTTTATCTCTTAATTGTGATGAGACAATACTGCTTAGCGAATCGTAATTCAATACGGCATCAAGGAAGATATTAAAGCCTGTGCGATTACTAAAATCACTGATATTGGGGACAACTGTCAGGTGCTCCTGTGGTTTTTCAAAACTTATCAGTGGTTTTGCTGCCAGGCCTAAATAAATTGACAGCGAATCATTTCTTGCAAACAAATTATTGATACGGATCTTTGATGGGTTGATCTGCAGCCAGCCTAAGCCATACAGATTATATACTTTGTTTAGCTGGTCCCATACCTGTTGAAATTTTGGTCGCAGATCGTATAACCCAAAATTTTTTTCCATATCGATCTTTGCCGCGTCGAGTTCTTCCTTCAATCCATTCATTAC
>Ga0070684_100001370_pt1 | contig 17502 bp, 14 predicted proteins | sample KBSC723LmetaG_FD_65653 | JGI IMG/M metagenome (GOLD analysis project Ga0070684, IMG submission 65653) | Corn rhizosphere microbial communities from Kellogg Biological Station, Michigan, USA - KBS C7.2-3L metaG | ecosystem: Host-associated > Plants > Roots > Rhizosphere ...
AGCTTCATCTCGGCGGTCGCCTCGATGATCGGCAGGAGTGACGCTACCGTCGATTGGGGTCTTTACACGTTCCCGGCGAACGGAGCGGCGTGCGCGGACGGAACCGTGAGCGCCGCGATCGACGTCGAACCCGCGCCCAATGGATCGACGCACGTGATCGCACACATGATCGCGGCCGGCATGGGGAGCGGCGGCACGCCGACGGCCGCCGCGATCGACGTCGCCGCCGCGGCGATGCGGTCGCGCACCACCGTCAACCCGAAGTTCCTGATGCTCGTGACGGACGGCGCGCCGACTTGCGCCGGGCGGACGGGCCCGCTGTCGGCCGACGCGACGCGGGCGCAGACCGATGCGGTCGCGGCGATCGCGGCGGCGGGCTTACCGACGTTCGTCGTGGCGCCCTCGACGGCGACCGACGTCGCCGCGCTGAACGCGCTCGCGGTGGCCGGCGGTTATGCGCGACCGGGCGACGTCCGGTTCCAGACCGAGACGACGATCTTGGAACAGCTGACCCCGCTCGATGGACAGGGAAGCGAAGGCAGTTGCGTCCTCAATCTCGGCGTCGCGTCGCCGCCGGTCCCCGACAAGGTGAGCGTGATCCTCGACGGCGCGATGATCCCGCGCGACCGGTCGCACGCGATGGGTTGGGACTACACCGACCCGAGCACGCGATCGATCACCCTGTACGGATCGTGGTGCGAGATGTGGCTGACGAAGCGGTCGGGGGAGCTCGACATCTATTACGGCTGTCCCAACCCCGGCTAGGACCATGCCTCGGCGGTGGCGGATCGTGGGGACGGCTTGTGTGGCGATGCTGGTGATCGCCGGCACCGCGTGCCGGCGAGCGTCGTTGCAGCCCGACGCGGGCGGGGCCGGCATCATCTCGTTGGACGGCGCGCCAGATTCCATCGTCAGCGAAGTACATCCGACGCCTTCCGGACTCGACGCGGCGCCGTCCGCGGACGCGAACTGCGGCGTGACGGAGTTCAGTCAGATCGTCTATCCGTCGGACATCCTGGTGCTGCTGGATCAGTCGGTGGCGAGCGGGCCGCGCGAATGGAGCGACATGCTCACCGCGCTGACCGACGTGATCGAGGTGAACGGCAGCGCCATCTCGTGGGGTCTCTACACATTCCCCGAGCCCGGCCCCGCCTGCGGTCCGGACACGGCCGCCCCCGTCATCGACGTCCCGGTGACATACGGCGACTACCTGCCCACGGCGGCGGGCGTCGCCTCATCGCGCCGCGACGGCAAGGGATCGCCGACGGCGGCAGCGATCGACTTCGGCCGTGCCTACCTGCCCACGCTGCCGACCGCGCCCGCGCGGGTGCTGCTGCTGATGACCGACCACGCGCCGTCGTGCGCGGGGATGATCGGCGCGCTCTCCGCGGACGCCGTCCAGGCCCAGGCGGACGCGCGCGCGGCCGTCCTCGCCGCGGCCGCCGCGAACATCCCGACGATCGTGTTCGCCCCGTCGACCACGGCGGCGAGTGACGTCCCGGCGCTGAACGCGCTCGCCGCGGCGGGCGGCGAGTACGCGCGCACCGGGAACCCGCTGCTGTTTCAGGACGAGACGAGCCTGCGGACGTTGTTCAAGCCGCGGCCGAAGAATTGCAAGATTCCCCTGAGCCCGCCGCCGCCGGCTCCGGACCTCGTCACGGTGACGTTCAACGACCAGCCCGTTCCGCGCGACAAGACGCACATGAGCGGCTGGGACTACACGGACCAGCCGGACGCGGCCACGGACGCGTCGTACGCGACGATTGAATTCTTCGGCGACTGGTGCGTCACGCTGCTCGACGCGCAGTCGCGGCGGTTCCGCGTCTACTACGGCTGCCTGTCGACCCAGAACGACCAGAACTAGATGACGGCGCGCAGGCGGGCAACGAGATCGTCGATGCGATCGCTGCGCAGCTTGGCGGCGGCGCGGCCGACGCAGAGGCGGGCGCTGACCTCGAGGATCGTCTCCACCTCGCGCAGGCGGTGCTGCCGCAGCGTCTCGCCCGACGACACCAGGTCAACGATGCGATCGGCCAGGCCGACCAGCGGCGCGATCTCGATCGATCCGTAAAGCTTGATGATCTCGGCGACCACGCCGCGCGCCTGCAGGTGGCGGCGCGTGAGCTCGGGGAACTTCGTCGCGTAGCGCAGGTGGACGCGCGCCATCTCGTCGACCGGGCGATCTTCCGGCTCCGCGACGGACAGGTGGCACCGCCCGATCCCGAGATCCAGCGGCTCGTAGAGATCGCGGTCCTGCTCTTCCAGCACGTCGCGGCCCGCGATGCCGAGGTCCGCGGCGCCGTGCTCGACGTAGGCGGGAACGTCCGCGTCGCGCACGATCAGCACGCGCAGATCGTGCTCCGGGATCGGAATGATCAGCCGGCGCCCCGCCCGCGCCTTCTCGGCCGCGCCCAGATCGATGCCCGCCTTCTTGAACAGCGGCAGCGCCTCGTCGAGGATGCGCCCGCGCGGCAGCGCGATGGTCAGCGGCGGCGCGCCGTTCACGTGCACGGCCGGCGCCTTCGCCTTCAGCGCGCCCTTCGCCTTCGTCTTGGTCTGCTTGGCTGCCACGGTTCGCTTCACGCGCCCCCCTTCGCGCGCCGGATGTCGGCGCCCAGCGCGCGCAGCTTCTTGTCCAGGCGGTCGTAACCGCGATCCAGGTGGTAGATGCGCAGCACCTCGGTCTTGCCGCGCGCGATCAGGCCCGCCAACACCAGGCACGCCGACGCGCGCAGGTCGGTCGCCATCACCGTCGCGCCCGCGAGCCGCGTCGGCCCGCGCACGATCGCCGTGCGCCCTTCGATGTGAATGTCGGCGCCCATGCGCATCAGCTCGGGCACGTGCATGAAGCGGTTCTCGAAGATCGTCTCCGACAGCACCGACTGGCCGCGCGCGCGCGTCATGAGGACCATGAACTGCGCCTGCATGTCCGTCGGGAAACCGGGGAACGGCTGCGTGGACACGTCCCCCGGGCGGAACTCGGCCTTGCCGCGCACGCGGATCCCGTCGCCGTCGGCGGCCACCTCGGCGCCCGCGGCACGCAGCTTGGCGATGACCGCGTCGAGGTGCTCGGGCAGACAGTCACGCAGCAGCACGTTGCCGCCCGTGATCGCGGCGGCGACCAGCAGCGTCCCCGCCTCGATGCGATCGGGGATGACCGTGTGCTCGATCGGCGTGAGCTCGTCGACGCCCTCGATCGTGATCAGCGACGTGCCCGCGCCGGTGATGCGCGCGCCCATCTTGTTGAGCACGCGGCCCAGCTCCTCGACCTCGGGCTCGCGCGCCGCGTTCTCCAGCGTCGTGCGGCCACGGGCCAGCGCCGCCGCCATCATCAGGTTCTCCGTGCCCGTCACGGTGACCATGTCGAACACGATGCTGGCGCCGCGCAGCCGGCGCGCCGTGGCCGTGACGTAGCCCCGGGCCAGCTCGATGCGCGCGCCCATGGCTTCGAGGCCCTTGAGGTGCTGATCGATCGGACGCGCGCCGATCGCGCACCCGCCCGGCAGCGAGACACGCGCCTTGCCGGTGCGCGCGACCAGCGGCCCGAGAACGAGGACCGACGCGCGCATCGTCTTGACCAGCTCGTAGGGCGCCTCGTGTCCGGCGGCCTCCGTGGTGTCGATGCGCATGAGGCCCTTGCCGCCGTCGTCGACGTCGGCGCCCAGGCGCTTGAGCAACCGCCCCATCGTCCGCACGTCGCCCAGCGCGGGGACGTTGCGAAAGGTCGAGCGCCCGCGCGCGAGCAGCGCGGACGCAAGTATAGGGAGCGCGGCGTTCTTCGAGCCCGAGACGTGGACTTCGCCACGCAGGCGCTTGCCGCCGTTGATGACGATCTTTTGCAAGGAAGGCGCGAGCCCGCCGCGTTACGCGGGAGCGCCGCCCTCGGCCGCCGCGGCAGGCGCCGCGATACCGGCGTGCTCGTCGCACAGGCTGCCCTTCGTGCGCGGCTTCCGGCATGCTTCCTTCGTGCAGATCTTGTAGCGATGATGGTCGCCCAGGTCGCCGCGCCGCCAGGCGACGAAGTGCTTGCGGCAGTAGCCCTTCGCGCGAAGGGGCTGCTTGCAGCCCTCGACGCGGCAGGGCGGACCGTCGTACGGCGCCGCGGCCTTCTTCTCCTTGGCCGGCTTCGCCGCCTTGGCGGGCTTTTCAGCCGCGTCAGCGGCCTTGGCCGCCTTTGCGGGTTTGTCAGCCGACTTCGCGGCGGCGGCGGGCTTTGCCTTCTTCTTCTCGTCGTTCTCTGAGGCCATTGCGGCGCTGACAATATGCGGTCATGTGTGGGTGTCAAGCCGCTGTCGGGGCGGGACCGTACCGACGCACCGCAGGCTGAGCCGCCGCCCACCGGCGCTGACACTCGTACGCCATGAGGCAGCGTCTCTTATTCTCGGGAACCCTAAGAGGGTTCCCGAACCCTCCCGCGATGGTGCGCGGCGAGCTGAGCTCGCCGGCTGCCCACGCGGTATCGCTCTCGTTGCTGGTGGTTGGCGCCGCGATTCTCTACGGCTGTAGCGGGGACGGGGCAGGCGCCACCGGGAGCGGGACGGCAGGCAGCGGCGGCTCGACCGGAACGGGCGGCGCAGCGGGTACGTCGGCGAGCGCGGGCACCAGCGGCACCGCCGGCAGCGGCAACGCGGGCACGACCGGCGCGGCGGGCACGACCGGAAGCGCGGGACGTGGCGGCACGACGGGCAGCGCCGGGACGACCGGAACCGGCGGCGCGGCCGCGCCGCCGACCGCCAGCCTGTGCACCTGGCCGACCGCGGCCAGCACGGTGATGGTGAACGCGACGATCACGATCACCGGGAACTACGACGGCGGGATGCGCCGCTTCGTCGGGGCCGGGAACCTGGGCACCAGCGGCCAGAGTGAAAGCCAGGATCCGATCTTCAACGTCATCGAGGGCGCCACGCTCGCGAACGTGATCGTCGGAAACCCCGCGGCCGACGGCGTCCACTGCGAGGGCAACTGCACGCTGAAGAACGTCTGGTGGGAGGACGTCGGCGAGGACGCGGCGACGCTGAAGGGCACCAACGTGAACCAGGTGATGACGATCGACGGCGGCGGCGCGCAGAAGGCGTCCGACAAGATCTTCCAGCACAACGGCCCGGGCACGATGATCATCCGCAACTTCTGCGCGCAGGACTTCGGCAAGCTGTATCGCTCATGCGGCAACTGCGACACGCAGTACGCGCGCCACGTGCAGCTGCAGAACGTCATGGTGGTGCCCGGCAGCTCGACCTCGGCGCTGGTCGGCGTGAACTCGAACTACAACGACACGGCGACGTTCAGCAGCATCCTGGTGAAGGCCGCCAGCAACTCGCTGACCGTCTGCCAGCGCTACACCGGCAACAACACCGGCGCCGAGCCGCCGAAGAACGGCTCGGGCGCCGACGGAACCGTCTGCATGTACTCGCCGTCCGACATCACCTGGATGCCCTGAAACAACGGGCAACGGGCCCGTTTCAGCCGTCTCCTCACGATCCCGTGAGCTAAAGTGCGCCGGGCGTGAACGCGCTCGAGCTGATCCTCATGCTGCTCGTCGTCGCCGCGGCGCTCGCGGTCGCGGCGGAGCGCCTCAAGATCCCCTACCCGATCCTGCTCGTGCTCGGCGGCCTCGGGCTGGCGTTCGTGCCGGGGCTGCCCGCGGTGAAGATCGATCCCGAGCTGGTGCTGCTGCTGTTCCTGCCGCCGCTGCTGTACGCGTCGGCGTGGTTCACGTCGTGGCGAGACTTCGCCGCCAACACGCGGCCGATCACGCTGCTGGCCGTCGGCCTGGTCGTCGTCACCACCACCGCGGTCGCGTGGATCGCGCACGCGGTCATCCCGGGCATGAGCTGGCCGGTCGCGTTCGTGCTGGGCGCGATCGTGTCGCCGCCCGACGCGGTCGCGGCCACCGCGGTCACCCAGCGCCTCAAGGTCCCGCGCCGCATCGCCACGATCCTCGAGGGCGAGAGCCTGGTGAACGACGCCACCGGCCTGGTCGCCTATCGCTTCGGGCTGGTCGCGGTCGCGACGGGGAGCTTCTCGTTCACGCACGCGGCCGGGCGCTTCGCGCTGGTCGCCGCGGGCGGCGTCGTCATCGGCTTCGCCGTCGGCTGGCTGGTCGCGCAGATCCACCGCCGCATGGAGAACTTCCAGCTGGAGACGGTCATCACCTTGCTCACGCCCTACGCGGCCTACATCCCCGCCGAGCACCTGGGCGTGTCGGGCGTGCTCGCGACGGTGACGGCGGGCGGCTACCTCGGCTGGCGCAATCCGCAGCTGCTCTCGGCGCTGACCCGCTTTCGCGGCCAGGGCGTCTGGAGCGTGCTGCTGCTGTTGTTCAACGGCCTCGTCTTCATCCTGATCGGGCTGCAGCTGGGGTCGATCCGCGCGCTGACCACGGGCATCCCCTGGCTGTCGCTGATCGGCTACTCGGCGGCGGTCAGCGGCGTCGCGATCGTGGCCCGCCTGATCTACGTCCCGATCGGGACCTACCTGCCGCGCCTGCTCAGCCGCCGCCTTCGCGAGCGCGATCCCAACCCGCCCTGGCAGGCGGTCGCGCTGATCGGGTGGACGGGGATGCGCGGCATCGTGTCGCTGGCGCTGGCGCTCGCGCTGCCGCTGGCGTTGCCGGACGGCAGCCCGTTCCCGCAGCGCGCGGTGGTGGTCGTCGTGTCGTTCGCGGTGATCCTGGCGACGCTGGTGCTGCAGGGCCTGACATTACCGGCCGTCATCAAGGCGCTGAAGTTGAAGGACGACGGCGCCGACCTGCGCGAGGAGCGCGAGGCGCTGCTGCACGCCAGCGAGGCCGCCGTGAAGCGCCTCACCGAGATCGACGCGACGTCGATCATCAACCCGCAGCTGATGGAGCGCGTCCGCCTGCCCTACGACCAGCGCCTGGAACGCCTGACCGAGCAGACCCGCGAGGACCCGGAGTGCCGCCTCACCGAGGGTGAGAGCGCCGCCTTCCGGCGCCTGCGCGGCGAGGCGCTGGCCGCCGAACGCAAGGCGGTCGTCGAGCTGCGCAACCAGGGCCGCATCAGCGAAGAGGTGCTGCACAAGGTGCAGGAGGCGCTGGATCTGGAGGCGCTGCAGCCGGATCGGTAGCTACTTGAGCGCGGCCTCGATCGCGTGCGACAGCGCCAGCTCGTCCCAGCCGCCCTCGTGGCGCACGCCGTTGATGAAGAACGACGGCGTGCCGGTGACGCCGCTCTTCAACCCGCTGGCGAAGTCCTCCTTCACGCGTGCGATGAAGGAGTGCGCGGTCCACGACGCCTGCAGCTCGGCGTCCGGCAAGCCGAGGGCCGTCGCCAGCTCCAGCATCCGCCGATCCGACAGGCTCTTCTGCGCGCCGTACAGCGCGTCGTGCATCTGCCAGAACACGCCGCGCGACGACGCCCACTCGGCTTCCTCGGCGGCGTGCTGCGCGTTCGGGTGCGTGTTCGTCAGCGGAAAATGGCGGAACACGAACCGCAGCCGATCGCCGAACGTGTCGGCGACCCGCGCGAGGATCGGAAACGCCGCCCCGCACTGCGGGCACTCGTAGTCGCCGTACTCCACCAGCGTGACCGCCGCCGATTCCGGCCCGCGGGTGTGATCGCGCGGGCCAACAGGCACCGTGAGCAGGCTGGGCATGGCGGGTGACCTTATAGCAACAGAAGTGCTAAAAACCGCGCCATGAAGATCGAGCTGGCCCACCGCATCCGCGAGTTGCCCCCGTACCTGTTCGCGCGCATCGACGCGCTGAAGAACGAGGAACGGAAGAAGGGCAAGGACCTGATCGATCTCGGCATCGGCGATCCCGACCTGCCGACGCCGCCCCACATCGTCAACGCCCTCGCCGAGGCGGCGCGCAACCCGTCGACGCACCGGTACCCGTCGTACGTCGGCATGGAGAGCTTCCGCAAAGCGGCCGCGACGTTCATGCAGACGCGCTTCGGCCTGACGTTCGATCCGCAGAAAGAGGTCATCTGCGTGATCGGATCGAAGGAAGCGATCGCGCATTTCCCATTCGCGTTCGTGAACCCGGGCGACGTCGTGCTGTGCCCCGATCCGGGTTACCCGGTGTACGCGACGCTGACGCGCTTCGCGGGCGGCGAGCCGTACTTCCTGCCGCTGCGGCGGGAAAACGGCTTCCTCATCGACCTGGACGCGATTCCCGAGGACGTCGCGCGCCGCGCGAAGATCATGTGGATCAACTACCCGAACAACCCGACGGCCGCCCTCGCCGCCCCCGGCTTCTACGAGAAGGTCGTCGCCTTCGCGCAGAAGTACGATGTCATCATCGCGAGCGATCTGGCCTACAGCGAGATGTACTACGAGGCGCCGCCGCGGTCATTCCTGGAAACGCCGGGCGCCCGCGACGTCGGCATCGAGTTCCACTCGCTGTCGAAGACCTACAACATGACCGGCTGGCGCGTGGGCTGGGCGTGCGGCAACCCGCAGCTCGTCGCGGGCCTCGGCCAGGTGAAGACCAACGTCGACTCCGGCGCGTTCGAAGCGGTGCAATACGCGGCGATCGCCGCGCTGACCGGCGATCAGGCGCCGGTCGCCCGCCAGCGCGAAATTTACAAGGAACGGCGCGACGTCCTGTGCGGTGGGCTCGCCGCCGCCGGCTTCGACGTGCTGGTGCCGAAGGCCAGCTTCTACACGCTGGTCGCGAACCCGAAGGGGCTGACGTCGATCGAGTTCGCGTCGCGCCTGCTGACCGAGGCGGGCATCGTCGCGACGCCCGCGACCGGCTTTGGTCCGTCAGGCGAAGGCTTCGTGCGCCTCACGGTGTGCGCGGACAAGGCCCGCCTCGCCGAGGCCGTTCAGCGCCTCGCCGCGCTGAAGCTCTGACCGGGGGCCCGGCACCGCCGGGCAGCGGGGCGGACCTGCGAGGAACGTGATCGGAAGTATCGGAATGGCCGATTTTCCTCAAAGTCACGTACACGCCACCGTTCTGTCACAGACAGAAGGTTACATGCCGCGCCATGAAGACGACGACAACGACCACGGCGTTCGGCCTCCTGACGCTGCTCTCCTCCGCTGTTTTCGCCCAAGTTCCGGTGCCACCAGGCGCCGTCCCGCAACCGGCTCCGTCGAGCTCCGCCGCTCCGGCGGCTCCCGCAGCGCCCGCCGCTCCGGCCGCTCCCGCGGCGCCGCCCGCAGAAGCGCCGCCCCCGGCCGCTGAAGCACCGCCGGCGCCGCCACCGACCGTCGACGAACGCCTCGGCGAGGTCGAACAGAAGCTCGAAGGCCTGAACGAGTCGTTCTCGGAGACCAAGGCCGCCGTCAGCAGCATGTCGAAGCTGAAGTTCAGCGGCTACATCCAGGGCCGCTACGACTACCGCAGCGACTCGATCTCCGGCGTCGACGGCCAGGGCCGCGTGACCAGCTTCAACCGCTTCGAGATTCGCCGCGGCCGCCTCAAGGCCGTGTACAGCGGCGACATGGCCGAGTACCTGCTGCAGATCGACGCCACCGGCGACGGCGTGATCCTGAAGGACGCCGAGGCGACGTTCATCGAGCCGTGGACGCCGCTGAACATGCGCTTCACGATGGGCCAGTTCAAGGTCCCGTTCGGCTACGAGATCCTGCAGTCGTCCGCGGACCGCGAGATGCCCGAGCGCGCCCGCGTGATCCGCGCGCTGTTCCCCGGTGAGCGCGACCGCGGCGCCCGCCTGACCGGCCGCTACCAGTGGTTCAAGTTCATGGCCGCGCTGGTGAACGGCAACTTCACCCAGGGCGACCCCGTCTACAACACCTTCGATCAGAACCGCTACCTGGACACGTACATCCGCCTGAGCGGCGACTTCGGCTTCCTGGTCGTCGACGGTTCGCTGGAATTCGGCGAGCGGCTCGGCACGACGAACGCGACCTTCGTCGACGCGAACATGGACGGCTTCATCAACCCGGCCGAAGCGACCGCGCTGGTCCCGACGACCCGACGCTTCGGCATCTGGCGGCTCGGCGGCGACGCGCAGTTCTATTACGACATCGCCGGTCTCGGCGGTCTCGCGCTGAAGGCGGAGGTCGTGCTCGCCAACGACGAGAACCGCGACTTCCGCGGCGTCGCCGCCGACGCGTGCCGCGATCTGAAGGGGTTCGGCTACATCCTGACCGGCACGCAAAACATCGGCGACTACCTGGGCATCGCGGCCCGCTGGGACGTCTGGAATCCGAACCGCGACGTGACCACCGGCGCGATGCCGAGCTCGAGCTGCGCCGCCACGGCCGCCAAGGCCGACGACGACACGATCAGCACGCTGGGCGTCGGCCCCCTCATCTTCATCTCGGGGAACCTGAAGCTCTCGGGCATCTACGAGCACGTGTGGCGGTCGGACACTTACTACGCCCTCGGCGCGCCGGGCGTCGCGCCGGCGTCGTCGGTCGCGAAGAACCTCTTCACCCTGCAACTTCAAGCGAAGTTCTGAATCCCGGCCAGCCAGCGATTCACAGTCTGAAACAAGCACACAGGAGATCATGAACATGAAGCTGAGAACTCTCTTCGCCACGCTGGTCGGATTCGCGTCGCTCGGCGTCGCCGCGCTGCCCGCGCAGGCCGGCACCGTCACCATCAAAGGCTCGGACACGATGGTCATCCTCGGCCAGCGCTGGGCCGAGGCGTACATGCAGAAGAACCCCGGCACGGTGCTGCAGGTGACCGGCGGCGGTTCGGGCACCGGCATCAGCGCGCTGATCAACGGGACGACCGACATCTGCGAGTCGTCCCGCACGATGAAGCCGGCCGAGCAGGAGAAGCTGCGCGATCGCTACAACAACACCGGGGTCGAGATTCCGGTCGCGCGCGACGGTCTGGCCGTGTACGTCAACGCGTCCAGCCCGCTGACGGAGATCGCGATCCCCGACCTGAAGGGGATCTTCACGGGCAAGATCACCAACTGGAAGCAGCTGGGCGGCCCGGACGCGAACATCATCGTCTACTCGCGCGAGAACAGCTCGGGCACCTACGTGTTCTTCAAGGAGCACGTGTTGCAGGGCGCGGACTTCACGCCGCGCGCGCAGACGATGCCGGGCACGGCCGCGGTCGTGAACGCGGTGTCGAAGGAGAAGTTCGGCATCGGCTACGGCGGCGCCGCCTACGCCAAGGGGATCAAGATCCTCAAGGTGAAGAAGGACGCGGGCAGCCCGGCGATCAACCCGGAGAAGGCGACCGTGCTCAACGGGACGTACCCGCTGGCGCGCCCGCTGTTCTTCTACCTGCGCGCCAAGCAGACCGGCGACATCAAGTCGTTCATCGATTGGGTGCTGTCGGCCGACGGCCAGGCGATCGTCGAGAAGGTCGGCTACTACCCGGTGAAGTAGCGCCCGCGAAGATCGGTTAGGCTCTTCCGCGACAAATGAGGAAGAGCGCTTGATGGCCGGACGCCGCATCGCGATCTCGCTGGGCGATCCGTGCGGCATCGGTCCGGAGATCGTGGCCCGCGCGCTCGCCGCGCGGCCCGATCTGGACGCGATCGTTTACGGTGATGCGGGGGTGCTGGCGCGGGCGGCGGGCGCGGCCGGCGTGGCGGCGCCCGCGGCCGACAGGATCCATGCCGTCACGTCGCTGAGCCCGGGCGACGTCCCGCCGGGGAAGCCGAACGACGAGGCGGGGCGGGCGCAGGCCGCGTACCTGACCGCGGCGACGTCGGCGGCGCTGGCGGGCGAGGTGGCGGCGCTCGTGACGGCCCCGATCTCGAAGCAGTGGATCGCGCGCGCCGGCTTCGCGTTTCCCGGGCACACGGAGTACCTCGCGTCCCGCGCCGGCGTCGCCGAGTTCGCGATGATGCTGGCGGGACCGAAGCTGCGCGTCACGGTCGCGACCACGCACGTCGCGCTGCGCGACGTCGCCGGCCTGCTGACCGTCGACGGGATCGCGTCAACGATCTGGCTGACCACCGAAGGGCTCGTGCGCCGCTTCGGCATCGCCGCGCCGCGCGTGGCGGTCGCCGGCCTGAACCCGCACGCGGGCGAGGCCGGCCGCTTCGGCGACGAGGAGGATCGCCTGGTGCGACCGGCGATCGAGGCGGCGCGCGCGCGCATCGCGTCTGCCGGGCTCACGGCCGAGATCTCGGGGCCGCACGTGCCCGACGTCGTGTTCCGCGACGCCGCCGGCGGACGGTTCGACGCCGTCGTCGCGCTGTACCACGATCAGGGCTTGATCCCGCTGAAGCTGCTGCACTTCGACGAGGGCGTAAACGTCACGCTCGGGCTTCCTTTCGTGCGCACCTCGCCCGACCACGGAACCGCGTACGACATCGCGGGCACCGGTCGAGCCAGGGCAACGAGCTTCCTCGCCGCCCTGGATCTCGCGGCGCGTATGGCGGGATCGCTGGGCTTCCGAGTGTAGAATCGAGGACGATGCGCCCGGAACAGCGTGCCGCTGCACCACCGCTGGTTGGCACGACCCTGGCGAACGCCTACCGCATCATCCGCCTGATGGGCGAAGGCGCGATGGGCGGCATCTTCGAGGCGCGCCAGCTTCGCCTGGACAAGCGCGTGGCGATCAAGATCTTGGCGCGCGAGCTGGCCGCGAACGGCGAGGCGCTCCTGCGCTTCCACCGCGAAGCGGAGATCACCTCGCAGCTCGGGCACCCCCACATCATCACGGTCTTCGACTTCGGCACGACCGACGGCGGGCAGCCGTTCCTGGTGATGGAGTACCTCGAGGGCGAGGACCTCGCGAACCGGCTGCACCGCGTGAACAAGCTGCCGCTGCCGGCGGCCATCCGCGTCACGAAGCAGGTCGCGTCGGCGCTCGCGGAGACGCACGCGAAGGGGGTCGTTCACCGCGACCTCAAGCCCGCGAACGTTTTTCTGTCGCGCATCCAGGGCGAGGACTTCGCGAAGGTGCTCGACTTCGGCATCTCCAAGGTCCGCGCCGCGAGCACGTCGCTGACCAACGCGTCGACGCTGATGGGCACGCCGATGTACATGGCGCCCGAGCAGGCGAAGGGGGCGGTCGAGCTGGACCACTGGACGGATCAGTGGGCGCTCGCCTGCATCGCCTACGAGATGCTGACCGGGCGACCGCCGTTCATCGGCGACGACACCGCCGCCCTGCTGTACATGGTCGTCCACGAGGATCCGCCGCCGCCCTCGCAGATCAACGGCGACCTGCCGGCCGAGATCGATCACGTCATCAAGCGCGCGCTGGACAAGGACCAGGAGCAGCGCTTCCCGCACGTCACCGCGTTCGCGCGCGCGCTGGAGGCCGCGGCGGCGGGCAAGATGATCTCGATCGAGCCCGCGAGCACCGGCGCTGGCCTGGCGCCGAGCGCGCCGGGCGTCGGGCTGACGCCGGTCGAGGCGGCGGCGACCGTGGCGCACGATCTGTCGGCCTTCCCGCCGCGGCCGCCGAAGCGCGGATCGCCCCGGCTGGTCCTGCTGGGAGCGGTCGGGATGGTCGCCGCCGGAGGCGTGTGGCTGGTGCGCGGACCGTTGCGGCGCCCGCCCCCCGCCCCGGCCGCGATCGTCGCCCCCGCCCCGGACCCCGCTGCCAAGCCCATCGCCGATCCCGCGCCGCCGGAGGCGCCCGCGGCCGCGCCGAATGAGCCGACGACCGCTGATGACGACACCGATTCGGCGGCACCAACGGTGACGATGGCAAAGAAAGAGACTCCCCGACGGCGTGCGGTGCGCCGCGCCGCCGCCGCGAAGCGGGCCTCGGCCCCCGCCGCCCGCGAAGCACCCGCGCAGACCGCGCCCGTGAAGCGTAAGCTGATCAACGAGCTGTGACGGTCAGAACCGCGATCCCGGCAGGGGGGATGTCGATTTCGATGAAGGCCGCGTTGGCCGTTCTGCTCGTGTGCAGCGCGATCGCGTCGGCGCACGCGCAGGAGGTGATCGTCGCGCCGCCCGCGAATGACGCGGCGTCGAAGATCCGGGCGCAGGCGCTGCTCAGCGAGGGGACGGCCGCCTACGGGCGCGGCGACTACGCGGCCGCGCTGGAGAAGTTCACCGCCGCGTACCAGATTTTTCCCAGCCCGAAGCTGTGGTTCAACATCGGCCAGGCGAACCGCGATCTCGGGCGACCCGTGGAAGCGGTGGCGGCGTTCGATCGGTTCCTGCGCGAGGCGGGCGACGCGCCGCCCGAGACGCTGGCCGAGGCCCGCCGCTCCGCGGCCGAGCTGAAGACCAGGCTCGGTCAGATCCAGATCATCTGCCCGACCGACGGCGCCGAGGTGACCGTCGACGGGAAACAGGTCGGCAGCACGCCGCTGGGCGAGATGATCTGGACGACGCCCGGGCGGCACCAGGTCGCCGTCCAGCGCGAGGGATTCTCGCCCGCGATCGAGGACATCGCCGTCCTGCCGGGCAAGGCGTCGGCCGTCACCATCGAGCTGCGCCCGATCGATCTGCGCGCGCCGAACGCGGGCGGTGACGGTGCGCTGGTCGGAAGCGCCGTCCCCGCCGACGAGAGCAAGCCGGTCTATCGAAACGTCTGGTTCTGGGTGGCGGCGGGCGTGGTGGTCGCGGCGGGCGTCGCGGCCGGCGTGCTGATCGCGACCCGCAACTCGGGCGGCGGCGGCGGCGACCTCGGCACGACCCTCGGTTCGCAACGCGCGTTCTGAGAGCGATGGCGGCGATGGAGAAACGATGACAACGACCGTGACGACGACGATGCGGACCGCGCGGAACGTGGCGAATGTGCATCGCCTGGCGGCGATGCTGATCCTTCTCGCCGCGGGCGGCTGCGGGAGCACCGCCGAGGACATGCCGGAGGACCAGTCGGTCGTCGTCATCACCGTCAACATCGAGGCGGGCGTTCCGGCGGTACACCAGATCCACGTCGCCGCGCACCTCGGCAGCGCGGGGATGGACGCCGATCTCTACTTTCCGACGACCGACAAGGGCCCGATCCAGTCGGGTGCCACGCTCGCGCTGCTGATCCCGACGACGCGGACGGGCCTGCTGGATCTGGTCCTGTTCGGCCTCGACGCGGGTCAGAACCCTGTCGCGCGGGGCAACGGCCAGACGACGATCAACGTCGGTGGCCGCGTCGACACGACGGTCACGCTCAGTCCCTGCTCGTCGTCCGGATCTGGACCAGGTTGCTGACGCGCGCGCCGCGCGGGAGCCGCTAGAAACGGTTGCGCGTTCGGTGTTAGGGTAAACGCGCTGGAAATCCGATCTGGCGACGCGTCGCGGCCGTAAAGCAACTGTCGCGCGAAGTCGCCGGGCCGCGCATCCGGTCCCCATCGCGATGAAAAAGATCGTCATCAAGGGCGCGCGCGAGCACAACCTGAAGAACATCGACGTCGACATCCCCCGCGACAAGCTGGTGGTGATCACGGGGCTGTCGGGCTCGGGGAAGTCGTCGCTCGCGTTCGACACCATCTACGCCGAGGGCCAGCGCCGCTACGTCGAGTCGCTGTCCGCGTACGCGCGGCAGTTCCTCGATCAGATGCACAAGCCCGACGTCGATTCGATCGAGGGCCTGTCGCCGGCGATCGCGATCGAGCAGAAGACCGGCTCTCGCAACCCGCGGTCGACGGTCGGCACCGCGACGGAGATCTACGACTATCTGCGCCTGCTGTGGGCACGCGTCGGCACCGTCCACTGTTACAACTGCGGCGAGCCGATCGCGTCGCAGACGATCCAGCAGATGGTCGACCGCGTGCTGGAGCTGCCCGAAGGGGCGCGCTTCTCGGTGCTGGCGCCGGTCGTGCGCGAGCAGAAGGGCGCGTTCGCGGACGTGCTGGCGAAGCTGCGCCACGACGGGTTCGTGCGCGCCAACATCGACGGGGAGCTGGCCGAGCTGGCCGAGCCGCCCAAGCTTGCGGCCGAGAAGACGCACACCATCGAGGTGTTCGTCGATCGCCTGGTGAAGAAGGACGGCATTCGCCAGCGCCTGACGGATTCGATCGAGCTCGCCGCCAAGCTGGCCGAGGGCATCGTGAAGATCTCGCCGCTGGAGGGGGACGACCTTCTCTTCTCCGAGAAGTTCGCCTGCACGAAGTGCGGCATCAGCTACCCGGACATCACGCCGAAGCTGTTCTCGTTCAACAACCCGGCGGGCGCGTGCCCGGCCTGCGACGGCATCGGCGCGAAGATGTTCTTCGATCCCGACCTGATCGTCCCGGACGAAGAGCTGTCGATCAAGGAAGGCGCGATCGAACCGTGGGAACGGCGCAACAACGTCTTCTTCCACCAGATCCTCGACGCGGTCTGCGCGCACTTCGAGATCGATCAGTACGCGCCGTGGGCCAAGCTGCCCGCGAAGACGCGGACGCTGTTGCTCGAGGGTCAGGAAGGAAACCAGGTCGAGTTCGCGTTCGAGAAGAACGGCCGCACGCACACCTACCGGAAGGACTTCGAGGGCGTCGTCGCGAACCTGGACCGGCGCTTCGAGGAGTACGAACGGCGGCGGCGCGAGCAGGGGCGCACGACGGACGAAGACTTCGAGGCGATCTACGACGAGTTCCACCGCTACATGTCCCAGACGGTGTGCGAGGAGTGCAACGGCACGCGGCTGCGCAAGGAGGCGCGCTTCGTCAAGGTCGGCAGCAAGAGCATCACCGAGATGACCGCGCTGACGATCCGCGAGGCGTACGACTTCATGAAGGATCTGAAGTTGACGCCGCGCCAGAAGGAGATCGCCGGCCGCATCCTGCGCGAATCGGGCGACCGGCTGTCGTTTCTCAACAACGTCGGCGTCGACTACCTGTCGCTGGACCGGACGGCGTCGACGCTGTCGGGCGGTGAATCGCAGCGCATCCGGCTGGCGACGCAGATCGGCAGCTCGCTGGTCGGCGTGCTCTATATCCTGGACGAGCCGTCGATCGGCCTGCACCAGCGCGACAACGCGCGCCTGCTATCGGCGCTGACGCGGCTGCGCGACCTCGGCAACAGCGTCCTGGTCGTGGAGCACGACGAGGACACGATCCGGTCCGCCGATTACGTGATCGACATGGGGCCGCGGGCGGGCGTGGGCGGCGGGCGCATCGTCGCGGCGGGCGCGCCCGACGACATCGCGGGGAACTCGCACTCGCTGACCGGCGCATACCTGTCGGGGCGAAAGATGATCGAGGTGCCGCGCCAGCGCCGCCAGTCGGGCAACCGGATGCTGACGCTGAAGCACGCGCGCGGGCACAACCTGCACAACGTGACGGTGGGGTTTCCGATCGGCGTGCTCACCTGCGTGACGGGCGTGTCGGGCTCGGGCAAGTCGACGCTGGTGATCGACACGCTGCTGCGCGCGCTCGCCGCGAAGTTGAACCACACGAAGGCGCAGTCCGAGCCGCACGACGGGCTGGACGGCTTGCAGCACGTCGACAAGGTGATCGACATCGACCAGGCGCCGATCGGACGCACGCCGCGGTCGAACCCGTCGACGTACACGGGCGTGTTCACGCACATCCGCGATCTGTACGCGAACCTGCCGGAGTCGAAGGCGCGCGGCTACAAGCCGGGCCGCTACTCGTTCAACGTGAAGGGCGGCCGCTGCGAGGCGTGCCAGGGCGACGGCATCATCCGCATCGAGATGCACTTCCTGCCCGACGTCTACATCGTGTGCGAGGCGTGCGGCGGACG
>Ga0070684_100001376_pt1 | contig 17479 bp, 17 predicted proteins | sample KBSC723LmetaG_FD_65653 | JGI IMG/M metagenome (GOLD analysis project Ga0070684, IMG submission 65653) | Corn rhizosphere microbial communities from Kellogg Biological Station, Michigan, USA - KBS C7.2-3L metaG | ecosystem: Host-associated > Plants > Roots > Rhizosphere ...
GCACCCGCCGGCTAGTCAGTGCCAACCTCGAGCACGACCTTGCCACGCTTCCCGCGGCCCGAGACTCGCTCGAACGCCGCCCGAGCCTCCGCGAGCGGAAAGACCGAGTCGACCTCCGCGCCAAGCTCGCCTGCGTCCACGAGCGTTCTCAACTCCAGCAGTTGCTCGTGGTCGGGTTCGACGATGAAGTAGATCGCTCCGGGCATCTCCTCTGCAATCGTGACCACGCGCTCGCCGGCGGGGACCTCGCCGCCACGAGTGTCGAAGACCAGATCGACCGGACCGCTGTCCACGACCGCTGCGCCGGCGTGGCGCGCAAGCTGAACGGCGATGTGCCCGACCCCGCCCGAGGCGCCCGTGACCAGCACCCGCTCGCCTCGGGCGAGCCGCCCGTGCACAAACAGTGCCTGCCAGGCGGTCAGCCCTCCCATCGGCAGAGCCGCCGCCTCGACGTGGCTCAGCCGCAAGGGCTTCGGTGCAAGCACATCGGCTGGGACGACGGCGTACTCGGCAGCCACGCCGTCGCGATCGAAAGGCGTGAGCGCATAGACCTCGTCACCGCTGCCCACGACAACGCCCGAAAGCTCGTACGAGGGAATCGCCGGCAGTCGATCGACCGGCCACGCCAGCTCGCCGCGTGTAATCGCTGCCGCATGCACACGCACCAGCACCTCGCCCGGATCCGGCGACGGCGTCTCGATCTCCTCAACCTTCAAGCCCTCATCGTGCAGCCGTACCGCTAGCACACCGCTCCCCTGTTGGGCTTCGTTCCTCACGAGATCTTGCCAACGCCGGGTCGCACAGGCGTGTCAAACGCTCTCCGGTTCGAGTCCGGAAGAGGCCTCTACGATCCCGCAGGTCGCCGCGCCTTCCTCCACAGCAGTAGCCTCCCTCTCCGACGTTCGACACGCTCGGCGCGCAACTGCGCTCGTCTTTGCGGTTCACGGGTGCGTCGTGGGGAGCTTCGTCGCCCGGATTCCGTGGATCGCCTCGCACGTGGGAGTCGAGATCGGCCAACTCGGGCTCGCCTTGCTCATGCCCGGGCTCGGCGCGCTGCTTGCGATGCCGTTCGCGGGCCGTCTCGCCCACCGTCATGCGTTCCGCCCGTTCGTCACCACGACGATCGCCGCGTTCTGCGCCAGCCTCGTCCTGACGACGCTGCCGACGTCGCTCGTCCTGCTGTGTCTGGCCCTACTCGTCTTCGGCGCAACTGCCGGCCTCGCGGACATGGCGATGAACGCACAGGGCGTACTGATCGAGAAGTCCCTCGCGCGTTCGGTCATGTCGAGCCTCCACGGCTTCTGGAGCGTCGGCCTCCTCGTCGGCTCTGTCGTCTCCGCACTTGCATCGCACGCCGGGATCGATACTCGTCTCCAGTTCGCTCTGACCTCGATCGTCCTCGCTGCAGGAGGAGCCGTCGCGGCGCGGTTCCTGCTCGACGACCCGACCAGCACGGAGCTGGCCGCGCCACCGGCCTTCGCCCTTCCGACGCGACCGGTTCTTCTCATCGGGCTCGTCGGTCTCTGCGCCATCTTCGGCGAACAGGCCGGAGCGGACTGGTCGGCGGTCTACATCCAACGAGAGCTCGGTGGTTCCGCCAGCGTCGGTGCGCTCGCGGTCTCGGCGTTCGCGGTGACGATGGCAGCCGCCCGGCTCATGGGAGATCGCGTGATCGGGCGGCTGGGACCAGTTCGCACGGTCCGCCTGTCGGGAGCCTGCGCCGTCGCGGGTGCCCTGGCGATCGTCCTGGCGCCCGACCTGGCCATTGGGCTCGTCGGCTTCGCGCTGCTCGGGATCGGGGTCGCCGTCGTCGTCCCGCTCGTGTTCGCAGCAGCAGGCCGGGTCGGGCCCCACCCGGCTCGTAGCATCGCCGGGGTCGCCGGCGTCGCCTACGCCAGCGGCCTCTTCGCACCAGGAGTGATCGGCGCCGTCGCGGCGGCGTCGTCACTGACCACGTCCTTCTGTCTGGTCGCCGTCCTCACGGCGATCATGGCGCTCGCTGCGGGGGTGCTCCGGCGCCGTTGACCGCTCGCAGAACGAAAAGCCCCGCAAACGCGGGGCTTTTCGTTACGGCTGCTTGTCCTGCGACCTAGGGCTTTCCTCGAAGTGAGCTGATCACGGTGTTGATCTGCTGCTGGGTGAGCGCCTGGTCGAAGATCATCAACTCGTCGAGATCACCGTTATAGGGATTCGTCCCGTCGACGCCGGTGCACACATCCATCCCCGCTCGCATGGGCGTGGTGTTCGAGAGCAGCACCGGGTGAGGCGAGATGGCGGTCTGGGCATTCGCTCCGTCCACGTAGATGGTGTTGTTGCTTCCGTCGCGGACGAGCGCCACGTGGTGCCAGTTTCCGTCGGCGATGATCGGCGCGCCGGTGACGCCCGTGTCGTCGGTGCCGAGCTCGTCGCCGTCCAGTTCCGCGCCCCAGAGATTGCCGGTCATCCGAAAGTCCCAGAAGCTTGCAGCGTTGCACACCGATCGCTTGTTCCAGATCGCCTGTGAGAGTGGCGAGGTCGACCTGATGAAGAACGCGATCGTGAAGGGATCGCGGTTGAAGTTCCCCCCGACCGCGTCGAAGTCGACCTCCGAGCCTTGGCCGTTGAAGTGGAACGCCTTGCCGCTGAAGCCACGCGTGTAGGTGACTCCGTTCAGAAGGTGCCCGTCGTCGGTGCCGACGCGATCCCGCGCCGTGTTGTTCGCGGTCCACCAATGAGTCGGGTTTGGAGGCTTCGTCGGGGCAGGTGACGCCGCCGGCGCCGCCTGGACCGTGGCCGACAGCACGCCGACGGTCAGCGCAAGCAGCACACAGAGCCAGAGCGGCAGCCTCTTGAAGTATTTGGGCATCGAAAGCTCCTTCCCGGACGCCTGGAGTGCAGCGTCCCGTTTGCCTGTACGTCATGACCAGGCTCACGCGCGAGGGGACGCTGATCCATGGACGGGAGATGGGCGACCGATGGAAGCGCAAACCCGACCTGCGCTTCACGTCTTTCAAGTAATAAGAGCCTAAGAATCGCGGCGCAGCGCCAACTGTTCGACGGATGGGGCGTCTTCTGTTCTTCGCATGAGTGCTGTCCCGTTGACCACCAAGACGTCGCGTCGACGCATGCGCACCGGCTGGGCGTGGTTTGCCGGCGGCGACGGCTTCGTCCTGCGGAACGTGCCCAGCGAGGCGAGCTTCCTCAATGGGCTCGGCATGTGGGTCGCCGGCATGGCGGTCGTCAGCGGCTTCGGCATGACCGTCGCCGCCAGCCAGTGGTGGAGCACGTCGATCACGAACGTCCTGTGGGTGCTCCCGCTCTGGGCCGTCCTCTACTGCCTGATCGAGCGCCTCGTCCTGAAGAGCTTCGGCACGAGCTGGGTGTGGAACCTCGTGCTCGCGGTCCCGCGCCTCGTGCTCTCGCTCGCGATCGCGCTCGTGATCGGGCTGCCCGTCGCGCAGGTCATCTACAGCGGGTCGATCAACGACGAGCTGAGCAAGACGACGACGGCGCGGATCCACGAGGCGACGAACCAGATCACGCGCACCTACGACGCGAAGATCGCCACGGCACAGAAGGAGATCGCCGCCGCACAGGCCAGAGAGGCGAGCCTCCAGCGCAAGGTCACGAACAGCCGCTTCCTCGCCGACTGCGAGGCCGGCCTGCAGAGCTGCTCGCAGACCCACAAGCTCGGCCGCGGCCCTTACTACCGGCGCGACCAACGCCGCGCGGCCGCCGCGGCGGCGGAGCTGAAGCGCGCGCGTCCGCAGATCGAGGCGACGATCGCCGCGAACCGCCAGAAGATCGCGACCTGGCGCGTCGCCGAGAGCAGCCAGATCGCGAATCGGGTCGCCACGATCAAGGCCGACCGCGACTTCCTCGCGCGCCAGGCGGCGCTCGACCGCGTCGAGAAAGCGAACCCGGCCGTGACGAAGTACGTCGAATTCTTCCTGGCGTTCCTGATCGCGATCGACCTGGTCGCGTTGATGCTCAAGCTCACCCATCTCTTCAGCACCGGTGGCGCCTACGAGCGGAGCGCGGCCGCGCTGCGGGCGACCGACCTCGTCGAGGTGCACCGCCTCCAGGAACGCGCCAACGTCCTCACCCACCGCATCAAGCTCGAGTCGCGGGCGCTGCAGGGCGCCGACGAGGTCAGGCTGCAAGGCGAAGCCCCGCGTGAGAGCGACGAGCTCGGGCTCGACCTGCTGCCATCGCTCCGCGGTCCGGCGACCGCCTCGCCGCTCGGCGACTGACGACACGTCATCCTCTGGCGCGGGTGGAGCGCTCTTGCGTAGGGTTTCCGACCGTCAGGGGAGCTCAACCAAGGAGGGATCGATGAAGCGTCTATCGCGGCCGCGGCGCTCGCTGTGGCTCGTGCTCGGGCTGGTGATCGGGGTGCTGGCGACCGCCGCCACCATGGCCGTCGCCGGGCTTCAGCCCGCAGACCTCAACTTCACGCCCAATTCCGAAGGGCAGATGACGAACATCGACGTCGGCCGGGCGTACGCCAAGAACTACTACGGCGCGCACTCGGCCACGTCCGGGCCCAACGGGACGTGGGACACGCCGTTGAACCTGGGCAGCAACTACGCGAACGAGGCGCGTTCGGTCGCGTCGCAGGGCGACAACTGGCTGAGCGCTCGCTCACGCGTGCCGCACCGGGCGATCGTGCTCGACGTCGACGACACGACGCTCACGACGTGGAACTACGAGCTCTACAGCAACTGGGACTTCAACCCGACCACGAACGGCCAGTTCGTGGGCCTCACGAGCGGCGCGTTCACCGGGAACATGTTCCCGCCCACGCCGGGGATGCTCGACCTGGCGAACCACGCCCAGACGTTGGGCTACGCGATCTTCTGGATCACCGGGCGCGGTGACTCGCAGCACCAGGCGACGATCGCGAACCTCCAGGACGACGGTGCCGCCGGCTTCCAGGACATCGACACGGTGACGCTCAACGGGAAGACCATCCCGGAGGTCGACGCCGAGTACCCGGCGCCGACGGCGCTCGACATCGGGCACGGCGGCTTCACCGACGGGCTGTTCACCAAGCCGCCCGTGGGCCAGTACCCGGCGTACCTGGACCAGCCCCAGTTCTGCGGGCCGTACATCGACCAGGGCGTTTCGTGCCCGACCATTCAGTACAAGTCGGGGACGCGCGCGTACATCGAGTCGCAGGGCTACGACATCGTCGGCAACTTCGGCGACCAGTTCAGCGATCTCCTGGGCGGCTTCGGGGACAAGACGTTCAAGATGCCGAACCCGAACTACTACCTCCCGTAGACGAGGAGCCAATCGAGGAGCTCGAGCCGCTCCCTTCGCGACACGCGTCCGAGGGGAGCGGCCGAGCACTTACCATCCGCACAGCAACCGAGGGAGGGTCATGACGGCCTGGTCCACCGCCCAGCTCGACGACATCAACAAGATCAGCGACGGCCGCGTCCCGTGGCGCCCGGTGCGCCACCATTTCGGCATCACGTCCTTCGGGCTGAACGTGTTCACGGGCGAGGCGGCGGGCGACCGGATCATCAACGAGGACGACGAGGCCGACGACGCGCAGGAGGAGCTCTACTTCGTGCACAGCGGGCGCGCCCGCTTCGAGCTCGACGGTGAGACGCTCGACGCGCCGCCCGGCACCCTCGTCTTCGCGCCGCCCGGCGTCACGCGCACCGCGTTCGCGGAGGAGCCGGGCACGACGCTCGTCGCTGTCGGCGGCACGCCGGGCAAGGCGTACGAGGTGGGCGGTTGGGAGATCTGGGCGCCGCTCGGGCCGCTCTACCAGGCCGGGGAGTACGAGCAGGTCGCGGAGCGTCTCGGCCCCGCGCTCGCCGAGGATCCGCCGTATCCGTTGATCCACTACAACGCCGCGTGCATCTACAGCCTCACCGGCCGCACCGACGAGGCGATCGCGCACCTCGGCCGCGCGGTCGAGCTCTCCGACGAGGTTCGCGGAATGGCGGAGACCGACACGGATCTCGACGCGATCCGCGACGAGCCGGCGTTCAAGCAGCTGGTCGCCGGTCGCTAGCGCTCGGCAGTAACGTCCCCGCCATGCGTCTCCGGTACTGGGCGAATCGGCTGAGAATGCGAATCGCGCGCATCGGCGCGGATCCCCACGACGACGAGGAGCTGCGAAGCCAGAAGGCGCTCCTGGTCACGATCTCGGTCCTGATCCTCCCGATCTCGGCGATCTGGGGGGCGCTGTACCTCACGTTCGGATCGCCGATCGGCGTCGTCCCGTTCGTCTACTTCGCGATCCTGCTCGGAGCGATCGTCGTCTTCTCGCGCACGCGCGACTTCGACCTGCTGCTCCGCGTCGGACAGCTCGACATCGTGCTCGCGCCCACGCTGTCGATGATCCCGCTCGGCGGCTTTCTCGGCGCCGGCGGCGTCGGCCTGTGGGGGATCCTCGCGCCTCTCGCGGCGCTCGTGTTCAAGGACGTCCGGTCGGCGATCCGCTGGTACGTGGCGTGGCTCGTCATCTTCCTCGGCTCGGGACTAGCGGGGGCGATCATCGGCCCGGTCTGGGAGCCCGTGCCCACCTGGTTCACGACGACGATGCTGGCGTTGAACATCACCGTCGGCGGCACGATCGTGTTCACGCTGCTCGCGGTCTTTGCCAGCGAGCGCAGCGCTGCGCTCGCGGCACTCCGGGTCGAGCAGGCCAAGGCCGAGAACCTCTTGCTCAACATCTTGCCGCGCCCGATCGCGGAGAAGTTGAAGGCGGAGAGCCAGCCGATCGCCGATCAGTTCGAGTCGGCCTCGATCCTGTTCGCGGACGTGGTCGACTTCACGCCCTGGTCGGAGCGGCTTCCGCCCACCGAGGTCGTCGGCTACCTGGACAATCTGTTCAGCCACTTCGACGAGCTCGCGGAGAAGCACGGCCTCGAGAAGATCAAGACGATCGGCGACTGCTACATGGCCGCGGCCGGCGTTCCGACACCGCGCAGCGACCATGCTCGCGCGCTTGCGCTCATGGCGCTGGACATGCTCGAGGCGATCCGGACGGCGGACGCGATCGCGCACCTCGGCCTCGAGCTCCGCGTCGGCATCAACTCGGGCCCCGTCGTGGCGGGGGTGATCGGCCGGAAGCGCTTCCTCTACGACCTCTGGGGCGACGCGGTGAACACGGCCAGCCGAATGGAGTCCCATGGAACTCCGGGGCGGATCCAGATCACGCGCTCGACGTACGACCTGCTGTACGACGAGTTCGAGTGCGAGCCCCGCGGGCCGATCCCGGTCAAAGGCAAGGGCGAGATCGAGGCCTGGTATCTCGTCGCTCTACGCCGCGACCGCGATCGGAACCGCGCTCAGTCGGGATACTCGTCCTTGCGGTAGGCGATCGGGTCCTCGGGCTGCGGCTTCGGCGTCCGATCGAGCAAGAAGCCGAAGAACGGCGACACGAATGGATCCGGCGCCGTCACGGTGTACGTGTGGTAGACGGTGCCGTTCTCCAGCGCGAATGCGATGTAGCCGGGCGCCTCGCGCAGCCCGTCCTTCAGCTCGGCTCCTACCTGCGTGGACCAGAACTCGAGCCACTCCGGCGGATTCTCGATCATCTCCTTGACCTCGGGGATCTGCTGTGCCTGCTCCTCCGTCAGAGCGAGCCCGAAGTCGAACGGGAACTCGGATCCGTTCGTGGAGACGTACGGAAAGTCCCAGCCCATCCGCTTCTTGTAGGCGACCAGCCGATCGATCGGCGCGCGCGAGAAGCAGATGAACGTCACGTCGCGCTTGTTCATGTGCAGCACTCCGCCGTCGAAGCCGTCGGCGAGGCCCGTGCAGCCGGGACAGGCGCCGACCGTGTACTTGGGCCCGTACATGATGTTGTAGGCGAGCAGCTGGGTCCGGCCGTCGAAGAGCTCCGCGAGCGTCTTCTTGCCGTCCTCGGTCTCGAATTCGTACTCCTTCTCCACGGGCACCCACGGCAGCTCGTGCCGCCTCTTCGAGATCTCCTCGTCGCGCTGGGCCTGCTCTGCCTCGAGCTTCGCGAGCTCGTCGCGCGCCGCTTGCCACTCGTCGTGGGTTCCGACCTTGTGCTCTTGCATCCCGCCCCCTTCTCTCGAATCAGCCACTAGACCGCCCTTGCGGCCGAAACTCATCGGTCTTCAGCGGACCGCCTTCTTCACGAGCCTGGCGATCTTCGCCTCTTCGGCGTCGGTGATGTCCTTCAGCGCGAAGTCCGTTGGCCACATGACGCCGTCGTCGAGCTTCGCCTCATCGCCGAAGCCGAGCGTCGCGTACCGTGACTTGAACTTCGCCGCGCTCTTGAAGAAGAGGACGACCCTGCCGTCCTGATCGGCGTACGCGGGCATCCCGTACCAGGTCTTCGGCGTGAGGTCGGGCGCGTTGGCCTTGACGATGGCGTGAAGCCGCTTCGCCATCGCCTTGTCCTTGCCCTTCATCTCGCCGATCTTCTCGAGCAGGGCGCTCTCTCCGTCGGCCTTGGCGGATTCGGCCTTCAGCTCCTTGGCGCGCTCCTTCATCGCGGCTCGCTCCTCGGCCGAGAAGCTCTTGGAGCTCTTCTTCGCAGTGCTCTTCTTGGTTGGGCTCATGGAAACCTCCTCGTGAAAAAGCGCGACGGGTCGATGAAACGTCGCGCTCCCCGAGGCTAGCGGTTCGGCCACGGGACATGTCCGAAAGCGCCAATAGGGTGCGGGCGGTGCGCCTGCTCGTCGCCCGCTGCGAGGTTCGTTACACCGGCCGCTTGACGGCGGTGCTGCCCGAAGCCGTGCGCCTCTTGATCCTCAAGGCCGACGGATCCGTGCTCGTCCACGACGACGCCGGTGGCTACAAGCCGCTGAACTGGATGACCGGCCCAGCCGTGACCGAGGAGCTCGGCGAGGTCCTCGTCGTGCGCAAGGCGAAGACCGAGGACGTGCTCGAGATCCGGCTCGCGGAGGTGCTCAGCGACGTCACGCACGACATGGGCGAGTCCGCGGCGCTGCAGAAGGACGGCGTCGAGCGCGACCTGCAGCTCGAGCTCGCGGCCGCCCCGTCCGCCCTCGGCGAGGAGCTGACGCTCGTCAAGCGGGAATGGCCGACGGAGATCGGGCCCGTCGACCTGATGTGCCGGGACGAGAGCGGCGAGTGGGTGGCGGTCGAGATCAAGCGCGTGGGCACGATCGACGCCGTCGAGCAGCTGACTCGGTACCTCGGCTTCATCCGCGAGGACCCGGCGAAAGCCGCGTGCCGCGGCATCCTCGCCGCGCAGAGCGTGAAGCCACAGGCGATCGCGCTGGCGGAGTCCCGCGGCCTCCGCTGCGTCGAGGTCGACCTCGCAGTGCTGCGCGGCGAGCGCGAGCCCGAGCTGACGCTTTTTCAGTAGTCAGCTCGCGGGGGCGAGCGCCTGGAGATCCGCCTCGGGCGGATCGGTCGCAATCTGCGCGTCGCGGGTCACCAGGGCCGCATAGCGCCCGCGTGCGGCCACGAGCTGCTCGTGCGTGCCGGACTCGACAATGCGCCCGCCGTCGAGCACGACGATCTGGTCGGCGTCGCGGATCGTCGACAGGCGGTGGGCGATCGCGATCGTGGTCCTGCCCTCGGAGAGCCGGTCGAGCGCCTCCTGCACGAGGCGCTCGGTCGCCGTGTCGAGGGAGCTCGTCGCCTCGTCCAGCACGAGAATCGGCGGGTTCCGAAGGACGGTGCGCGCGATTGCGATCCGCTGCTTCTCGCCACCCGAGAAGCGGTACCCGCGCTCGCCGACGACCGTGTCGTAGCCCTCCGGCAGCGCGGCGATCAGGTCGTGGATGCGCGCCGCGCGCGCAGCTGCCTCGAGCTCCTCGTCGGTCGCGTCCGGCTTCGCGAAGCGCAGGTTCTCGCGCACCGAGTCGTGGAAGAGGTACGTCTCCTGCGAGACGACGCCGACCAGTTTGCTCAGCGCCTGGAAGCTCAGGTCGCGGACGTCGGACCCACCGATCGTCACCCGGCCGCGGCCGACGTCGTACAGGCGCGAGGCCAGGTAGCCGAGGGTCGTCTTCCCGGACCCCGTCTCCCCCACGATCGCCGTCGTCGTCCCGGCCGGGACCGTGAACGAGACGTCCTTCAGCGTCCACTCGTCGCCGTAGCCAAACCAGACGTGGTCGTAGACGACGTCGCCGGCTCGGCCCTCGGCGATCGCGTCCGGCTTCTCGTCGATGTCGACCGGCTGGTCGAGGTACTCGAAGATGCGGTCGAAGAGCGCGAGCGAGGTCTGGACGTCCAGGCTCACGCCGAGCAGCGAGCCGATCGGGAAGAAGAGCCGCGTCTGGAGCGTCGTGAACGCGACGAGCAGCGGGATCGAGACGGCGTTCGAACCGCTCGCCAGAAGGAGGCCCCCGAACCAGTAGACCGCGGCGGGCATGATCGCGAAGCTCGTCTGGATCGAGGCCATGACCCAGCGGCCGGCCATGCGTTGGCGGACTTCGAGGTCGGCAAGGTGCCGCGACTCGTTCTCGAACCGGTCCGCGAGCTCGTCGCCGCGACCCATCGTCTTGCCGAGCAGGATGCCCGAGACCGAGAGCGATTCCTGGACGAGGCTCGAGATGTCGGCGAGCGACTCCTGGGTCGTCTTCGCGATCCTGCGGCGCTCGTTCCCGACCCTCCGCGTGAGGTACGCGAAGAGCGGGATCAGCGCGAACGCGAACAGCGCGAGCTGCCAGCTCAGGAGCAACATGCCGACCATCGTCGCGACGACCGTCGTCGCGCTCGAGGCGATCGACGTCGCCGTGTTGGTGACGACGTTCTGCACGCCGCCGATGTCGTTCGAGATGCGCGACTGCACCTCGCCGGTGCGCGTCCGCGTGAAGAACGCGAGCGAGAGGCGCTGCAGGTGCCGGAAGACTGCGGTGCGCAGATCGTGCATCACGCGCTGGCCGACCTGGTTCGAGAGCAGCGTCTGGAGCACGCCGAGCACGCCGACCACGATCGCGATCGCGATGATCGCCGCAGAGTTGAGCGAGAGCTCGCGCGTGTTGTTGACGCCGATCGCCTCGAGGACGCGCTTGAGCAGGAACGCGGGCAGGACTCCGAGGGCGGCCGTGAAGACGATCAGCGCCAGGACTCCGGTCAGCCTGAGCTTGTACGGCGCGAACAGACGTCCGATGTGGCGGAGGTTCGAGCGCCGCACAGCCGGGTCGGAGGGCCGCTCCGGCATCTCGGTGGCTCCGTGGAAGAACATGCCCATGAGCTCAGGTTACGCCGCCACGAGAAGTCGCCGGGACAGCGCTCAGCGCAGAATGCCCGTATGGCCGAGCGAGTAGTTGCCCGGTTGCGGCCAGACGCAGACCCCGTGAGGCCCTGCCCCGACCGGGATGCGCGCCAGCAGCCGGCCCGTGCGAGTCGAGATCGCGTACACCTCCCCGCCGTACCGCCCTGAAAGCCAGAGCACGCGCCCGTCGGCGGAGACGCCGCCCATGTCCGGGCTGCCGCCCGGTATCCGCCAGGTGGCCACGATGCGGCGCGTCCTGAAGCTGACGACCGAGATCGTGCCGACGTTGCGGTTGCTGACGTAGAGCACCTTCGCGTCACGGCTCGGGTACAGGCCGTGCGCGCCGGAGCCGGTGGGCAGAAAGCGGAGCACGCGATAGCTACGGGCGCCGATCTCCCAGACCCCTCCGGCCCGCAGGTCGGCGACGTAGTAGACGCGCCCGTCCGGCGAGAGCTTCACATCCTGCGGCATCCCCTGAGCCCCGTCCGGGAGCGTGATCGTGCGCACGACGCGCTGGCGGGCGACGTCGACGACGAGCATCTGCCCGGAGAACTCACAGCTCGCCAGCAAGAACCTGCCGTCGGCGCTGAAGTCCACGTGGTCGACGCCGCGACAGGGGACGACCAGGGAATGACGGAGCCGGAAGCTGTGCGGGTCACGGAAGTCCAGTCGCTGCAACCGCTCGGCGACGACGATCGCGTACCGACCGTCGGGCGTGAAGTAGAGGTTGTAGGGATCGTCGACCCGGATCGGCGCTCCGGGCCGGCCCGTGCGTGGGTCGATCGGAGTCAGGCTGTTTCCGGCGTCGTTCGTGACGTAGAGCGTCCGCAGATCCCAGGACGGCACGACGTGCTGTGGCAAGCCGCCGACAGCGAAGTGCTCGACGACCCGGAAGGTGTGCGGATCGATCACGTCGACCGTGTCGGCGTCGCTGTTGGGCACGTAGACGAGCGGCCGGGCGAAGCGTGCGGCGCCGGTCAGGTGGTTGGCTCGATCCGAGGCGTAGACGTTCGGCGAGGTCGCGGTGGGATCGACCCGCTTCCTCCGCGCGACGTGCGCCGCCGGTACGGCCTGCAGCGTGAGCTTGCTGATGTGTGCCTCGGTCCCGCCCGCGCCGAGGCCGCCCGCAAGGACGATTCGGCGCCCGACAGTCGCCGCGGCGAGGTCGGAACGCGCCGTGTCCAGCCTGCCCGCAGTCCAGATCCGATGAGCGCCCGGGTCGACGGCGACGATCCGACGGCTGGTCGAGCCGAGCGCCGAGCCGCGGCCTCCGATCACGTACGCGACTCCCCCGAGCGAGGCGGCGGCTGCGTGCGTCGTGGGCGCCGGCAGTTTTCCGATTCGGGCGACTCGGGACGAGCCGGGCCGGTACGAGAGAACCTCGGTGCCCGCCCTGCCGGTCTCGAGCGAGCCTCCCGCGATCACGAGCCGATCGCCCGCGGCGCAGACCGCCGCGTAGCGGAGCGCGGCCGGCAAGTGCGCCACGACCCGCGGGCGCGTGCCCGGGCGCCAGGCGACGATCGTGTCCAGCCACCGTGCGCCCGTGAAGCCGCCGACCACGTACGCCGTGCCTCGGATCGTCGCCGCCGACTGGTCCGAGCTCGGACTCGGGAGCCGGCCGACGGCGACCGGTTCACCGCCCCCGGCGACCGGGACACGGACGATCGAGTCGCTCTGCGTATTCGCCCCGGTGCCGCCGCCGAACAGGTACACCGCTCCTCCGAGACGAACCGCGGCAGTGTCGTGGAGCGCGGTTGGCAGCTGCCCCGCCGAGCGGTCGTCGGTCGGAGAGGCGATCCTGACGTCGGCGCGAGAGACGTCGCTCGAGGTCAAGCCGCCCAGCAGGAGGACCGAGCGGCCGACGGGGGCGATGGCAGCGTCCCGGACCGGCTGCACCAGCCTTCCGGTCGCCCGCTCGACCATTCGCACGTGTTGCGGCGCAGGCCTCCGATGCCCGATCCGGGTCGTGGCCCGGGCAACGACGGACCTGGACGGCGAAACGTCGGAGTCGAAAAGAACCCACGCCGCGAGAGCCGCTATCGCCACGGCACACACGACGAGGGCGGCCGGGCGCCACGTCCGCGGGCGTCGCGCATTCGGTCTCGTAGCACGGCTCAAGAGCCTGCACGATGCCTGATCGAGCGCGGGCGACGCTCGAACATCCGCCTCATCGATTTCTCATCTGCCGCAGGTTCACTTGCACCGTGGCCAGGCGTGTGGAGGGAGCCGGAGACGGGCGTACCGCCGCTGCCCGGCGTCGCGCACGCCTCGCCAAGCGGTCGCTGGTCATTCTCGCGACGGTCGGATTCGGCGCCTGGATGCTCCTTGCGCGCATGAGCTATGCCGGCCATCCGAAGCACGCCGTCCGTCCACTTGCCGTCCCGGAGCCGATGTACCAGGTCGTCCGGCGCAACCTTCTGCAATCGGGGATCCTCGCTCCCGCCACCGCGCCGCCCGACGCCACCACGAGCACGTCTTGAGACTCCACCGCTTCCGCTCGATGGGCTGCGAGGTCCTCGTCGGCGGCGCCGACGGGAGGACGCAGCGGGCGATCGAGGAGCTCTTCCGACGGCGCGACCGAACGTTCAGCCGCTTCGCCCCGGCCAGCGAGCTCAACCTCGTCAACGCACACGCAGGGAGCCCCGTACGCGTCTCGGACGACTTCGCCTCGATGCTCGCGCTGGCGCTCGAAGCCGCCCACCAGAGCGGCGGCCTCGTCGACCCGACGGTCGGCGTTGCGCTCGAAGCCGCCGGCTACGACACCGACTTTGCCCTACTGGTGGACGACGGAGCCGTCATCGACTGTGAGGCCGGGCCCGGCTGGCGCGCGATTCGGCTCTTCGGCCGGTACCTGTTCGCGCCACGGGGAACCGGTCTCGACCTGAACGGCGTCGTCAAGGGCAAGACGGTCGACGATGCGCTCGAGCTGATCGACGGCGACGGTTTCGTCGCCGGCGGCGGCGACATCGCAGTCCGCGGCGGCGCAACCGTGGCTCTGCCGGGCGGTGGAAGCGTCGACCTCGTTCACGGCGCACTCGCCACGAGCGGAACCGATCGGCGGCGCTGGCTCCGCCGCGGATCGCTGCAGCACCACCTGATCGATCCCCGAACCGGCCGACCGTCGACCGCTCGCTGGACCCAGGTCACCGCCTGCGGCTCGAGCTGTCTCGCCGCCGACATCGCAGCGAAGGCTGCGTTCTTGCTCGACGACGACGGCCCGGACTGGCTCTCCGAGCGCGGCATTCCGGGCCGCTTCGTCGACGCCGGCGACGCGATCGTGACGAACGCCGCCTGGCGCGCCTTCGTTCCGGAGCCGGTGTGCACCTGACCTCGAGCCCAGCGGCCTGGTACGCGGCGCGCGCCGCCGGGGTCGCCGCCTATCTCTTGCTGAGCGTCGCAGTCGTGCTCGGCCTGACGATGGCCCGCAAGACCTCCATTCGCCGCTGGCCGAAGTTCGCGCTCGAGGACGTGCACCGCTTCGTCGGGCTCCTGGTCGGTACGTTCATCGCCATCCACATCGTGACGATCGCGATCGACTCGTGGCTGCCGTTCTCCGTCGGGGCGATCATCGTGCCCTTCGTCTCCACGTATCGGCCGCTCTGGGTCGCGTTCGGCGTAGTCGCCGCCGAGCTCCTGCTGGCGCTGGCGATCGCTAACCACTACCGCGACCAGCTCTCGTATCGCTTCTGGCGGCGGGCGCACTACCTCAATTTCGTCGTGTGGACCTTCGCGACGGTCCACGGGATTGCCAGCGGAACGGACCGGAGCGCTCCGTGGCTGCTCGGGATCTACGGGGTCGCGACGGCCTCGGTCGGAGCCGCAATCGTCTGGCGGCTCACGCGTGGCCTCGGTAGCCGCCGCTCGATTCCAGCGATCGCGCTGGGAGGAGGCGCGCTCGCGACGCTGGTCGTCGGGCTCGGCGCGGGGCCGTTGCACTTCAGGCCGAAGCCATGGAACGCCGCGGCGTTCACCGAGCCGCTCAGCGGCCACGTCGCACGCCTCAACGGAGTCACGCGCGGCATCGTGTCGCTGGCCGGCGAGGGCAAGGGCACGCAGCGCGTGCTCGTACGCGCCGACCTCCTGCTGAAGCCAAGAGGCATCGAGCGGACGGCGTTCCAGATGGAGTACTTGCCGAGCGGCCTGCGCTGTAACGGCAAGGTGACGAAGGCGGAGTCGTTCGGCTTCACCGCTTCCTGCAGGCTTCCGACGGGCGCTCCCAGGTTCGTCACGGCCCGCTGGGAGGGAGCAGATGGCGCCGACATCGCCGGCGGGACGATCTCCGAGCATCCGTGAACTAACTGCGGGTAGTCTATCGACGTCAAATAGTTCGGCGTCAAGAATATCGACATGGGAGGATTTGGATGCCAACTGCAGTCGAGAGCAAGTACACGGTCGCCAAGCTCGACGAGCTCGAGGCCGCCCCACGCCTCGCCCCCGGCGCGAGCGACGACGGCAGGAAGCGCTTCGACATCCGCCGCAAGCTTGAGATCGAGGCGTTCGGAGTCCAGGCGTTCAGCGCGCCGAGCGGCGTCACCGTCATCGGCGAGCACGACGAGACGCTGCTTGGAGAGGCCGGCCAGGAAGAGCTGTACGTGGTTCTGAAGGGCGCGGCGACGTTCGAGATCGACGGCGAGACGGTCGAGGCGCCGGCGGGGGCCATGGTCAACGTGCAGCCGACTGCCAAGCGAAAGGCGACGGCGACCAAGGACGACACGACGATCCTCGCCGTCGGTGGCACCCGCGGCAAGCCATACGAGCCGGCTCCGGAGGAGGCCGCTGAGGCGTTCGCCGCCTACAGCAGGGGCGAGTACGAGGAGGCGCTTGCGAAGCAGCTCGTCGTCGTCGAGAAGCAGCCTGAGAATCCGGTCGCGCACTTCAACGTCGGATGCTTCGCGGCGCGTGCCGGGCACTCCGACCAGGCGCTCGACGCCCTCGAGCGCGCGGTCGGGATCAACGACCGCATCAAGGAGCTGATGGCGAGCGACGACGACCTGGACTCGATCCGCGAAGACCCGCGCTTCGTCGAGCTCGCAAAGTAGTCCGTGAACAGAGCGAAAGCCCCGCCCGAGCGGGGCTTTCTCGCTCCAGCCGCGTGACCGTCGGTCAGGAGGCGCAGACGACGTACGCGTGGAAGTCCTGCGGCGAGCCCGAGGTGTTGCGGACCGCCACTCCCCAGCCGCTGAACGGCTTGCCGCTGACCGCACCCGGGGCCGGCGCGCTCGTCGTCAGGAAGACGACGCCGGCGCCGTCGTACGTCACGCCGCCGCCGCCGGTCGCGATCTCGCCTTGGTTGCACCAGGCGGTGCTCGACGCGGTGCCGTTTGCAGGCACGCTCTCGATCGGCGCGTAGCGCTGCACGGTTCCCATGATCCCGCGCGGGCCCTGCGGGCCCGCATCGCCCTTCGGCCCCTGCGGGCCGGCGGGAAGCTGTCCGGTCTTGAAATCGGCTGCGAGCAGCGAGTGGTTCTTCACCTTCGCGCTGGTCACGGCGTTCTTCTTCAGCTGCGCGGTTCCCACGGAGCTCTTGCCGAGCGCGAGCCGGCCTGCGGCCTGGCCGACCGGCGTCGCTGCGAGAACGGCGACGACGAGTGCGGCGGTGGCAAAGATCGTCGGGGTCTTGCTCTGCATCGGTGGTCTCCCTTCGGTCGTGTTCACGACCTGAAGCTCGCAGCTCCGCAAGAAGCTCGGAATACGGCCAGCCAGCGTTCGACGGTGCGGCTGGCCGCACGTCGCACGACCCCGTTAGGGTCGCACCATGCGGTTGCGGACGCTCCTCAAGTGGGTCGCGATCGGCATCCCCGTCCTGCTCGTAGCGATTCAGCTCGTTCCCTACGGCCGGGATCACACGAACCCGACAGGCGGCCACGCGATCGCATGGGACAGCCCTCGCACGCGGCAGCTGATGGCCGGGGCATGCATGGACTGTCACAGCAACGAGACCAAGTGGCCCTGGTACTCGAACGTCGCGCCGATGTCCTGGCTGATCCAGAAGGACGTCGAGGACGGACGCGCCGAGCTGAACCTCTCGACCGGCCAGGGCGATCCGGCCGAGATGATCGAGGCGATCCGCGAAGGGTCGATGCCGCCCTGGCAGTACAAGCCGCTCCACCCGGGAGCCCGGCTCTCCGCCCAGGAGAAGCAGGACCTGATCAACGGCCTGCAGGCGACGTTCGGCGCTGCCACCGGCGGTTAGGGCGCCGGGCCGATCAGCCCGTTCGAGAGCGCGTAGTTGACGAGCTGTGCGCGCGTGTCGAACCGCAGCTTCCGCATGATGCTTGCGCGGTGCATCTCGGTCGTGCGGGTCGAGAT
>Ga0070684_100001385_pt1 | contig 17404 bp, 14 predicted proteins | sample KBSC723LmetaG_FD_65653 | JGI IMG/M metagenome (GOLD analysis project Ga0070684, IMG submission 65653) | Corn rhizosphere microbial communities from Kellogg Biological Station, Michigan, USA - KBS C7.2-3L metaG | ecosystem: Host-associated > Plants > Roots > Rhizosphere ...
GTTCCCGGCGTAGGGGTGCAGGGCCACTCCCTGGAACCTCGACTTGATCCCCGGCGTGCTGCGATACATCCTTTCGAGGAAGTCGGCGGCGAAGTAAGCCTGCGGGGGGCGGAAGTTGCGGGTCGCTTCGATCGGCTGCGAGAACATGCCGGCGAGCACGATCTGCGCCCCCGCATCGACGCTGCGCAGCGCGGCAAAGGAGATCTTCACCAGCTTTCCGTAATCGGCCGGGTTGGGCCGGGTGACGAAGTACTTGAAGTTGGGCTCGTTCCAGATCTGCCAGGTGCGGATCGGTTCCGCGGAGAGCGTCGGGTGGTCGCTCCAGAAGCGCCCGCCCGGGCCATAGCGTTCCGCGGCGAGCACGAGGAAGGCGGACCAGGCGTTGCGCTCGGCCGCGCTCTTGACCGGCAGCGTCTTCGGCGCCCGGGCTGTGGTCCGACCGGGCACCTTCGCCCTCGGCACGGCCCACGCCGGCGCTTCGTAGATGAACGGCAGGACATTGAGTCCAGCCTGCGCCGCGCCTCCGACCAAGCTGTCGATCCCCGACCAGCTGGGGGCACCCCCCTCGGTCGGCTGGACAACGCTCCACGGGATGCCGATCCGGATGCTGTCGACGCCTCCCCTTTGCAAGCGCTGCAGCTGTTCCACGGTGGGCGGCGCCTGCGGCGAGACCCCCCAGAAGTCGGCCGGGACGGCGAGCGCGGTCGGAGCGCTCAGCCCCAGGCCGGCGACAGCCAGAACAGAGGCGACGAGCCATACGCGCGCCTGCCCAAACGGGCGGATCCGAGCTTGCCCCATGGGCTAGTTCGCCTCTGGCGAGGGCTGGCTCTGTCCGGCACCGGGCTGGCGTCGCTGCCTGTAGACCACGGCGGCGACCGAGATCGCGGCGAGCACGGCGATCGCGATCAGGATCGGGACCAGTGGCGAAGATCCCCCACCCCCTGACTGCGAGGCCGGCTTTGCCGCCAGTTGGTTGCCCCCCTGCGCCGGGGCGTTCCCCTTGCCTTTCGAGTGGCTGCCTGGGCTACCCTGCCCGGTGGTACCGCCCTTGCCGGCCACCGACGAGCCACCGCCCTTAGATGACGACCCCTTCCCAGAACCCGCTCCGGAAGCGTTGGGCCCGGACGATCCAGCCGTTCCTCCCGGAGCCACGGCCCCGCCGCCGCTCGACGTCTGCGCGGAGGGCTGGCGATGCACCGTTGTCCCGCCGCCGGTCGCGGTAGGGGGAGCTTCGGTGTATTGGAGTTCGGCCGAAGAAGAAGCGTGAGCAAGCAGCGGGAAGCACGCAAATGCCAGAGCAATCACTGACATCAGCACGAAGGTTCGGCGAACCGGCCCGCCGAGTGGGTGGCGACGCTTCCCGCTCATCGCGCGCAAGGTTAGACCAAGTGGCGGCGCTGTTCGCCCCGATCGGACTGATCGTCGGCCTCGCACTCGCGGGCGGGGGCTTCGATGTGGGCAGCCGTCACATAGCGGGCTTGGCCGTATGGCTGATCGTCGTCGCCCTGCTCGTCCTCGGCGCCGCTGCGAGAGCGAAGTTGGAGAGGCCCCTGTACCTGGCAGGCGGGCTGATCGTCGGTCTGTCGCTTCTCTGTGCAATCTCATCCCTCTGGTCGGGGTCGATCGAGCTCAGCGTGATCGAGGCAGGCCGCGTCCTGGTCTACCTCGGCTTCTTCCTTGCCACGTTCCTGATCGTCCAAACCGACCAAAGGCGCCAACGTTTCGCCGAAGGGCTGGCGATTGCCGTCGCAGTGGTCGCGCTGCTCGGTCTAGGCAGCCGCCTGCTTCCACACATGCTCAACGTCGCCGACTCGATCGGCACCGGTCCCCGCCTGCGCTACCCGCTCGGCTACTGGAACGCAAACGGTGCGATTTTCGGCATCGGCGTCGCGCTGCTCCTCTGGATGAGCCGGCGCGCCGGCTGGGCGGTCCTGCGCTGGGCCTCCGCCGCGCTGATCCCGGCGCTGCTGCTCGCTCTCTACTTCACCTACTCCCGCGGCGGCCTGCTCTCGCTGATTGTCGCCGCCGGTTGCCTGATCGCGCTCTCGCGGGACCGGCTCTGGCTGCTTGCGACGCTGGCGATCGGCACGCTCGGCGCCGTGCCCGCCGTGCTCGCCGTGCAGGCGCGGCGGAGTCTCGCCGACAACCTGGACAACCACGCCGCGATCGGGCAGGGCTTGACGGTCCTGCTCGTCCTGCTCGGCGGCATCGCGCTCTCCCTGCTGCTCTTCTCCGCGCTGCGTTGGGAGGAGAGGAGAGAGGGGCGACTGAGCGGACGAATGTTGGAGGCATCGCGCAACCCGACGATGCTGAAGCGCCTCGCGCTGATCGCGGCGGTGGTCGTGCTCGGCGGCGCCGTCGCCGTCGGCGGCCGCGCCTGGCATCAGTTCTCGAGCTCCGACGTCCAGTTCCCCAAGGACCCCAAGCAGCACTTCACCGACGTCCACGGCGCGGGGCGGCACGACTTCTGGCGGGTGGCGATCGACGCCTTCGCCGAACAGCCGTTGCTCGGCCACGGCGCCGGCACCTACGTCTTCTCCTGGACCCAGCACCGCTCGATTGAAATTCCCGTCCACGACGCGCACTCGCTCTACCTCGAAGCGTTCGCCGAGCTGGGGGTCCTCGGCGGCCTCCTCGTCCTGGCGCTGGTCGCCAGCCTGCTCTGGTCGGCGTTCGCCGCCTGGCGAGCGGCAGCCGAGCCGGAGCGTGACCGCTACGCCGTTCTCTTCGCGGCGATGCTGGCATTCGCGGTCGGCGCCGCCTTCGACTGGTTCTGGGAAATCCCGGGCCTGGGCGCGGTCTTCTTCCTCGCCGGCGGGATCGCGGTTGCCGCCCGGTGCGCGCAGATGGCCGCCGACCCACGCCGCGCAACCACCGTCGCCGAGCGCCGCTATCCGTTTGCGGTGGCCGGCCTGGCACTCGCGTGGATCGCCGCCGTCGTCCTCGTCGGCCCGCTGCTGGTCGAACGCGAGCTCGACGCGAGCCGCAACGCCGCCGCAGGCAACAACCTCGCAAGTGCCGTCGACCACGCAAACACCGCCCGCTCGATCGAGCCCTGGGCGGCATCCCCTTACGTCCAGCTCGGCCTGCTGGCGCAGCTGCAGCAGGACTACCCGACGGCAAGCGTCGACTTCGGCCACGCGATCGCGCGTGAGGACGAAAACTGGCAGTGGTACTACCTGCGCTCGAAGGCCGAGCACGAAGGCGGCAACGAAGCGGCGGCCCAGGCGGACCTCAGCCGGGCACAGCAACTCAACCCGCGCGCCGCATGTTTGCGGGAAGGGTGGAACTGCGGATGAAGACGACGAAGCAGACGGCCGAGGTGAGAACCGCGAAGGCCGAGGAGCCGGTCGTGGCGCCCGGGGGCGGGGCGCGCGGGCGAACCGTGGCGGTGAGCTGGCTCGCGCCTGCCGGGACCACCGCCTCGCGCCGTCGGGGGGCGCTGCTGCGCCGTCTCCTCGCCGCCGGGGACTGGCTGGCCCTCTTCGTCGCGCTCTGCGCGGCGACCGCGATCACCCAGACCACGGACGTCGGCGACCTCTTCTGGGCCGTGCTCTTCAGCCCCGCCTGGCTGCTCGTCGTCAAGCTGCACGGCCTCTACGACAACGACCACCGGCGGATACGCCACAGCACGCTCGACGAGCTGCCGTCGCTGATCTCCACCAGCGCGATCGGCACGATCGTGCTGGACGGGCTGCTGGCGATCAGCCCAGTGGGCCCCCTCTCGCCTAAGAGCGCAATCCTGGCCGGCACCGGCGCCTTTCTCGGCTGCTTCGTGGAGCGCGGCGTGCTGCGCTTTCTCTGGGCCCGCCTCGTCGGGGTCGACGTCGGCATCGTGGTCGGGCCGGTCGAGGCCGCCAACGTCGTGGCGCGGCGCATCGCCACCCATCCCGAGGCGCGCCTCGAGCTGGTCGGCTATCTCTCCGAGACCCCGGCGGCACCGGGCGCCGCCTCGCTGCCCCGATTGGGCTCGATAGAGGACATCTCACGGGTCGCGGAAGACCACGAAATCGACCGCGTGGTGGTGATGGCGCAGGGGATGAGCGAGCCCACCGCCGAGCGATTGATCGAGCAGTGCAAGGCGGTTGGGCTCGGGCTGACCTTTCTCCCCCAGCATTACGGCCTGCTCGGGCCAGGCATCGAGCTCAATCGCCTGGCCGAGCTGCCGGTGCTCGACTTCCGCTTCGCGGATCCGCCGCGCTCGACGCTGGCGATGAAGCGGGCGCTGGATGCGCTGGTCTCGGGCCTGATGCTGACCCTTCTCTCCCCCTTGCTCGCGGCGATCGCCGTCCTCATCGTCGCCGACTCGGGCAGCCCCGTCTTCTTCCGCCAGCGGCGCGCCGGCAAGGAGGGCAAGCCCTTCACGATGCTGAAGTTCCGCACGATGGTCGCCGACGCCGAGCAGCGGCTCACCGAGCTCGTCGACCTGCAGAAGCTCGACGAGCCGGCCTTCAAGATTCCCGACGACCCCCGGATCACCCGCGCCGGGCGCCTGCTGCGGCGGACCAGCCTCGACGAGCTGCCGCAGTTGATCAACGTGCTGCGGGGCGACATGTCCCTGGTCGGACCGCGGCCGGAGGAGGAGGCCGTGGTCGCCCTCTACGACGAGCGCCAGCGCCTCCGGCTCGCCGTCAAGCCCGGATTGACGGGTCCGATGCAGGTCTACGGGCGCGGCGATCTCACCTTCGAGGAGCGCCTGGCGATGGAGCGCGACTACCTCGACAACCTCTCGATCACCGGTGACCTGGCGATCCTGCTGCGGACGCCACGCGCGATCATCCGTGGCGAAGGCGCCTACTAGGACGTGCCCGCCACAGAGGGTCATCCTGGGCACACTGGGGCGGGCACGTCGCTCGACCTCGAGGTGGTCGTGGTCAGCCACGGCGCCGAAGCGCTGCTGCGAAGGTGCCTGCGCTCGCTCGCGGAGCATCCGGCCACCGGCACGACGCGGGTGACCGTGGTCGACAGCGGCAGCCCCAATGCGACGCCCGACATGGTGGAGCGCGAGTTCCCGCAGGTGCGCCTGATCCGTCGCGGCAACATCGGCTTCTCCGCCGCCAACAACGTCGTCCTGCGCGAGGGCGAGGCGGCCGCGGTGCTGCTGCTCAACCCCGACGCCGAGGTCTACGCCGGCACGCTCGACGCGGCCCTGGGGAGGCTGTACTCCGAGGAGCGGATCGGCATGGTCGGCTGCAAGCTTGTGACGGAGTCAGGTGAGCTCGACCATGCCTGCAAGCGCTCCTTCCCCACGCCGCTCAGCGCCCTCGCCCATTTCACCGGGGTCGGCCGCGGAAACGGCGCGGCGGCGGCTTTTAGCCAGTACAGGGCCACGCACCTGGGAGACGACGAGCCTGGTGAGGTCGACGCGGTCAACGGAGCTTTCATGCTCTGCCGAGCCGAGGCGGTGCGCGAGGTCGGCCTGCTCGACGAGGGCTACTGGCTCTACATGGAGGACCTCGACTGGTGCCGGCGCTTCTGGCAGGCCGGCTGGAAGGTCTTCTACGAGCCGGCGGGCGTCGCCCTCCACGTCAAGGGCGGCTCCAGCGGCGGTCGCCGCGCGCCCAGGCAGGAGATCGCCTTCCACCGCGGCATGGGTCGCTTCTACCGCCGCTTCGACGCCCCCGCCCACAACCCCCTCGTCAACGCCGCGGTCTACGCCGGCATCGGGGCGAAGCTGGCGACCAGCCTCGGAATCACCTTCGCCTCCTCCACTCGTTCAGGCGGCGGGGCGGGTTAGGGCTAGCCACGGCGCCGGGAATCGTCGTCGTTTCGCGCGGGGACCGTTGAGCAGGCGCCCCACCAGCGTGTAGCGCACGAGCAACGGATAGGTGAGCAGCGATACCGCCAGCGAACCGAGGGTCACCAAGGCGAACTGCGGCGCGGTGCCGAGCGTCGTGGCACCGACCGCGGCCACGAGCAGCACTACTGACGGCATATGAGAGAGGTAGATCCAGTAGGAGGCGTCCGCCATGTAGCGAACGACGGGACGCGGGCGTCGGGCGTAGCGGTCGGCGAGGCCGACCAGAGCGATTAGCGTCGTCCACGTCGCCGTCGCATAGATGAGCAGGGCCGCCGCGTGGACCTCCGGCCGGGAGCCATAGGCAGGAGCGTTGTGGAGGCTGAAGAGGAGCGCCGCGGGCACGGTGGCGCAAACGGCGCAGGCCGTCCAGCGCCAGGCGTGCGCACGCGCCGCGGAGACGAGGTCGCGGTGCACGCACAGCGTCGCGCCGAGCGCAAAGAAAAGCGAGTAGTAGAGCAGCACGGGCAGCGCCGGGACGAACGTGTCGACGGCGGGCGCGGCAACCCAGTTCGGTTCCGGCCACAGGGCCGCGGCCGTCGGCAGGGAGAAAATCGCGACGCCCATCGCCGGCCGGCGGATCAACTGCCGAATCGCACTCGCCACCGCCGAGACCGCACCCGGCGCAGTGAGAAAGAGTGCGACCGCGGCACAGTCCACGATCAGCAGGTACCAGAGGAACCAGAGAAAACCTGGTTCGAAGGTGAAGGGGCTGCCCGTCGGCACACCGCGGCCGGCGCTCAGAACGATGCCGCTGCGCTCCGCGGCGAAGACGGTCAGCGGCACCACGGTGAGCAGACCGAGGAGGAGGGGCACGACGATCCGCAGCGTCCGGTTTCGAGCGGTCTGCTGGAGTCCCTTGCGGCCCAGCATGAAGGCGAGGAAGAAGCCCGACATGGTGAAAAAGAGCGGCAGGCGGAAGACGTGCACCAACCAGTAGACCGCCGTCGCCCACGCGCCCCTATGCCCGTTCTGCGCGAGCAGCGCCGCGGCGTGCACGGGCACGAGCAGCAGCATCGTCGAGGCGCGCAGCGCATCCATCGAGTGGATGCGAGCGCTCGATGGGTCTGCCATCGGGCAAGCGTACTGTCCGGCGTCGTTTCGAGCCGCTGCCGTGAGGCGTCAGATGAAGGGCAGCGTGTCGCCGATTTCGGCGAGTGCCGGAGCGTTCCTGTCGCGCTCGCTGAGCAACGGATCTTCAACCGGCCACTCGACAGCGACGTCGGGGTCGTCCCAGGCGACGCCCGACTCGGTGACGGGGTCGTAGGTGCTCGAGCAGAGATAGGCGACGTCGGCGACGTCGCTGAGGACGGCGAAGCCGTGGCCGAAGCCGACGGGCACGAAGAGCTGCCGGTGGGCCACGTCGTCGAGGACGTGTCCCTCCCACTGTCCGTAGCTCGGAGAGTCGCGGCGCAGGTCGACCGCGACGTCGAAGATCCGGCCGCGCGGGCAGCGGACGAGCTTCGCCTGGCCGGGCTCGGTCTGGAAGTGAATGCCGCGCAGCGTGCCGCGCGAAGAGCGCGAGTGGTTGTGCTGGACGAACTCGACCTCGACACCGCACTCCGCCCAGCTGTCGCGGCGGTAGCTCTCGACCATGAAGCCGCGCTCGTCGCCATGGACGGCCGGCTCGAGCAGGACGACGCCCTCCAGCTTGGTGGGCAGCCTTTTCGGCATCAACCGAGCGCCCTGCCGTACTGCTTCTCGTAGTAGGCGCGGTACTCGCCGGAGCGGATCGGGCCCCACCAGTCCTCGTTGTCGCGGTACCACTGGACAGTGCGCTCCAGGCCCTCGTCGAAGTGGACCCGCGCCTCCCAGCCGAGCTCCCGCTTCAGCTTCTCCGAGGAGAGCGAGCAGCGGCGGTCGTGGCCGGGACGGTCCTTCACGTACTCGATCAGCGACTCGTCCCCGCCGGCCAGCTCGATCACCCGTTTGACCACCTCGATGTTCTCGCACTCCTCCGGGCCGCCCACGTTGTAGGCCTCGCCGGCCTTTCCCTTGCAGAGGACCGTGTGGATCCCGCGGCAGAAGTCCTCGACGTAGAGCCAGTTGCGGACCTGGCGGCCGTCGCCGTAGACCGGCAGCGAGTCGCCGTGGAGCGCGTTCAGCACCATCAGCGGGATCAGCTTCTCCGGATACTGGCGCGGGCCGTAGTTGTTGGAGCCGCGGACGATCGAGGCGTCGATCCCGTAGGTGTGGAAGTGGGCGGAGACGAGCAGGTCGCCGGCGGCCTTGGTCGCCGAGTAGGGCGAGGAGGGGTCCAGCGGCGAGGTCTCGGTGAAGGAGCCGGACTCGATCGAGCCGTAGACCTCGTCGGTGGAGACCTGCAGGTAGCGCTCGACTCCCAGCTCGCGCGCCGTGTCGAGCAGCACGCCGGTACCGATCACGTGGGTGCGGGCGAAGGCGTCCTGGTCGTCGATCGAGCGGTCGACGTGGGACTCGGCGGCGAAGTTGACGACGGCCTCGCAGCCGTCCATCGCCTCGCGCACGATCGCCGGGTCCTCGATCGCGCCCTCGACCAGCTCGGTGCCCGGTGGCAGGTTCTCCCGCCGACCTGCGTAGGTGAGCTTGTCGAGCACCCGTACCTCGTGCTCGTCGCCGACCAGGCGCACATAGGTCGAGCCGATGAAGCCGGCGGCGCCGGTGACTAGCAGCCTCACACCGCTGCCTCCGTCTCGGCACCGCGCTGGGAGAGGTAGGCAGCGAGGCCGTCGCGCCACGAGGGCAGGACGATCGCGTGCTCGCGCTGACTGGCAAGCGCCGAGTAGGGCGGCCGGGGCGCCGGTCGGCCGAGCATCTCGGTCGTCGCCGAGAGAACCCGGCACTCGACTTTCGCCTGCTCGAAGATCTCGCGCGCGAAGTCGTACCAGGAGCAGGAGCCGGCGGCGGCCATGTGGTGGATCCCGTACTCGATCCCCTCGATCAGGCGGACGACGCCGTAGGCGAGGTGCCAGGTATAGGTCGGCGAGCCGACCTGGTCGCGAACCACGAGCACCTCCCCGTGGTCGGCGGCAAGCCGCAGCATCGTCTCGACGAAGTTGGAGCCTCCGATGCCGAAGAGCCAGGAGGAGCGGACGACGAAGTGGCGCTTGTTCGCCGCCGTCGTCGCCTCCTCGCCGGCGAGCTTGGTCCGTCCGTAGGCGGAGAGCGGAGCCGGCTGATCGGTTTCGACGTAGGGCGCGCCCTTGGCGCCGTCGAAGACGTAGTCGCTGGAGACGTAGACGACGCTGGCGCCGAGCTCGGCCGCGGCCGCGGCGACGTTGCCCGCGCCCTTGCCGTTGATCGCCATCGCCCCGTCCTCGGCCTCCTCCGCCCCGTCGACGTCGGTCCAGGCCGCGCAGTTGATGACGACGTCTGGCCGCTCCAGCTCGAACTTTGCGCCGAGCGCAGCGGCGTCGGCAACGTCGAGCTCGATATGACCGAAGCCGACCACGTCGTGACCGGCGTTGCCGGCGGCGAGCACGACGTCGCGGCCGAGCATCCCGCCCGCTCCGGTGACCAGGACCTTCATCGTCGCGCTCCCATCAGATGATCTTGATCTCCGACTTGTCGCCGACCAGCATCCGCAGTGTCTTCGGCATCCCCTCGCTGCGGGTCAGCTTGACTTCGCGGCCGAGCAGGCTCGCCTCCATCCGGGTGCCGAGGTCCTCCACCACCGAGCCGCTGAGGATGATCGAGTGCTCGACTTCGGAGCGACGCACGTGGACGTTGTCGCCGATCGAGGTGTAGGGGCCGACGTAGGCGTCCTCGATGCAGGCGCCGGCGCCGATCACGGCCGGGCCGCGGACCACCGAGCGCTCGAGCTTCGCCCCCGGCTCGACCACGACGCGCCCCTCGACCCGCGAGTCCTCATCGACGTCGCCCTCGACCCGGGTCTCGATCTCCTCGAGCACGAGCCGGTTGGCCTCCAGCATGTCGGCGAGCTGGCCGGTGTCCTTCCACCAGCCGCTGACCACCTCCGAGCGCACGCTGCGCCCGTCGTCGATCAGGCCCTGGATCGCCTCGGTGATCTCCAGCTCGCCGCGCCACGAGGGCTCCAGCGCACGGGCCGCGTCGAAGATCGGCGGGGCGAAGAGGTAGACCCCGACCAGGGCCAGGTTCGACGGCGGGTCTTTGGGCTTCTCGATAAGGCGCACGATCCGCTCGCCCTCGAGCTCGGCGACGCCGTAGGACTGCGGATCGTCGACCGGCGTCAGCAGGATCAGGGCATCGGGTTCCTCCGCCCGGAAGGTGGCGACGAGGCCACGCAGGCCGTCGGCGAGCAGGTTGTCGCCGAGGTACATGACGAACGGAGAGCCGCCGATGAAGTCCTCCGCCGTGAGCACGGCGTGGGCCAGCCCCGCCGGCTCGTCCTGGACGATGTAGGTCACCTTCGCGCCGAAGGCCGAGCCGTCGCCGACCGCCGCCCGTATCTCCTCGCCGGTCTCGGGCGCGATGATGATCCCGATCTCGGTCACGCCGGCGTCGACCAGCGCCTCGATCCCGTAGAAGAGCACGGGCTTGTTGGCGACGGGCACCAGCTGCTTCGCCGAGGTGTGGGTGATCGGGCGCAGCCGCGTCCCGGCCCCGCCGGAGAGGATCAGGCCTTTGAGCTCTTGCACGTGGCGGGAAGGCTATCGTCGCGCCGGTAATGAGCCCGGACGCCCCACCGGTCGCGGTCGACGTCGCGGTCGTCAACTGGAACACCTCGCCTGCGGCGCTGGCGGCCGCAACCGCGTACCAGGCGTCCGTGGGCGTCGAAGCGAGGGTGACGATCGTCGACAACGACTCCCGGCCCGAGCAGCAGCGACTGCTGCGCGACGGGTGTCCAGATGGAGTTCGGCTGCGGCTGAACTCGGAGAACCTCGGCTATGGGCGGGCGGCGAACGGCGCCCTCAGCGACGGCCAAGCGGAGTTCGTCTGCGTCAGCAACGCCGACGTGCTGCCGGAGCCGGAGGCGCTTGGGGCGCTGGCCGCGGCGGCGCGTGGCCCGCGGAAGGGGATGGTCGGCCCCGTATTCGGCGACGACGCCGACCGCTACCACGCCGCGCTGCCGGGAGCCGTGACGATGCTGGCGCGGATCTTCGTCGGCTCCTTCGGCGAGCGACGCCAACCGGAACCGAGCGCAGGCGCCGTGGCGGAGATCGAGCAACCGTCGGGCGCCTGCTTCGTCGCCCGCCGCGATACCTGGGAAGAGGCCGGCGGCTTCGACGAGGGCTTCTTCCTCTGGTACGAGGACGTCGACCTGGCGAAGCGGCTTCATAGCGCCGGCCGCCGAAACCTGGTCGTCGGCTCCGCCCGCGTCGGCCACACCCGTGCCGAAGCGTTCGCGCAGGTCGACCGCCGCCGCCAGCAGGCGATCCGCCTGCGCTCGGTGGAGCGCTACATTCGCCTGCACCACGGCTGGACGGCTCCAATGGCCGCACCGCTACTTAGTCTCTCCCGGCGCCTTAGAGCGGGCGGCGCCAGATGAGCTCTCTTTCGATCGTCATACCAACCAAGGATCGAGCCGCCGCGCTGGCGGGGACGCTCGCCGCGCTCGAGCGCCAGAGCGTGGCCGGCGCCGGGGTCGAGGCGATCGTCGTCGACAACGGCTCGAGCGACGGCACCGTCGAGGAGGTCCGCGCGCGATGCGAGGCCTCGGCGATGCCGCTCAGCCTCGTCGAGCATCCGGCAGGGGGCCCGGCTGCCGCCCGCAACGCCGGCGCCGCGATCGCCTCGGGCGAGGTCCTGCTCTTCCTCGGCGACGACACCGAGCCCGCGGCCCCCGATCTGCTGCAGGCCCATCTCGAGCTGCACGCGGCGCGACCCGAGGAAACGTACGGCGTGCTCGGCCGGATCACCTGGACGCCTCGCAAGCCGGTGACGCCGTTCATGCACTGGCTGGAGAACGGAGGCCCTCAGTTCCACTTCGGGCAGCTCGCGGCCGGCCCCGTCGACGCCGCATCCTACTTCTACAGCTCCCACGCCTCGGTCAAGCGCTCGCTCTTCGAGCGGGTGGGCGGCTTCGACGAGCGTTTCCGAACCGCCGCCGTCGAGGACACCGAGCTCGGTGTCCGCCTCGCCGAGGCCGGTCTGGAGCTTGACTATCACCCGGAGCTGCTCGTCCTCCACGACCACCCGACGACGCCGGCGCAGTCGCTGCGCCGCTCGGTGGCCGTGGGCCGCTCCGCCGCCCTCTACAACCGCCTGCGGCCGGACCGTCCCCACCCGCGAATCCAGCAGCCGCGCGGTCTGGCCTGGACGGCCGTACGGCTCGCCGCTCCGCTGCTCTCCGCGCTCGCCCGGCTTCCCCTCGGGCGCCACCTGCGCGAGGGCATCTGGCTGGCGATGACGCGGGGCGGCTACGCGCACGGCTACCGCCTGGGAGCGGCGGCGAGATGAGGCGGCTCGCACGGCTCAACGCCACCCCGCTTTCGCCGCTGCTGACCTTCACCGCCGCCTGGGTCTTCGCCGCGCTGCTCAGCCAGTACCACCTGCTCGACGGCCAGCAGAACTGGTCGTCGATCGTCGTGGTCGTGGTCGTCGCGGTGCCGATCGCCTTTGCCGCCGGAGGCCTGATCGGCGAGGGACTGGCGCTGCACCGACCGCGCACGACCAGAGAACGCGCGGAGCCGCACATGAGCGATCTGCTGCGCAAGGTGCTGATCGTGCTGGTGGTGCTCGGCCTGCTCGAGCTCGCCCACCAGTTCGCGAAGATCGGCGGCATTCCGCTGCTCTCGCCGCAAGGCGGGACGCTGCGGTTCCAGCAGGGCGGACCGACGATCATCCTCACCGACTGCCTCACCGTCGCCGCCATCCTCGCCCTGGTCAGGCCGCGCGAGCTGTTCGCGCGGGAGTCGCGCTTCGAGCTGCTGATCGCCGGCGCGGCACTCGGCGGCTTTGCACTGCAGGCGGGGCGAGGCAGCGTGGTCCTGCCCGTCGTCGTCGCCATCGTGGCGCGCTGGCTCTACTGGGGACGGCCGCGAACGGGGCTGATCGCCGCCGGCGCGCTGCTGACGTTCGCGGCCGTCGTCTTCGGCTTCTACCTGAGAACCCGCCAGAACCCCTACAACCCGTTCGAGTCCGAGCTCTTCGGAGAACTACTGCCGGGCGTCCCCGTCCTGTTCAAGCCGCTGGTCCCGATCTACCTCGCGATCGTGACGAACTTCGTCGCCCTGCAGGGCATCGTCGGCCACTTCCCGACCGGCGAAGCCTTCGGCGGTGGCGCCTTCGACGCGATCGGGGCGAACATCGTCTTTCACGGGGCTCGCAATGTCTCCGACGTCTCAGCAGGGCTCACGCCGCCCTGGACGACGAGCACCGTCGCCGGGCCGTTCTGGGCCGATGGCGGCTTCATCGCACTGATCCCCGGCATCGCGCTCACCGGTCTCATCTCCGTGGGCGCTTACGCGCTGGCGGTCCGGAGCCGTTCGCTTCGCTGGAGCATGGTCGCCGCCTACCTGCTCTACACGGCGGTTTTCGGGCTTTACCAGAACCTGTGGACACAGCAGCTCGACTGGCTGCTCGTGGCGCCGCTTCTGCTCATCGTCGGGGCGATCGCAGAAGATCCGGCCTCACCGCCCGGCCTGACCGGGCGCGCATTGGTCAGAATCCGCCAGATGACGGGACGAGCCGGTTCAACGGCCATCGAGCCGCCGGCGGTTGAGAAGCAGCCGGCGGCGAGCGGGAACGGCCGTCGGGACAGGAAGCTCGCCCGCTATCTGATCGTCGCCGGCGCCACGGTGCTCGCTCTGCTCTTCGTCTCCGGCTTGGTGATCCAGCGCCTGCTGCCGGAACCCTATCCGCTGCTGACGACCACGCGGTTGCCTGCTTCGCTCGCCGGCTCCCTCGAAGTGATGACCAACAGCGATCGGCCCAACGACAACGAGCCGGTCGAGTGGGCGAAGGGCGACGGCCACACGGTCAGGCTGTACGGCTACGTGCCCGACGGGCCCCGCACCGAGAGCGAACGCATCGCGACGATCGCGCTTCCCCACCCCGCGAACCGCTCCAGCTTCGACGTGAACTTCTGGCCGCCCTGGAGGGCACAGGCTCTCTTCTCGTTCGAACAGCACAAGCGGAATCTCGCGATCACCGTCAGCCCGACCTGGAGATCGAACGGAAGGCCGGAGCATTTCATCGCGCCGCTGACAGCTCCGCCGAAGGGAAGCACGAGGGAATTCACGATTGCCAACTGGGGCGGCGAAAAGCCCGACCTATTCGTGCTGACCCGGGGAGATCCCGAATCGCGGGCCGTTCTGCAGGTCCTCACAGCCGAGTCCGGCTTCCGCCGCCAGGCCTACTCCACCAGGCTGCCCTTCCGGGGCCTCGGGCCGGCGCGATGGTCGGTTCAAGTCGCCCCGATCGAGGGCCTGCCGAATAAGAGCGCCGAGCGCGACATCAAGGGCAACCGGCCCGACCTTGTGCTGATCGATCACGACCCCGACGAGACCCACAGCATGGTCCACGTACTGATCGGCGAGACCGGCTTCAGCTGGGACGCCATTCGCCGCGCTCTCGACGATTCGGGCGCGGTGCCGCACGGAACCGAATTCCTGATCGGCTCGCACCAGGGCGCGACGGCGATCTACGAACTCGATCGCCACGGCCCCTCGGGGCCCACGATGCACGTGTTCGGCCTCACCAATCCGCCGCCGCTCCAATAGCCGACCCCGATCCACAGATCGAGAACTTCGAGGCGGCGGCGCCTCCGGACGCCGGCGCCCTCGGCCAGTCGGCGGCGCGCGGGGTCTCCGTGCTGGTCGGGCGAACGCTCGGCTTCCAGCTGCTCACGGCAGGCGTCACCGTCGTCCTCGCTCGGCTGCTCACGCCCACGGACTACGGGTTCTTCGCGATCGCGCTCTCGGTCCAGCTGGTCGGCCAAAACGTCGCCGAACTCGGGCTGCCGGCGGCGCTGGTGCGGATGCCGGAGGCACCGAGCGCAGAGCTCCAGGGGGCGACGATCGGCTTCCTGCTCCTCGTCACCTCGACCGCGGTCATCGCTGTCGCGGCAACCACCTTCGTGCTACTCCCGGCGCTCGGAGCCTCGAGCGCGGTGCTGAACGTCATCGCGATAAACCTCCTCGCCCTGCCCGTCTATGCGGCGCGGGCGGTGCCGATGGCGATGTTCGACCGGGAGCTGCGCTTCGGTCGGGTGGCCGCCGTCGAGGCCGCCGACACGATCGGCTTCAACCTCTTCGCCCTGATCGCGGCGATCGCCGGGCTCGGCGCCTACAGCCTCGCCGGCGGCGTCCCGGTTGGGGCGACGCTGGGAGCCGTCACGGCGTGGATCGCGCCCGGAATGGTGCGGCGGCCGACGTGGGAGCTGCGCCGGGTCAGGCCGTTGATCGCGTTCGGCAGCCGCGTGAGCGTGCTCGGAATGCTCCACCTCGGCCGCGACCTCGGATACGTGACGATCATCGGCGCAATAGGAGGAGCGCCGATGGCGGGCTTCTACGGGATAGCGAAACGCCTCTTCTCCTTCCCGACCGCTCTCGCCGCGGCGGTGACCCGGGTGATGCTGCCGACCTTGAGCCAGTCCGGCGACGAGCGGCTCGAGCGAACGGCGCGGATGCTGGGCCAGATAGCGCTGGTCTGCGGCCTGCCGCTCGCCCTGGTGGCGGGAGCGGTGCAGCCCCTGATCTCGCTCGTCCTCGGCGACCGCTGGCTTCCGGCCAGCGAGATCGTCGTCTACGGCTCGCTCGGCATGCTGCTGTTCGCCAGCGTGGCCTCGCCGATCAACAGCTTCTTCCTCGCCGAGGGCAGGCCAAACCCGCCGCTCCTGTCGGTGACGGCCGAGCTTCTCGCCGGCTTTGGGCTGGTCGCGGTCCTGATCGGCGGCCTCGAGGGGGCTGGGATCGGGATCGCCATCTCGGTCGGCCAGCTACTCGCCGTCGCGGTTCTCCTGGCGGCCGTCGTGCCCCGCGTCCGCGCCGGCGCGGGGACGGCAGCCCGGATCGCCCTCGTAACCGGCATCGCCATCGCGGCCGGGCAGCTCCTGCCGGTCGGCAACGACGTCGCGGGCCTATTGGCCGCGCTGGGCTTGAGCGGGCTCGCCTGGCTGGCGCTGGCGGGCCTGTTCGCGCGCAAGCCACTGTTCCGGGTCGGCGGCATGGTCCGCTCGCTGCTACCGGGAGCGAACCGATGACCGCGCCGGCACCCTGCGTCTACATCCCCACCCTGAGCGGCGGGGAGAAGCTGCGGCGCTGCCTCGAATCGCTGCAGCGCCAGACGCTCGCGCCACAGGTCGTCGTCGCGGACAACGGCGAGGGCGACGGCAGCTCGGCGCTGTTGGCGGAGCGCTTTCCCCAGGTGACCCGGATCGGCTTCGGCCACAACCTCGGCTTCGGCAACGCCCTCAATCGTGCGATCCGCGAGGCAGGCGAAGGACCAATCGTGCTGCTCAACGACGACGCGGTCGCCGAGCCCCAGCTGATCGAAAAGCTGGCCGGTGCCGCGGGGGCCGCCGAGATGGTCGCAGCGGTACTGCTCAGCGAACGGGACCCGGGCCGCATCGACTCCGCCGGCGTCCTCGTCGACCAAACGTTGATGGCGTTCGACTACCTCCGCGGAGAACCGGCGTCGGCCGCGGAGGGAGCGCCGGACCCCCTCGGCCCGACCGGGGGCGCCGCGCTCTATGACCGCGATGCATTCAACGCGGTGGGCGGCTTCGACGAGCGGATCTTCCTCTATTACGAGGACGTCGACCTGGCGCTGCGAATGCGCCTCGCGGGCGCTCGCTGTCAGCTTGCGCCCCAGGCCCGTGCGGTCCACGGCTACTCGCTCACCCTCGGTGCGCGAAGCGGCCGCAAGTACGCGAGAACGGGATGGAGCCGCGGCTACCTTCTGCGGCGCTACGGCGTGACATCGCGTCCGTCCTCGGCGCTGCAGGCACTCGCTCGCGAGGCGGCGATCTGCACCGGCCAGCTGGTTCGCGACCGCACAGCGGCGGGGGCCCGCGGCAGGCTCGCGGGGTGGCGCGCGGCCCGTGGACTCTCCCCCCGGCCCCTGCCGCCCGCAGCGATCACGCCGCTGACTCTCCGCCGCGCGCTCGCGATGCGCAGTGGCAGCCACGGAGATTGAGAAGATGGCCGCCGCCATGGGCCCCGCCGAACAGCCCCTCGTGTCCGTCGTCACGGCCGCGCTGAACCCGCCGCTCGACAAGCTGACGCGTTGCATCGAGAGCGTCGAGGCGCAGACCTACGCTCCGATCGAGCACGTCGTCGTCGACGGCGGCTCGACCAACGGCGCTGTCGAGGCCCTGCGCGAGCACGGGGGCGTGCGCTGGATCTCCGAGCCCGACCGCGGCCAGTGCGACGCGATGAACAAGGCGATCTTCGAGCAGTCCAAGGGCGACCTGGTCGTCTGGCTGAACGCCGACGACGACCTCTATCCCGACTCGGTCGCGCGTGCCGCCGGGCTCTTCGCGGAAGACCCCGCGCTCGGCTGGGTGTACGGGAACCTGGACGTGGACAGGCGCGGCCACCGCCACGTTATCCGCCCTCCCGCGCAGGCGTCGACCCGCGCGCTCGACTTCAACAACATCGGCTTCATCGCGCCGGGGACGATGTTCGCGCGCTGGGCGCTCGAGCGGGTCGGCAAGCTCGACGAGGAGCTCAACATGGAGATGGACCTCGATCTTGCCCTGAG
>Ga0070684_100001387_pt1 | contig 17400 bp, 16 predicted proteins | sample KBSC723LmetaG_FD_65653 | JGI IMG/M metagenome (GOLD analysis project Ga0070684, IMG submission 65653) | Corn rhizosphere microbial communities from Kellogg Biological Station, Michigan, USA - KBS C7.2-3L metaG | ecosystem: Host-associated > Plants > Roots > Rhizosphere ...
CGTGCGCCCGTGTCAGTTGCTTCTGCACGGCCGGTGCGTCCATCGTCGCGAGGTCGGGGTGCGACCACGTGTGGTTTCCGACCTCGTGCCGGTCGAGCCGCCCGCGCAGCAGGTCGCCGTGGTCGGCCACGTTCTGCCCGACGAGAAAGAACGTCGCCGGCACGTCGTAGTAGTCGAGCGCGTCGAGCACCTGCGACGTCCACTTTGGACCCGGGCCGTCGTCGAAGGTGAACGCCACGACCGGCTCGGTCGTCTGCACGTGCCAGGTGACCGTGGTGTCCCCGCGAACGTCGTAGTCGAACCGGTCGGCGGCCGGCGCGTAGCCGCCGGCCAGCGGCAGGTGCGCCGCCGGCCAGACGCGGGGGATCTCGACGACCCCGGCCCCGACCGCCGCCCCGGCGGCGATGAGCAAGCCGCTCCGAAATATCGCTCGCCTGTCCATCTCGCCCCCCGCGATCGATTTCTTCGACGGTACCCCCATGATCGGGGAACGGTTGCCCCGCGATCCGTCACCGTCGCCTTGATGACTGGTGGCTCTATTTCACTGGCTGCGCTGAACTGGTGACTCGGGACACTAGGGTGAGCGACGTGCAGCGCGAGCAGGAGGCCTTCGAGGAGCCGCTGTGGCGCGCGCTCGTTGTCTTCCGGCTCGCCGCGCTCGCGTACGCCGCCTTCCTCGTGGTCCGCAACCAGCACAACTACGCGCACCCGGTGGCCGCCTGGGTCGACGTCGGGGTGATGGCCGCCTGGACGGTCGCGAGCAGCTACGGCTACGCGCGCCCGGCCTGGCGGGCCTGGCCGTTGCTGGTCGCCGACCTCGTCATCACGGCCGGCTGCCTCCTCGTCTCTCCATGGATCTTCGGCGCGCACGGCCAGCGTCCTGGCGGCCCGAGCGTGCCGGTCAACTGGATCGCCGGGCCGGTCCTCGCGTGGGCGATCGCCGGCGGCCGGCGCCGCGCCACGGTCGCCGCGCTCCTCATGGGCGCCTGCGACATCGGCGCGCGCAGCACCGGCCCGCTCAACCAGTTCACGATCAGCGGCGCGGTCCTGCTCCTGCTGGCCGGCATCGCGGTCGGGCACGTCTCCCGGCTCGGCGCCCAGGCGCAGGAACAACTGCGCCAGGCGGTCGAGCTCGAGGCCGCGACCCGCGAACGCGAACGGCTCGCCCGCGACATCCACGATTCGGTGCTGCAAGTCCTTTCCCTCGTACAGCGAAGAGGCGCGGAAATCGGTGGTGCGGCCGCCGAGTTGGGCGTGCTGGCCGGCGAGCAGGAGGTGGCGCTGCGCTCGCTCGTCAGCCCGGTCCGGTCGGACGGCGGGAACGATCTGCGCGACCTGCTCACGCCCTATGCCTCGGCCACGGTGTCGCTGGCGACACCGGCGCAGCCGGTGACGCTGCCCCCGCGCGTGGCGCGCGAGCTCGCCGCCGCGGTTGGGGCGGCCGTGTCCAACGTGCACCGGCACGGCGGCGAGCGGGCCCACGCGTGGATCCTCGTGGAGGACGCCCCGGACGCGGTCACCGTGTCGATCCGCGACGACGGGCCGGGCATCGCCCCCGGCCGGCTCGACGAGGCCGCGAAGGCCGGCCGGCTGGGCGTCGCCCAGTCCATCCGCGGGCGGATCCACGATCTCGGCGGGGACGTCTCCATCGTTTCCGAACCCGGCCGCGGAACCGAGATCGAGCTGCACGTCCCCCGTGCACCGAGGTGGTGACGTCCCGCGTTTGACCGAGGTGGTGGCGTCTCCCGTGTGCCGGAGGCAGTGGCGTCTCCCGTGTGCCGGAGGTGGTGACGTGCCCCGTGCGCGGAGGCGTGACGGATATCGTGGCGGACGTGACGGTGCGTGTGATGGTCGTGGACGACCACCCGATGTGGCGCGACGGGGTGGCCCGGGATCTCGCGGAGGCCGGCTACGAGGTGGGCGCGGCGGTCAGCGAGGGCGCTCAGGCCGTGCGGGTCGCTGCCGCGATCCGGCCCGATGTCGTGGTGCTCGACCTGCAACTGCCCGACCTCTCCGGGGTCGAGGTGATCCAAGGCCTGCGCCAGGCCCACCCGCCGGTGCACATCCTGATGCTGTCGGCCAGCGGTGAACAGCAGGACGTGCTCGACGCGGTCAAGGCCGGCGCCAACGGCTACCTGCTGAAGTCGGCCGCGCGCGAGGAGTTTCTCGAGGCGGTCCAGCGCACGGCCGAAGGCGACGCGGTGTTCACGCCGGGGCTCGCCGGGCTGGTGCTCGGCGAGTTTCGGCGGCTGGCCACCGCACCCCAGCGTGAGGACGGGACGCCGCAGCTGACCGACCGCGAGACCGAGGTGCTGCGGCTGGTGGCCAAGGGGCTCACGTATCGCCAGATCGCCGATCGGCTGGTCGTCTCGCACCGCACCGTGCAGAACCATGTCCAGAACACCCTCAACAAGCTCCAGCTGCACAACCGGGTCGAGCTCACCAGGTATGCGATTGAGCAGGGCCTCGACGGCTAAACCCGCGGCCGGCTAAACCCGCAGCCGGCTGACGCCGCAGCCGGCTGACGAAGCGGCCGGCTGACGCCGCAGCCGGCTGACGAAGTTTGGAACGTTAACCGAGAACCGCATGGCCGCATCATGTCACCGACCACCGACAAAAATCGGCGAGCTCCTGGGGCTCGCGGCAACCGGCAGACAGTGATGTCCGTCGCGGTGTCGATCGCGACGGCGTCAGCACTGCTCACCGGGCCGAGCATGACCGGGCGCCGAGCGCCGGCCGCGGAGAAGACCGGCGAGGTGATGGTTGACGGGCCCGGGCGAAGAAAGCCGATCTGGTCGAGGTCCACGAACGCGGTGCGGACCCGGCATCAACACCGCGGACCGGATCGGCGATGGCCGACACGATGAGGCCCGCGCGCCGGCCGATGACCGCGGTCATTCAGGCGGGCGGTCCGGAGAGTCACAGCAGAGGCGGGCGATCGTCACCCACCGGCGCCGTGCTCGCGAAGCCAGGTAACCAGCCGTTCACGTCGCGTGTCGAGGCTGGTCGCGGCGTCGAGAGCGGTGCCGCGCGCGTAGTCGACGGTGGCGTTGATGTCCGCGCCCTGAGCCAGCAGGCGCTCGGCCGCGCGCCGCTGACCGCCGTGGCAGGCCTGCCAGAACGCCGCGTTGATCAGAGCGGGATCGGATTCGGCGGCGAGGAGCTCCTCGAGCCGGCTCAGGTGGCCGAGCGCGGCGGCGTGCCACAGCTTGTCGACGCGCGCGCCGCACTGGACCAGCCGCCGGGCGACGTGCCAGCAGCCATAGCCGATGGCGTTGTCCAATGGTGTACCGATCGAGCCGCCGGTCACTTCGAGATCCGCACCGGCGTCGATGAGCGCGTCGGCCACATCGAGGTCGTCGGAGCTGGCCGCCCAGTGCAGCGGTGTCTCCGGCGCGTGGCCTTCGGTGCGGGCGTTGGGATCGGCGCCGGCCGCGATGAGCATTTCGACGGTGGCCGGGCCGTTGGGGTAGTACCCGGGCCAATCGGTGACCACGTGCAGCGCCGTGCGGCCCTTGTAACGGCCGCTGGCCACCTCGGGACGCTCGTCGAGGATGCGTCGCAGTGCCGCCAGGTCTCCGCCGTGGATCGCGGCGACGACGGCCACGGCGACGGCCTGGTCATCGGGTGTGGTCACGAGCCCGATACTACGATCGGCTCGCCTTGAGCGCCTTCACGATTGCCGGGAGGGAGCCGATCAGCAGCACGACTCCCCAGACCGCGCCGACCACGGCGAACACGATGGCGGCGACGTCGTCCAGGATGCTGACGAGGACCTGCGGCACCAGGCCGTGCAGGAACTCGGCCACGATCGTACAAACCAGCGAGGTGAGCACGAGGGCGACGAGGCCTTTGTTCTGCAAGAAGCGCGGCTGCGCGAGCACGAGCGCGCCGGCGAACACGAGCTTGAGGAACATCAGCAGCGACAGCAGCACGCTGGCCTCGCCGCGGGGGAACGAACCCCAGAGGATCAGGTAGGCGATCGTTCCGAACGGCGGGGCGAACAGCAGCGACGTCATCAGGATCAGCTGGGCCACGGCGCGGACGGCCAGGACGACCGCGCCGCTGGCGAGCAGGATCGAGAAGATCAGGGTGACCACGCCTTGGAGCCGCCCGTGCAGCCCGGCCGGCACCAGCAGCCCGAGGCCCATCAGCGCGATGGTGAAGAGGACCACGCCGTCGACCAGGGCGAGATAGGCAATGCCGCGCCCCGGCGGGGTCTGGGCCGGACCCGACACCGACATGCCGAGCGAGTCGACAAGCTTCGGATTCCCGCCGCCGATGATCAGCGGTTCGCCGAGTTCGACCAGGACGACCAGCACGATCGCGGCCAGCGCGACGGCGAAGAAAGAAACCCGCAGCCGGGACATGCCGAACTCCTAGGGCAGGGTGACCGAACACGGGCGGGTAGCGGCACAGGTGAGGGTGATGCGCGCGCCGGAGCCGTCGACCGTGACCGATGTGTCGGAGCCGGCCTTGAGATCGGCGGTCACCTGGCCGGCGCCCTGCGGCGCGGGGGCATTCACGGTCACCGCGTCCACCGCGTGCAGGCGGATTCGACGTGTACCGCGCGAGCTGCGCGCAACAGTGAGCACGCACTGACCGTCGACGGCGAATATCGAGCCGTTGAGGCAGGCGGCGGACAGGTCGCCACGTGCGACGTCGGCCGGCGGACCGACCATCGACCCCAGCCACCCGACGATCCCGCCCTGGCGCGAGTCGGCGTCGCCGCGGCCGGACCGGGCGCCGTTCGCCGCGGCGAGGCAGTAGAGCACCACGAGCACCGCGGTCACCGCGCCGACGACGATCCATTGCCGCCGGCTCATGCGACGACCGTCGCCGTGGTCGCGGCCGGCTTCTCCGCGGCCACGACCCGACGCACCAGATCGATCTGGTCGGCCGCCTCGGGCGGCACGCTGACCACGATGTGAAATGGCCGGTCCGCCGGTTCCTCGACCGTGAAGCCCGGGACCCCGGTGACCGTCGCGAGCAGCGCACACAGCCCGGCCGCGGTGCCCCGCCCCTGAGCGAGCATCGCTCCACGCGCGGCCAGATTGCGCAGCCGGTACAGCGGGAGCGAGGCGTCCCCGTGCGGCTCACCCGACCGGGTCGGGGCGACGTGGTCCAGGGCGACCCAGCGCACGAGGAACGGCACCAGGGCGTCCGGCGCACGGTACGGCGCGGCCAGGTCGTCGACGTGGATGAGCGTCGCCTCACTCGGGGCGTGCAGCGCCTCCATCACCGACAGCAGCGCCGCCAGTGGACCGCCCGGAGTGGCCGCCCGTTGGTAGACGGCCGGCAGGAGCCGCTCAATGGCCGCTTGTCGCATCGTCACGCACCACCTCGATGTCGTGGTCACCGGAGCAGATCAGCCAGGTGTCCGGCACGGTCACCGTCTCCCGCGTCTCGCGACCGGCCGCCGCCGTCCACTGCTGCCCGTCCGGACTGCGGAACACGCCCCGGCTGCCGCCGGCCAGGATGAGCCCGCCACCCGGACCGGTCGTCACGCATTCGACCGGTTGGAACCGGGTGCGATCGCGCAGCGGCAGGCCGCCGTTGACGTCGACCGCCAGCCAGCCCGGCGCGGTGGCCCCGGTGTCGAGGCGCAGCACGCCGGCGCTCTGCGTGGCCGCGTACGCCGTGGTGCCCTGGAACGCCAGGCCCCAGCAGGTGCCGCCGGACCAGCCGGACGGCAACGGCTGCCACTTGACGTCGGACTCGAACAGCCGGGTCCGGTAGCCACCGCTGCCAGGGCGACTCGGGTCGGCCTCGGCGGCCCCGGCCCACAAGACAGTGGCCGGCCCGTCGTACTGCACAGCGAGGGCACGTACGTCCACTCTGGACAGTCCAACCTGGACGAACGAACCGGGAACGCCACCGTCAACCGACAGATACACGCCCAGCTGCGCCATGGCCGCCACGGCGACGCCGGGCACGCCCCGCTCCGACACGAAGGTGCGCACCGCGGCGAAGGCCCGGTCGGCGTCGCTCGAGTCGACCAGCACCTGCAGTGGCGTGGCGCCGGGCAGCAGCGACAACTCGAAGAGCCCCACGTCGGTGGCCAGCAGCAGCGCGCCGGCATCGGCCCGGTCGATCCAGTCCAGGTCGTGCACCGACGACTCCAGCTGGGCCAGCCGCGTCCACTCCTCGCCGAGGCTGGTCGACAGGTAGACAGCCGAGCCGCCCTCCTCGGTCTGGGTCACGACCGCTACCGCGCCGGGGCGCGGAGTGATCCCGGGCCGGCCGGCGGCCGGGGCCGGCACGACGCGGCGGACGGTCTCGCCGGGGAAGTGCCCGACCGGCTCCCAACCCCGGCCACCGTTGGTCGACCGGAACACGGTTGCTTCACAGCCGGCGTACCAGGTGTCCGGCTGGTGATGGTCGGCGGCGACCGCCCGTACGCGGGAATCGGGCGCCTCCTCGACGACGAAGGACACCGTGTCGACGTAGCGCACGCCCGGCTCGGCCTGCTCCAGCAGGCGAAACACGTTGGAGGCGCGCAGCGGCTCGCCGAAGGCCCAGCCGGTCGGGTTGGCCGGCGTGGGCAGCGGGCTGAGGACCTGGTGCAGCCGGTCGTGGATGCGCTGGCGAACCGCCTCCGGGTCCTCCTGCGCTCGCACCACCACGCGGCCCCGGATCGCCACCGGCTTGTAGCGCGCCCAGGTCGTGACCACGCTCGTGCCCAGCGACCGCCGGGTGTCCAGCTCCCGCTGGGTGGCCGCGAGTGCGGCGGGCACCTGGTGCTCGACGAGGACGGTGGCCGGCAGGCGCCAGTCCGGCCGTGCCCCGGCGTCGACCTGCGGCACCAGCGCCACCTCCACCTCGCCGGGGCGCGCGAAGGACCACATGCCGGCCCGGGTGAATGCCCGCGCCCGGGCCACCGACGCCGAGCCCGACGTGGCCAGCTGCTCGAAGTCCCGTGCGGTGACCGCCCGGCGCTGCGAGAAGAACTCGTACGGCCCTCGGATCACGGCCGCGTCGAGCGACTCCATCGCCCGGCCGCCGCGGGCCGGTTCGGGGTTTGTCACGGACACCCCGGGAACCGGGTCGCGCAGCGTGGTCAGCAGGCCGGCAGCGACGTTGCCGGCCGGACCGCCGCCGGTGCGGTACCACAGCCTGATCTCCCGGCCGGCGGCCGGCACGTCGGCCACCGGCCGGGTCGGATCCAGCGCGGGTGCGAAGGTGACCGTGCCGGACGCGCGGTCCACCAGGTAGACGCGCTCGGTCGGGGTGGCGCCCGCGAAGCTTTCGGCGCTGCGCCAGATCTCGTACGTGCGGCCGCCGTACTCCCGGGCGGTGGCTCCCTCGGGTGGCCCTTCCGGTCCCACCTCGACGCCGAGCAGCACGTCGTCCGGCTCGGTCGTGCTGACCAGTGGGGCCCGCCGGGCGCGCAGGACCTGGCCCGGAGCGCCGGTGCCAAGACCGAGCAGCTCCGCCTCGACCGGCTCGCAGTGGTGCGCGGTCAGGCGGACCTCGGCCGCTCCGGCGGCCAGGACCGCCGAGCTGGTGACGGTGAACACCACCGGGTCCCGCGTGGTGGCGACCCGGGTACCGGCCGGAATCGTGATCGCCGGGCCGGCCGGCGTACCGGGGGACCGCGTGAACACGAGCTCGGTCCAGGCCGCCGACGGTGGGTAGCGGGTCACCCCGAGCAGGTTCAGAAACTCCATGTAGGACAGCTCGGGGAGCCGGTTCATCCGGTACAGCATGATCTCGGTCAGGTGCGCGAAGACCTCGACGAGCACCATGCCCGGGTCGTGCACGGAAAGGTCGGTCCACTCGGGACAGGCCTGCGCGATCCGGCTCCTGGCCTCGCGAACCAGGTCGACGAACGTGCGGTCGTCGAGGTTGGGTACCGGCAAGGTCATGACGCGCCTCCAACGGGCACTGACAGGGCGAGATCATCCACGGTCAAGGTGGCGCGGACCCGGTAGCGCAACTCGATCACGAGCAGTTCGGGCCGGTCCGCGTCGGGGTAGGCGTCCAGCTGCAACAGGTCGACCCGCGGCTCCCAGCGGCGCAGCGCCGAGCGTACGTAGTGGATGGCCAGCCCGGCCGTGGTCTGGTCGTTGGGGGCGAAGGCCAGCCGGTTGAGGTGCGAGCCGTAGTCCGGGCGCAGCAGCCGCTCGCCGGGCGTCGTGGACAGGAGCAGGATCACCGCCTGCCGCACCGCGGCGTCACCGTCCACTGTGGCCAACGCACCGGTCGCGCCGATCCGCAAGCCGAAGTCCTCGATCGCGCCGGTGCTGAGGAAGCGCAGCGCGGTCACGAGTCGGCCGCCACATAGGCCTGGCCGGGGGAGCGGACCGTGTAGTGCACGGTGCCCGGCACGGTACCGTCGGTCAGTCCATCCAGTGTGGACAGCACAACCCGGTGCCCGTCGACCCGTAGCCAGGTGCTGTACCCGGCGGCCACGGCGAGCGTGGTCGTACACGGCTTCATGGTCGGGCCGGTGTTCGGGCAGCCGCCGATCGACCGGCCCTCCGGGTCGTTGTCGACCAGCACCGGGGCGCCGGCCACGGTGACCCAGCGCTGGCGCGGCACGTTGGCCACCTGGCCGTCGTGGTCGCACCGCACGACCGCGTCGGTGGTCACCCATTGCATCGTGTACCTCCCGAGTTCAGGTGGTCTGGACAAAGTCGACAGTGGCCGCCCGGATCGTCAGCCCGTGCCCGGGCGCCTCGACCACCAGGTCGGTCTGCGCGTGCAGGCGCACCGCGCCGGGGGCCAGCTCGACGAAGCTGCCGGTGCGGTCGGCCAGCCGCAGCGAGTGGGCCGCGTCGTCGACCACGATGGACTGCCCGTCGGCGGTGTGCAGCGTGAAGCGCCGGGTCGCGGCGCCGTCGACCCCGGGGTCGGGTGGGGACTCGGCGCCGAACAGCGAGCCGAGCACCAGGCCGGCGGCCGGGTCGGCGTGCGGCAATGCCACCGCGACGAGGTCGCCGACGTCGGGCAGCGCGACGATGCCCTTGCCGCGTCCGGCCCCGGGGCACACCACGCCCAGCCAGCCGGCGTCGACGCCGCGCCAGGCCGGGAGGGCGACGCGGACCCGGCCCCGGCGCTGCGGGTCGTCGACCGCGGTGACCCGGCCGAGCGTGACCACGCTGCCGGGGTCGGGGCGCGGGAGCGGCGGCGGGCGCGTGTCGAACGTGGTGAGGAACCCGTTGCCATCCAGCGTGTGTACTGCCTCAGCGACGGTGAACCGCCCGTCGACGGTCGGGGCCAGGCCGGAGACGGCGATGCGGGCGCCGGCCCGGATCCGGGCGTCGCCGGCGGCCGTGCCGCGGACGGTGAGTGCCCCGGCGGAGCGGCTGTCGAGCACGAGCTGGGCGACGGCCGTGGCTTCGCCCACGGTTGCGACGCGGCCGTCCAGCAGGTGGACCTCCGGGCCGGTCCGGAGATTGTCGACCGTTGACGTGTACGACTCGGCCGTGGCCGGGTCCCAGCCGTCCGCGGTGACCGAGCCGGCGACCCGGTCCACGTTGGACTCGACGGTCACCTCGTGCAGGTTCGCGCCGTACCGCAGCGGGATGGCGTCGCCGTCACGGTCGAGCGTGGCCAGCGTGGCCAGCGTCGCCAGCGTGACGGTCTCGCCGGCCGTCGCGACCAGGCGGCCCGCCCGCGCCGACACCTCGACCAGCAGGTCGAAATCGGACTGCCGGTGCTGGACGACCCGGGCGAAGCGCGGCCCGTCGCCGGCCGTGTCGCGCACCTGCACGCCGACCGCCCCGCACAGCTGGGAAGCCAACTCGGCGGCGGTGACCGACTCGAAGACGCGCACGGTCTGCCGGGTGCGCAGCCGGTACGACCGGTCGTACCCGCGGATCCGACTGACCGGCACGCCGTCGGACGTCCGGGCGAGCGACACGGCGGTGACCTCGCCGTCGAACAGTGGCGCATCCGTACCGCCGATCCGCACCGACAGCCGGCTGCCGGGTGTGGCCGTCCCCGGCCAGGCCCCGGCACCGGCCGGGTCGTGCAGGGTCAGCTCGCACTGGGTGGGCGCGCCGAACCGGCTGGCCACGCGCAGGGCGAGCAGGCGCGCCGAGCCGGTGAGGTCGCGCCCGTCGACCTGGACGACCGCGGTCGGGATGGACTGTGCGGCGTCCCATGCAGCCTGCCGGAATGGGACCAGGCCGGCGATGTCCGTCACGGCCGGCCGTCCAGCGGGGGTGCCGACAGGACCGTGCCGGGCGGCACCGACAGCGGGTTGGCGATCGCGTTGTGCTCGGCGAGCAGCCGCCAGCGAAACGGGTTGCCGATGGCGTCGGCGGCCAGCAGGTCGAACCGTACCCCGGAGAAATCCGGCTCGGTCCGCCCGTCGCCAATCGCCTGCACCGCACCGCCCGGCGTCGGTACGGGAGCCGCCTCGGCGGCCGCGGCCAGCTCGGCGTCGAAGGACCGGGCGGCGACGTCGGCCGGCTCGGCGACCCGGACCAGCTTGAGGCGCAGCCAGGAGCGCCGGGGCGCGCCGTACGCGTCGAAGGCGTCGAACCGTTCCGAGATGGCCGCGATGACGCCGGGTAGGTTCCACGCCTTGCCCCACACCAGCCGGACCAGGGGCGGCCGGACCCCGCCATACTGCTGGGACGAGTTCTCGGCCAGCTGCCACAGTCGGCCGGTGATCGCGCGCACGTCGTCGGGCACCGTGGCCGACTCGACCAGGCCGAGGTCGAAGACGAGGTCCAGCACCAGTTCGGTGTGCCCGCCGCCGGTGAACAGGAGCGGATCGTCGGCGAGTCCGGCGCCCACCAGCCGGCCGTCCGCGGTCGCTCGGGGACGCACGCCGGCCAGCCGCCGCACCTCGAGGGTCTCCGGGTTGAGGAGGCAGTCCATCCGCTCGCCGGTGGCGTCGACCACGAACGCTACCCGGTCCACGGCTCACCCCGCTGCTCGGCGTCGAGCGCCTCGGTGCTGGTGGCCCGCGGCGTGCCGGTCCACTGTGGATCGTCGCTCAGCAAGGTCGGCCATTTCGCCACTCCTTCGGGGAAGCAGTGGCTTCGCGGCTCGTTTTGACCACTACTTCCCCGAAGGAGTGGCGAAATTGGCAGCGGCGCGGTCGGCCTGGTCCCGACGGTGAAACCCGGGTCGGGCGACGGTGCGCTCACCGGTCGGGACCCAGCCACGGATTCGGGGAGGTAGTGATGAAAACGAGCCGGGAGACCACCACCTCGCCGAAGGACGGGCAACGAGGGGGAGGCAGGGCGGCGTCCGTCTGGTGTCAAAAGGGCGGGGCGCCGGTCGCCCGGGGTCGACCAGCCGGGCGACTGGCGCGAGGCGACCAAGGCCAGCCACTCGGCCGGGGCGTCCGGCTCGGGGTGCCCGACCGGGCGGTCAGCCGGGGCTTCCGCGTCGAGCGGGCCGGCCGTTTCGAGGACGACAGCTGGGGGGCTGAGCCGATCGGCCGTCCGCGTCGCCCAGGCGGCGAGCGCCCGGAGCAGGGCGACGGCCACCTCACGCACCAGCGGTGCCCGTCTCACGGTGCAGACCCTCGTGGGCCAGGACAAGCGTCTCGATGGCCAGCTCCCGGCTCATCGCATCGAGCGGCGCGCCGTACCACTCCTGCGGCCACGCATTGATCAAATTCCAGCGCAACACCTCGGACGTGCCGCTCGAGTCCAGCATGACGATCGAGACGTTGCGCCGGCTGACCCGGCCCTCGACGGCCGTCATCAGCCAGTCCCACAGCTCGTGGGACGAGGTCAGGCCATACCGCAACGTCACCGAGGCATACGTGACCCGGCCGGGGATGGCCCGCACGACGGCGTTGTTGCCGGCCTCCCGATAGGAGATCCGCTCGACCTGGACACCGAGCCCGGTGACCTCGGTGAAGTGACCCTCGGTCACATTGTTGATCAACAGCTTGAAGTTGTACGAGCGGAGCGGGTCCACCCAGTTGCCCGGCTGGGCGGCCGGGGTTGCGGTTACGTCGGGCATGTCAGCCTCCCAGAGAGTCGGTGCCGGCGCCGATGGACGACTGGCTCAACTTGAACACCACGAACTCGGCCGGCTTCACCGGCGCGACGCCGATCTCGGCGACGACCTGGCCGGCGTCGCGCACCTCGGGCGGGTTGGTCTCCTCGTCGCACTTGACGAAGTACGCCTCCTGCGCGGTCCGGCCCAGCAGCGCGCCGTCCAGCCACACCCGGTTGAGGAACGCCCCGATGTCGCGCCGGATCGAGCGCCACAGCAGCTGGTCGTTGGGCTCGAAGACGATCCACCGCGTGCCGTCGGCGATGCTCTCCTTGAGCATGCTGAACAGCCGGCGCACGTTGAGGTAGCGCCACTCGCTCGCCTCGGCCGCCAGCGTGCGGGCCCCCCAGATCCGCACGCCCTCGGCCGGGAAGTAGCGGATGCAGTTGACCCCGGCCGGGTTCAGCACCTCCTGCTCGGCCCGCGTGATCCGGTACGTGAGGTCGACCACGCCCCGTAGCGGCTCGTTGGCCGGCGCCTTGTGCACCCCGCGCGTGGTGTCCGTGCGGGCCCAGACCCCGGCCACGTGGCCGCTCGGCGGGGTGGCCACCGGCTCGCCGGTGAGCGGGTCGCGGACCACGATCCACGGGGCGTACAGCGTGCCGTAGTCCGACTGCCGCGGGCGCAGCCCGCCACCGTTGTCGGCGGGGTGGCCCTTGTCGTCGGCCTTGCCGGCCGCGCGGGCGGTGGCCACCCGGGTGAGCGCCTCGATCTCGGCGAACTCGGCCGGTGGGTCGAGGATGGCGACCCGGTCACCGAGCCGCTCGCAGTGCGCGAGAACGTCCTCGTAGGCGTGGGCATCGGTATACCCGGGGGCGGCGACGATGGCCACCTCGTCGATGGCCTCGAGTGCGGCCAGCCCGGAGCGCCGGCGGCCACCCCCGCCGATCGGGTCGCCCGGCGCCACGTTGACGACGAAGCACCGGCCACCACCGTTGTCGAAGAACCCGAACACCGCGCGGGCCAAGGCCGTGCTCGGGGCGTCTTGCGGCGACGCGTACAGGCGGAGGAACTCCGACCAGCTGTTCACCGCGACCGCCTCGTCGCGGCGCGCTGCGGGGTCGGGGGCGGTGCCCACGAAACCGGCCGTGCTCGTGCCGACGGCGCCGATCGGCCGGGCGCCGCTGGGTACCTCCTCGACGTAGATACCCGGCGAAGCGTAGAACGGCATGGGCTCAGACCTCCTCGATGTTGCAGTGGATGACGACCGGTTCGGTCGTCGTGGCCGCGATTTCCGCGCGTAGGTGCAGGCCCCGGCCGGTCAGGTGCAGTGGCACGGCGCGGTTGCCGGGCAGGCCGGGCAGCGTGAACTCGCCGCGCGGGTCGGTGTGCGTGGTCCGGCCGGCGCCGGTGACCGTGATCCCTGGCAGCGGCACCGCACCCGGCCCGACCACCCGGCCCCGGATCGGATGCACCGGCGCCAGGTGCAGCGACAGTTCCTCGCGTACCCGGGGGACCGCCGTGACCGGCCGGGTCACCTGGACCGGGACGTCCAGGACGAGCGCCGGTCGCGGGCTGACCCCGGTGGTGCTCCAGATGTGCGCGGGCACCGGCTCGAACACCGGCCGGTAGCGGTCGTCGCCGACGGCCGCGACGATGATCCGGTCGAGCACCGCGACTGCGCCAGTCAGCGGGCCGGCCGGCACCACGAGATGCCGGACGCGCAGCCGGAGCGGCCCATCCGGGCTGCCCCCGTCGGCCAACAACTCCAGCGGCCAGACGTCGACCCCGTCGGCCGCCGAGGCCGGGACGGCGGGCCGCACCGGCGTACCGTCACCCAGCACTCCCGTGAGCCAATCGCACAGATCGGTCAAGGCGCCGGTGATCGGTCCGGCTAGGGCCGCATCCCTCATTGATGACTCCCGCTCGGTCGGCGTCCGCGACAAGGGGCGAGAGTCGGCGGCCGGCAGCCGTGATACGCCGCGGAACGGTCGGGCACCCGACAGTTCGGCGGCGTATCTGGGATAGGTCTGACCGACTCAGCCAGCCCATGACGAGTGCGTGGGTCATCACAGCGGCGGCACCGGCGGTCGAACTCAGCCCGGCCGGAAACGGTGAAACCAGCTTCACGGTCACGAACAACGGTTCGCGGACCGGGCGGGCGGTCCTGGACGTGGTCACGTCCGAGGGGGCCGACCCGCAGTGGTTCACGGTCGCCGAGCCGCAGCGCGCCGTGCCGCCCGGCGGCTCGGTGTCCTACGTCGTCCGCGTCGCGATCAACCCGAGTACGCCACCCGGGTCGTACTCGTTCCAGGGCCGGGTCTACTCCGTCGACGAGGCGCCCGAGGAGAACTCCGTCCTCAGTGGACGCGTGTCGCTGGCCCTGGCCCGGCCGGCCGTGCCGGTGCCCACGAAGAAGCCGTGGTGGCTGGTCGCGGTGGCCGCGCTGGTCGTGGTCGTCGTGGGCGTGGTCACCGCGCTCGTGCTCGCCAACCGCGGCGGAACCCCGACGTCACCGTCGACGGCGGCGACGGGCGGGTCACCGGCCGCACCGGCCGCCCGGACCGCCCTGCACTTCGACGGGACGAACGACGGTGTGTCGCTGGGCAACCCCGGGCCGCTGCAGATCGCCGGCACGCTGACCGTCGAGGCCTGGGTCCGCCCGGCCGTCATCACCGGCTTGCAGTACATCGTGGCCCACGGCTACGTCAACGACGTGAAGCCGTTCGGCGAGGTCGTCCTGCGGATCGCCGGTGGCCAGTACCAGTTCGGCACCTGGAATAACGCGGTGAACCCGGTCGTGCAGATGGCGATCCCGGCCGGCGACACGAACACCTGGGTGCATCTGGCCGGCACCTTCGACGGCGGCAACTGGCGGCTGTACCGCAACGGCGTGCAGGTCGCCTCCACGGTCAGCAGCCAGGGGGCATACCCGGTGAACGCGGCGTGGGCGATCGGCATGTCGGGCAAGTTCCACGACCGGAAGTTCGCCGGCGCCATCGACGACGTCCGGATCTGGAACTACGCGTTGAACCCCCAGCAGATCGCGGACACGATGGCACGCCGGCTCACCGGCACCGAGGCGGGCCTGGCCGGCAACTGGTACGTGACCGGCGGCCAGCTCAGCGACCACGGCCCCAACCAACTGCCGGTGACGACGGTCGGCGCCCCGAAGCCCGCCGACGGGGCGCCGGTGCATTGACGGACCTCGACGCCCCGCGTACGGTCCCCGGGAAAGCGCATTCCTGGGAGGCCGGTCATGAAGCGGGTGCTTGCTGTCGGGGCGACGGTCGCGGTGGTGCTTGCCCTGACGCCGACGTCAGCGCAGGCGGCGGCGACGACCCTGTATGTGGCGACGAACGGCAGCGACAGCAACGCCGGCACGCTCGCGGCCCCGCTGAAGACCATCCAGAAGGCGGTCGGCCTGGTGGCGGCCGGCGGGACGATCGCGATCCGCGGTGGAACTTTCACGCTGACGAGCAACATCACGATCGCCAAGAGCGGCACGTCCAGCGCCCCGATCACGATGACGAACTACCAGGGCGAGCACGTCGTCATCGACGGCGAGCCACTGCCCTACACGCCCGGCGCGGTCGGCTCGACCATCCCGAGCGGCCAGCGCGGCGCGATCCACATGTCGGCCTCGTACTGGAAGCTGATCGGTTTGGAAATCGTGCACGGCCCGTATGCGATCTACTGCGACGGCTGCGGCAACAACACCTTCGATCGGCTGGCCACGCACGACAACTACGAGACCGGCTTCCAGCTGCAGGGCAGCTCGGCCGGCAACCTCATCGTCAACCTGGACAGCTACAACAACCGCGACCCGCGAAAGAACGGGGAGAGCGCCGACGGCCTGGGCATCAAGCAGGGCAGCGGCTCCGGCAACGTGGTGCGCGGCGCGCGGCTGTGGAACAACGCGGACGACGGCTTCGACGCGTGGGAGTTCACGTCGCCGATCACGATCCAGAGCAGCCTCGCATACGGCAACGGGTACAACCGCTGGAACATCCCGAACTACTCGGGTGACGGCAACGGCTTCAAGCTCGGCGGCAGCGACGGCACCGGCCCGGCCGCGGCCCACAGCCTCAGCAACTCGATGGCGTGGGGCAACTCGGCCAACGGCTTCACCGACAACGGCAACACCGGGACGATCGTGATCGACCGCAGCACCGCGTACCACAATGTGAAGACGGGCTTCGATGTGGACGGCGGCTCGCGGTCGCGGCTGACCGCCAATCTCGCCGTCGGCAACCACACCGCGGTCGCCCTGGGTTCGTCGACCGCCTCGGGAAACTCGTGGAACATCGGTGGCTCGTGGCCGCTGCAGAGCACCGACCCGTCGACGATCACCGGGCCGCGCACGGCCAGCGGGTCGATCCCGCCGTCGAACTACCTGGTGCCGGCCAACGGCGCCGCGGTCGGCGCCAAGATCTGAGCCTGGCCCGGATTACGGCAGCCCACCCACGGCCGCCGGCGTGAAGCTTTCACGGCGCCCGGCGCTACGACCTGCGCGTTCGAGGGCCGGCGTTGCCGGAATCCGAGGGCCGCCCCTACTGTGAGCGCTCACAGCCTGCGCATGGAAGGACAGCCATGGCAACAACGAAGGTGCTCGGCGCCCTGGCGGCGATCTGCGTTCCGTTCGCCGCGATTGCTGTTCCCGCACAGGCGGCCACCGCCAGCACGCTCAGCATGCGCGGAGCGGACGTCTCGTCGCTGCAGCGGGCAATGGACGTCGGCGCCAAGTACTACACGGCATCGGGTGCGGCCGCCGACCCGCTGGATATCCTCAAGTCGGCCGGCGTCAACTACGTGCGCCTGCGCGTCTGGAACAACCCGGCCAGCGGCTACAACAACGCGGCCAAGGTGCTCGCCTACGCGCGGACCGTGAAGGCCAAGGGCTTCAAGCTGCTCGTCGACTTTCACTACTCGGACACCTGGGCCGATCCCGGCAAGCAGGTCAAGCCGGCCGCCTGGTCGAGCCACCCCATCGGCACGCTGACCACCGACGTCTACAACTACACGTACAGCTTGTGCACGAGCCTCAAGGCGCAGGGCACCACGCCCGACAGCGTCCAGATCGGCAACGAGATCAACGTCGGTATGCTGTGGAACGACGGCAAGGTCGCCGGCAATGACTTCACCAACCTGAGCCAGCTGTTGAAGGCCGGCTACAACGCGACCAAGGCGTGCAACAGCGGCACGCAGGTCGTCATCCACACCGCCGACGCCGACAGCGACGCGCACGCCCGCTGGTTCTATGACGGTATCGCGGCCAAAGGTGTGCCGTGGGACATCACCGGTTTGTCGTACTACTGCAACTGGCACGGCACGATGGCCAACATGACAAGCGTCGTGGCCGACGTCCGGTCGCGCTACGGCAAGCCGGTCGTCATCGCCGAGACCGCGGCCCCGTTCACACTGTCCAATGCCGACAGTACGGGCAACAGCATCATCACCGCCTGCTCCGGCTTCGCGGCGACCTGG
>Ga0070684_100001388_pt1 | contig 17398 bp, 12 predicted proteins | sample KBSC723LmetaG_FD_65653 | JGI IMG/M metagenome (GOLD analysis project Ga0070684, IMG submission 65653) | Corn rhizosphere microbial communities from Kellogg Biological Station, Michigan, USA - KBS C7.2-3L metaG | ecosystem: Host-associated > Plants > Roots > Rhizosphere ...
GGCCTTGAAGCCGCATTGCGCGTCGGAGAAGCCCACCGACAGCGTGCCGCGCAGCAGGAGGTTGTAGCAGCGGGAGATGACTTCACGCTTGGCCCCGCGGACGACGCGGGAGCCGCGCGAGAGCCGGGTGCCGATCGACACGTCCGAGTGCCCGGTGAGCAGCGGCGCGACCAGCGGCAGCAGCGCGTTGAGATCGGTGCTGAGGTCGACGTCCATGTACGCGAGCACCGGCGCGTCGGACGCCGTCCAGGCCGCACGCAGCGCCCGCCCGCGCCCCCTCTCGGTCAGGTGCAGCACGGCCACGCCGGGCAGCTCGGCGGCGAGCGCGGTGGCGACGGCCAGCGTGCCGTCGACGCTCGCGTTGTCGGCCACCGTGATCCGAAAGGGGTACGGGAACGTGCCGGTCAGGTGCGCGTGCAGCCGGCGGACGCAGGGGCCGAGGTCGGCCTCCTCGTTGTACACCGGGATGACGACGTCGAGGACCACGTCGGTGGAGGTCGTGGCGGGATCGGCCGGCCGGGCGGAGACAGCTGTCGACATGGCTCAGGCTCCCGTCGACAGGTCGTAGACGGTCACGCCGCCGACGCTCGTCGCGGTGAAGTTTTCCGCGACCCAGCCGGCGATCGCCGAGCCGGCGTCGCTGCCGCCCAGGCTGCGGCCGAAGCCGCCACCGCCGATGAAGTAGTGAATCCGGCCCGCCGCCACGTACTGCTGGAACTGCGCGAGCGTGGGGCTCGGGTCGCTGCCGTTGAAGCCGCCGATCGCCATCACCGGCTCGCCGGTGGCCAGCTGGTAGCCGGAGGCGCTGTTGGAACCGACGGCGGCCGCCACCCAGGTGTAGGACGAGCTGTCCGACTGCAGCAGCGCGACCAGCTCGGCGCTCGGGGTGCTGCCGTTGAGGAGCCCGCCCATGCCGGCGCCGCCCCGATTGAAGCCACCGGTGCCGGCGAAGCCGCCGGGGGGTGCGAAGCCGTCGAAGCCGCCGCGACCGCCGCCCGGACCACCGCCGAAGCCGGCTCCGGCCACCGTCGGCCCGGCCGAGACGATCGAACCCTCGTGTGCGGTGGTCGCGGTCTGCAGCGAGTACGCGGCCGGCCCGGCGAGGCCGGCGAAGAGCGCCAGCCCGGCCACCACGGCCGACACCCGAGCCCGGAACCGGCCGGGCAGGGTGGCCATCGCCATGATCGCGGCCGCGGTGAGCAACCCGACGACGAGCACGGCCGTCCGCAGCCACGGGTGGAAGTCGGCGCTGCGGCCCAGGAGGACATACGACCAGACAGCGGTGCTGGCGACGGCTCCCGCCAGTACACCCGAAAGAACAACGTTGCTCCGGTGCCGCCACAAGATCGTGGCGCCCATCCCGACCAACGCCGCGATCGCGGGGGCCAGGGCCACCGTGTAGTAGGCATGGAAGATGCCCTGCATGAAGCTGAACACCAGGCCGGTCACCACCAGCCAGCCACCCCACAGCAGGAACGCGGCCCGCCGGCGGTCGGTGCGGGCGATGCGTCCCGCGAGGCCGACACACACCACGAAGAAGATGAGCGCGGCGGGAATCAGCCAGGCGATCTGACCACCCGTGTCGGCGGTGAACATGCGCGTCCAGCCGGTGGTGCCCCACATGCCGCCACCTTGACCACCACCGATGCCGCCACCGCCGACGCTCCCGGTTTCGTCGCCGGTCAGCCGGCCGAAGCCGTTGTAGCCCAAGGTGAGCTCGAGGATGCTGTTGTTCTGCGAGCCGCCGATGTACGGGCGGTCGGCGGCCGGGATGAGCTCGACGATCGCTACCCACCAGCCGGCCGACACGACCATGGCGACGCCGGCCAGCAGCAACTGCCAGAGGCGACGCCACAGACCGGTCGGCGCGCAGATGAGGTACACGAGGGCGAAGGCCGGCACGACGAGCAGCGCCTGCAGCATCTTGGTGAGGAAGCCGAGCCCGACCATGCTGCCGGCGAAGATCAGCCACCCCGTGCGGCCGCCCTCGAGCGCGCGGACCACTCCGTAGGCGCCGGCGACCAGCACCAGCATGAGCAGCGCGTCCGGGTTGTTGAAGCGGAACATCAGCGTGGCGATCGGGGTCAGCGCGAGCACGGCGCCGGCGAGCAGGCCGGCGGCCGGGCCGAACCACCGCGTCACGGTCGCGTACAGCAGGCCGACGGTGGCCACGCCCGCCAGGGCCTGCGGCACGAGGATGCTCCACGAGCTCAGCCCGAACAGCCGCACGGACAGCCCGGTGACCCACAGCGCGGCCGGGGTCTTGTCGACGGTGATCGAGTTGGCCGCGTCGGAGGAGCCGAAGAACCACGCCTTCCAGCTCTGCGAGCCGGCCTGGGCAGCGGCGGAGTAGAAGGAGTTGGCCCAGCCGGAGGCGCTCAGGTCCCACAGGTAGAGCACGGCCGTGCCGGCCAGCAGGACGATGAGGGCCGGCCGGGTCCAACGGGGTCGCCGGGGTTTTTCCGGCACTGAGATGGCCGCCGGCTCGACGGGGTGGATCAAGGTCGTGGTCATGCCACCACGGTCAGCGGCGCGGCTGTCAGGACCTTGCCGTCGAGCTGTGGGCGGCCTGGGAAGTGTCGAGGTGGCGCTCCAAGGCGTCCAGGCGGGAATTCCACAGCGCCCGGTAGGGCGCGAGCCAGGCGTCGATCTCCGCCAGCGGCTCGAGGCGCAGCTCGTACCACCGGCGCTGGGCATCCTGGCGGACGTTGACCAGGCCCGCTTCGCGGAGCACGCGCAGGTGCTTGGACACGCCGGGCTGGCTCATCCCGAGCAGCTCGACCAGCTCGCCGACCGGCCGGGGCTGCTCGCGCAGCAGGTCGAGGACGCGCCGGCGGGTCGGCTCGGCCAAAACCTCGAACGTCGTGGTCATGGCGTCAAATATAACTACTGAGGCATATCAAAGAGGAGACACGATGACGTCGCGTGGGCGAGCAGTGAGTCGCGCTCGTCGAGGAGCCTGGCCTCGGCGAGCGCGGTCCGGCGGCCCTTCGAGAGGACCGAGCCCTCGGCCCGCAGCAACCCGGACCGCAGCGTGACCGGCTTCAGGTATTTGATCGAGAGGTCGAGCGTGGTGTAGCCGACCCCGGCCGGCAGCGTCGAGTGCACCGAGCAGCCGGCCGCCGAGTCGAGCATGGTCGCGATGACCCCGCCGTGGACGCTGCCGATCGGGTTGTAGTGAAACTCCTGCGGGCGCAGCCAGAACGTGACGCGCCCGTCCTCGGCCGTCATCCGCTCGATGTCGATGAGGGCCAGGATCGGCGGTGGGGGCAGCTCGCCGTCGCCCATCGCCCGGAGCAGCTCGAGCCCGGGCCGGCGGCCGGCCAGCGCGGCCGTCACGGACGGGTCGCCCCAGGTGTAGGTCCTCGAGCGACTCTGGGTCTGTGTCATGGACGCAGCCTCGCAGCCGCTTGCTGAGTCTGTCAATGAGACTTAGCCTGGCGCTTGTGAGACCTTCTGCACTCGACTGGTCGGTGGAGAACTGCCCCGTCGGCCGGTCCATGGAGATCCTTGGCGAGAAGTGGACCATGGTTGTGCTGCGGGAGGTCTTCAACGGCATCCGCCGATTCGACGACATGCAGGAGCACACCGGCGTGCCCCGGCAGGTGCTCACCAACCGGCTCGCCAAGCTGGTCGAGGCCGGCGTGCTGCGCCGCGTTCCCTACCAGGACCCGGGCTCGCGGGCCCGCGACGAATACCGGCTCACCGAGATGGGTCTCGATCTTTATCCGGTACTGGTGGCGCTGCTCGAATGGGGCCGCCAGTACCTGGTCGGCGCGGACAAGTCGCCGCTCACGATCGCGCACCGCGACTGCGGCGAGCCCGTCCACCTCGAGCTGCACTGCGCGGCCGGCCACGAACTGAGCTCGGCTCGCGAGGCTGCGCCGCGACCCGGTCCCGGGGCTCGTCGCCGAGTGGCGGCCGAAGTTGAGGAATTCTCCGTGTATTAGTTGTCACCGCCTGTGATGGGCAATCGGATGACACGACGTGATCGCGATGTCGCCAACCATGGAGCTCGACCAACTGTCGACCCCAGGAGGGCCACATGCTACGAGCCGCGATCTCGGGCCTCACGCTCGCGCTCGGGGCGGCCGCCGGCGCCGTCGCGCTCACGACGCCGGCGCACGCCGTCGCTCCACCGACACCACCATCGCCACCGCCAAACAGCTTCGCCGACTCCAAGTGGGGCACCGACGGCACGCAGACCTCGCTGTATCAGCTCAACAAGACGATCGGCGCTCTTGATGTGCACAAGCTTCTCAGCGGCACCAACGAGCCGATCACCGGCAAGGGGATCGGGGTCGCGCTCATCGACTCCGGCGTCGCCCCGGTCGCCGGCCTGAACGACCCGACCCGGATCCTCAACGGGCCCGACCTGTCCTTCGAGTCGCAGACCGCCGGGACCCGCTACAAGGACACCTTCGGCCACGGCACGCACATGGGCAGCATCATCGCGGCCAAGGACACCACGGCCCCGGCCGACACCGCGGGCTCGTACTCCGGAGTCGCCCCCGACGCGAAGCTGATCAGCCTGAAGGTGGCCAGCAACGACGGGGCCACCGACGTGTCCCAGGTGATCGCCGCGATCGACTGGGTGGTCGCCCACCGCAAGGACGCGGGCCTGAACATCCGGGTGCTGAACCTCTCGTTCGGAACGCACTCGGTGCAGAGCGAGCAGGTCGACCCGCTGTCGCACGCGGTCGAGTCGGCGTGGCGCAACGGGATCGTGGTGGTCGTCTCGGTCGGCAACGACGGCGCGGCCGGCACGAACGTGACGATGCCGGCGGCCAACCCGTATGTCATCTCGGTCGGCGCCGCCGACACGCAGGGCACCGACTCCCCGTCCGACGACACCGTGGCGACGTTCAGCAGCGTCGGCAACCTCGCCCGGCACGCCGACCTGCTTGCCCCCGGGACGTCGATCATCGGGCTGCGGGACCCCGGCTCGTACATCGATGTGAACTACCCGAGCGGGCTCGTGCCCGGCGACACGACCGGCAAGCTCTTCCGCGGCAGCGGCAGCTCCCAGGCCGCCGCCGTGACCTCCGGCGCCGTCGCCCTGCTGCTGCAGAAGCGCCCGGACCTGACGCCGGACCAGGTCAAGACCCTGCTCACGACCACGGCCAGCCCGATGCCGAAGGCGATCGGCTACGCCAAGGGCGCCGGGGAACTCAACATCAGGACGGCCGTCGGCGCCGCCCTCCCGGCGGTCGGCCTGCAGCTGTGGCCGCGGTCGACCGGCACCGGCTCGCTGGAGAAGTCCCGCGGCACGGCGCACGTCACCGACCCGGACCTCGGCGTGGACCTGATCGGCGAGAAAGACATCATGGGCAAGCCGTGGTACGCGTCCGTCTGGGCGGCCAAGGCGTCCACGGGGACGGCCTGGACCGGTGGGACGTGGAACGGCTCGGTCTGGACCGGCACCGCGTTCGGCACCGGCACGAACAGCTGGACCGGCGTCAGCTGGACCGGCAGCAACTGGGCCGGGCTCAGCTGGAGCTCGCGCAGCTGGACCAGCGCCGTCTGGGACGGCCGCACCTGGACCAGCCGAAGTTGGTCAGGTCGGAGCTGGTGCAGCCGAACCTGGGTGTAACAGACCGCTGACGGGCTTCGACGAGTGGCTGGGTGGGGCATGGGCAAACTGGCATGGTGGACACGGCCTGACGGCCGCGTCGCCGCGCTGAGCCTGTGGCTCGCCCTGGTCACGTGCGGGGCCCACGCGCTCTGGCTGCAAGCGGGGGAGCACCCGTCGGTGACGGCCGGGCTGCTCCCCCCGTGGGCCCTGGCGCTCGCGTTCGCCGTCACCGAGGGCTTCGCCGTTCACATCCGGGTCCGGCGGGGCGGCCACTCGATCGGGCTGAGCGAGATCCCGATGGTGCTCGGCCTGCTCGGGACCGATCCGACGACGTTGCTGGTCGTGCGCATGGTCGGGGCCGGCGCCGGGCTCGTCTTCCTGCGCCGCCAGCGGGGCGTCAAGCTGGCCTTCAACCTGTCCCTCTTCGGCGTACAGACGACGGTCGCCGCGGTCGTGTTCCGCCTCCTGGCCCACCCGACCTCCGACCCCGGGTTGTGGCAGTGGCTCGCGGTGTACGTGGCGATGCTGGCGACGGATGTGATCGCGGCGACGCTCGTGACGGCCGTGATCGCGCTGCACGACGACCCGAGCGAGTGGCGCCGGCTGCCGGCCGCGATGCGCGGCGTGCCGTTCGTCGGGATCACCACGACCGTCGGCCTGGTCAGCGCCCTGGCCCTCCTCAACGACATCCGCGCCGTGGTCCTGCTGGCTGCGGCCGCCGTGGTGATGTTCCTCGGATACCGCGGCTACATGCGCCAGAGCCAGGGTCACGAGCAGGTCGAGGAGCTCTACGCGTTCACCCGCGCGCTGGACAGCTCGCTCGACTCGGCGGGGGTCGCCCGGGTGGTGCTCGAACAGGCCCGCGACCAGTTGCGGGCCGAGGTCGCCGAGCTCTTCATGCCGACCGGCGACGGCCAGCTGCTCAAGCTGCGCCTGCACGGGCACGACCAGCTCGACCGCACCGAGCTGGCCGACGGACCGCCGATCGGCGTCTGGTGGCGGCCGGCCTTCGACGGTGAGCCTGTCCTGGTCACCAAGCCGGCGTCCGTGGTGGACGGCATCGCCGTACCGCTGCCGTTCGCCGATCGGACGACGGGTGCGCTGGTCGTCTACGAGTCGCTGCCGGACATCGAGACCTTCGATGAGACGGCGGTCCGGCTGTTCCAGGCGCTGGCCAACCACGCGAGCGTCGCGCTGGCCCGCACCTGGCTGGTCACCGAGCTGCGCCAGGAGGTCGCCGAGAAGGAGTACCTGGCCCTGCACGACCCGCTGACCGACCTGCCCAACCGGCAGAGCTTCCACTGGGCCGTCGATTCCTTGACCGGCACTGGGAGTCCAGCCGCCGTGCTTCTGCTCGACCTCGACCGCTTCCAGGAAGTCAACGACGCGCTCGGGCACGACACCGGCGACGCGCTCCTGCGCGCGGCGGCCGCTCGGATCCGGGACCTGGTCGGCGAGCGGGGCACGGTCGCCCGGTTCGGCGGCGACGAGTTCGCGGTCCTGCTGCCCGGCGTGAAGTCCCGCGAGGCGGCGCTGGCCGTCGGCGACGAACTGCTCGGCGTCCTCGAGCAGTCCATCGCGATCGGCGAGCTGCGGCTCAGCGCCCGGGCCAGCATGGGCGTCGCGCTCGCGCCCGAGCACGGGACCGACGCCAAGCTGCTGATCCAGCGGGCCGACATCGCCATGTACGTGGCCAAGTCCACCCGCAGCGGCATCCGCGTGTACCAGTCCGAGGACGACCGCAACAGCCCGCGGCGGGTCGCCATGGTGGCCGACCTGCGCGAGGCGATCCAGCGGCACGACCTCGTGGTGACCTTCCAGCCCAAGGTCGACCCGAGCACCGACAAGGTCGTCGGGGCCGAGGCGCTCTGCCGCTGGCACCACCCGGCCCACGGCACGGTGCCGCCGGACGAGTTCATCCCGCTCGCCGAGCACGCCGGGCTGATCCGGCCGCTGACCCTGCACGTGCTCGAGGTCTCGCTGCGCCGCTGCGCGGCCTGGCGGCGGGCCGGTCACGACCTGGGCGTGGCGGTCAACCTGGCACCGAGCACCCTGCTCGACCCGGACCTGCCCGACCTCGTGTCCCGCCTGCTCGGCCAGTCCGGCGTGCCGGCCGGGGCACTCACCCTGGAGATCACCGAGGGCAGCATCCTGGCCGATCCGGACGGCAGCATCCTCACCCTGGACCGGCTGCACACGCTCGGCGTGAAGGCGTCGATCGACGACTTCGGCACCGGCTACTCGTCGCTCGGCCGGCTGCGGGCCCTGCCGATCCACGAGGTCAAGATCGACAAGTCGTTCGTCCAGCGGATCGCTCTGGACCACCGTGACCGGGCCGTGGTCCGTTCGGCGATCGAGCTCGGGCACGCCCTCGACCTGGCCGTGGTCGCCGAGGGGGTCGAGGACGCCGACACCTACGCGTACCTGGCGCGCGAGGGCTGCGACCTGGTGCAGGGATACTTCGTGTCGCGCCCGCTGCTGGCTGACGACTTTGCGAACTGGCTCTCGGCCCGGCTGGCGGTGGGACGCTAGGTTCGCGTCTCGTGGACGTGTTGTTGGAGCGGGCCGAGGCGCTGATCGAGATCCGGCGCGCGGCCGAGGCGGCCCCGATGCTCGGCCGGCACCTGGCGGAGTATCCGGACAGCTTCCGGGCCTGGGCGCTGATGGCTCGCTGCCACAGCATCCTCGACCAGCATCAGGAGATGGTGGTCGCCGCTCAGCGGGCCTGCCTGGCCGAGCCGAACAACGAGTGGGGTCACCGGCTGCTGGCCAATGCGCTCCTCGGGGTCGGGCGGAAGGCCGAAGCACGCGGCCCGGCGCTCGAGAGCGTGCGGCTCGCCCCGCAGCTCTGGCGGGCCCATTTCACGATGGCCACCGTCCTGCTGCGCAACAACGAGACCCGGGCGGCCTGGCCGGTCGCGGTCCGCGCCCGCGAACTCGGCCCGCTCGAGCCGGCCACCCATGTGCTCTGCGGCGACGTGCTGCTGGTCATGGCCGACTTCCCGGCCGCCCGCGCGAACTACCAGGAGGCGCTGCGGCTCGAGCCGACCCACCATGACGCCCGCCACCACTTGGCCCTGCTTGAGTACCGGCGGGCCCGGCCGCTGGCCGCCGCCGCCAACCTCAGCGCGGCGATCGCCGATGCGCCGACCGTCGACGAGTACGTCAAGGACGCCAAGCGGGCCGGCCGCGGCGTGCTCTGGCGGCTGACCGACTGGTCCGCGCTGGTCATCGTGGTGACCTCGCTGACGCGGGCGAGCGGCGGCAACCTCGCGGCGCAGATCGCCATGCCGGTCGCCACCGCCGCCTATGCCGTGCTGGTCTGGCGCATCCTGGCGGCCACGCCGCGCGCGATCCGCGCGCAGATCCGCCGGCACCTCGTCGAGTTCTCTCCGATCATCGCGCTGGTCGGGATCGCGATGCTGCTCCTGTGTGCCTACACGCTCGCCTTCCAGGACGGCGGCAGTGCGTTGGCCGCACCCGGAGTGGTCTTCCTGCTGATCGTCGTGTTCCGGCTGCGCAACCGGATCGTGCGCGGCATCATCTTCGGGATCCGCCGGCTCTACTTCCGAGCCGGCCGCCGCCCGCGCCGGTAGCGCGCTGGATCGGCCACCGGCTCAGGGTCGGAATGCGCCGAGGCGGCCGCCGGAGGCGACCGCGACCAGCACAAAGCAGGTGCCGACGGGGTCCGCGACGCTTCGAGCAAGGCGCTGGGTGAGACTTGGTGCGTGTGCACTGTTCTGCTGCGCTTCGCGCCCGGCACGGCCTGGCCGGTCCTCCTCGGCGCGGTCCGGGACGAGTTCGTCGAGCGACCCTGGGATCCGCCGGCCGCCCACTGGCCCGACCACCCCGGCTTTCTCGGCGGCCGGGACCGCACGGCCGGCGGCACCTGGCTGGCGGTCGATCCCGATCCGCGCCGTCCGGCCGTCGCCGCTCTGCTCAACGGCCGGCCGCTTCCGCCCATCGAAGGCGTCCGGCCAAGCCGCGGCGGGCTCCCGCTGCACGTCCTGACCCATCCCGAGCCGCCGGCCGACCTCGGCCGCTACGACGCGTTCCACCTCATGCGAGCGACCCCGCAGCGCATCGACGTGTGGTCCTGGAACGGCACCGAGGCGACCCACCGCATCCTGACGCCGGGCGACCACGTGCTGGTCAACGACGGCGTCGACGCCGACGAGGATCCCTTGGTTCCATTTGTACGGCCGGTGCTCGCGCACGCCGCGACCCCTGATCCGCGGCCGGGTCTCCCGACGGCCGAGGCGTGGACGGACTGGATCGGGCTGCTCGACGGCGGCGACATCGATCCGACCGACCCGCGTGCGCTGATCGTCCGGCACGTGCACGGCGACCGCGTCTACGGCTCGACATCGGTCAGCCTCGTCGGTCTCGGGACCGCCGGCGTCCGGTACGACTTCACCGCCAACCCTGGCAAACAGGCCGTCTGGCACGAGATCAAGTCGTAGTCAGGTCTTCCCGGCGATCCCGTGTAGGTCCTACCGTCGCCATATGGACCTGGAGCTTCGGCATCTGCGGGTGGTCTGCGCAATCGCCGATGCCGGCAGCGTCACCAAGGCGGCCTCGGCGCTCGGCCTGGCCCAGCCCGCCCTCACCGCGCAGTTGCAGCGCATCGAGCGAGCTCTGGGTGGCGCGCTCTTCGAGCGGGACCGCCGCGGCGCCCGGCCCACCGCTCTCGGCGAGTTGGTCCTGGCCCGGGCCCGGGTGCTCCTCCCGGCCGTCAAGGGCCTGCAGGACGAGGCGACGCGGCTGGCCAGCACGGCCGACAGCGCCGGGCTCTACCGGATCGGCGCGGTCAACGGGCCGATCCTCGCCGGCCTGGTCCGAAGGATCGCGGCCAACGAGCCGCAGGCCCAGATCAGCACGGCCGCGTCCTACTCGGCCGACGAACTGGCCGAGCTCGTGCTCGCCGGCAAGCTCGACTTCGTGCTGGTCGGCGCGTGCGGCGACGCGGCCCCGGCGACCGAGAGCGGCCTCGCCTGGCGGCCGGTCGCCGACGACCCGGTGTTCCTGCTCTTGCCGGCCGGGCACCCGCTGGCCGACCGGGAAGAGGTCGACCTGGCCGAGCTGGCCGACGCGCAGTGGGTGGCCCTGCCCGGCGACGGCTGCTTCAGCTCCTGCTTCGCGGCGGCCTGCTCGCGGGCCGGCTTCACCCCCAAGGTCCTCTTCGAGACCGACGCGCGCAGCGCGGTCGACCTGATCGAGTCGGGCGACGCGGTCGGGCTCTGCCAGGCGACCCTGCGCCCGGCGGCCGGCCTGGTCACCGCCCCGATCGCGGGCGCGCCGCTGCGCTGGCGGCAGCTCCTTGGCTGGCACCCGTCGGGGACCGGCGCGAGCCTGGCCGCGCAGCTGTGGGCCTATGCGATCGAGGCCTACGCCGACGCCGTGCGCCGCAACGACCGGTACTCGGCCTGGCTCGGCCGCCACCCGGACGGAGCCGCGTTAATAGGCTGACCACATGTCGTTCTTGGAGACGCTGTTCACCGTGAAAGGCCGCCGCGCCCTGGTCACCGGCGGCAACTCGGGGATCGGGCAGGCCATCGCGACGGCCCTGGCCGAAGCCGGGGCGGAGGTCACCGTGGTCGGCCGCGACGAGGCCCGGCTGGCCGCGACCGGGTTCGCGTACGTCGCCGCCGACCTCGCCGAGCGGTCCGCGATCGACAGACTCGCCGACCTCACCCCCGACATCCTGGTCAACGCGGCCGGGGTCAACCTGCGCCCGCCGCTCGACGAGCTGACCGTCCCCGACTGGGACCTGACGCTGCAGGTCAACCTGACCGCGCCGTTCCTGCTCGGGCAGGTGTTCGGGCCGAAGATGGCGGCCGGCGGCTGGGGCCGGATCATCAACATCGGCTCCCAGCAGATGATCCGCGCGTTCGGCAACAGCGGCGCGTACGGCGTTTCCAAGGCCGGCATCGCCGCGCTCACCCGGTCGCAGGCCGAGGCGTGGTCGCCGTTCGGCGTGTGCTGCAACGCGATCGCGCCCGGCTTCGTGCCCACCCCGATGACCGAGCCGGTGTTCAGCGACCCGGCGCGGACCGCGGCGATGGCGGCCCGCACCATGATCGGCCGCAACGGCGAGCTCGGCGATTTCGTCGGCGTCGCGGTGTTTCTCGCGTCTTCGGCGAGTGACTTCGTCACCGGCCAGACGATCTTCGTGGACGGTGGATTCTCCGCGAAGTAGTCCTTCCGTGGGAACCCGCTCGGTCAGCCCAATGGCGGCGTTCAGCCGGTGACTGTGCGTGCCAAGGCCTGCGAAAGTAGAGGTCAGCACGGCGCCTGGTCCACTGTGGAGGATGAGATGACGGATCACCTGCACGGTGTGATCGACCGCCGCCAGCGGCTGCGCCGGCTCATGCAGGCTCGCCCGAGCACCGGCAGTTGCCTGCGCTGTACGAGCGATCTGCACCGGTGCCCGAGCTGCCGCGGGCGGTTCGCGTACCCGCGGCTGTGCCAGACCTGCCGGGTCGGCCTGGTCTGCCCGTCCTGCGAACGCCGCTGGGCGATGCATTAGAGCTTTCTTCGGGGTCCCTCGAGCCGATTGGCGCCGCACCGGTCACGGCAGTGCGGCCGGCCATCGCTCGCCGGGGTAGTTGGGCCGGTCGCGACCGGAGCTCCTTGCTGGGGGAGTGGGAGGTCGCGACCGGCCCAACATATGCGCGATAGCAGTACTCTCGGCACGTGGAGGACGTGTCCGCCGAGGGGTCGTCGCGGGCGTCGCTGGTCGACGCCGCCGCCCGCCGCTGGCGCGCGCAGCTTATTGACCTGGGCGGACGCAACACCCTTCTCTACTACCGCGATCTCAAGGCGGGCACGCTCGACCTCGGCACGGCGAGCGAGATCGCGCTGGCCGCGCTGCTGGCCGGCCGGGCCGTGAGCCTCGCCCAGCTCTTCCCCGACCGCGACGCGCACGCCCAAGCCGTCAAGCGCGCCCGGACCATCCGCAACAAGGCCCGGGAATTGCACGAAGAGCGCGGCATCGAGACGTGCTACGTGGCCGTCGGGATGGCCACCTGGACCAACACCAAGGCGACCGGCTCCTCGATCCCGGCCGCGCCGGTGCTGCTGCGCACCGCCCAGCTGCGCGCCCGGGGCGCCGCCGAGGACGACTTCGAGCTGCGCGTCGACGACGACATCGAGCTCAACCCGACGCTGCTGCACCTGCTCGACGAGGACTTCGGGATCGCGCTCGACGACAAGGAGCTCGAGGAGCTGGCCGCCGCCGACCCCTCGCTCGTCTACGAGCGGCTGGTCAAGGAGGCCGCCAGCCGGGTTCGGGGCTTCATGATCACGCCGAAGACCGTGCTCGGCACGTTCTCATACGCGAAGCTGCCGATGGTCACCGACCTGCTGCACGCGCCGCTCGACGGGCACGACGTGATCGCCGCGATCGCCGGTGACCGGGCGGCCCAGCAGTCACTGCGCCCGGCGCTCGGCGAGCTGCCCGATCCGGACTCGATCGCCCCGCGCGACGAATACCTGGTCCTCGACGCCGACTCCTCGCAGAACCTCGCGATCAACGCCATCCTGGCCGGCCAGCACACCGTCGTGAAGGGGCCTCCGGGCACCGGCAAGAGCCAGACCATCGCCAACCTGATCTCGTCCCTGGCCGCCCGGGGCAAGCGGGTGCTGTTCGTCGCCGAGAAGCGGGCCGCGATCACCGCGGTCACCGACCGGCTCGCCCGCCGCGGCCTCGGCAACCTCGTGATGGACGTGCACGACGGGACGGCATCGCGCCGGAAGATCGCCACCGAGCTGAAGGCCGCGTTCGACTCGGCGGCCAGCATCGCGCTGCCCGACCTGACCGTCCTGCACGAGTCACTGGCCGCCAGCCGCGCCGCGCTCGACGGCCACCAGCACGCACTGCACGACAAGCGCGTGCCGTGGGGTGTGAGCGTCTTCGAGGCGCAGACCGTCCTCATCGGACTGGCCCCGCTGCTGCGGCCGATGACCCCGGTCCGGCTGCGCGGCGATGTGCTCACCGCGCTCGACGGGGGCACCGCTCGGCGGGTCCGGCAGGAGCTGCGCGAATACGCGACGCTCGGCGGGTTCATACTCACCGGGCGGGAGTCCGGCTGGATCGGCGCCCAGATCCGCACGGCCGAGGAGGCCCAGCGGGCATTCGAGCTGGCCGACCGGCTGGCCGAGCGGACGCTCCCGGCCGCACGGCCGGCTCTGCTCTACGTGGTCGAGCAGACCGGCCTGCGCCCGGCCATCGAGGTCGAGGACTGGCGGCAGGTGTTCGCGCTGCTGGACGGGGTCCGGGCCACGCTCGCTTCGTACGAGCCGCGCGTCTACCAGAGCGACCTCGAGGTGCTGGTCGCCGCGCTGGCCGACCGGGCCTGGCGCAAGGCACACAAGGACTGGCCGGGGGCCGGCGCCGGTTGGCTGGCTCGTCGCCGTACGCGCAAAGAAGCGGCGTCGTTGTGGACCGGTGGCGGCAAGCCCAGCCGGCGGGCCCTCTTCGACGGGCTGTCGGCCGCGCTCGCCCAGCGCCAGCAGTGGATGCGGGCGGCGACCGACCGGGGACTGCCGCGGCTGCCGGCCGAGCTCGACCGGGCGCGGGCCGCGTTCGACCTCCTCGACCGCGAGCTGGCCGCGTTGCAGGCGTTCACCGCGCACATCCCGCTGTCCACAATGGACCTCGACCGGCTGGGCCGCATCCTGGCCGGGCTGGCCGGCGACGAGCGGACGCTGCGCAAGGTGCCGCGGCTCAACGGGCTCGCCGAGGAGTTCAACCGGCTCGGGCTGGACCCGCTGGTGGCTGACCTCGAGGGCCGCCGGCCGGACGCCGACCTGGCCGGGAACGTCTTCGACGCGTGCTGGTACGCCTCGATCCTGCACCATCTGTCGTTTGTGGACCCGCGGATCGGCACGTTTGACGGTGCCGGGCATTCCCGGGTCGCCGGCGACTACCGCAGCCTCGACCACCAGCACCTCGACGCGACGTCCCGCCGGGTGTTGCGCGCGGTCGCCGAGCACGTCGTCCGGGTTCGCGACGACTACCCGGACGAGAGCCAGCTGGTCGAGCACCAGGCCAACCTCAAGCGCCGGCACCTGCCGGTCCGCCGGCTGTTCGCGACCGCGCCGCACATGCTGACCGCGCTCAAGCCGTGCTGGGCGATGAGCCCACTCGTGGTGTCGCAGCTGCTGCCGGCCGACGGCCAGTACTTCGACGTGGTGGTCTTCGACGAGGCCAGCCAGGTGACCCCGGCCGACGCCGTGCCGGCGCTGCTGCGGGCCCGCCAGGTCGTGGTCGCCGGGGACGAGCACCAGCTGCCGCCGACGACGTTCTTCATGGCCGCCGACGACGGCAGCCCGGAAAATCCGCTCGGGGTCAACGCGGACGGCTCGATCGACCTGTCGCTGACCACCGGCTACGAGTCCATTCTGGACGTGCTCAGCGCCCTGCTTCCGGCATCCATGCTGCGCTGGCACTACCGGAGCCAGGACGAGCGGTTGATCGCGTTCTCCAACGCGCACATCTACGAGCGAAACCTGGTCACGTTTCCGGGCACGGCCGGCGCCTCGGTGCTGGCTCACGTGCCAGTCACCGGCGTCGCCAAGAACGATCTGGCGAAGAACGACTCGGTGGAGAGCGTCGGCGCCGAGGTCGACCGCGTCGTCCAGCTAATCCTCCAGCACGCCGCCCTCCGGCCGGCCGAGACGCTCGGCGTGATCACCATGGGCATCGTCCACGCCGAGCGGATCGACCTCGCGCTGCGCCAGGCGCTGACCGCCCGGCCGGAGCTGCACGGGTTCTTCGCCGAGAAGGCGGCCGAGCCGTTCTTCGTCAAGAACCTCGAGCGGGTCCAGGGCGACGAGCGCGACGCGATCATCCTGTCGATCGGCTACGGCAAGACGGCCGACGGGCGGCTGCTCTACCGCTTCGGCCCGCTGCTCCTGCCCGGCGGCGAACGGCGGCTCAACGTCGCCGTCACGCGGGCCCGCCGCCGGATGACCGTGGTCAGCTCGTTCACCGCGGCCGACCTCGACCCGGCCCGCACCACCGCCGAGGGGGTCCGCCTGCTGCGCGCCTTCCTCGCATACGCGGAAAGCGGGGGCAATCGCCTCGACGGCGCGGCGACCGAGCGGCCGGCGCTGACCGGCTTCGAGATCGACGTACGTGACCGGTTGGCGGCGGCCGGCATCCCGGTCACCCCGCAATACGGCGTGGCCGGCTACTTCATCGACTTCGCGGCCGCACACCCGACCCTGCCGGACGAGATGGTGCTGGCGATCGAGACGGACGGCGCCACGTACCACTCGTCGCACAGCGTCCGCGACCGCGACCGGCTGCGCCAGGAGCAGCTGGAGCGGCTGGGCTGGCGGTTCCACCGGATCTGGTCGACCGACTGGTTCGCCGACCCCGAGCGGGAGGTCGCCCGGGTCAAGGCCGCATACGAGGAGGCGGTGGCCGCGGTCGACGCCAAGCAGACGGCCGAGCCGACCGTGGTCCTGCCGGTTGCCCGGGCAGTCGAGCCGGCGCCGGCCGCCGCCCAACGATCGGCCGAGCGCCCCGAGCTCGTGCCCGGCAAGCCGATCACCGAGTACTCGCACGACGAGCTGATCGCGCTGGTCCGCTGGATCGAGTCGGACACCTTGCTGCGCACCGAGGACGAGGTGGTCGAGGCGGCCCGCAAGGAGCTCGGCTTCCGGCGCGGCGGCTCGCGGATCAACGCGGCACTGGCCGCGGCGGTCAGGGCCGCCCGCGCGGACGGGGTGTAGAGGCGGGTGGATCGGGGCAGGTAGAAGGTGTGGAGCCTGTCCAGTACTTAGGACGCTACCGGCTGATCGAACCGCTCGGCGCGGGCGGCATGTCGGTCGTGTGGCGCGCATACGACGAGTTGCTCGGTCGGCGCGTCGCGGTCAAGCTGCTCGCCCCGAAGCTGGCCGCCGATCCCCGGTCCCACGAGCGCATCCGGGACGAGGCACGAGCCGCCGCCCGGCTGTCCCATCCGCACATCACCGCCGTGCACGATTACGGCGAGGCCGAGGGCGTCCCGTACGTGGTGATGGAGCTGGTCGAGGGGCGTTCCCTGGCCGAGTACGGGGCCCTGCCGTGGCGCGAGGCCGTGCGGATCGTCGCCGAGGTCGCCTCGGCCCTGGCCGCCGCGCACGCCCGCGGGCTGGTCCACCGCGACGTCAAACCGGCCAATGTGATGCTCACCGACGACGGCGCCAAGCTGGTCGACTTCGGCATCTCGGCGATCGCCGGCGATCTCGCCGACGACGGGCAGGCCCCGCTCCTCGGTACGCCCGCCTACCTGGCCCCCGAGCGGCTGTCCGGGGCGCCCACGGCCCCGGCCACCGACATCTACGCGCTGGGCATCCTGCTGTATCGCATGCTCAGCGGCGAGTACCCGTGGGACGCCGACACGCCGGCGCTGATCTTGAGCGCCCACAAGCACAAGCCGCCGAAGCCGCTGCCGGACATCGAGGGCCTGCCCCGGTCGGTGTCCATCCTCGCCCGCCGGTGCCTGGCCAAGGAGCCGGCCGACCGCCCGGGCGCCGACGAGGTCGCACGCGAACTGGACAAGGCCCTGAAGGCCAAGCCGCACAAGGTCGCCGTCCGCGTCGGCTCGGCGCTCGTCGGCGCGTCGGCCGGCGCGGTCCTTTTCGTCACATCGTGCACGAACAGTCACGCTACGCAATCGGCGGCCCAAGCCGCCCTGGCCCCGGCGCCGATCCAATGCCGCGTCCAGTACACGACCACGGCCCAGGCCGCCGGCCGCTTCGCCGCCGATCTCGCGGTGACCAACACCGGCCGGGCAACGGCGAGCGACTGGCAGCTGAAATTTCGGGTGA
>Ga0070684_100001389_pt1 | contig 17394 bp, 12 predicted proteins | sample KBSC723LmetaG_FD_65653 | JGI IMG/M metagenome (GOLD analysis project Ga0070684, IMG submission 65653) | Corn rhizosphere microbial communities from Kellogg Biological Station, Michigan, USA - KBS C7.2-3L metaG | ecosystem: Host-associated > Plants > Roots > Rhizosphere ...
GCCCACGCCGCGGGTGTCCACGTGGGAGCCGAGGACCCCGGCGCTGCTGAGACCCGGACGGCCCAGGTCGGTCCAGTAGTAACGGTGCTCACCTCGAGGCGTGCTGACCGTGTAGGTGGCCGGCAATCCGTCGGGCTCGGCTGCCGGGTCGTCGATGTCGACGACGAGCAGCCCGGACGGTCCACAAGCGACCCCGACGTTGTACGGGCGGCGTCCCCACCAGGCGGCGAGGATCCCGGGTTCGGTGGTCGCGTGCTGCTGCCAGCCGCGGATCGCCGGCCGCTTCGACCCCGGCCACAACGGGAACACCGCCCACCCGTGCGCCACGGAGTCAACCGCCGCCGCCAGCAGCCGAGGCGGCCGATGCTGCACTGTGTCCTCCTCCGTTCCCGGCGAGCGGTCCGGGCCACCCCGCCAGGGAGCGGCCCGGCTGATGCCCGCTCAGGCGAGGCGCTCCGCGGCCCCCTCGACGTTGCTGTCTGCCGTCGCGGCGTCCGGCTGCTCCCCCGCCGCCGGCCGCTCGGCCTTCTCGGCCTCGGTGCCAGCGTCGTTCCTGGCGTCGGCCTCGTGATCCGAGTCGGGGTCGGCGAGGACGAGGCGCTCGACGTCCGAGAGGACGTAGCCCCATCGTTCGAGGGTGGCGAAGTAGGACCTGGTGGTCGCGGTGGGCCGCCGCCAGGAGTGCCGATCCGTCCCTGCTTCGATCCCACCAAGCAGCAGTCCCAGCGTGAGCACCGCCGCCCGCGCCGGCGTGCTCGCCATCGCTGCCTCGGCCACCGGATGCCGCTTGCCGGACGCCCGGCGCCACTGCGGTTCGGTGGCCAGCCCCAGCAGGTCGATCGCGAGGGTGAAGCCGTCGTCGAGCGCCTTCTGCAGCTCGAAGGTCCCGGCCGCGACAGTGGCTGCGACCCACTGCGGCGCGTCCTTCGGGGTGGACCGGCGGCCCAGGAACTCCCGCAGCCACCGGCGGCGGACGGTCTGCGCCGACTCCCACGCCCGGTTGTTCTCAATGACCAGCCGCCGCTCAGCCTTCTGCTCCTCGGTCATCACCTCCCCGGCGAGGGTGCGCCGATCGGCGTCCGCGTACCGCGGCTCGTGCCCGTGCCGCTGCCAGTCCGTGCACACGTACACCGGATCCCACCGCGGCGCGGACCACGACCCTCGATCCACGATGTACGCCGCATGCCCGGGACACCCACTGTGCGCCCTCACGCTCAGCTCGGTCCCGTCCGGCCCCCCGGCCGGCTTCAGATGCGTCAACCGCTGCACCGGCGACGAGCTGCCGTACCCGGGCTGCTCCACGATCGGCACCCCAACCGACTCCGCCACCTGCGCCCGCGCCACCCGCTCGGCCCGGTCGTCCCGCAGCCGCTGCACGACGTGCTCGAACCGCTCCGGCTCCCGCTGCACCGCCGCCGTCAGCGCCTCGACCGCCTCGGCGTCGCCGTCGAACTCCGCGATCACCGCCGCCTGCTCCAACGTCAAGTCGTGCCGACGCATCGCCCCCGCCGCCACCGCGCTGCCCGTCACCTCCAGCGCGGTCCGCACCGCCCGCGCCGGCGTCCGGGTCCGGCGAGCGATCTGCGCGGCCGACAACCCCAGCAGCGACAACTGTTCGAACGCCCCCACCCGATCGGCATCCGGGAGACCAGCGCGCTGATCGTTCTCCACCACCTGCTCCACGATCCGCGCGATCTCCGCCGCCTTCTCCTCGTCCGGAGCGTCGATCACGAACACCGGCACCAGATCCCGGCCGGCCTCCACCGCCGCCAGCGTGCGCCGCTGCCCCAGCACCACCTTCAGCACACCGCCCTCGCAACGGCGGGCGCTGATCGGCACCAGCACACCGAGATCCTTAACCGAGCCCACGAACGCCCGATCCAGCAACACCTCGCTGCGGACGTTCGCGTCCACCACCAGCGATCGCGGATCCACCAGTACGAGCTGCGCCGGCATCTCCGCTACTGGCACATCGTCGCCAGGCTGCGCGGCAGCGACAGCATCGTCGAGTTCCTGCGTATCCGTCACCACGGACTCCTTCCGAGCCGGCCGGATCCGGCGCGACCGGACAGCAGGGGAAGCGCCGCCCGGCCGCGACCGGCCGCCCCGTCGGTGGGGCCCGCACGACTCGACCGGCCGGGCAGGACCGGCCGAGGGGGAGACCGCGGCGTCACCCGGCCGGCGTGAGACCGGATACCCACCAGCCAGCGGGGAACGGCGAGCCGGTCTCACCCGGCCGGCGTCTGGCCGCGGACCTCGGCCGCAGCCAGCCCGGTCGGTCACAGTGCTCGGCCCCACCGACCGGAGGGCCGTCGGTCGGCTACACCTACGAATGACCCGCCCACAACGTGCGCTGCTACGGTTGCTGCGGCGTCAGCAGAGCAGCTGTGGGACGTAGTGCTGCAATAGCGCACGGGTCAGTTGCTCTCCGCGGACGGCGACTGCGGCGAGGTCGGCCTCGCTCATGGCGGCGAAGTTCGTCGGGTAGGTGTTGACCCGCGCGAGCGGTACGAGTCCGGGGATGGGCATGGGGAGCCGCTGGTCTCGCATGCCGAGGTAGGCGTGGACGAAGCCGTTCAGCTGGCCAGCGCGTCGGGCGTTGTGCAGCCGTGCACGGCTCCCATCTTGGGTCTTCCGGTACGTGATGTCGAAGCTCCGTATGAGGCGTCGTGGCCACATCCGAGCGGTGGAAGTCCCTTGCTCCTGGCGGCCCGCGTCGCACGCGACGATGAAGTCGGGTTGGTACGCGTGTCCGGTGTACGTGGCACTTCGGCCGGGCTCGAGGACGGACAGGCCGAGGTTGTCGTAAACACCGCCGTCGGTCAGCGTGACTGGCGCCCGCCGCTGCTGGCCGCCGCGCTCGAAGGTGAACGTGCGCTGCATCGGGGGCAGCAGCACGGGATACGCCGCGCTGGCAGCGACGGCATCGGCCACGCGGATGGGTTCGACGATGCGTCCGTGCACGCTGCTGGAGCTGTTCGCGCTGCCGAACCGGACCGCTCGGGCGGTGATCAGGTCTGCGGCCGAAAGCACCGTGGCCACGCCCGCGCGGGTCACCTCGCTCATCGTCATGTCACCGAAAGCCCGGCGGGCGAGCAGGTCGGCGAGCACATCGGTGCCGTTCCGGACCGGCTGGCGGCCGATAGGCCGCGTTTCGGCTCGATGGTTCACGAACCTGGTGCTGGTGGCGAGGGGGCGACCGGATGCGAACGTGCTGCGGAGCCGGCCGGCCACGACGCGTCCGAAGTGGACCGGGGACAGCGTGCCCAGGACCAAGTCCCGTTGCAGACCGTCGCGTAGCAGGCCGACGACATGTGCGTCGAACCTGTCGAAGTCCGCGGGTCCGTAGGCCCATAGGGCGGCGAGCAGGCTTCCGCCGCTGATGCCGCTGACGACGGTGACCTGGTCGAGGACGCCGGTGTCGTGCAGCGCCCGGAGGCAACCCAGCCCGAAGGCGGTCGCACGGTAACCGCCGCCGGAGACGGCGAGGCCGACGTTCATGCTCCACCTCGGATGGCGCGGCGCCAAAGTCGCCACCACGGCTGCTTGCCGGGGCCGGGCGCCGGTTCTGCTGCGAGCCAGTACTCGCCAGGAGGGGCGAGCGGCTGGGGCGGCGGTGCGGTCGACCGGTCGCGCCGCCGCACGAGACGTGCATATGTATCCGGCGGCCGACCAATGGGCCCCTCGCCCTGCTCTCGCCACGCCGACCAGGACTCTTCCGGTCCTCCGACGATCAGCATGAGGGACCGCGGTGGCCCTCCCAGGACCGGCGTCACCAGGTTCGCCATACCCAGCTCGTCGGTCTCGCTCGGTCTGGCTGGCCCGTGGGGATGGGTGTGCCACATGCCGACGAACGCAGTGACACGCCCGGTGAGGTGCAGATAGTGATCGACCAGGTCCTGGGACCCGTTGACGCCGTGCTGGAAGTGCACGGTGCTGCACCTGCTGTCCGGCGACGGCGGGGTCGCCACGTCGACGTGAACGACGCCGACGGCCTCGTCGAGCGCGCCGAGCAGCATGCCGCCGGTCTCGACGTCCGGAGCCCGTAGGCGGGCGCCTCGGCGGACCTCGGCCCGGATAGTGGCCAGCGCCGCCGCGGCGACCCGCACGGTGAGGTGTCCGTCGACGGTCGGGACGAGCAGGTCGTTCGGCCAGCCCAGCCACGTGGTGCCGGCCGCGCCTGCACCATGTTGTCCCGCGCTGCGGTCGTCGGTTGCCTCCAGTCGTACGGCGGCGGCAGCCATCGGCTGGGCCGCGTCGCCGCCGAGACGACCGGCGAGCGCATCGAGCCCCGCACTGAGCAGAGCCGCAGCGAGCGCGGCCGCCTCGACCTGAGAGCCGATGAAGGTGGGCGCGGAACAGCCGGGTTCGGGGAGGAACACGTCGGTGCGCGGCGGGTAGGGGTACAGGTCCTCCGCGATGTCGGCGAGCGCGTCGGCGTGCGTCGAGCGCGCAGCGATCGCCATGCGACGCAGCACGTCGTGTCCACCGCCGGTCGATCCGGTGCGCGACACCGCGATGAGGCCGCGGCGCGCCTGGTGTCCGATGAGCATCGTCAGCAGCGGCGGCCAAGCGTGCGGGTCCGCGGCACGCTTCTGTTCGAGGGCCGCCCGCAGTCCCGCGTCCGCCGTCGCGTCGACCACCAAGTCGAACGGGTGACCGCCGATCTCGTCGAGCGCTTCGAAGCCGTTGCAGACCAGGCCGGTCACGCTGGCGCCGGCACGAGCGTGGCGCAGCCGGTCAGCCAGCACCTGTGCCTTGGGGGCACCGATGTCGGCGTCGCTGTATGGCTGGCGGACCAGGATGCCAGGCGTCACAACACCGTTGTCAACCACCACGACCTGGGCGCCGGCGCGTACTGCCATTTCGGCGACCGGAGCGCCGAGGGCGCCGCCGCCTAGGACCAAAACCCGTCTGCCGCGCAGCCAGGCAGCGGCGCTGTCCTGGTCGCGTCGCCGGGTCGTCTCGGACCGGTCCTCGAAGACCCGCAACCACCGAATGTTCGTGTTCGCCAGCCACCTGGTGCCTAGAGCGGCCACGTCGGCGCGCAGTGCCTGGATGCATTCCCCGAACTCCTCGTGCTCGGCGTACTGGTCCCAGGTGCGGCTCATCAGCGCGCCGTGGAGCTCGGTGATGAGTCCCCCCTCGTGCGCGATGCGCCATCCGACCAGGTGGGCGACACGCTGCCCCGGCTCAACCTCGCGGGACGGGGTACCCACGAGGAGCACCTGGGGTGCGCCGCCGGGGCCGTGCGGCCACGACTCGCCCTCCGCGGGCGGGACGACGCCGCGCGCCGAGGCGGACAGCACATTGCCGTGCGCGGTCACCGCGAGCAGTAGCAGGACGTCCGGGGCGGTGAGACCGTAACCCGCGAGCCCGTTGAGCAGCCCGGCCGCATCGAGTGGGTACTCGAAGCCGATGTCGCCCGGCAGGATGATGGCCGGGCAGGCGACCAGTGGCACACCGTCTCGTTCGAGCGCGCTCTCCCTCGAGCGGCCTTCTGTGCTGCTCCCCTCGCGGGCATGCTCGTCCTCGGCGGCGGTGGTGTTCCCGTCGCCCCTGGCGTCACCGCCGACGCGATCGTCTCCACCCAGGACGGAAGCCTGGTAACTCTCGGCGGTTACCCAGTCGACCACGTCAAGTCGCTCGCCGGCGCTCGTGCACAGCGCGATCAACAGCCTGGGCTCGTCCTGACCACGGCGCCACGGCACGAGCTCCCCCAGGTCCGCGTGCACGACCACCGTGCCTGCCATGCCTGTGGCGTAGGCGACCGGCGGGTGCATCGGCACCCCGTCGGCGTCCAGGGTGCCGGCCGCCGCCCGCTCCAGCCATAGGACGAGCCGCTCGAGCAGTCCCCGCACACCGTCGGCCGGCACCCACTCGTTCGACGGCGAGGCGTACAGGCACAGCTGTCGACCCCACTGCACGTGAGACGTCGCAGCCCAGCGTCGGTGCGGCACCGTGACCGTCGGAGGCGTGAACGGAAACGTCTCATCCACCGCAAGGATGAACCGCTCGCGGGCCCGGACGCTGATGCCGGGCCCTCCCCGGGGCAGATCCAGCCTGAGCGAGACGGTGAGGTACAGGCGGCGGTCCCGTTCGGCGTACCTGTTCTCCAGCACCTGGATCGAACCGCCGCTTCCTTCCGCCAAGGCCTCCAGCTGCTCGGACGCCAGCCGTTGCCCGGGCGACGGCCTCACCTCGACGAACCCGACCTCCACGTCCCGCTCGGTCACTGACGTCCGAACCCGACGACGCCACCGGGAGCGCTGTCACCGCCGCGGTCCTCATGGATGGCCTCGCGAATTCGGCTGACCCCCGACGCCCCGGAGGCGGCCGCGACGTCGCCGGACGTCCGCCGGCCTCCGTAGCGGCTGCGCTGCTCCGCGTAGCGGGCGGCGGCACCAGCGACCTGTCCGAGGCGGCCCGGCGCTACCCCGAAGGCCTTGGTCAGGTCGCGTGCGGACAGCTCGACCAGCTGCGGGTCCAGCAAGTGCAGCCCGGAGGCGTCGACCTCGAAGACCACCGGCGACGGGGCGTCGGTCGACCCGTGCTCCATCGTGCAGATGAACCGGTCGGTGATCTCCTGGTATCGATCTGCTGCGAGCCGGTGCGGCGGGTTGTCGCCCGGGTTGTTCGACTCGGAGATCGGCTTGCTGCTGCTGACGACGTACGAGTTGGCCTTGGCGTTGACCTCGAGGTGATCCAAGACGTCCTGCTTGAGTTCGTCCCCGACGTACATCACCTTCTTGCTGCAGTGATGCGGGGCCAGCAGCACATCCCACGCGAGCCGCTCCTGCCGGCCGAACGCCGTGCTGTAGTCGAAGATCTTCACGATGGTCTCGTAGGCCAGGTCGCCGAACAGGAGGAACTGCCCGTTGCCCGCGCCGTCGGTGAGGGTGACCTGCAGCGCCACGGACGTGTCGTTGCGCGCCTTCGCGCAGTCGTCCTTGAACGGGGCGTGCACGAACGCCTCGAACCGACCGGCGCACTCCACGCCGTCCAGGACCGTCACCGCCTCGCCCGGGTAGGTCAGGTACTCGTCGGGCAACTCGCTGTACGCGTGCTTGCTGTGGTCGGTGTCGTAGCCGATCACGCGGACCCGATCGCCGCTGACCGGCGTCCGCCCTTCGCCGACCGCCTCCTTCGTGGCCGCGACCCGCCGCTCCGCCTCCTCCTGGAATCGCCTGGCGGACTCGCAGATCGTCGCCTCGCTGTCCTCGAACTCCCGCCATAGTCGCGGCGTGGCCCACAATTCGCCGATGGTCACCTCGGACAGCAGGTCCTCGAAGCCCCGGCAGTGGTCCAGATCGGCATGAGTAAGCACGAACACCGCCAGGTACGGACGGCCGTCCTCACCGACCGGCAGGGCCTCCATCAGCCTGTCGACGACGGCCACCTCCGGCGTGTCGTCGTCGTCCGCGAGCACCATGTCGTGGAGATCCACCTGCACCACGATGTCGTCGTCGACGACGATGGTGGTGCTGTCGCCGGTGCCGACCGGCCAGAACGCCGCGCCGCGCGGCGTGAGGATCTCGGCCATGAACGTCCTCCTGAGGTCCGCGGAAGTCACCACGCCGCAGCGCAGCGTCCAGGGGTGCCACCCACATGGCGGCTATCCTGGACCAGATGAGTCTATCAGAGGTCGTTTACCTCCTAGGTAAACGGTTCGAGCTGCGGCCGTGGAGGTGAGCTTCGCCAGCGCTGAGCTGGCGACGCTGTGCAACTCACGAACCCGTCTGCAGCGGCGGTGGGGTCCGGACGGCGGCCGCCTGGTCGCTCGCCGCCTCGCCGAGCTGGCCGCAGCCGACGCAGACGCCCTCGGTCAGCTGCCCCGCGCGCAGGTGAGCGAGGGCAGCGCCGGGGAGACCATCATCATCTTCGGCGGCGGCGAAGTCGTCTTCCGCGCCGTGGTCCTCGACGACCCCGCGCCCGCCCATCCGCAAACCAACCGACAGACTCGCCTGCTGATCACTGGCCTCGATGCCCGCGGGAAGGCCCGGTCATGAGCAACCCCTCCGTGCCCACCACTTCCTACCCGTACCGGCCCGACTACGCCGTCCCTCCCGGGGAGACCCTGCGGGACCGGCTCGCCGAAATGAACCTGTCGCAGGCGGAGCTCGCCGCGCGCACCGGGCTGTCGACCAAGCACATCAACCAGATCGTCCAAGGCATCGCACCACTGACCCCCGACACCGCCATCGCGCTCGAGCGGGTCACCGGCGTGCCTGCACACATCTGGAACCGTCGAGAGAGCGACTACCGCGACTCCCTCATCCGCCAGCACCGACGGACCCTCGACACCGAGGACCGCAAGTGGCTCGCCTCCCTGCCCATCAAAGAACTACAGCGCCGCGGCCGCCTCCCAATGAACGTTGACCAGACGCGACTCTTCGACGAGGTACTAGCCTTCTTCGGCGTCGCGAACCGGGACGCGTGGTCAACGGTATGGCGCCGACCAATCGCCTCATTCCGCCGGTCAACCGCTTATCGCAGCGATCCCGGGGCGGTCATCGCCTGGCTGCGCATCGCACAGCTTGACTCGCACCACATAGCCGCGGCGCCGTACTCGGCAATCGCATTCCGTAAGACCCTTCGCCAGGTTCGCGCCCTCACCCGCCGCGGCGACATCAACGAGATGGTAACCATCTGCGCCGAGGCCGGAGTTGTCGTCGTGTTCGTCCCCGAAGTCGCCGGCTGCCGCATCAGCGGCGCCACCTGGTGGGCTGGACCCACCCGAGCAATTATCGCGCTGAGCGACCGATGGAAGAAAGACGACCGATTTTGGTTCTCGTTCTTCCATGAGGCCGCTCACGTACTACTGCACTCGAAGAAGGAAACCTACGTCGACGACGGAAGCGAAGACGACCTGCTGGAACGCGAAGCCGACCGCTTCGCAGCGGCTCACCTCATTTCTCCCACCGACGCACGCCTGCTACCCACTCTCAATACCAAACCGGACGTCATCGACTTCGCCGAGCGCATCGGGGTCTCTCCCGGCATCGTAGTCGGCCGCCTTCAGCACGACGGACTGTGGCCGTGGAACCGCGGCAATGATCTCAAAAACGGCCTACGCATCATCGAAGGGTGACTTCCCCGAAATCACCTGCGACTGCTCGACTGCCGCTACGTTGTCCGATCGGCCCGGTCGACGTCCCTGAGCAGCTCACTTAGGGAGAGGTGCAGCGCATCGGCCAAGAGGAAGGTCCGGTCTAGCGAAGGAGAGAACGCCGCGTTCTCGTAGCGGTTGATCGACTGGCGGTCGCAGCCGGCCTTCTCGGCGAGCTGCTCCTGGGACAACCCCAGTGCCTTCCGCCGGTCCCGCACCACGGCTCCGAACGACAGCCTTCGCCGTTGAACGGCCGGATCCGGCGCAGGTGGCACGCACACATCATCCGAATGCCGGTCCCGCCTGTCCACGTCTCGCTGCCAAGCCAGGCGCACTGCCGTTCCCAAGGACACGGCGCCGGTCAGCTCGCCGGACCGACGGCGCGCCGCTGACATGATGCCGATCGGGTACGGCTCGGGCGCACCGCCCCTGCTCGTCGGGCGTAGGTCTCCAGGACACGGGACCTCGACTCCGGCCAAGGCTCGGACCTGCCCGGCCTGCTATGCCGATCGCGCCGAAGTATGCGACCGCGAGCGATCCGGTGGCAGGCTCGACCTGTGTCGTCTGCCGCCCGGTACGACCTCTTCCTGTCCTACGCTGGTACCGACCGGGCCGAGGTCCGTGAGCTGGCCCGGGACCTAGAGCGCGCCGGTTTGCGCGTCTTCCTCGACGAGACCGACGTCGAGCTGTTCGAGCCGATCGCCGACGCGATTGCGGCGGCACTGCGCTCCTCGCGGACGCTGCTGGCCTATTACTCCCGCAGCTACAGCAGCCGGCCGGCCTGCCAGTACGAGCTCACCGCGGCGTTCTTGCCGGGCAGCGTGAGGGCGACCCAATGCGCTGCTCCTGCTCCGCCTGCCGGCCGCCGTGGTCGACGCGGTAGCCCGGTTCGGCCGGCCCAAGGGATGACCCGCCGCGGCGCATGCTTCCCGCACCGGCCGTTCTGTGCCTCGTATCTGCGCGAGGGGGCGCGGCCCGCCGGTCGGCAGGTCAGCGCTCAGCGGCCCATCAGGTCGGCGAAGAGGCCCTCGATGTGCTCGAAGGCGTCGGCCGCGTCGAGTACCTCCTGGACCGACGCCGACCGGTCGATGCGGTCGGTGATGGCGGCGCTGTCCGTGCGGAACCGTTCGCGCAGGGCCCGCGCGTCCTCGAGGGCCGTCCGAGCTCGCCGACGGAAGTCGGAGCGGGTTCCGCTTGCGTTGCGGACGACCATGTCCGCGGCGTGCACCTGCGCATCGAGCTCTGCGCCCAGGCGGCGTTGCCACTCCCGGTTGCGGTGGTACAGGTCGGCCCGGCGGACGCGGGCGTCGACCGGAACAGCCTGCCTCAGCGCCTCCTCGATCACATGCCGGAGGTCGGGCACACCCATCCCCGACGGGATCAGCATCTCCTCGACCCCGAATCGCTCGGCGAGCTCGTCTCGGACAGTCTCCGGCGGCCGGACGGCCGCGACGGCGATCGCGCGCGTCTCCGGGTAGCGGCTACGCAGCAGCCCGAGCAGCCCGGCGCCCACGATCTCGCGGTCAGGGACCACGCGCAGGTCCACCAGGGCGAGGTGGTATGCGGCGCCACCCCGGAGCAGGTCCAGGGCTTCCTCGCTGCTGCCAGCCACGTCCACGCGGTGGTCGGGAAGGGCGCGGCGCACGATCTCGCGCCACCCGTGGAGATCATCGACGTGCAGGATGCGGGCCATTCCGGCGGTACTCCGATCGGTGGGATCGCGGCTCCGGCGCTGGGCCGAAGCTGCCAGCGACCAGGAAGGTCGGCGCGGACCGCCCGGCCGCGCCGTTCCAACTGCGCCGCACTGCCGGCGCCGACCGCTGCCCGGGATTGCTCCGCCCGCCACTCGGGTGCCGGCGTCGATGCAGCCCGGGGATCCCGGCCCGTCGGCCGGGGCCGCCAGCGCGTACCGGGACGAGTGTGCGGTTCCACCCGTCCACCTGATGCCTGCCCCCGCGCCGCCGGCCCGGCTGGCGCACGGCGACGCCGCCGCAACCCGCGGCTCCCCCGGCCGCCGCGCCCGGTGACAAGCACGGCGACCGACCCCCGATTCCCCGCGCACACGGCCGCGATGCGGCCGCGGCCGGTGCCGTTCTCAGCCGCGGGTGCGGCAAACGTCCTCACTCCCGGGCAACCCCCGGCACCACGACGCTAGGGACCGACGGCGGCGCTTGCCGAGACGCAAGCGCGGCCCAATCCGGTCGGCACCGGTGTACGGACCCGCCCGGATGCCGTCTTCCGCAGGCGCGCGACGATCCGCGGCGGCGACCTCACCAGGTCCAGGCGACGCCGTAGCACCAGCCCGGCACCAGCCGCTCGAACGAGTGCGCGAAGCTGCCGGCGGGATCGTCCGGCACGTCGTGGCCCGGCGCCGGCTGCTCGGCGTCGACGAGATCGGGCACCGAGAACCACCACACCGACCCAGGCCGGGCCGCGGAATCGAAGGACGCACGCAGCCGGAGCCGCTCACCGCCGCGCGTCGGGAAGTAGGCCAGGCAGGGGACCGCCCGAGCGTCACTGCGCACGGACAGCCGGAAGGTGAGCCGATAGGGATCACGGTCCTCCGGCGAAAGCTCGCGCTCGAGGCGGAAATAGCAGCCGAGCGCCCCGGTCGGGCTCTCCTGCACCGACAGCAGGGCGGCGCCAGCGCCCGCCTCGGCCTGTAGGACCCCCGTTCGCTGGTCGGCCGGATAGCTGAAGCCGGTGTAGTAGAGCAGGACCCCCGCCGCGGTGGCCCGCAGCGCCACCGCGACCAGGACCTCGCAGACGGCGCCGGTGGGCCCGAAGCGGTACTCGGCATCGGTCGCGACGACGACATAGTGCCGCTGGACGTCGTGCCGTGCACTGACTTCCTCCATCGACCGCGGCGGGACCGCCTCCGGCTCCGGTTCGCCGCCCTCCCGGCGCCGCCGCGCCGCCGCCCGCGTCGCGGCCAGCATCCGCTCGTGCAGGGAACGCAGCTGCCCGGGATCGCTGCCCGGCATGGCCGCGTAGGCCTCGATCAGCTCCGGTGACGGAGCGGTCGCCCCCGCCTCCACCAGCGAGATGTGCCCCGAGCTGTAGTACGCCGGTGCCGCCTCCGACTCCCCCGCGGCGGCGGAGCGGGTCTTCGCGACCGCGCGGGTGCTGATCCCGGCCTGGTCGCGGGTGGCCCGCAGGGCCACACCCAGGTGTGCGTGCGCCTCGCTAATCGCCTTACCCGCTGGCATCCGGCCGCCGCCCCTCCGCCCGGTGGACAGGCACCGTCGACACCGTACCCGCGTCGTCGCACCGACGCGACGGCCCGATCGGGGAAATTGCCGGGAATCCACCCGCCGGGCGCCTTCCGTTTCTCCGTTTCCTGGCCATCCGGAAACGGAAACCCCTCCCGGAAACACCGGCCCGCGGCGCACATTCGGGAGGCCGACAACGCGGGAAGGCGACGCCGGGGACGCCCGGCCCATCCCACCGCTATTCGGCTCCCATTCCGTCCGACCGAGTCGGACCTGTGCGCCAGAAGAGAGGTGTTGGCCATGTACTGGCACGGGATCATCTTCCTGTTCAGCGTCGTCGCGTCGCTGGTTTCCTGACCTGCCGGCGACCCCGGACCCGGGGAGTCCTCGGATCCGGGGTCGCCCCCTTCTCGTCCCCAGCTCTTATTCCGGACGGCCATAAGGGACGGCGTCCGCGACCTCCGCCCACAAAATATCTTCCAAGTCGAATCGATCGGCCGGCATGGGGAAGGACCAACCGTGAGAATCATCTGCCGACCGGGTACGGTGGCGCGCTTCGCTCTTCTCTGCATCATCCTCGGGATTCTTCTGGGATTCTTCCTCGGAATGCACGTCCGCGGCGGTCAGACACCGGCGCAGGTGATCAGCATCGGGCCGTCGCCGGCCCGGGCACAGCTCGCCCCCGACGCAGGCGCACCAGCCGGCCGGCGGATCGCCGCGGAGCCCCGGCGCCCCTGACCGACCGCGTCGGCCGCGCACGGCGACGACCGCCACCACGCGCAGCAACGAGCTCCGGAACTCGCTGCCGCGGCCCCCAGCCGACGCCGGACCCGGCCGCCGGCGCGTGGCACCATCGGCTCATGTCCGAGTTCGGCGCCGCGCTGCGCCGGCACCGGCAGGCGGCCGGGCTCTCGCTCACCGACGTCGCCGGCCGGAGCCACTTCAGCAAGGGTTACCTGAGCAAGATCGAGAACGGCCGGTCCCCGGCGAGCCGGTACATCGCCGAGGTCTGCGATGACGCGCTCCATGCCGGCGGCGACCTGCTCGCGCTCGTGCCCGACGAGTCCGACGGGCAACCGGCGACCGGCTTGCCCGACCTCGGGCCCCTCTTCCTCGGTCGCAGCGCTGAGCTCCAGCATATGACGGAAGCCCTGCAGGACCCTCGCGGCCCGGCCGTGCTCGTCATCGCCGGTCTCGCCGGCATCGGCAAGACGGCGCTCGCGGTTGCGGTGGCCCGCCAGGCCGCCGAGGCCTTCCCCGGCGGCCAGTTCCTCGTCGATCTCGGCCCCGCCGAGCAGCCCGCGCCGACGGCATCGGAGAGCCTGGACCGGGCCCTGCGCGCCCTCGGCGTACCGGGCCGGCAGATACCGGAGCACCTTCCCGGTCGCACGGCGCTGCTGCGGAAACGTGTCCGCGGCCGGCCGACTCTGCTGGTCGTCGACGACGCCACCTCGGCGGCGCAGCTGCGGCCGCTGCTGTCCGCCGGCCGAAACTGCCGGGTGCTGGTCACCAGTCGCCGCCGGCTGACCGCCCTCGACGAAGCCGAGCACCTGCTGCTCGGCCCGCTGCCGGAACAGCCCGCCCGAGCCCTGTTCCGGCGCATCTCCGGTTCCGCGGACGAGCACGTACACGAACACGTACACGAAGAGGACGGGTACGACGCGGAGGCGGACGGCCGGGCCGGTGAGGGTGTCGCCGATGACGTCGTCGCCGCACTCGTGGACAGGTGCGCTTCCGTGCCGCTGGCGATCCGGATCGTCGCCGCCCGGCTCCGGGACGGCGGCTGGACCGCCGCCGAACTGCTGGACCGGCTCACCGACCAAGCCTCCGGGGTGGGCGCCATGGACGATGGCGAGCGCAGCATGGCCGCCGCCCTCAGCACCTCGATCGACAGCCTCGCCGCGCCCGAACGCACCCTGCTCACGCTGCTCGGGATCCACCCCGGACCGGCCGCCGACCTGCCGGCGACCGCGGCCCTGGCCGAGCTGGCGCCGGTGCGGGCCGAGGTACTGCTGACCAAGCTGCACGAGTCCTGTCTGCTGACCCGCCAGCCGGGAGGCCTGACCGTCCTGCACGACCTCGTCCGCGCTCACGTCAGCGCCGACGAGCTGCCCCGGCTTGCTCCGGAAGCCCGCGACAGCGCGCTGGAGCGGCTCGTGCTGCACCTCGCGGCCCGCGTCGCTGCCGCGGATGCCGCCATCGAACCCCACCGTTACCGCCCACCCATGCGGCTGACACCCGTCGCGGGCTTCGCCGACCCGGCCGCGGCGATGCGGTGGCTGCGTACCCAGTGGCCGGTCGCGGTCGAGGTGATGGCCCGGGCCCGCGACGCCGGCCTGCTCGAACCGTGCTGGCAGCTCGGGTTCCTGCTGCGGGGCTTCTTCTTCCGGGAGAAGCTGACCGAGCCCTGGCTGCGCAGCGGCCGTCTGGGCCTCGCCGCCGCCGAGCAGGGCGGAGCCGGCACGTGGGCCGGCATGCTGCACAACAGCCTGGGAATGGCTCACCTCGAGCGCGGCGAGTTCGCCGAGGCGGCCGGCTGCCATCTGCGCGCCGAGGAGGTCTCGGCGGCCGCCGGCGACCGGTTCGGTGCCACGGACGCCCGGGCCAGCCTGGCCTGGGTACGGCTCTACGAGGGCGCGCACGAGCACGCCTTGACCGACTTCGGCACTGCGCTGGCCGCCTACCGTGATCAGGACCGGCCCCGCAGCGAATGCATCACCCTGCGCGGCATGGCCCTGGCCGCCGCCGGTCTCGGGCAAGACGCGGACGCCATCTCCTACCTCGAGCGGGCCGCGCCGCTGGCACAGACCGTGCTGGACCGGGCCATGACCAGCAACTGCGCCGGATGGGTCGCCTTCCGGGCCGGCCGCTTCACCGACGCCGCGGGGCACTACCGTGCGGCCGCCGAACTCAGCCGCGGCGAGTCGGACCACGAGCTTGCGTGGGCGCTGACCGGGCTCGGCAACACGGCCGCCGCCACTGGCGACCGGCATCGCGCCGACCAGCTGTGGGCCGAAGCCGACGGCGCCCGCGCCTGGCTCGACCCCCGCAGCGTCGCCGAGGCCGCCGCCCAGCAGGCGCTGGCAGCTCCGGCGCCGGAGGCGTGATCAACGGGCTCCCACCCTGTGCGGAGCCACGACACGGGCTGGCCCGGCCGGGCACTGCCGGAGAGGTCGCCGACGCCGGCCGGCGCACCGACCGGACCGGGACGGTCCAGGGGCGCTGGATGCAGCCGATGCCTTCGAGTACGTGGAGGGGGCTACGCCGATCCGGTCGGCCGGTAAGCGCGAACTCGGCGATTGCTGCGTCCGCGGGCGGGACAGAGGTCCCCCGGGATGCTGAGCGTCGAACGGACGACACTCCTGGATCGGTGTCTGAGGTCAGTGCGTCAGTGTTGGCGCCGGAGAGTGTCTGGACCCGCACGTCACCTTGGCATGATCGGGGCGAGCGGGCTTCGCCCGCAGTGCGGACACTTGCAAGGGAGGAGGTGGCGTTGGTGGCCTCCGACGACGACCCTGCGGCCGCGGCCGGACCGCGGATCTTCGTCTCCTACGCCGACGAGTCCGCCGCGCACACCGACGACGTGCTGCGTTTGTGCTCGTTATTGCGCCGGCACGGCACCGACCCGTGGGTCGATCGCTGGCACGAACAGGTCCGGCAGGGATGGAGCGAGCTGATCGAGGAGCAGCTGCTGGCTGCGGATTACGTGATTGTGGTGGCGTCGTCGGCCTACCGGCGGGTCGGTGACGGTCGGGCAACCGGACCGTCCGACCATCGTGGGGTGCAGTCCGAGACCGCCCTGTTGCGTGAGCTGCTGCACCAGGACCGGAAGCTGTGGACCCGCAAGATCCTGCCGGTGGTACTGCCGGGCCAGACGTGGGCCGGGATTCCGACATTCCTGCAGCCTGCGACCAGCACGCGGTATGAGATTCCGGTGCTGACGGCGGAGGGGATCGAAGGGCTGCTGCGGCTGTTGACCGGCCAGCCGCAGTACCTGCCGCCGGATCGAGGGCCCTCCCCGGTTCTGCATCCGCGAGCGCAGCCAGGGCCGGACCTGCGTCCTGGCGGGGTGCCGACTGCCGCGGCGCCGACGCCTCTACTGACGAGTTCGGTACCTGGGCCTCAGGTGCGGGTGCCGGTCCCGCTGCTGGACCTCTACAACGTGGTCGCCCGGTGGCTGCCGGCCTTCGCCGTGCTGGCGCCGCTGCTCGGCGTCATCCTGATACTGCCGCGGGCGGAGGCCGGTCCGGCCACGGGGATCGTCGCAACGGTGGCCACCCTTGCGGCGGCCGCTGTCGGATCCCTGGTGGTGCGTGACCGGGGGCGGCGGATCCAGGAGGGCCTGTTCGCGGTCTGGGGCGGCCGCCCCACGGAGCGCCTGCTGCGCTGGCGTTCAGGTCCACCTCACGCCGAGATCAGCCGCCGCCATGAGCTTGTCGGTCAGGTACTGCAGGCGGTGCTGCCCGATGCCAGGACCGAGAACGCGCAGCCGGCGGCGGCCGACGCCGCTTACCGCGCGGCCGTCACGGCATTGCGTGAGCGGACCCGCGACCGGTCGCGCTTCCCGCTGGTAGCCCAGGAGAACGTCACGTACGGATTCTGGCGGAACGCCTACGCGTGCCGGACGGCCGGGATCGCTTCGTGCCTGGTCGCGGCCGCGGCCACGGCCGCGGTGATCGCCTGGGACGGACCCGGGGTCTCTCGGGTGGTGCTGCTGCTCGCCGACGTCGCGGTCGCTGGCGGGTGGTGGCAGGTGGTGACCGGCGATGCGGTGCAGAGGGCGGCCGATGCCTATGCGACGCAACTGTTCGCGGCGCTGGAGCGGCTCGCCGCAGACGCTCCGGACGCGCGCTGAGGACAGCGGCGGCCGAACTGGCGACCCGAAGCGCAGCGCCGGAGGGCGGCGGCAGCATTCGAACGGGCGTCACCGGTGCCCGGACGCGAGGAGGTCGTCCGATGAGCGCGGAGGAACCACAGGAGCTGACAGCGGAGAAGCGGCTGTCGTTCGCTCGTCGCACCTCGCTCGCTCGCCGCAGGTCAGCTGTGCGCTGCGTCATCCGGTAGCGGGACAGC
>Ga0070684_100001391_pt1 | contig 17386 bp, 18 predicted proteins | sample KBSC723LmetaG_FD_65653 | JGI IMG/M metagenome (GOLD analysis project Ga0070684, IMG submission 65653) | Corn rhizosphere microbial communities from Kellogg Biological Station, Michigan, USA - KBS C7.2-3L metaG | ecosystem: Host-associated > Plants > Roots > Rhizosphere ...
GTCTGCGCGTCGACGCTGACCCTGGGCTCGGTGTAGTGAACGTGGCCAACGAGGTAAAGCCGCGCTTCGGACTCGTAGTACTCGGCGCTGTCGGCGGTCAGGGTGTTGCCCTGACCGATGCACCGCGCCAAGACTCCTCGGCCGAGGTAGGTGACTCTCGCCCCGCTAGGCGTGCTCCGAATGTTCGCGGTGGTCGACGTGCCAGGAGGCAGCTCGATATCGCAGCTGCGGGGAATAGTCTGCGCACTCGTCGCGCGCGTGGCACCGAGCGACGCGAACGCCGTCAGAAGAAGTGTCCGCGCTTTCAATGTTGGATCGGCGGTGTGGAAGACGCGGCTGGCGTGGAGGAGGCCGCGGGCGCGGGTCGGATTGGAGGCGAAGGCGCCGGATGGGCTCGAAAAACCTGACCCTGCCCAGTCTGCGTCGGGCCTGACTGACCAGTCGGCGCCGGTCCCTCGGTGGACACGCCTCTCGCGAATCCGCTCGCGCCCTTGAGGATCTGAATGTTCTTCATGTTCGGATCTGAGCGGAACCCCACACCCTCGAGACGTCGATCGGGCTCAGTTAGAATGAACGCGCTATCGCTCGAGATTTCGTTCTTGAACTGATTGTAAATGAGCTCCTCGGTCGTAAGGCGCCGGCCGTCTTCCGAGACGACGACGACGTTGCCACGGGCGATCATGTTGTTGGTGCGTGTATTCGACGTGCCATGCTTCGCGGTGAGGACGGCGTCCTTGGCACCAGTCGCAGTGAAGAAGGTGATATGCGGATTGTCGGATTCGATCCGGGTGTTGTCTTCGAAGAAGTAAAGCGTGTCGCCCTGCATTTGCGCCCGGGCGAGTCCCTTGTCGGTAAGCATGAACGACGCATTGAACATCACCTGGTCGGCCGAATCGGCGAGCGGTGAATGGGTCGCAACGGGCGGCTCCTTCTTGGAGCTGCACGCGACCACCGTGGCAGAAGCGAATACCATCAAAAGAATCGCTCGCATCAAACGACGCCCGCGCGCATCAGATCGTGGAGATGGATGACACCCACGATGCGGTCGTCGGCGTCGAGCACGGGCATCGCGATGATGCCGTGGGTCTCCATCCGATAAACCACGGCGCTTCCGAGCTCGTCGGCGCGGGCAAGCTTGGGCTTGCCGTTCATGACGCGCGCTACCGGAATGGGGAAGACATTCTCCTCGTGCTCCATCAATCGCGATAAGTCGCCGGTGGTAATCACGCCAGCGATACCGCCGCTCTTCGTCGTAACGATGGCGATCCCGCGGCGCTCGGCGAGCTGCACGACTGCTTCGCGCATGGTTGCCGCTTCCGGCAGGATGGGCAGGTTGTCGGTCACCATCACGTCGGAGACTCGGGTGAGAAGTCTCTTGCCAATCGAGCCACCGGGATGGAGCCTGGCGAAATCGTCAGCGTCAAAACCTTTTTCCTCGAGCAGCGCGATTGCGAGCGCATCACCCAGCGCGAGTGCCACTGTCGTACTGGTGGTCGGAGCGAGATCGTGCGGACAAGCTTCCTCCTTGACCCACGCGTCGAGGGTTACATCGCTGTGCCGCGCCAGAGACGATTTTACGTTGCTGGTCAGCGCGATTGTGCATACCCCGAGACGCTTCAAATGGTCGAGGAGTCCGAGGACCTCAGACGACTCTCCGCTCTTGGAGATGAGAATGGCGACGTCGGATTCGCCGACGATGCCGAGGTCGCCGTGGACGCTGTCTGCCGGATGGAGAAAGCTCGCAGGAGTTCCGGTGGAAGTGAGGGTGGCGGCGATCTTCCGACCGATCAGCCCCGACTTTCCAACGCCGGAGACGATGACGCGGCCATCGCACCGGGCGATGGTTTCAACCGCACGCGCGAAATCATCCCCGACGCGACGCTCGGCCTCAGCGAGGGCCTCCATTTCCATGCGCAGAACGCGGCGGCCGCGCTCCACCACATCCTTGCGGGTCATTGATTGATGCGATGCCAGATATCGACGGCGCGGTCGAGGAGCGCGCCCATCTCCGACAGCGGCAGCATGTTGGGGCCGTCACTCGGCGCGCAGTCGGGATCCGGATGGGTTTCCAGGAACAATCCCTGCGCGCCCGCTGCGATCGCGGACATCGCGAGGAGCGGCACGAACTCGCGTGCGCCTCCGCTCGCGCCCTCTGGCCCCTGCCCTGGCTTCTGGACGCTATGAGTCGCGTCGAAGATCACGGGCGTTCCGCACGCTTCACGAAGCCGCGTAAAGGAGCGCATGTCGACGACGAGATCACCGTACCCGAAGAACGTGCCGCGCTCTGTCACAGCAAGATCACGCGAGCGGCCGTTGGAGCTGGTGTCGCCGCGAATCTTCTGCACCGCCCCCCTCATCCCCTCGGGCTGGAGCCACTGGCCTTTCTTGACGTTGACGGGTTTCCCCGTCGCGCCCGCGGCCTCGAGGAGGTCGGTCTGCCGACAGAGAAACGCGGGAATCTGCAGGACGTCGACGACACTGGCGGCGGGCGCGCACTGATCAGGAGTGTGAACGTCGGTGAGAACAGGGAGACCAGTAGCGCGGCGAACTCGATCGAGTGCCTCGAGGCCTGCGCTCAAGCCCGGCCCGCGCGCCGCGTTCCGGTTGGAGCGGTTGGCTTTGTCGAAGCTGGCCTTGTAGATAATGCCGCCCGGTATTTTCTCGGCGAGGCGTGCGAGAGTCTCCCCGACGCGCAGGTTCAGCTCATCGCTCTCGAGGACACACGGCCCCGCGATCAGGAACAGTTTGTCCGCCGGGAAAAATTCGGCCACGCTATTCCGCCGTTTCAATGGGGGCGCGCTTGCGACCGCTCCGCGACGGAGCCTTAGCCTGAACTGCGGCGCCGATGAAACTGGCAAATAGCGGATGCGGCCGCGTCGGCCGGGACTGGAGCTCGGGGTGGAACTGGCAGCCGATGTACCACGGGTGAGTCTGGAGCTCGACCATCTCCACGAGAGAACCGTCGGGTGACAGTCCACAGAGATTGAGTCCGTGCTCGATGAACTGGTCGCGGTACTTGTTGTTGACCTCATAGCGGTGGCGATGGCGCTCGCTCACCTGCGGAACTCCGTAGATCTGCGCCGCCAGGGTTCCCGGGCCGAGCTTGCACGGGTAGGCGCCCAGCCTCATAGTCCCGCCCATGTCGGTGACGTGCTGCTGGTCTTCCATGAGCGAGATCACCGCATTGCCGCACTCCGGCGCGAACTCGCTCGAGTGGCTGTCCGCCATCCCCATCACATTGCGCGCGAACTCGATGATCGCGGTCTGCATGCCGAGGCAAATGCCGAAGAACGGGAGTCCTGATTCACGCGCGTAGCGGATTGCCTCCAGCATCCCCTCCACACCTCGAACGCCAAAGCCGCCGGGCACGAGCATGCCGTGGTAGTCGGCCAGCAGCTCGCGCGTTTTCTCGCGACTGGTGAACAGGTCGCTGGCCAGCCAATGGACTTCGACGCCGACATCGTTCGCGATCCCGCCGTGAATCAACGCTTCCTGGACACTCTTGTAGCTGTCGACAAGACCGGTGTACTTCCCGATCACCGCGATTTTCACCCGACCGTGCGGATGCAGTACGCGCTCGACCATCGCGCGCCACTTCGACAAATCGGGAGCGCGTCGGCCGAGCAGCTGGAGCTTGTGCATCGCGCGCTCGTCGAGGCCCTGCTCGTGAAACAGCAATGGAATCTGGTAGATGGTCGGCACGTCCCTGCTCTCGATCACCGCCCCGAACTCGACGTTGCAGAACAACGCGATCTTCCGCTTTACTTCTTCCGAGAGCGCGCGCTCGGTTCTGCAGATCAGGATGTCGGGCTGGATTCCGATCTCCATCAGCTCGCGCACGGAATGCTGCGTCGGCTTGGTCTTCACTTCACCGGCCGCGGCAATGAATGGCACCAGTGTGAGATGAATGAAGATCGCGTTCTCGCGACCGATCTCGTGGCGGAACTGGCGGATCGCCTCGAGGAACGGCAGCGACTCGATGTCACCAACTGTCCCACCGATCTCGACGATGACCACATCGCTCTCGGGGGCGAGGCGTTTCATCGCGCCCTTGATCTCGTCGGTCACGTGCGGGATCACCTGAACCGTCGAGCCCAGGTATTCGCCGCGGCGCTCCTTGGTGATGACGTTCAGGTAAATTCGGCCGGTGGTGATGTTGTTGGCCTGAGAGAGCGACCGGTCGATGAACCGCTCGTAGTGGCCGAGATCGAGATCGGTCTCGGCGCCGTCGTCGGTGACGAAGACTTCGCCGTGCTGGAATGGCGACATCGTTCCCGGATCGACGTTGAGATAGGGATCGAACTTCATGATCGTCACGCGCATTCCGCGCTCGACGAGAAGTCGGCCGAGCGAGGCGGCCGCAATCCCCTTCCCAAGCGACGATACCACGCCGCCGGTGATGAAGATGTAGCGCGTCTGTTGGCTGGAACTACCCTGCATTGGTCACTGCTCCTGCCATAAAGGCGTCCCAACGCGCGTTCGCGCGCTCGAGATCTTCTTCGGTGTCAATTCCGCTAGCGGGCTCTTCGCTTGTCACTGCCACCCCAATTGGCAATCCCGCTGCCAACGGCCGGAGCTGCTCGAGCCGCTCGATTTCTTCCAGCGGATGGGGAGGCAACGAGACCCATTCTCGAAGAGCCTCCCGCGAATACGCATACACTCCAATGTGCTGCAACGTCCGCTCTGCTAGCTTCGCTCGATCGGCGTGATCACGCAAAAACGGAATGGGCGCCCGTGAGAAGTAGAGCGCCCGGTCATCATCCCCAACCACCACTTTCACAAGGCTTGGCGTGTCGAGGATCTCCAGGCTGGCGTGCGACGCCGCTGTGCCCAAGGGAAACCGGCCCGACGATACGAGCTCGGCCGCGCCTTGGACTGCTCCAGCGCCAATGAAGGGCTCGTCGCCCTGAACATTTACCACGGTTGCATAGTCGCTATAGCGTGGCTGAAATGCGACCTCGGCAACTCGCTCGGTCCCCGACGAATGTTTCTCGCTCGTCATCACGCAGTCAGCGCCAGCATGGCGGACCGCGGATGCGACGGAATCATCGTCGGTGGCAACGACGACAGCGTCAGCTACGTTCATTTGGGAGATTCTTTGCCAGACCCGGACGACAAGGGGGAGTCCGGAGAGAAGTCGGAGGGGTTTTCGGGGGAGGCGCATGGCGCCGAGACGCGCCGGGATAACCACAAGCGTCCCCATTTACCCACCCTTTTTCGCGCGACACGATGCAAAAGTCACGCTCAGTAATATACCAAGCGTGACAAGGCCGGGCAAACTTCGTTTTTGGCTAAAAACTGAGATCCAGCCCGACCGATACCGCTGACCTGCGTGAGAAAACTGACCGATCGTGCGCGGGATCGATGCTGAAATCGACGCGTAGCATGCTGACCCCGACGCCGACTCCGACATTCTGGATGAGTGTCGGAATCCTGTCGATGCCGGCGTTGCCCGCCGCATAGCGGAGCGCGACGAACGGGCTGCCAATGATCGGGAGCTGGATCCGCTCGATCGGGATCATGTAATCGCCCTCGACGTAGAGCAGGTGGTCGCCACCAAGCGCGAGAAGGTTGACCGTGGCAAGGGTCCCGGTCCCGCCTAGATAAGCGAACCGTTGTGCGGGCGCGAAACCGGGCCCGGCCGTCAAAACGGTATGAGCGCGAACCGTCAGGGTTTGCGCGCCAAAGGTTGGGACTACCACCCTGCCATCAAGAGTTCCCTGGGTAAAGGAGTCGCCGGGAGGAATGCAGAGGATCAACGCTCCGCAATCCTCGAGCGAGGTGTGCAGCGAACGCTCGACGGTGAGATCGAGCTTGCCCTCGACGCCACCGGTGCTGAACTCGAATCCCGATCCTGCCAACGCGGACGCGATGCTTCCCTTAGCGACTGGCGGGTTCGGGCGCCGCATCTTCTGATCGCCTTTCCGACCGAAAACACTCCACGGCGATTTCTCGGGCGCCAGCGATCCAGTCGACCAATCGCGCTCGAAATTGACTCCGAGGAATGGAGTCAGGGTCGTCGAGGATCCCATGATTGTCTGAGTGAAGCGCGCCCAACCTCGGGTGCCGCGAAAGTAGTTGCGCGCATCGGTCCCGGCGAAGAAAGCGACGATGGAGTTCGAGAGATCGGAGCGAATCCATTCGTCGTTGGTGAAGGTGCCTTGTCCGCCGAAGAAAGTGATCTCACTCTGGTCGCCCGGACGCAGAGTTCCCTCGAGCGAAGGATCCCAATTGCCGAGATTGGACCGATATCTGACCAGCGCATCGACATCCACTCGGCCGTCTCCCATCTCGAGCTTCGGTCCCCATGGCAGGGTGAGCCCATTCACCCGGTCGTAGCTGGGGACGCGGAGCCCGATTCCAAGCGGAAGCGAGACTGGAGACTCGTGATATTCGACATAGCCTGTATCGACCGGCACCGCAGCAGTGTCCTGAGCGCGCGCTGTCAGCGCCAGGCAAGCGAATGCCGCCACAAAGGTCGGAACAACACTGCGTGTTTTCATTGTCCGATCTGGAGGAAGTTGCGAAGGATTTCCTTACCGCTGTCGGTAAGGATGGACTCGGGGTGGAATTGCACTCCCCACACCGGGTGACGGCGATGTCGTACGGCATGGATCTCGGATGGATCATCGCTCGCACGCGCGACAACCTCGAGATCGGGGGGCAACGACGCCGTTTCTATGACGAGCGAATGATAGCGCATCACCTGCAGCGGGCTCGGCACGTTGGCGAAGATGCCTTTGCCGTCGTGGGTGACGCGCGATGTCTTGCCGTGCATCAGGGTGCGCGCGCGCACTACCTTGCCGCCGTAAGCCTCGCCGATCGCCTGGTGACCGAGACAGACCCCGAGAATGGGAATCGAGCTGCCCCACGTCCGGATGGCCTCGACGCTTATTCCAGCTTCCCGGGGTGTGCATGGACCCGGCGAGATGACCATCCTCGTGACGCCCATTTTTCCAACATCGTCGACGCTGATCTCGTCGTTGCGTTTGACCACCGGCTTCTGGCCCAGCTCGCCCAGGTACTGTACCAGGTTGTAGGTGAAGGAGTCGTAGTTATCGAGGACGAGAAGCATGTCGAATACTAGCGCGTCGACTTCACGCGCGCGGGTGAAACTGACGGTGGACGCTGCGCAGGTACTCGCGATCGACGTGCGTGTAGATCTGGGTCGTGGAGATGTCGACGTGGCCAAGCATCTCCTGCACCGCGCGAAGGTCGGCGCCGCCCTCCAGCAAGTGCGTGGCGAAGGAGTGACGAAGCGTGTGCGGCGACACGGGCTTGGTGATTCCCGCCTGATCGACGTACTTCCGAAGGATTTTCCAGGCGCCCATCCGCGAGAGCGGTTGGCCGCGCGCATTGAGAAACAGAACTCCCTTGCCCTCACCCTTCTCGAGCGTCGGCCGCAGCTCGCGCAAATAGATTGCGATCGCGCCGATGGCGCGGCGCCCGATGGGCACCAGTCGCTCCTTTGCGCCCTTCCCAAAGACTCGCACGAGGTGATCCTTGAGCATGACATCGCGCACACCCAACGAGATCCACTCCGAGACGCGAAGACCGGCACCGTAGGCGAGCTCCAGCATGGCGCGGTCCCTGAACGCCAACGGCTCGTCGAGCGAAGGAGCGGCGAGCAGCTTCTCCACTTCTTCGACGCCAAGCACTTCGGGTAGTGTGCGCCACCGCTTCGGCGTCTCGAGACGCTCGCTGGGATCGCGCACCACGTGACCTTCACCAACCAGGAACTTGAAGTAGCTCCGGACGGCTGACACGTTGCGGCGAATCGACGCGGGGGAAAGGCCGAGATCCTTGAGATGGTAGACGTACTCGCGGAGCATGCGCGCGCCGATCTCGTTCGGCGCCGATGCGCCTTTCACTTTCGCGTAAGTGACGAAGCGTGTGATGTCGAGCTTGTAGGCGCGGCTCGTCTGCACCGACGCGCCCTGCTCCAGCGCCAGATAGTCGTCGAAGCGCTCGGTGTAAAAGGCGCGGGCGACGGCGTCGTCCAGCGCGGGGCTACTCACGCTTTTTTGCCTTGCGCTTCCACAGCCACACTCCCACTACGAGGAGGACTATCCCGACGGCGATACCGCCCGCGACTTTCCCGGAGCGGATGAGGTAGTGCTCGACGAGATCCCAGTTGTCGCCGGCGCGGAACGCCAGAAACGTAATCAGGCCGAACCAGACCGCCGACGCGCTGGCGATGGACAGCATCACCTTGAAGGCGGGCAGCCGCATCGCGCCCGCGAACGGCGGCACGATGGCGCGAACGCCGGGCAGAAAGCGGCTCACGAACAATCCAGTGAAGCCGTACTTCTTGTGCAGGGTCCTGATGCGTGACTCGGCCTCGGGTCCGGCGTACCTCTCGATGTGCCGCAGAAAGGCTTTTGCACCGTACTTCCGACCGAGCGTGTAGGTGATACCAGCGCCGATCACGTTTCCGGCCCAGCCAAGAAGAAAGACGGTGAAAGGCGACCCGTGCGCGCGATCGGAAAGGAAGCTTCCGAACGCGATGACCACGTCGGATGGAAATGGCGGAAAGAAATTCTCAAAGGCCGAGAGTCCGAGAATCGCGATGTAAAGCGATCCGAGCGGCAGGTCACCCAACCATCCGGTGATTTCTTGTAGCATTTGCTAGCGATTCCCTTTCAGGGTTGCCACCGCAATGCAGGCGAGCCCTTCTCTGCGCCCGATCCAACCCATGCCCTCGTTGGACTTCCCTTTGACGCTCACGCTCGCCGAATCGATACCAAGAGCGGCGGCGAGCCGCGAGCGCATTTGCTCGCGATAGGAGCCGATGCGCGGCGCTTCGGCGACCACCGTCACATCGACCTGATTCACAACGTAGCCAGAGCTCGAGATTCGACGCACCGCCGCCTCGAGCATCCCGATGGAATCCCGGTTCTGGTTGGCGGGATCGCTATCCGGAAACATCTCACCGATATCGCCCATGCCCGCGGCGCCAAGAATGGCGTCCGTGAGAGCGTGGCAGACGGCGTCGGCGTCTGAATGACCCTGGAGGCCGACCTCCGATGGTATGCGGACGCCGCCGAGTATTAGAGGACGGCCGCGGGAGAAAGGGTGGGAGTCGTAGCCGATGCCGACGCGAAAGGCTGGGTCGTGCTCACGCGGCATCCGCGTGCACTGGGCGGTCGGCGGTAGATGTCGACGCGCCAGCGGCTGTGGCGGGCGGAGAGACGGGCTCGAGCAGGGTGTAGTCCTGTTTCCGACGAGCGGGCGTGAAGCCGGCGTCTCGAATCAGGCGCTCCATCTCCGCCGTCGACGTGCGGTGAGTGGTATTCGCCGCTGAGACAACGTTCTCTTCGATCATCAGCGAGCCGAAATCGTTGCAGCCGAATCTGAGCGCGATCTGCCCGATCTTCATTCCCATCGTTACCCAGCTCGCCTGGAGATTCGGGACGTTGTCGAGGACGATTCGCGCAAACGCCACCGTGCGCAGGTATTCGGTCGCGCCGGTCTTCGGCTGATTCGACATCGTCGGGGTGTTCTCCGGCTGGAGGGGCCAGCAGATGAACGCCGTAAATCCGCCCGTCCGCGCCTGCACAGCCTTTACACGTTCGAGGTGCTCGAGTCGCTCGGCCAGAGTCTCGCCCAGCCCGTACATCATCGTCACCGATGTCTTCATGCCTTCGTTGTGGGCGAGCTCCATGATCTCGAGCCAGCGGTCGGCGCCGGCTTTCTTGGGCGCGACGATGTCGCGAACGCGCTGCACCAGGATCTCTCCGCCACCGCCGGGTATCGAATCGAGACCCGCTTTCCGCAGCTCGCGGATGACGTCGATCGCTTCCATCCGGAACAGCTTCGAGAAAAAATCGACCTCGCTCGGGCTGAAACCGTGGATGTGGATCGGGTGGTTGCGCTTGATGTACCTCATCAGGTCGAGGTACCAGTCGAACGGGATGTACGGATTGTGTCCGCCCTGAATCAGGATCTGGACTCCGCCGAGCGCCTTCAGCTCATCGATCTTGGCGCCGATCTGCTCGAAGGAGAGCGTGTAGCCCTCATCGTGCTTGGGACGACGCGCAAACGCGCAGAACCCGCAATCGGCGACGCACACATTCGTGTAGTTGATGTTGCGGTCGATGATGTAGGTGACTGTGTTGCCGGGATGCTTCTCCTGCCGAATGCGATCTGCCTCGAGTCCGAGCTCGAGGAGGGGCGCGTTGGTGTAGAAGTCGAGAAGGTCGCGGGATTCGCTCATGCGGCGGGCAGAAAAGTCAGAGTGCCGTTGGGGATTCGTCCGCGCTCCAGCAGGCGTCGGAAGAATTCCGTCAAGCCGGCAAGGTGCGGATAGGAGAGGCCGTAATCAAGACCGGAGAGATATTCGGCGCAGGTATTTCGATCGACGCCGGTGGCGCGGTGCGCCTGCTCGGCGAGCTCGTTCAGATGAAGGAGGCCCCACGCGCGGGAGGCTATTAGACCGGCGTGCGCGACGAGGGCTTCCTTGACGTTGGTGGCGCGCTGGGCGACCCACACCGCGAAGACGAACGGCTGCCCCGTCCACTCCTTCCAGGTCTGGCCGAGATCGTACACGTAGGGATACCGCTCGCGATGATTCGAGCCAAGCACCAGCGCGGCATCGCCTATCACGAGCCGCGCGTCGGCGTCATCGCTGCTCGCGGCGATCACGTCAGGGATCTCGGCATCGCCGGCGACGAAGCGCGGCTTGGCTCGCCACACATTTTCGAACAACAGCTCCAGCAGCGCCACGCTCGTCATCGAGCTGCGGCTGACGATCACGTTTCTCGAGGTCAGCTCGGTTGCCGGCCGCCGGGAGAACAGCATTACGCTCCGCACCGGCCCGTCGCACGATATGGCGAGATCAGGCAGGAGCAGATATCGGTCGGCGTCGCGCGCGTACTCGACGGCTGAGACGACGCTGATGTCCAGCTCGCCGCGCTCCATCCGGCGATTGAGATCGGAGGGAACACCGTCGACCAGCTCGGCGTCTAGCGAGACGACACCCCGGTCGATCGCTCCGTAGACCGGGTAGCAGTTGATGTACGGAATGCGGCCGATCTTCATCACGCGGCCGCCGCGGCAGAACGATTGAAAACGCGGAGGATGTTGTAGAAGGAGTCGCGCTCCGCCGGAGTTTTGCCCGCGGCCGTGATCAGCTCGATGATCTCGTCGAGACTGAGCCCCTGGGCGGTGTGAGCGCCGGCTTCGTGATAGATCTTCTCGCGAACGACGGTGCCCTCGAGATCGTTGACTCCGAACGAGAGCGACGTCTGCGACAGGAACGGCGTGACCATGATCCAGTGGGTCTTGATGTGGTCGAAGTTGTCGAGGAAGAGTCGACCAACGGCGAGGTTGCGAAGGTCGTCAAAACCAGTCGTCGCAGTCCCTTGTCGCCCGAGCTCGATTCCGAGCTCATTGTTGTCGGGATGGTACGCGAGCGGGATATAGGCGAGGAATCCGTGCGACTCGTCCTGCAGATCCCGCAGCATCGCCAGGTGCTCGACGCGGTCGGCGATCGTTTCGACGTGGCCGTAAAGCATCGTGCAGTTGGATCTGATCCCAAGCCGATGGGCGGTGCGATGAACCTCGATCCAGTCTTCGCCGGCGAGCTTCTTGTCGGCGATGGTCATCCGCACGCCCTTGCCGAAAACTTCCGCGCCCCCACCCGGCAGTGTGTCGAGACCGGCATCGCGCAGCGCAATGAGCACGTCCTCGATCGACATCTTGTCGATGCGCGCGACGTGGGCGATCTCGACGGCTGTAAGTGCCTTGATGTGGACGTGCGGATACCGTGACTTGAGGCCGCGGAACATCTCGCTGTAGTACTCGAGCCCCGCCTTCATGTCGAGGCCGCCGACGATGTGGAACTCCCGCGTCAGCCCCGTCGCCGCGGTCTCGGCTTCGGCGAACACCTGCTCGAGAGTGTAGTGATACGCCCCCTCTTCCTTGGGCAGACGCGCGAATGAGCAAAACGAACAGTTCTTCCGCAGGTAGCAGACGTTCGTCGGATTGATGTGCTGGTTGGCGGCGAAGGTCACCACGTCGCCATGCTTGCGGCGATTCGCGTAGTCGGCGAGCAGTCCGACACCCAGCAGATCGGGAGTCGTGAACAGCAGCTCGGCGTCCTGGTTGGTGAGCCTGGTCTGGGCGGCAACTTTTTCGCCGACAGCTCGAAGAGCGCGGTCGCTGATTCTGGCAAGATCCAGAGTCATCTCGATTGACATTGGCTTAGCGCTTGAAGCGCTTGATGGCGAGGGTAGTGTTGTGACCCCCGAAGCCGAAGCTGTTGCTGAGGACGTTGTCGACTTTTCTCTCGACGCTCACGTTGGGCGTGTAGTTCAGATCGAGCTCGGGGTCGGGGGTGTTGTAGTTGATGGTCGGCGGGATGATGCCACTGCCAACGACCATCGCGCTAATAACCGCTTCGACCGCGCCGGCGGCACCGAGCATGTGGCCGGTCGCGGACTTGGTGGAGCTGACGTTGACATCCTTGGCCGCCTCACCGAACACCGCCTTGATGGCCCGCGTTTCGTTGAAATCGTTCGCCGGCGTCGAGGTGCCGTGAGCATTGATGTACTGGATGTCGCGTGGCTCGAGGCCGGCGTCCTTCAACGCGCGCTTCATTGCCCGCTGCGCGCCCTCGCCGTCCGGTGCGGGTGCAGTCAGATGGTAGGCATCACCGGTTGCGCCGTACCCTACAATCTCGGCGTAAATCGTCGCGCCGCGGTTGAGCGCGTGCTCCATCTCCTCGAGGATCAAAACTCCCGCGCCTTCGCCCATGACGAATCCGTCGCGGGTCGCGTCGAACGGACGGGAGGCGGTCTCCGGACTGTCGTTGCGCTCCGAGAGGGCTTTCATGTTTGCGAAGCCACCGATCGCCATCGGCGTGACGGTCGCCTCGGCCCCGCCTGTGATCATGATGTCTGCATCGCCATACTGGATGGTGCGAAACGCATCACCTATCGCGTGAGCACTCGTCGCGCAAGCCGATACGGTGGCGTAGTTTGGGCCTTTCGCGTTCCACTGCATCGAGACGATGCCGGCGGCGATGTCCGCGATGAACATCGGGATGAAGAACGGGGAGATTTTGCCGACGCCGCGCTCACGATAGACGTCGTGCTGTTCCTCAAAACTTTTGAGACCACCGATCCCGCTGCCAATAATCACGCCGATGCGGTCGGGATCTATCCCGTTGCTGCCGTTGGCGAGGCCGGCATCGGTCATCGCCTGCTTGGCACCGGCCACCGCGTACTGGGTGTACTGATCGGCGCGCTTGGCTTCCTTCCGGTCCATGTAATCGAGCGGATTGAAGCCCTTCACCTCGGCGGCGAACCGCACGGGAAAATTCGAGGCGTCGAACTTGGTAATGGGCGCGGTTCCCGACTTCCCTTCGATCAGGGACTGCCAGGTCGTCGCCACATCGTTGCCGACCGGGGTAATCGCCCCCATGCCGGTGACGACGACACGTCGCTTCATTACGCTCCGACCTTTTGGTTCAGATACCCGAGCGCGTCACCGACGGTGCGCAGCTTCTCGGCATCTTCATCCGGGATATCGATGTTGAATTCTTTCTCGAACTCCATCACGAGCTCGACGATGTCCAGGCTGTCAGCACCAAGATCCTCGATGAAGCTCGCTTCGTTGGTCAGCTTTTCCCGCTCGACACCGAGCTCTTTCTCGATGATGTCCTTGACCTTGTCGGAATTGTCGGCCATTTGATGGATTTCCTCTGGTTGTAGGGATTACCGGAAATATACCTAAGCTGCGGAGCGGTACAAAGTTAGAGTCGATCTGGGACCGGTGACTCAGATCTTCTTCACCGAGGGCCTAGGACCAACTGCATTGCTGATTGCTGACTGAGTGAAGACCGAGGGCAAACGGCCGACAAGCAGGGGAGAGGACAAGTCAGGACTATCGAGGACCGTTCTCACTTGTTCTCAATCCTGCGGTGCCGCCTTTTGTCCTCGGTCTTCACTCAGTCAGCAATCATAGATGGCGTTGGTCCTAGGCCCTCAGTCAGTAGGTCCTCAGTCCTCAGTCGATTCACATGACCATCCCGCCATCGACGACGAACACCTGCCCCGTGATGTAGGACGCCAGATCGGACGCCAGGAACGCGACCATGGCGGCGACGTCGCCGACGGTTCCGAGACGCTCGAGTGCAATCTGTTTGCCGAGCGCTTCGCGGGCTTCCGGGGTCATGGCGTCGGTCATCTCCGTCTGAATGAAACCAGGGGCAACGGCGTTGACGAGAATGTTGCGCGAGCCCAGCTCCTTGGCGACCGATTTCGTGAGCGCGATCAGTCCGGCCTTGCTCGCCGCGTAGTTCGCCTGGCCCTTGTTGCCGATTATTCCGACGATGCTGGCGACGTTGATGATGCGACCGGCGCGCTTCTTCATCATTCCCCGCGACACCGCGCGAATGGCGGCGAAGGCACCGCGAAGATTTGCGTTCTGAACCGCGTCCCAATCCTCGTCCTTGAGCCGCATCACGAGGTTGTCCTTGGTGATGCCGGCGTTGTTGACGAGGATGTCGATCGAGCCAAAGGCTTTCTCGACATCGTCGACGAGTTTCGCCACCGCGGCAGTGTCGCTGACGTCGGCAGTAAAGCCTTTGGCGTCATTTCCGATCTTCGTCGCCGCATCGTCGGCGCGCTGCTGATCGCGACCCACTACGGCGACGCGGGCGCCCGACTCGGCGAACGCCTCGGCGATCGCCCGACCGATGCCGCGAGTGCTTCCCGTAATCAGCGCGTTTTTGCCGCTCAGATCGATTTTCATCACGCGACCATTTGTAGAAGTTTCTCGACGTCGGCAGTGGTGCCACACGCAAAAGTGCGAGCGCCCTTGACCAGTCTCCCCATCAAACCGGTGAGAACGTTTCCCGGGCCCATCTCGACGAAAAGCGCGTCAGGATATTGCGCCGCCATGTTCCTGACCTCGGTGGACCAGCGAACGGGAGACGTCAACTGTCGGAGCAGGAGATCCTTGGCGTCAGTCGCCGTGGTCGTAGGCTCGGCCGTCACGTTGGAGTAGACGGGGTAGACCGGGTCGGTGAATGCCGATGTCGCGATCGCGTTGGTAAGTCCGACGACCGCCGGTTGCATCAAGGGCGAGTGAAAGGCGCCGCTCACCGGAAGCCTGATTGCACGCTTGGCCCCGGCTTCCTTCGCCAGCTCCATCGCACGCTCGACTCCGGACGTCTCCCCTGAAATCACGATCTGTTCGTCGGTATTGAAATTGGCGGGCACCACCTCGCCGGCATCTTTGCTGGCGCGCTTGCAGATGTCTTCGATGGACGTGGTCAGGGTGCCCAGTATTGCGGCCATTGTCCCGGGCCTCGAGGTGCCCGTCTCATACATCAGGTCGCCGCGGCGCCGAACCAGTTGTGCCGCGCCGGGCAAGCTGATCGCGTCCGCGGCGTGATAGGCGGTGAATTCCCCGAGCGAGTGGCCGGCAGCAGCGCGGACGTGCGGGCGCAATCTGTCTTTGGTCAGCGCCCAGACGGCGGCGCCATGCGCGAAGAGTGCCGGCTGCGCGTTGCGGGTGAGGGTCAGCTCGTCGGCGGGTCCGTCGAAGCAGAGGCGGCTAAGATCCGCGCCGAGGGCGGCGTCGACTTCACCAAAAACGGCGCGCGCAACGGGGAACGATTCGGCGAGATCCTTTCCCATCCCCGGCTTCTGGGAGCCCTGGCCGGGAAAGAGTAGTACGATGTCCACTGCCTAGAAGCGAATGACCATCGATGCCCAGGTGAATCCGGCGCCGAAGGCGACCATCATCACCGTCGTTCCATCCTTGATCCTTCCCGACTGGATTGCCTCGTCGAGAGCGATCGGGATCGATGCCGAAGAGGTGTTGCCGTAACGGTCAACGTTTACATAGACCTTGTCCATCGGGATGCCGGAATGCTTCGCGGTCGCCTCGATGATGCGGACGTTGGCCTGGTGCGGGATAAGGAGATCGATGTCGGAACCGGTGAGCCTGGCGCCGTCGAGAGCGCGATCGGCAGCGTCGGCCATGGACCGCACCGCGTGCTTGAAGACCTCGCGGCCGGCCATTTTCACGAGGTGCGAGCGCTTCTCCAGAACTTCGGCCGACATCGGCACGGTCGCGCCGCCTTCGGGGCGATAAAGCAGATCGGCGAGCTTGCCATCGCTTCGCATGTAGGCGGAGAGGATTCCCTTCGTCCCCTTGCTCCGCTTGAGAACCGCCGCGCCTGCGCCGTCACCGAACAACACGCAAGTCGAGCGATCCTTCCAGTCCACGATTGCGCTCATCTTCTCGGATCCTACCACGAGCGCCGTCTCGGCGGTGCCGGACATGATCAGCCCCTCGGCGGTGCTCATTGCGTAGAGCCAACCGGCGCAGGCGGCGCCGACGTCGAACGCCGCGGCACGTGTCGCGCCGAGCTCGGCCTGGATGTCGACGGCGGTCGCGGGGAGAAGTCGATCCGGCGTCGCCGTGCTCAGGACGATTATGTCGATCTCGCCAGGATGGACGCCGGCCTTTTCCATCGCCCGTCGCGACGCTTCGGCGGCCATCGAGCAGGTTGTCTCGCCGTTGCGGGCGAGGCGCCGCTCGGAGATTCCGCTGCGCTCGTAGATCCACTCATGCGACGTCTCGATACCGATCGATGCAAAATCGTTGTTGGTCATCACGTGGGCGGGGAGCCCGCGTCCGGTGCCGACGATCGCGGCCGCTGGTCTCTTCATGCCGACGCCGCCGCGGCGGTGATAGCCGGTTCGGCGGCCTCGAGCTTTTTGCCGATCTGCTCGTTCATGCGAGTCTCGACGGCTCTGACCGCGACCTTGATTGCATTCTTGATCGCGCGCGGCGGAGAGTTGCCATGACAGATGATGCTGACGCCACGAACGCCGAGCAGTGGTGCCCCGCCATACGCGGTGGAGTCGAAGCCTCTGAGGGCTTCCTTGACGTGACTGGCATTGATACCTGGATGTTCGCTGAGTACCCGGACGATCATCGGCGCGACGGCCTCGTAGAATTTGAGCACCACGTTTCCCACAAAGCCATCGCAGATGACGACGTCGAACGGACCGCGGTCGCTGGCGCCGGTGGGTAAATCGCGCCCCTCGAGGTTACCGTGAAAGTTGAAGCCGGCTTTCTGGAAGAGCATGTGCGCCTCCTTCACGACTGCGTTTCCCTTCTCCGGTTCCTCGCCAATCGAGAGAAGACCGATCGACGGGTTGGGGCGCCCGAAAACGCACTCCGCGTAAACCGCGCCAAGCCATGCGAACTGCAGAAGCTCGCGCGTCGAGCAGTCGACGTTGGCGCCCGAATCGAGAACGATCACGGGCTTGGCTGCGGTCGGGAAAACCGTTGCGATCGCGGGACGAGTAAGGCCCGGCTGCAGCTTGAGCAGCATCGCCGAGGAAGCCATCTGCGCGCCGGT
>Ga0070684_100001392_pt1 | contig 17384 bp, 11 predicted proteins | sample KBSC723LmetaG_FD_65653 | JGI IMG/M metagenome (GOLD analysis project Ga0070684, IMG submission 65653) | Corn rhizosphere microbial communities from Kellogg Biological Station, Michigan, USA - KBS C7.2-3L metaG | ecosystem: Host-associated > Plants > Roots > Rhizosphere ...
AGTGCATCCTGCGCCCGCTGCTGGATCTTGTCCACGACGTCGTGGACGTCGTCGCTTTTCGAGATCGAGGTCACTTCAAGAAGCACGCTCGTCTCTCCCGCTTTCGCCGGACTCTTTACCCGTCCCTGGAGCTCGTAGAGCTCTGCCGCGTGCTTGAAGAAATCCATTCGCGACCAGTAGCTGCTGACGTTTTCCGCTTCCGGCACGTACAGAATCGGCCGCTCGGCGCGAGATTGCGCGAGGGCCAGCAGCGCGGTGAGGCCATAAGGCGAAGCCCACCGTGCGTGCCTTGTGTCGACGATGATCTTCTCGTCGAGTGGCAACGGGGCGACCTGGTCCAGCACCTGCTCGAAAGACTTGTCCTCGAGCGAATGCGGGACGTTGATGACTGTCGTCACTTGATGCTGAGCTCTCCGCGCAGGTAATCCGCGAGCCCACTTGCTCCGCGGTGATCCACGTTCCTGGCGGCCGCGTCCAGAGCGCGGTCGATCGCCGTGTCTAACTTATCACCGGCGAGAAGACGGGAGAAATAGGTAGCGCCCCAGACGTCTCCGCAGCCGATCGGATCTCCCGGGCCAGGGTGTCGCCGCGGCTTCGCCGGAACCAGCGCTGTCCTGATCGCGCCAGGGGGACTCGCGAGATGGGAGCGCTCGATGTCGGTAATTCTCTCGAAGCCCGGTGCGGCAAAGTAGACTACGCCCCGACTACCAAGTGTAATGGCTATCGAGGAAACGCCCTCTGCCAAGGCGATAGCAGCCAAGGCCATCGGGTCGCTAGCCATCATGCTCATCTCGTCTTCATTCACCTGGACGAAATCGAAGCAGCGCATCCACGCCGCCGGGTTCGGCAAAGGCTGCAGCGTCCGCATCCCGTCCGGCTGCACTGCCAGCAACAGCGAATGAAGATCGCAGTAAATCGGGCCGCGAAAGTGCTGGCGAATGAGCTGCGCCGTCTCGAGATCCAGCTCGAATCCGCTGATGAGATTGATGTACAGCGCGTCGAGATTGTTGAGCAGCGGCTTGAGGCCGAGCCACGTCCACGGCGGCACGCCGCCGCTCAGGCGCTCGCACCGGCGCTCGTCACTCAGGTAATGAAGGACGACGCGATTGTTCGGTTGGGGTACTGCGATCGGCGCGGCATCCGGCGCGGCGCGATCGAGCGCGGCGACGAACTGGCGCGCCGAATGCGCGAGGTCACTGCCGACCTTGAGGATCGGAACGAACTCCCAGTCGGCGGGCAGCGCGGCATCGAGAGCACCGAGCGCGTAGGTGATGCCGCCCCACTCTTCGACGGCGGCATCGCGCGGGTCGCGTCCATGGATGACGTCCCACACGAAGCTGCCCATCACTCCGACGCGCTTCTTTCGCGTCATCGCGTTGGCGCGCTGGTCACCGCGGCTACAGCTCGCCCAGCTTCTGCTGCTTGAACGCAGCGATTGCCCCAACAACCCCGGCGGAGAGGGGGAGAGCGCCGGGGACGATCCGGCACGCCTGCACCGCCGGCTTGAACGCGCGCCGCTTGACCTCCGCGCGCAGCGGCTGGAACAGCGCATCGCCTGCCTGAGTTACGCCTCCAGCCAGCACGACGGTATCCGGATTGAAAATGTTCAACAGATTGGCGACGCCGGCGCCGAGAAAACGGGCCGTCTCACGCACGACTTCGCGCGCGGTGATATCACCGCGCTTCGCCGCCTCGTATACCGTCGCTGCGGTGATCTTCCGCGCATCACCCTCGACCATTCCGACTAGGATCGACTCGCCTTCGTCGCCGCGCAGCGCCTCGCGGGCGCGCTCGGCGATGGCGGGACCGGAGGCGTATGCCTCGAGACAGCCATAGTTGCCGCACTTGCAGCGGCGGCCGGTGGAATCGATCGTCGTATGCCCGATCTCACCGGCGACGTCGGAGGCGCCGTGGAACAGCTTGCCGTCGAGAATCAGCCCACCGCCGATTCCCGTTCCGAGAGTCATTCCGATGACGTTGCGTCCACCCTTCGCCGCGCCACACCAGAACTCGCCAAGGGTGGCGCAGTTGGCGTCGTTGTCGAGGGTCGCCTCGAGCTTTACACGGCTCGAGATCTCGTCACGCAGCGGAAAATTCTTCCAGCCAAGATTTGGGGTGATGATGACGATGCCCTTGTCGCGATTGAGCGGGCCCGGGGAACCGATGCCGACTCCCAGGAAGGCCGACCGCGATGCACCGGTCTCGGCCATCGTCTGTGCAATGACCTTGTCGATCATCGCCGCGATTCGATCGACCACCGCCCCAGCCCCGCCTTCCGCGAGCGTCTGAGTCGTGCTCATGGCGATCTCGCGGCTGCCGTCGACCGGCATCGCGCCGGCGACGATGTTGGTGCCGCCGAGATCGACTCCGACTATGTAGCGCTCCTTCGCGTTCATACAGGTACCGGTGGATTGAGGACTTCAGTGAGCAGGCTCGAGATGTACTCCGGCGTCAGCTCGCGCATACAGCGCCAATGCCCGAGCGGACACCGCTGTGGCCCATGCCGGTGACACGGCCGGCAGCTGAGATTCTCATGCCCGGCTATCGCGTGCCGCTCCGCCAACGGACCAAAGCCGAACTCTGGAACCGTCGGGCCGAAGATCGAGAGCGTCGGCGTGCCCATTGCCGACGCCAGGTGCTGCGGCGCGGAATCGTTCGTCACGATTGCCTGCGCCCTTCCTATCAGCTCCGCCGAGGCCAGCAGCGGAAGCGTCCCCGCGGCGTTGATCACCGAACCTGGTGGCAGCCCCTCCGTAATCTGTGCTGCGATCGGCGCGTCCGCACCGGAGCCGATGACGGCAACTCGAAAATCGGAGGCCAGCCGCTTCGCGAGCTCCTCATAGTACGGCCAACGCTTTGTGCCCCACGCGCTTCCCGGTGCAATCGCGACGAATGGCTCCCAGCCGTTGCCGTTCCGACGCAGCACCGAATCAACTCTTGCGCGGTCGTCGTCGGAAGGAAAAAGCCGCGGCCTGATTTGTTCTGCCGACGGCGGCTCCGGGCTTTCCGCCATCGACAGCGACCACAACCGCTCGGCGTGGTGTCTGTCGGGACGATAGGGCAGTTGCTTCGTGTATAGAACTCTCCCGGTGGAGCTGGCGAATCCGACGCGCTCCTTAGCGCCGGTCAGCATCGCCAGCAGGCCGCTTCGGAAAGATCCCTGCGCGAGATACGCCGCATCGTAGGGCCTCCGGCTGCGTATCTCCTTGACCGTATTCCAAAGACCGAGCGCCGAGCCGTAAGTGCCCCGCTTGTCGTAGCGAATGACCGTGCGCACCGATGGATTGTTGGCGAGGGCAGTCGCGCCTACCGGAGTGGCCAGCACATCGACCGGACCGCGTTTGGCGAGCTCCGCGATCAGCGGCGTCGTGAGAATGACGTCGCCCAGAAAGCTCGTCTGAATAACGAGCGATCCGCTCACTCGACCTGTAGCACCGCGAGAAACGCTTCCTGTGGAATCTCGACCGAGCCGACCTGCTTCATCCTCTTCTTTCCCTCTTTCTGCTTCTCGAGGAGCTTGCGCTTGCGGGTGATGTCACCGCCGTAGCACTTGGCGAGAACATCCTTGCGCAGCGGTTTGACGCTGGTGCGCGCGATGATCTTCGTCCCGATCGCGGCCTGAATCGCGACTTCGAACAGCTGGCGGGGAATCAAGTCCTTCAGCTTGTCGGCGATCTTGCGCCCCCACTCGTAAGCCTTGTCCTCGTGGATGATGACGCTGAACGCATCGACCGGATCGCCGTTGATCAGCATGTCGAGCTTGACCAGATCGCTGCGCCGGTACTCGAGCATCTCGTAATCCAAAGATGCGTAGCCGCGGCTCACGGTCTTGAGCTTGTCGAAGAAATCGAGAATGATCTCGCCGAGCGGAAATTCCCAATCGAGCTCGACGCGTTTGGTGTCGAGATAGGTCATGTTCTTGTAGACCCCGCGACGATCGGTGCCGAGTGTCATGATCGGTCCGATGTACTCGGCCGGAACCATGATGCGCGCCTTCACGTACGGCTCCTCGATGTAGTTCACCACCTGCGCGTTGGGCATCAGCGACGGATTCTCGATCAGCTTCATGCTGCCGTCGGTGAGATAGACTTTGTACTCCACCGAGGGGACCGTCGTCACGAGCTCGAGATCGAACTCCCGGTTCAATCGCTCCTGCACGATCTCCATGTGCAGCAGGCCGAGGAAGCCGGCGCGGAAACCGAAGCCGAGCGCGGTCGACGTTTCCGGCTCGTAGTTGAGCGAGGCGTCGTTGAGCTTGAGCTTCTCGAGCGCGTCGCGCAGGGTCTCGTATTGGGTGGTGTCAGTCGGGTAGAGTCCGGCGAATACGAATGAGCGCACCGCCTGATAGCCGGGCAGCGCTTCGCTGGCGCGATTCTCGGCGTCGAAAATCGTATCGCCCGCGCGTGTTTCGCTGACCGATCGCACACTGGCCACGACGTATCCGACCTCGCCTGGACCGAGCTCACCGGTCGCGACCTGGCGCAGCTGGTTGTAACCGACTTCATCGACCTCGTAGACCGACTCGCTCGCTCCGAAGGTGATATGGGTTCCTTTGCGGATCACGCCGTCGACGACGCGCACGCTGGGGATTGCGCCGCGATATTTGTCGTAGTACGAATCGTAGATGAGCGCGCGCAGCGGCGCGTTTTCGTCGCCCTCGGGTGGCGGCACCTTGCGCACGACTTCTTCGAGCACATCGGTGATGCCGATGCCTTCCTTGGCGCTCACCAGCAGGATCTCGCTTTCTTCGATGCCGAGGAGGTCCGAGACCTCCTTCCGCCGGCGCTCGGGCTCCGCGCCGGGAAGGTCGATCTTGTTCAGAATCGGGATGATCTCCAGTCCCGCGTCCATTGCCAGGAACAGATTCGACAGCGTCTGCGCCTCGATTCCCTGTGAGGCGTCGACGACGAGAATCGCGCCCTCGCACGCCGCCAGGGAGCGCGAGACCTCGTAGGTGAAATCCACGTGTCCCGGCGTGTCGATGAGGTTGAGCTCGTACTCCTGGCCGTTGCGTGCCGTGTAAGTCATTCGAACGGCGTTGAGCTTGATGGTGATGCCGCGCTCGCGCTCCAGGTCCAGGGTATCCAGGACCTGCGCCTTCATTTCCCGCTTTTGCAGCATGCCGGTAGCCTCGATCAACCGATCGGCGAGCGTGGACTTGCCGTGGTCGATGTGCGCGACGATACAGAAGTTGCGAATATGATCGAGCTTCAACGGGTGTCTCTGGGTTGTGCGGGATGCGGCGGTGGGGACCCAGAAATATAACGGTCGAGCAGTTTTCTCCCGGACAAAAAAAGAGGGCCGCAGCTGCGGCCCTCTTTTCAACTCTGGGTGTGTTAGTGGTGAGTCGGCGGAGGAGCCGGTGCAGGCTCGCTGCGCGTCGTCGGCGCCGAAGCGCGAGGCGGCGGCGATGACACCGGTGCCGAATGTACCGTTGGCGGCGGTGAAGACGCTCGCGGCGCATCAGGAATCCGGGATGGCGGAGGCGCCGACGTGCGGGGCTCCGGCCGATACTGCGGGGTCGGGGAGCCGATCGCTGCCGGCTCCGAGCGCGGAGTCACCGTGTGCTCGATTGGTGCGCGCCCCTGCGGAATCGCGACGCCAGGCGAAGGACGATATCCCTGAAAGATCGTCTGGGGCTCGCCGCGCCGGCGCGTCGGCGCCGTGATGGTCACGTCACCCATCTGCGGAAGACCCGCCCGCTCAGGAATCGGCCGCGCTGACTCAGCGGTTGTGGCGGCTGCATTGCGCGGGAAATAGCGAGGGCCGGCGTTGGGTGCCCGACTCTTCGGGAATACGGTGGTATCCGACGGCTTGCGCGGCGGTCGAGTCACCGGGTATCCGATGCCAGGTGTACCGCCAGTCGGCACGATCACAGGCAGACCACAGAGATCGTAGGCTGCGACGCGGAATCTTATCCCACGCGAGTTCAGATAATTGATGTACCTGAAAATCTCGGCCTGCCTTAGCACCCCGAAGCCATATCCATAGTAGGAGTCGCAGGCGCTGTAGGCGTTGTAGCCATAGCCGTAGCCGGATCCGTAGGCGTACCGCTGGCCACCGGCAAAGCGCATGTAGTCGCGGCCGATCGGCTCACCCTTGGCGCCAAGGTAGACGGCAAGCGCCTGCGCGGCAGCCTGGGGGGACCGGTAATCCATCAGGCGGCGAATCGCGCTCATGTCCCAGTCACCGTTGACTTCGATTTTCTCGAGATTGAAAGGCGCCCGTGAGGCGAGGGCGATCATCGTGCCGCGCGAGTCCATGCGGCCGGCGTCAGTGTCGTAGTAGCCGGGGTACGACGCGGAGGCGTAGTAGCCGCTTTCCGCCTGCTGATTGAAGCCGGCGAAGAAATTGGGAAGCCGCACCGGCTTGTGTGCGCTCAGCTTCACGGAGATGCCGGGGAAATCAGGGTGGAGAACCTGGATTTGCCCGTCCATGTCCATCGCCACCGCGAAGACGTAGGCGTTTTCCGCGACCTGAATTGCCGGTGTGATGTAGGCCGAGGTCGAGAGCACGTCGGCGTTCTCGGAGTAAATGCGGATGCTTGGCGCCCGCTTCGATTGTGCTCCGGCCGGAGCGGCGATCGCGATCGCCAGTAGCGTGGCCAGCCCCGTCGCCGTTGTCAGTTTCGCCGCCCGCATGGTGCCTCCCGTGTTTGTATACAATCTGGTGCTCCAGCGGTGCAAGAGTCAATCCCGAACTGAGCTGGGAGGCCCAATGGGCGCTACCTCTGGCCCTGGGCGCGATTTACCTTGCGCCATGCCGCTCCCGCAGTTGCTCTCGATTGTCGAATCGCTTCCCGAATTTCGCGAGCTGGCGGCCGATCTGCCTGGTCAAACCGAGCGCCGCGGGGTGGGGGGGCTTCACGGATCCAGCGACGCAGTGGTCCTCGCCGGCCTCGCTCAAAACCTCCCCCGCAGATTCTACGTCCTGGTCAGTGACGATGTTGCGGGCGCGGAGCGATGGCTCGCTGACCTTGGTACCCTCGTCGAACCCGAAAGTGTCGCTTTCTACCCGCCCCGCGAGAGCTTTGGCGAGGCCGAAGCCCACGCCGAGGTAGCGGGCGAGCGTGTCGAAACCCTCGAGAGAATCGGTCGCGGCGATCTGCGAATCCTCGTCACCACCAGCCGCGCTCTCCTCGAGCGGACCCAGCTGCCGCGTGCGCTCGCTTCTGCCCGAGTCGAGCTGCGAAAAGGCGATACCCGCCGCCCCGAAGCGCTCGCCGCGCATCTCGAGGCGATTGGATTCGAGCGCGTTGCGATGGTCGAGGATGTCGCCCAGTTCAGTGTTCGTGGCGGCATTTTCGACATCTACAGCTTCGGCATGGCCGAGCCGGTGCGACTCGAGTTCTGGGGCGACGAGATAACCGAGCTTCGCCACTTCGATCTCGTGTCGCAGCGATCCACCCGCGATGCCGACGTCGCGCTGATTCTACCTGTCGATGGCCAGATCACCGTCGGCGACGCCGAGCCCGAGCGATCGTCGATCCGTGCGCTGTTCCCGCCCGACACCCTGCTGGTGATTCCGCGCGGCACCCACATCGGACCTGAGCTGCATCGAACGTGGGCGGAAGCGCAGCACCACATCGACCTCGCGCGGCGTCGCGGCGAAGACACCCCCAGCCGCGACGAGCTGTTCGAGCCGCCGGAGACGGGGCTGCGCGCGCTGGCTTCCTTCGGGTCCCTCGATCTCTCAGGCGACAACGCCCGAATCGTTTTCCCGTTCCGCGAACCGGAAGAAATCCAGCGCGACATCAAGCGGCTCAAGCAGATCGTCAGCGATGGCATCCCGACGGTGATTCTGTGCGACAACGTCGGGCAGGCAGAGCGGCTCGACGAGCTGCTAAACGATGATCGCGTCTCGCCGGCGAGCCTCGCCATTGGAGTGCTCGACGGAGGGTTCGTCATTCCACCGCGCGGGCCCGACTTTCCCGGCTACCGCGTCCTCACCGATCACGAAGTCTTCAGGCGTGAGCGCCGCTTCCGCCGGGCGCGCCGCTACGCCACCGGCAGCGCTCTCGAGAGTCTCACCGCTCTCAAGCCGGGCGACTACGTGGTCCACCTCGAGCACGGCGTCGGCATCTACCGCGGCATCGAGAAAATGTTCGTCCGCGAGAGCGCCGTGGAAGTTGCGGTCATCGAGTACGAGGGCGGTGACCGCCTCAACGTGCCGCTTTACCGCATCGATCAGATCGAGCGTTACCGATCCGCCGCCGACATCACCGCCGATACTCCGCCGCCGCGGCTCCACAGCCTCGGCGGAAAACGGTGGAAGAGCCAGCGCGACAAGACCCGCGCCGCGATCCAGGAGATGACCGTCGAGCTTCTCGACCTGTACGCGCGTCGAAAGGTTGCAACCAGGCCCGCCCACGTCCCCGACACCGTCTGGCAGCGCCAGCTCGAGTCGTCGTTTCTCTTCGAGGATACCCCCGACCAGCGCACCGCCACCGGCGACGTGAAAGGGGACATGGAGCGTCCGCGCCCCATGGATCGCTTGCTGGTCGGCGACGTCGGATATGGGAAGACGGAGATCGCCGTGCGCGCCGCGTTCAAGGCGGTGCAGTCGGGCCGGCAGGTAGTCGTGCTCGTTCCAACGACGATCCTCGCCGATCAGCACGCCCGCACGTTTAGTGAGCGGCTCGCTGATTTTCCCGTCAACGTCCAGACCCTGAGTCGTTTTCAGAGTCCGAAAGAGCAGCAGCAGGTGCTCGCCGATCTCAAGGCAGGGAAGGTGGACATCGTGATTGGCACTCACCGCATTCTCAGTCCCGATGTCTCCTTCGCTCAGCTGGGCCTGATCGTCGTTGACGAGGAGCACCGGTTCGGTGTCAAACACAAGGAACGCCTCAAGCGCCTCAGACTGGAAACCGACGTCCTCACCCTGACCGCAACACCAATCCCCCGAACCCTGCATCTGTCACTCGCCGGCCTGCGCGACATGACCCTGATGCAGACGCCGCCACGCGACCGCTCGCCGGTGCTTACCTACGTCGAGCCTTGGGACGATGGCCTGATCGACGAAGGAATCTCGCGTGAGCTCGATCGCGGCGGTCAGGTTTTCTTCGTCCACAATCGCATCGAGACAATCGAGGGCGTCGCCGACCACATTCGGCGCGTCGTCCCGCGCGCGCGTGTCGGCATTGGCCACGGGCAGATGCGCGAGCACGAGCTCGAAAACGTGATGCGGAAGTTCGTCGACGGTGAGATCGACGTCCTGGTTTCCACCATGATCGTAGAGTCGGGTCTCGACGTCCCGAACGCGAACACCATGTTCGTGAATCGAGCGGATACCTTCGGCCTCGCCCAGCTGTACCAGCTGCGGGGACGGGTGGGTCGCTCGCACCGCCGCGCCAGCTGCTACCTGCTGGTCCCGGACTCGATCGACGAGGATGCGAACCGGCGCCTGACCATCCTGGAGCACCACACCCAGCTCGGCGCCGGCTATCAGATCGCGCTCAAGGATCTCGAGCTGCGCGGCGCGGGGAATCTTCTCGGTCCCGAGCAATCGGGATTCGTGCACGCCGTGGGCTTCGACATGTACCTGCGGATGCTCGACGAGACGGTGAAGCGGGTGTTGCGCGGCGACGACGCGCCGCGGCTGCAGCCTTCCGAGGTGTCGGTCGATGTCGCGTCATATCTGCCCGACGAATACATCACCTCCCAGGACGCCAAGCTCGACGTCTATCGCCGGCTCACCCACATGACCGACGTCGCCGAGATCGAGGCCCTGCGCGAGGAAGTCCGCGACCGCTTTGGCGTGCTTCCCGAGCCGGCCGCGGCGTTCTTCAGAGTCGCGCTGCTGCGCGTTCTGGGCGGGGCGTCGGACATAGAGTCGGTGCTGGTGCGCGGAAACGAAGCGCGTATTACCTTTCGCGAGCACGCGGTGCCCCGGATGAAGGGGATTTCGGCAGCGTTCCACGAGGTACAGTTTCAGGCGGAAGTGCGGCGCGCACATCCGCTGGCCCTCAAGCTCACCAGACTTGGAGGAGCTGAGATGCTCGATGGACTCGTCCGTGCCCTGACAACACTGCGTCCCACCTGACCGCCAACCCGTACCACCTACACATGAATCGCAATCTCGCTCTGGCAGCCGTCGCGGCTCTCTCGATTTCCGCCTGCTCCGGCCTGAGAGACGCCCTCAGCGCGCACACCGACTGGGTCGCGCGCGCCGGCGACACCGAGCTTTCCGTCACCGAGCTCGCCAACATGCTCGGCAAGTCGCGAGCGCCGGTTCGCAAGGACATCGCCAAGTCGATCGCCAACGTCTGGGTCGATTACCAGCTCCTCGGCGCCGCCGCCGCCCATAACGATTCCCTCGCCGACACCAGCAAGATCGATGAGGTAATGTGGCCGGCGCTCGCCAACCTCAAAGCGCGCAAGTGGTACGAGGTCGTCTCCAAGAACTGGGGCGTCGAAGATACCGTCGCCGCGAAGCAGCAGTGGGAGAACGGTCAGATCCTCGCTGCCGATCACATTCTGCTGGTAACCCAGGGAATGAATGCGGCGCAGAAGGCGGAGGTCAAAAAGCGGGCGGACGCCCTTCGAGCCACGGTCACCCCCGGCAACTTTGCCGAGACCGCTCGCAAGAACAGCCAGGATCAGCAGACTGCGCGTCAGGGAGGGTCACTCGGCATTTTCCCGCGCGGAGCGATGATTCCGGAATTCGAGAAAGCGCTACTCGCTCTCCAGCCCGGACAGATCTCGCCAGTGATCGAGACCTCGTACGGCTACCATATCATTCGCCGGCCAACCTACGACCAGATCAGAACCCAGCTGCTCCAGGCCTCGAAGGGTAAGAGCGTTGCAGCCGCCGAAAGCACCTACCTGGCAAAGCTCGAGCAGGCCGGAAAGATCGAAGTCAAGAAAGGCGCGGCGACGACGGTGCGCGCTCTGGGCAACGATCCCGATTCGTACCGTCACGACAATACCGTGCTGGCGACTTCGACGGCCGGGAAGTTCACCACCGCGCGGCTCGTCGGCTGGCTCGAGACCCTGCCGCCCCAGGCGCGGGTGCTCGATCAGATCAAGCAGTCACCCGATTCCTTGCTCGTGCAGCTCGTGCGCAACTTCGTCAAGAACGAGCTCGTTCTGAAGCAAGCCGACAGCGCCGGCATCAAGGTCGATTCCGCGGAGCTCAATCAGCTCCACTCGAGCTTCATCAACGCCGTCCACGCTGACTGGGCACAGCTCGGCATCACCCCGCAATCGCTTGCCGACAGCGCCAAGAGCGACGGCGATCGCGAGAAGCTCGTCGCGCGGCGCATCGACGATTACTTCACCCGCATGGTGCAGGAAGCGGCCCCGTTCGTCTCCGTTCCGACGCCGCTCTCGAACGTCCTGAGATCCAAGTACAAGTACTCATTCAATGACGCCGGAGTCGACCGCGCCGTGCAGGAGGCGGCAAGGATTCGCAGCTCGGCTGATTCGGCGCGCTCGGCAGGCCAGCCGCCGACGGCAGTGCCGCTCAACCCGGCCGGTCCGCCGGCGTCATCGACGCCGAGCGGGAAGAAATGATTGAACCGGAAGTGATGCGCGGGGTAAAATCGGGGATGATGAAGCGTTTCATTGTTGGAGCTGCGCTCGCGCCGATGGTGCTCGGAGCGCAGACGCCGGCCACCGCTGCCCGCCCCGTTCCGCCATCCCTTCCAATTGATCGAGTCGTCGCTGTCGTTGGCGACCAGCCGCTCCTCTGGAGCGATGTCCTCACTGCAATCAATCAGCGACGCGCGCAGGGGATGCAGCTTCCGACCGATTCCGTGGCGCAGGCCGCCCTCGCGCGCAGCGTGCTCGGCGAGCTCGTCGACGAGGAGATCCTCGTTCAGAAAGCCAAGGAGATGAAGCTGGACGCCAGCGATGTCGACGTGACGTCTGCCGCTGACCGCCAGATCAAGCAGGTCCGGTCGCAGTTTCCGTCCGACGATGAATACAAGAACGAGCTGAAGAAAGCCGGCCTTGGCACGCCCGAAGAGTACCGGAAATCGCTCATCGAGCAGTACAGGCGCCAGAATATCCAGCAGAAGGCATTCGCCGAGCTGCGCAAGCAGGCGAAGCCGGTGAATGTCACCGACGAAGAGATCAACGCCGCGTTCGAGCGCAGCAAGAGCGACCTGCAGAAGCGACCGGCGACGGTGACCTTCAGGCAGATCATCGTGGCCCCGCATGCGTCGCCGGAGGCGAAGGCCAAGGCTAAGGCGCGCGCCGACTCGCTGCTCGTCGAGATCAGAAAGGGTGGCGACTTCGAGCAGATCGCAAAGCGCGAGTCAATGGATCCTGGTACCAGACAGCTCGGCGGAGATCTGGGCTGGAATCGCCGCGGCAGCGGACTGGTTCCGGAGTTCGAGCAGATGATGTTCGCCCTGCGTCCCGGCGAGGTGAGCCCGGTCATCGAGACTTCGTTCGGCTACCATATTATTCGTGTCGATCGAGTCCAGGCCGCCGAGGTAAAGGCCCGTCACATCCTGATTGCACCGGTAATCGACTCGGCGGATGTCGCGCGTGCCAAGACCGAAGCAGACAGCGTCGCGGCCCAGTGGCGGCGCGGAGTACCGTACGATTCGCTCGTGGCGAAGCACCACGACCCGACCGAGGAGAAGGGCGTCCTGCAGCCGTTCCCCCGCGATTCCTTGCCCGCGTCGTACATCGCCGCGCTCGCCACTGCCAAGGCGGGCGACATCACCGATCCGTTCCAGCTGACGAATCCGCGCGGACAGCCCAAGTACGCGGTGCTGCAGGTGGTCACGGCCACCGACGCCGGGGAATACAAGGAGAGCGAGATCCGCGACCAGATCCGCGCCCAGCTGTCCGAGGAAAAATCGATTCGGCAGCTGCTCGACGATTTGCGCAAGCAGACCTACGTGTCGATCAGGATGTAGCGCGTGAAGGCTCGCCTCGCCATGACCGTCGGCGATCCCCGCGGAATTGGCGCGGAGATAGTAGCGAAAGCGCTCGCCGACCCACGGGTCGCCGGGCGCTTTGACATCGTGGTCGTTGGCCCGCGACGCGCAGGAGTCGACGTCCAGGAGTCAGTCGGCGACTGGCGGCCCGACATGGGCGTGGCGACCGCGGGAAAGCTGAGCGGGCTCGCCATCGAGCGGGCGGTGAAGCTGGCGATGAACGGAGACGTCGATGGCATCGTCACCGCCCCGATCGACAAGGCTGCGCTGCTCGCCGGGGGCTACGACTACCCAGGCCACACCGAGATGCTCGCCGAGCTCACTGGATCTCAGGTGGCGATGATGCTGGCATCGGACAAGCTGCGGGTCGTGCTGGCGACTACCCATATCCCGTTGAGCGATGTTGGCGAGCGACTCACCCTCGACACGATTGTCGATACGGCCGACGTGACGCGCCGCGGCCTGCAGGAATGGTTCGCCATCGACGACCCGCGACTCGCTCTCTGTGCTCTGAATCCGCACGCCGGCGACAGCGGCAGGTTCGGCGATGAAGACGATACTCTGCTCGCGCCGGCCGCGCGCGCGGCGGGAATCGCCGGACCTTTTCCCGCCGACACGGTGTTCGTGCGTGCGATGCGCGGCGAGTTCGATGCGGTGATCGCGCCCTACCATGATGTGGGCATGACTGCGATCAAGGTCGCGTCGTTCGGAAGCGCGGTGAACGTAACCCTTGGTCTGCCGTTCCCGCGCACATCACCCGATCACGGCACCGCGCTCGACATCGCCGGCCAGAACAAGGCCGACCCGTCGAGCATGATCGAGGCTACGCTTTTGTGTGGGTCGATTGCGTCTCGCGCTCGGCGGCGCGACGATCGCCCAGCGAGTGCAGATCGACCGACAGAGTCTCGATCCTCCGGCCGTCCATCTCGCGCACGGTAAAGATCGCCCCGCCGGCAATGACACGGTCTCCAACTACCGGCAGCCGGCCCAGCACACCGAAGACGTAGCCGCCGATGGTCGTGTAGTCCTCCTCGGGCACCGTCAGGCTGAAATGCTCGTTCAGCTCTCCGATGTGGGTGCTGCCCGGCACCAGGGTCTCGCCGGCGCGGGTATGGAGCGGGGCTTCGGCGTCCTCGGGCGTGTCATATTCGTCGAGTATCTCCCCGACGATCTCCTCCAGCAGGTCCTCCATCGTCACCACGCCGGCAGTGCCGCCGTACTCGTCCAGTACCACTGCCATGTGCTCCTTCAATCTCTTGAAGTCGGCGAGAACTTCCTCGACCTCGCGCGATCCCGGGATGACGTGTACCGGCCGCATGATCGACGGCAAGTCGAAGGCATCGGTGTTGGCGCGTGGCGCGAGCAGCTTGAGCAGATCCTTAGCCAGCACCACGCCGATGATGTTGTCGATCGACTCGTCATAAACCGGGTAGCGCGACAATCCACTCTCCTGGACTACTCCGAGCACTTCCGAGAGAGTCGCTTCGACGGGCAGTGCGACGATTTCGGTTCGCGGCGTCATGACCTCGCGCGCGTTCTTCTCCGAGAACTCGAACACCGCGTCGATCAGATCGGCGTCGTGGGCCTGCATCTGGCCGCTTTCCTGGGACTGCTCGACCAGCAGCCTGATTTCCTCCGGCGAGTGCACGGCTTCTTCCGATCCAGCCTTCTCCTGCCCGATGATGTGCAGGATGAACTGCGACGACTTGTTCAGCGAATAGGTGAACGGCTTGGTGATCCAGGCGAAGAAAAGCAGCGGCGGCGCCAGCCAGCGGGCGAGGGCCTCCGGATGATTGAGCGCTGCAGCCTTCGGCGTCAGCTCGCCGAAGACGACGTGCAGATAGGTGACGACGATCAGCGCGATGGTGGCGCCGAGCGTGAGGCGCATCGACAGCTCGAGCCCGAACGGCAGGTAAGAGAACAGATTGGCGAAGACTTCACCTACCGTTGACTCTGCGACCCAGCCTAGGCCGAGGCTCGCCAGCGTCACCCCAAGCTGGCTGGCAGAGAGGATGCGCGAGATATTGGAGGTGGCGCGCAGCGCGAGGCGGGCGAGACGGTCACCGCTTCGGGTCATCGCCTCCAGACGCGTCCGTCTGGAGCGGACAAGAGCGAACTCGGCGCCAACGAAAAACGCGTTGAGGAGCACGAGCAGAATTATGGCCAGCAGCCGACCGAGCACGGCAACAAGTTACCACAATTCCGGGCACGGACACCAGCACGACGGTGCGCATCGCCATGGCGTCGGGCACTCTCACGTCGGCGATGCTTCGGTGTCCAGCCTGCGCATTGCGCTCATTCTGACGGCAGTCCTGCTCGTCGCCGAAGTCGTCGGTGGAATTTTCGCGAATTCGATCGCGCTGCTCGCCGATGCCGGCCACATGTTGACGGATGTCGCAGCGCTCGGACTGGCTCTGTTCGTGGCGTGGTTCAGCAAGCAGCCCGGCACGCCGCAGAAGACCTACGGCTATCTGCGCTGGGAGATCCTCGCCGCGTTTCTCAACGGCGCTACGCTGCTGCTCATCTCGGCGGCGATCATCTGGGAGGCAGTCATCAGGCTGAACGCGCCCGAGCCGGTGCATGGCGGGCTGATGTTCATGGTGGCTGCCGCCGGATTGATCGTGAACATCATCGCGGCGCGGGTGCTGATGGCCGGTGCTGCGCACAACATGAATGCGCGCGGCGCGTACCTGCACGTGCTCGGCGATCTGCTGGCGAGTGTCGGCACTCTGGTGGCGGGAGCATTGATCAACTTCACCGGCTGGGTGGTCGCCGACCCCATCGCGTCGATCGTTACCACTGCGCTCATCATTTATGGGGCGTGGCATCTGGTCCGCGAGTCAGTGGACATCCTGCTGGAGTCGACGCCCGCGCACATCCCGGTCGAGGCGGTGCGTGGCCAGCTCGAGGCGATTCCAGGGATCGAGTCGGTGCACGATCTGCACGTCTGGGCGGTGACGCCGGATGTGATCGCGATGAGCGCGCACTGCATCGTGCGCGAGCCGGAACGCCAGCAGCACGTCCTCGAGCACGTCCACGACGCGATGAGGCTCTTCGGCATCGGTCACGTCACCATCCAGCTCGAGAGCGACGAGATGCTGGACCGCGAGGGCCACTTGCACGCCTAGCTAACTTAAAAGGCTATGGCAAAGCAGGAAATTCGGAACGTCGCAATCATCGCGCACGTCGATCACGGCAAGACCACTCTCGTCGACAAGATGCTCCGCCAGGCGGGCGCATTTCGGGAGAACCAGGTCGTGATGGAGCGCGTCATGGACTCCAATCCGCTGGAGCGCGAGCGTGGCATCACCATCCTCGCCAAGAATACATCCATCCGGTGGAATGGAACGAAGATCAACATCGTCGACACGCCAGGTCACGCGGACTTTGGCGGTGAGGTCGAGCGAATTCTGCGCATGGTCGATGGCGTGCTGCTGGTGGTCGATGCGTTCGATGGGCCGATGCCCCAGACGCGCTTCGTGCTCCGCAAGGCGCTGGCGCTGCATCGCACACCGATCGTGGTGATCAACAAGATCGACCGCCCTGGAGCCGATCCACTGCGGGTGCACGACGAAGTCCTCGATCTCTTCATCGAGCTCGAGGCCAACGAGGCCCAGCTCGACGCGCCCGTCGTCTACGCGTCGGCGAGGGAAGGCGTAGCGACGATGGATATGGATGTCGCTCCCGTCGACCTGACTCCACTGTTTGACGCCATCGTGCGACATGTACCGGCGCCGCCCCACGATGACGCGAGTCCGTTCCAGATGTTGATCTCCACCATCGACCACTCTCCATATCTCGGACGGCTCGGGATCGGCCGCATCGAGCGGGGAACGGTTCACGTCGGAGATCCGGTGATGCTGCTGCCGCTCGACCCCAATCAGAAGGGCGAGCAGTCACGCGTGACCAAGCTGTTCGCGTACGAGGGACTCGACCGGCTCGAAGTACCCGAAGCCTCGGCGGGTGAGATTGTCGCGCTCGCCGGCCTGGAGGGCGTGGAGATCGGCCTCACCGTGACCGACAACGAGCATCCGGAGCGACTGGAAGGTATCTCGGTGGAGGAGCCGACCATCTCGGTCGATTTCCTCGTCAACAACTCGCCCTTCGCCGGCAGGGAGGCGAAGTTCGTCACCTCGCGTCAGGTCCGCGAACGATTGTACCGCGAGCTGGAGCGAAACGTCGCGCTGCGGGTCGAAGATACCGAGTCCACCGATACGTGGACCGTCTCGGGGCGAGGCGAGCTGCATCTCACCATTCTGATGGAGACGATGCGTCGCGAGGGCTACGAGTTTCAGGTATCGCGGCCGCGCGTCATCACCCGCGAGGGCCCCAGCGGTGAGCGACTCGAGCCGTACGAGGAGCTTGCGATCGATGTGCCCGAGGAATTCCTCGGCGTCGTCATCGAGAAGCTCGGGCCGCGGCGCGCCGCAATGCTCGAGATGAAGAATCCGGGGCAGGGGATGGTGCGGCTTCTGTACAGGATTCCGGCGCG
>Ga0070684_100001393_pt1 | contig 17382 bp, 20 predicted proteins | sample KBSC723LmetaG_FD_65653 | JGI IMG/M metagenome (GOLD analysis project Ga0070684, IMG submission 65653) | Corn rhizosphere microbial communities from Kellogg Biological Station, Michigan, USA - KBS C7.2-3L metaG | ecosystem: Host-associated > Plants > Roots > Rhizosphere ...
TTCTGAATCGAAGGCGGAACTGCTGGAGATCGCCGATTCGCACGGGTGGTCGCTGGATGAGATCGATCTGTTCGAGTTAGTCGCGGATGAAACGCAACTCCAGGCGGAAACCCAGTACACGGTCTTCAGTCCGACAGAAATCGAACTCACTGATACCACCAACACGGTGCTAGCGGAGGTCGAGCGGCTGCAGCCTGCGCGCTTGGTGCTGGATTCGCTGTCTGAATTGCGTCTTCTCGCCCGCGATTCTCTGCGGTATCGCAGGCAGATTCTCGGACTCAAGAAGTATTTCTCCGGACGCAACTGCACCGTGCTGCTGCTGGACGATCGCACCGCCGGCGTCCACGATCTGCAGCTGCAAAGCATTGCGCACGGTGTGATTCTGCTCGAAAGCGTGGAGCGGGAGTACGGCATCATGAAGCGCCGCCTTGAGGTGAAGAAGCTGCGCGGCGCATGGTTTCGAGAGGGCTTTCATGACTACTGCATCCAGCACGGCGGTGTTGAAGTCTATCCGCGGCTTGTGGTCGCAGAGCACCTGTTCAACTTCAAGCCCACGCATTTGAAGAGCGGTATCGACGAGCTGGATACGTTGCTGGGCGGGGGGCTTGACACCGGCACCAGCACGCTTCTTCTAGGACCCGCGGGCTGCGGGAAATCCACCATTGCACTGCGCTACGCAGTATCGACGGTGGAGCGGGGCGGTCGTGCGGCGCTGTTTACGTTCGATGAAACGCTGGCCACGCTGGTCATCCGGGCGAAGGGCCTGGGGCTGGACATCAGGAAGCACGTTGAGAACAAGGACCTGATTCTTCGCCAGATCGACGCTGCGGCCCTTTCGCCCGGCCAATTCGTTCACGAAATCAGGAAGCTGGTAGAGAAGCAGGATTTGAAGCTGTTGATCATCGACAGCCTGAATGGATTTCTCAATGCCATGCCGGGCGAGAAGTTCCTCTCGATGCAACTGCACGAGCTGCTCGCGTACCTGGGCCAGAAGGGCGTGGCAACGTTGATGACGGTTGCTCAGCATGGCGTTCTGGGCACCGTCGATACGCCTGTGGACGTGAGCTACCTGGCCGACACGGTTTTGCTGTTCCGGTATTTCGAAGCGGCAGGCGAGGTAAGGCAGGCGCTGTCCGTGATCAAGAAGCGCAGCGGCGAGCACGAACGCACCATTCGTGAACTCGTGATGAAGAACGGGAAGATCACGGTTGGCACGGCGCTTAGGGAGTTCGAAGGAGTATTGACCAGCTCTCCCATCTACCGCGGCGAGTTCGAACGCCTGCAAGATTCGAGATCGCTCGCAGAGTCTGGCAACGCCAAATGATCAACAGGGAAATAGAACTGCGCACTCTCGTAGTCGCACCCACGGGACGTGATGGTGAACTGATCTGCGAGTTGCTCGCGAGTCACGGCATCCATTGCGAACTCTTTCCCACCGCCGATGCGGCCCGCATCGAAGCCAGCGCTGGAGCAGGGGTGGTGATCATGGCGGAAGAGGCTCTGCACCTGCCGGATATCGACCGGTGGGTCGCCCAGATTGGCGAACAACCGAGCTGGTCCGAGCTGTTCTTCCTCCTCCTCACAATCCCAGGGGAACGTAGCCAGAGGAGAATGCTGGCGCAGCGTCCTCTCGGCAATCTGGTGCTGCTGGAGCGGCCGGTCCGGTCTGAAACCATGATCAGCACCGTGCGGACTGCGTTAGGCAGCCGCATCCGCCAATATGAAATGAGAGACCAGCTTGTGGCGGCCAGGCTAGCTGAAGCGGCACTTCGCAAATCGGAAAAGTTGGCGGTCGCCGGCCGCCTTGCTCTCAGCATCTCGCACGAAATCAATAACCCCCTTGCGGCAGTCACCAACCTGCTCTACCTGATCCATCTGTCTTCGTCGCTGGAGGAGGCAAAGGGGCTCGCCAAGACCGCGGACCAGGAGTTGGCGCGCGTGGCTGAAATCGTCAGCCAGACCCTCCGGTTCTACCGGGACCCGAGCAAGCCCACGGTGGTCCACATCGGCGAGATTGTGGACTCCGCCCTCGCGCTGTATCGGGCGAGGCTTGCAAACGCTGAGATTGAGATTGAATGCGACTTCCGCGACTGCTCGCCGATTCTCGCCATGGCCGGCGAACTTCGCCAGCTGACGCTGAACCTGATTGGGAATGCCCTGGATGCGATCGGGCGCGGCGGCCGGCTGAAGATCCGCGCCGCCAACGCCCGCCAGCACAGCAATGGTTCGCTGGCGGGAGTCCGCCTGACGATCGGGGATACCGGATCCGGGATTCATCCCGAGGTTCGTAATTTGCTCTTCGAACCGTTTGTCAGCACAAAGGGCGATACGGGCACGGGGCTCGGTCTGTGGCTGAGCTCGCAGATCGTCCGCAAACACGGCGGGACGATCCAGGTGAAGAGCCGCGCGCGGTCGCCCTATTCGGGAACGGTGTTCTCGGTCTTCCTTCCGTTAGAGCTTCAATCCGGAGCACATGGCGCGCTTCATGACGGAAGCATCCCTGGACACGCGCACCTGGTTTCAGAACCGGGCAGCTAGAGCCGCAATCCCGTACTGAAGCGAGAGGCACGGACACGTGGGTTTCGCCATTACATCAAGAGTTCCAACGGCCCGTCTGATCTCTGTTCGATTTCTCGCGACCCCGATGAAGCAGCGGTCGGAGTCGTCAGCTTACGAGTCATAACCTGGAAGTGATAGCCCATGACCACCAGGGTCATGGCCATGCCGATGCAATGGCGATGACGCCGCAGGACGGTGAGCAGGAAACTCCAGTAGGTGCGGCGCTGCGGTCCGAAAACTCCCTGGCGGACGATGGATGTGACGAAGGCGCGCGCATTGCCCCGAGTGAGCCAGCGCTGCCCGTTCTTCTGCTCCCCGCTGAGTTTGCCTGCGCGGCTCAGGTAGAGCTTGACTCGTTCGTAGTAGGCGTCGCAGGAGTAGATCCTCTTGAGCACCGAACGGTATCCCTCCAGCAGCGCGGCCGCGTCCATGCGGGGCAGAAAGTTGAGCTTGTCGGAGGTGTTGTCCCCGTGCCCTGCATCGACGATGCGGCCCTCGGTGTGCAGGCGGCGGAAGAGCTGCGTGCCAGGCATGGCTTGCAGCAGTCCGACCATGGCGATGGGGATGCCGCTCTTCTGAATAAAATCGACCATGCGATCGAAGATGTCGGGCCGGTCGGTGTCGAATCCGAGGATGAACCCGCCCATGACCTGCATTCCGTAGCTCTGGATGGTAGCCACACAATCGAGCAGGCTGCGGCGGGTGTTCTGCAGTTTGTTGGCAGCCACGAGGCCGCACTCGTCGGGAGTCTCGATGCCGAGGAAGACTGACTTGAAGCCTGCGTCCTGCATCATCTGCATCAACTCGGGATCGTCGGCCAGATTGAGTGAAGCTTCGGTGGTGAAGTCGAAAGTGGTGCGGTATTGCCGGCGCCACGCGGCGAGAGCTATGCACAGCTCCTTGGCGCGCGCCTTATTGCCGATAAAGTTATCGTCCACGATGAATACCGCTTCACGCCAGCCGAGAGCCCGCAATCGTTCCAGTTCGGCGATGACCTGCGAAACGGCCTTGGTGCGGGGGCGCCGTCCGTAGATCTCGATGATGTCGCAGAACTCGCAGTTGAAAGGGCAACCGCGCGAGTACTGCACGGCCATGGTGGAGTAGCGGTGCATCTTGATGAGGCTGAAGTCGGGGAGAGGGCTGGTCTCCATCGCCGGCCTCTCGGGGGCCTGGTAGACGGGCGCGGCAACTCCCTGTTCGAGATCGCACGCAAGACCGGGAATCAGGGCCTCGGCTTCGCCGATGACGACATGGTCGGCCTTGAGTTCGTCCGCCGAAAGGCTGCTGGCGATGGGTCCGCCGACGATTGTGCGCAAACCCAGCGCGCGGCAACGCTCGACGATGGCGAGAAGCGAATGGCGCTGTATGTGCATGCCACTGATGAGGACCACGTCGGCCCACGCCAGATCCCGGTCAACGAGCCGTTCGACGTTTGTGTCGACCAGGCGCTTCTTCCATGCGACGGGCAGCAGGGCTGCCACGGTCATCAGGCCGAGCGGAGGCTGCGCAGCGCGCTTACCGAGAAATCTGAGCGCGTGTTTGAAGCTCCAATATGTGTCAGGAAACTCGGGATACACGAGCAGCGCATTCATGGGCCACCTCCGTGGGAAGAGGGCGCCGGCCGGGCATCACTGTCCGCACGCGTACTCGAAGGCAAACTCGTCTGGAGACAGGAGTTCCCGGAACGGCGCACCGAGCCTGAATCATTCTGGCTCAGGGGCGCCGGGGACGACTGTGCAAAATTGAACATTGAAGGATGAGGTGGGGGCGGGCTAGCGGTGGTTTCCGCCGCGCCCGCGATCCCCATGCAAGCGGTGGCTATCTGGCTGCGACCGCTTGTGCTTTTGCATTTCGCACCGCCTCAAGGAACTGCATCGCGCCTGCAGTAGCCGGAACATGACCGGTCAGGATTGAGCGAGTGGTGGCATGACGGCCATAGATCGCCAGGGTCGAATCACTGTCGCGGCGGATGGACGCGCCGGTGAGCGTGAGCCCCGCGAACGCTCCCCTCGCCCTAGAGTAGGTGAGGATCTCGGCGTCCATCTTCCAATCGGTATTAGCAGAAGCGTGACGTCCCACCGGGCCCGCCGCTGCGGAAGCATCGGCACCAATTTGGAACTTGCTTTGCAGGAGCTGCCGCATGCCGCGGTCGTTCTGGATGATCATTACCAGGTCGACACCTTCGACGCCGATCTGCAGACCCCAGCTTCCCCCGGTGATGGCGAAGAATGCCGGCGCGCTCCATCCTTGTGCGGTGCGGCAAGTGGCAATGCCGCGTCCGTTCTCGCCGCCAAACACAAATCCGCCCTTAATCATGTGCGGCACAACGGCGATGCATTTCGCGTGTTCCAAGACCTCTTCGGGAATACCATTGTCCGGCGCGGCCATGATTTCCTGAATCACCCGTGCGGCGTGATCCATCCGGTCGTTTGTTGACTGGCGATCGGATGCCGCCCAAGCGGCGCAAGATATGCACGCGAATCCAACGATCGCCACAAATGTGGGATATTTCTTCATTTCTTTCACCGTTTTCTACCCGCCGCACGCCTTTTCTCTACTCCGACCACCGGGTGCACCGGGTATTTTCACCTTAGCGGAGCCACAAACGAAAATCTGAGCAATAGGGCTCTATTCACAAACGCCGCGATCCTGTGCACAATTGACCAGCTTTCGAGCGTGTTTTCTGGAACACTTTCTGGGGTGCCCATGTCTATTTCCTCAGCAACTCGAAAATACAGGCCGATTTCGTTCAAGGCCAGGGGATCGGACCATGATCAATCTGGCGCATTTCCCACAATCGGATCCGGGGCGAGATCATTGCCGCGTAGATTGCGTTCGCTTGGAGTCGCATTGATGGCGCTCCTGTCCCTTCTGCTTTCATGCGGGAATCTGTCCGCGTACTCGGTTCTGACACACGAAGAAATAGTCGATCTGGCCTGGAGTTCCGAAATCCGCCCTCTCCTCCTGCATCGCTTTCCAGACCTCACCGAAGACCAGATCACGGAAGCACACGCCTACGCGTATGGCGGCTCGGTGATTCAGGATCTCGGATACTATCCGTTCGGGAGCAGGAATTTCAGTGACCTGGTTCACTATGTCCGCAGCGGAGACTTTGTTATCGAACTCCTCCGTCAGAGTCAGGACGCGAACGAGTACGCCTTTGCGCTCGGCGCGCTGTCGCATTATGTGGCCGATATCGAAGGACACCCGGCGGTCAACACTGCCGTGGCACTGCGTTATCCGAAACTGCGGGCTGAATTCGGCAATTCCGTTCGCTATGCGCAGGATAAGGCAGCCCATCTCAAGACCGAGTTTGGATTCGACACCTTGCAGGTAGCAAAGAACCGCTACGCTTCGGAGCAATACCACGCCTTCATCGGCTTTAAAGTCGCACAGCCTTTGCTGGAGCGGACTTTCCCAATCATCTACGGGCTGCAGTTAAAGCAGGTGCTTGTTCATGAAGACCTGGCCGTCGGCTCCTATCGATTTTCAGTCGGCCGCCTGATTCCCCAGATGACCAAGGTCGCGTTACGCACCCACAAAAAAGAACTGATGGAAGAGACGCCGAACTTCGCGAAGAAAAAGTTTCTGTATCGTCTATCCCGGTCCGACTACGAGCGTAGCTGGGGAAAGACGTATACGAAGCCCGACTTCGGCACACGCGCACTCTCATTTCTTCTACACTTTTTGCCCAAGATTGGTCCTTTCAAGGGCATGGAATTCGACAATCCGACGCCCAAGACGGAGGACCTGTATATCAAGAGCATCAATGTTACCGTCGATCGCTATCGAGTTTTGCTCGAAGAGGTGCGTGCCGGCACGCTGGTACTCCCCAACTGTGATCTCGATGACGGCAAAGCGACCACAGCAGCGGAGTACTCGCTGGCAGACGAGGCTTACGCAAATCTCCTGACAAAGTTGGCGGCGCAGAAGTTTGATGGGACCACGCCGCAACTGCGCGACAACATTCTGACCTTCTATTCAGATCTGTCGCTGCCCATTGCGGGTCAGAAAGACGCTTCTGGTTGGGCAACGTTGTTGAGCGATCTTGGCGAGTTGAGATCTGCGTCACCTTTGCAGGCGGCCCAGAAGCCGACGCCAACTTCCGACTAACTGTCTGCCGCGCGTAGAAGTTGCATCCGGTGTGCAGTATTGCGCTTTCAGGCGGGAATCGAACAATCTTCCTCATGTGAGCGGTTATATACAGACGCGGATTCAATTGCGTGCAAGTCTGGATATGGCGCCCGCTACGAGCGTCACCTCCCCTCCTCCAGTCCACAGTCGCTCAATAGAGAATTGAAACCGGAGGATGGCCGGCAAGGAGAATTGCATGCGTACGATCAAGCTGTTGCTGGCGTTTCTGATATTGGCCATTCCGGTCACTCTGTTTGGGCAGATAGGGATTCGAGTCACGGTCGGTCCACCGATGCTTCCCGTCTATGAACAGCCGCTCTGTCCCGGTGAGGGATATCTCTGGACGCCCGGTTACTGGGCCTATAACCAGGAGGTTTCCGACTACTACTGGGTTCCGGGCACTTGGGTCATGGCGCCGCGAGTCGGCTTCCTCTGGACTCCAGGTTATTGGGGTTGGCGCGAGGGCGGATATTACTTCAATGAAGGCTATTGGGGAGAGCACGTAGGATTCTACGGCGGCGTTCACTACGGCTACGGCTACTACGGCGATGGGTATCGCGGCGGTCGCTGGGATCATGACCGCTTCCTGTATAACCGCTGGGAGAACCGCTTGGACGAAGCGAGATTCCATAACGTCTATGAAGAGCGAATCGAGCACGGCACCGAAATCCGCGTCAGTTTCAACGGCGGAAATGGCGGTATTGAGGCGCGTGAGAACCGGGAACAGGAAGCCGCAAGACGGGAACGGCATATCGATGCAGTAGCTCAACAGAGAGATCACGTGCGGATGGCTCGCGAGAACCCCGAGCTTCGGGCCTCTGCCAACCATGGCCAGCCGAAGATCATGGCAACTTCGAAACCAGGAGAATTCGGCCCGCATGCAGCGCCGCCAGCTCATCCCAACGAACTGTCGCCGCTGGGCCGCCCCGCACCCGTCAACTCGGGAAATGCCAACAAGGACAAGCGATACGAACAGAAGCAGGACCAGTTGATCGCCAGGCAGACTCAGCAGCGGCAGAATCTGCAGCAGAAGCAAGCAGCGGACCACCAGCGGAAGACCAACGCCGACGCACAAAAGCTGGAGCAGGCACATCAGCAGCAGACACGGCAAATGGAGCAGAAGCACGCTACCCAGCAGCAGAAGCTCCAGTCTCGCCAACCTCAGCCAAAGCCGGAAAAGCAGACCCCTCCGACCGAAAAGCCCTGATTGCGATGGGGATTGAAGCTGGCCGGGCACACTGTGCCCGGCCATTTCATTGCTCTCGGCTAGAACGGATCTCCCTTATGGCACCGAACGGCCGGAACCCGGAAACCAGGGCAAAGGTGATATCGCACGGATGTATAAAACGATACAGACTTTCCCTGGATGCGGTGAGAGGATCTGGCTCCTACTGGGTTGCTGCGTCGGCGTATTTGGATTTTATTTGTCAACCACCGGGAGAGTCACTCACGGTGTAACAGATACAAGCTCGCTGACGATTCGGCTAATTAAGTGGTCATCCTATCTTGCGAATTTCACGATAAATGATCCACTCGGTGTATTCTTCGGGTACGGTATTGTCCAGAGTCACAACGCAGGTTCGAATCAGTCTGTCGTGCCGAACGCCCGCCGCCAAACCAACGCGTTGGGCTTCAGCCCCTGAGGTTTATTGCCGGATGTCTGGGGGTTAGCCGCCGCTGGCTGCATACCTGCGATTCCGTCCCCGCACCCTGTCCCCTGCCCCCTTGGCAACACCGTATCCCCCGTCACAAACACACGCCGACAGCCATGCTAAGGTAGCTTCACTCCCGGAGAAAACGCTGGCGGCGGCCCTGCAAGAACTCGCCAGCTAGGTAGACTCAAGCTTGGTGTATTGCGCCTAACCGGCGTCACTCTGCGGGACGCGACAACGCGGAGGCCATGCCGATGAATACTTGGGAAACAGCTGAATTTAGTCCTGCAGCCTTTCTGGCCAGCGCCGGCCTCGGACGAAGAATCATGGTGTTGCATCCCCAGGAAACCTTCTTTTCCCAGGGAGATGCTGCAGACTCCGTGTTCTTTCTTCAGAAAGGCCGGGCTAGAGTCACGATCGTCTCCAAGGCAGGCAAGGAAGCCACCATTTACCCTGCTTTCCTCCGGCGATTTTATTGGTGAGGAAGCCGTGGCAGCGGCGGCAGGAAGGCGGCTGGCCACGGCCACAGCCATCACGGACTGTACCGCTCTCAAAGTCACGCCGGACGAGATGGTCCGCGCATTACACGAGGAGCACGAATCTTCCGACGTGTTCCTGTCGTTCGTTCTGGGCCGCACCATGCGCGTACAGGCGGACCTTGTCGACCAGTTATTCAACTCCAGTGAAAGGCGCCTGGCCCGAATACTTCTGCTAATGGCCGAATTCGGCAAGCCTGGCGGACCGGAAAGGCTGATTCCGCCGATCACGCAGGAGACTCTGGCCGACATGATCGGAACCACGCGGTCGCGCGTCAGCTTCTTCATGAACCGCTTCCGCAAGCTCGGATTTATCGAGTACAACCGGCGTATCCGCGTGCACAATTCGCTGTTGAACGTCATTCCTTCATGATCGCCTCCAGGGTGACCACGCGATGAAGCCTCGCCTATCGGCTGATGCACGACCGCGGCCCCGGATGTCGAAACAACGCCGAGCGGTCAAAAGTGAACAGCCCAGTGAAGTCGAAGGATGACATGATCCTTCAAGCAGGTTTCCACAAAGCCCGCTGAAGGGGCAGACTATGAGTTCGGCGGCGAAGAGCTTGCTTATCGCAGATGATGATCCTGCGGTACTGACTGCGCTGGAAGAGTTCTTCCTCGAGAGGGGATACTCCGTGAGGACAGCCGTCAATGGGTTCGAGGCCCTGGCAGAGATCCACCACCGTGTCCCTGACATTCTGCTGTCTGATCTGAATATGCCGCGCATGTCCGGGCTCGATCTGCTTGCGGTAGTGAGCCGTCGCTTCCCTACGGTTCGTTTGATAGCGATGACCGGAGCGTCTACCGGCCGCGGACTGACCAGCGGCCTCACAGCCCAGTGGCTGTATGAGAAAGGCAGCGGATCAGCTGCCCTGTTGTCCGCGATCGAGTCGGCTTGCGGCGGCTTCAATTAGTGGTCCACGATGCGGGAATCGACTGACGCCCAACAACTGAGGCCTCGACTGACCACCGCCCGGAGGTAGCGGAACCGCTGCATCCCGTACGCCACTGACATTTTGAGCCGGCCCGGCGGTACTTCGAGAGAGCCGCCGGGCCGCATTTGTTCGTGATTCACCGAGCCGGAGCACGCGTGCCAATCGATGGTCGGAATAGCTCAGACAGGTGCGTCGCCAAAGCCTAATGTAGAGACTGGGGCGCCTTTGCCGAGCTTTCCCGCCTCAAAAGCAGAAAGAGGATCCAATGCCACTCCTTCAGGTAGCCATCACGCTGGTCGTTGTAGGCGTGCTCCTCTGGCTCGTGAACCGCTTCATCCCCATGCAGGGAACCATCAAATCGATCCTCAACGTTGTTGTAATCGTTTGTGTCGGGATATGGCTGCTCAATGTGTTCGGCGTTCTATCCTCGTTGCATGGGATCCACATAGGACGATGAGAGTACTCTCATGAACGCCTGGTGAAAGCTAGAAGCCGGCAACGAATCGCTACGTGCAGACGAGACCATTCGCCCCATTGAGCCAGATGGTTCGGCACGCGGACTTGATCGGGCGTATGCTCGTAGTACTAAACTTTCCTTCTCGCCTCCGGCACTCCGTGCTTCGCTTCAGACGAGCAACGTTCAAGCACTTAAACGATCGGAGATGTCATGAGTCTCATAAAGAAAAGCGACGTCAAGAACCACCTTTCCGCGCGGCGTCAGAATCGTATTCACATTGTGCCCGTAAGCCAACCGGACGCCACCGGATTCTCCGGAACGGCCGCACCCATTGCGACGTCCGATGAGTCCACCGTCAGGCCCGCACCTCAGGCTCCCGCGGACTCCGAAACGTCGAAGTTGTGAAACTACATACGGTCTTCCTTCGCGATGACTGCATACTGCCGAGTTCGCTGAACCCCCTGCGGCACACGTTTGGGGAACACTGGACCCTTGTAGAAGGAATCCCCGCTCGTGTGTTTGACACCATGATCCGGCAGGCGGGATGGCACTTCATCTGGGTGCTGGGGAGTTGCTCGCGGAGAGGCTGGGCCCGGACCCAGGATGCAGCAATCGATAGAGGGCTGGGCCGCGCACTTCAGTCGCTCTCGAATCATGCCAATGCTGCCGAATTGGATTCGGTTCAGATCACAAGGTATCCATGGTTCCATATCGCCAATGTGACCTTACAGCGCCGCCGGATCCAGGAACACACCGCGCTCGAAGCTCAATAGAAAAGGCCCGAGGATTCCGCAGCCGGTCAGGGCCACACGGATGATCAGCTAGTTGGGAAACCTACCTTGATCTCCGGCTCTGCAGGGTCCCTCGCCATTCATCCTCATAGGCACAGCTTCCAGCTGAAAGCAGGCGTCGCAATGTCATCCTCGACCATAAATGGCTCCGGCGTTTCCGGCCGGCATCTTTCTCCTTCACAATCTCCGCCGTGTCAGGCAAGAGAAAGCGGTCTTTCTTTACCGACGCGCATGGCGGTCATCGGCAATTACCTGCCTCGCGAGTGTGGTATCGCCACGTTCACTACAGACCTGTGCACTGCGCTGGCGACGGAATACGGGGAGGGGCACCTCTTTGCTATTCCCGTGAATGATCCGGATTCCGCCTATGACTATCCCGAACGGGTGCGTATTGAACTTACCCAGGAGGATCTCTCCTCCTACGAACGCGCTGCCGATTTTCTCAACTACAACGGCAATGATCTTGTCTGTCTTCAACATGAATATGGCATCTATGGGGGTAGCGCGGGTCGCTACATACTTCCCTTGCTGCGGCGACTGAAAATGCCCCTTGTCACGACCTTGCACACGGTTCTGCGCGAGCCCGATCCCAACCAGCGCATCGTGCTCGAAGAGATCGCACAGCTCTCCGACCGCCTTATCGTGATGAGCGAATTGGCGGCGCAGCTATTGCGCGAAGTGTATGCAGTGCCCAGCGGTAAAATCGACGTGATTCCCCACGGGGTGCCGGACCTTCCATTCATTGACCCTAACTACTTCAAAGACCGGTTCGGGACCGAGGGCAAATCCGTTCTCCTTACCTTTGGTTTGCTCTCTCCGAATAAGGGCATCGAAAATGTCATACGCGCGCTTCCTGCGATTCTTGCCCGGTACCCTGATCTGGTCTACATCGTCTCCGGTGTGACGCACCCTCATATTCGCCGGCAGGAAGGCGAGCGATACCGCGAAGGGCTATGCGGTCTGGCACAGGAGCTGGGTGTCTCGTCCCACCTGATTCTGAACAACCGATTCGTCAGTGCGGAAGAACTTGTGGAGCATGTAGGGGCAGCCGACGTTTACATCACGCCGTACCGGCAGGAAGCGCAAGTGGTTTCCGGCACTCTGGCCATTGCCGTCGGAGCTGGAAAAGCAATCATCTCCACCCCCTACTGGCATGCAAAGGAACTGCTGGCCGAAGGAAGAGGCGTCCTGGTACCGTTTGACTGTCCTGACGCCATGGCGGAGGCGGTACTCGCACTGCTCGACAACGATGCAGCGCGTCACGCTATGCGGAAGAGGGCATACCTGCACTCGCGCGGAACAACGTGGCCCAAGACAGCACGGGCTTACATGGCTAGTTTTCAGAGGGCGAGATCTGAGCGCTCGTTGCAACCGCGACCCGCACAACTGGATAAAGACAGGGCGGTTGGAAGAGAGCTGATGGAGGATTTCCCCCCACTTAACATCAGCCATCTCGAGGCCATGACCGACGACACGGGCATTCTGCAGCACGCTATTTTCTCACTGCCTAATACTGGCGAGGGTTATACAACCGACGATAATGCCCGGGCGTTGATTGTCTCTACGCTCATGGCGGACAGTGATTTTCTTATCGAAAAGTCAACACCCACGGACCTGTCTCGCCGCTATCTCGCTTTCCTGTGGCTGGCTTTCGATGAGGAGAGGAACCGGTTCAGGAATTTTCTGAGCTATGGGCGCACCTGGCTAGAAGAGATCGGTTCGGAAGATAGTCATGGGCGTGCGTTGTGGGCGCTGGGGACGGTGCTCGGCCACTCGCGGGACGCCGGATTGCGCGGAGCTGCCGGCCGACTGTTCCAGTCTGCCGTGCCCGCGGCCTTGCATTTCAGCAGCCCTCGCGCCTGGGCATTCAGCATTCTTGGCATGCAGGCCTACCTTGAGTGGTTCCCGGGCGACAGGGCCATTCAACACGATCGCAACAACCTCGCTGACCGATTGCTCGACATCTACGACCGCTGCAGGACGGACACGTGGCGGTGGTTTGAAAAGAGCCTCTCCTATTCGAACGCGAGCCTGTCGCACGCGCTCTTCCTATCCGGATACCGAAGCGGCAACGAACGAATGGTCGTTGCGGGAATCGAGTCTCTGGAATGGCTGGTAGGGGCGCAACATCGGGAAGATCGGGACACCTTTGTGCCGATCGGATCAAACGGATTCTTCAGTGATGGCAACGAGAAAGCGCGCTTCGATCAACAGCCCATCGAAGCTTGTGCAACCGTCTCCGCTTGTCTCGAGGCGGACCGCGTGACCAAGCAGGATCATTGGTCTCAAGAAGCACGGAAAGCATTTCGCTGGTTCCTGGGCAAAAATGACTTGCAGGTTTCACTTTATGACGCGACAACGGGCGGGTGCAAAGACGGACTTCACCCCGATAGGGTGAATGAGAATCAGGGAGCGGAGTCAACGCTTTCGTTCCTGATGGCGCTGCTTGAGATGCAGACTGCCAAGGTGTTAAGCGCAGACAAACTGGATCAGGAAGTGAGCGTTACTACATGAGCCCGAGTCCTCTTGCCGCAGTTTTACCTGCGGCTGTCGCGATCGAAACCACTTCATCAGGTGCATGCACTGATCTTGCGCTGTTTACCCGGTATTCCGGTAACCCCATCCTCAGCCGGGGTCATTGGCCGTACCCAATCAACAGCGTCTTCAACGCGGCGGCAGTACAACTTCCGGACGGCGATACCCTGCTGCTCTGCAGAGTTGAAGATCGGACCGGCCTGTCCCATCTGTGTGCGGCGCGGTCAGCAAATGGGGTTGACGCGTGGCGCATTGATCCCGAGCCAACGCTCCAGGCAAATCCCCGGGACTTCCCCGAAGAGATATGGGGCATCGAAGACCCGCGCATCACTTACGTCCCAGAGCTCGAGCAATACGCGATTGCGTATACGTCATTCGCACGAGGTGGACCGGGCGTTTCGCTGGCGCTTACCAGAGACTTCCGAAGTTTCGAGCGGTTGGGGGTCATCATGCCACCTGAAGATAAGGATGCCGCTCTGCTTCCACGTAGGTTTAATGGTTACTGGGCCATGATCCATCGACCGGTAACCACACTCGGCGCCCATATGTGGATATCGTATTCGCCTGACTTGCGGCATTGGGGCAATCACAAGATCATTCTCGAAGCACGACGCGGTGGATGGTGGGATGCAAACAAGATCGGCCTATGCTCACCGCCGATTGAGACGTCAAAAGGCTGGCTGACCATCTATCACGGAGTTCGCCACACTGCATCGGGGTGCATCTACCGCATGGGCCTGGCACTCTTCGACCTGGAGAATCCCGAGGTCTGTTTGCAGCGAGGAGATTCCTGGATATTTGGGCCCGAAGCACCTTACGAGCGCAGCGGGGATGTCAACGATGTTGTCTTCCCCTGCGGGCAGACAATTGCGGCGGACGGGGATACTGTGCACCTGTATTACGGTGCGGCGGATTCCTGCATGGCCATGGCAACGGGTAGTATTCGCTGCATGCTCGAATGGCTGGAGGCGCACGGCACTGCCGACCGGCCGAAGCCCCGTATTTCCTAAGCCGAGGAGGACGAGATGAATACGGCGACTTGGAATTGGCCCAACTGGCCACCGCACCTGCTCTGGATGCGCCACGCTTGCCGCCGTTGCAATTCCGTCACCTTCAAACCGGCAGAGGCTCACTCCTTCGACGGACCGCTCAGCATGTTCGGACTGCGGGCGGTTCGTTGCACATTTTGTTGGCGGCGATACTACTGGTTTTCATTCCACGCTGCCACTGCGGAGTGAACGTTCTATTTCGGGTGCGGAGGATAACAGCCGTATCCGGTTAGAGGAGAGCGCGTTGAAATAAGCGAGGTATGTCATATTGAACAATCCTATGGATCCCCTGGGCCTCCAGGTTACTCAGAATCTCAACTACACAGTTGTCGCCCAAAGCGCAACCGAAGTGCAGGATGTTCAGAATTCCCCGGTCATCAGCATGGGCCCGTATCTCATCGCCTCTGAGCAGACACGCCTCCTGACGACGCTTAGTGTCTACGGTGTGCGAGGCGGCAGCCGTGATCAGGTACGGCTGCTCTACATGAATGCCGTAGCGCTACGTATCTGGAAAGAGATGGGGATGCAGCCGAATCTGGTGGGTTCGCTTCCTCGTCCGCCACATGGGGCTCTCCTCTTCTTCGGGATCCCATTCAGCGAGTGATTGCGGAATGAGGACATCATCAATGGCCACAGCCGACATTTTGCCTCGGGAAGTGGTTTGGCGAAGATTGGTGCGCTAGAGTTCGCCTGTCTGAGGCGGCGTGGCGTCCATCGAAGGTCCAACCGATCGAGTGAGTGACTGTCAGGCCGAAGGCGCTTCGGGTCTGCGCGTCGGGCGGCACGACCGAGGTTCTTGCTCTCGGCCTTTCAGCACGTCGCCGCGTCGGCGAAGGTTAGTGCGGCGGCAGAGACCGTGGAGGGGCTGGCGGTGGAGAGCCGGAGCTCGCTATCGTTGAATCCGCCGAAGTCGCCCACAAGGCTCAGGTGACGGTTGAGATTCACCGCTAGCGATGTGCTGCCGCCATTCAGCCAAACCAGCCGGTTTCCTGCATCGAGGGTCGGAACAGAGTGCACGTAGGAGTAACCCAGGAACAGGTCAAACCTGGGAACGTCGAGGCTCGCGCCCCCCGAATAAGGCATGGCTGCCATCCTGCCCTCTGGCATTGGAGCCGTGGGCTCGATGGCGGAGATGGAAGTGGAATCGGTACTCTTGCTGTTGTTGGCGCCGGGCGCCGAAGTTGCCACACCCGACCCACGGGCCGGAAGCGCCCCCATGAAGAAGACAACAAATGCTGCTGCGGCAATCATCCTGCTATTCGATCTCATCGTGTTCTCCTGAACTGCTCGCCCCGATGGTCATCTGACTTCATCGCCGGCCTGGCTCGCCGCGAAGAAGACATCCTTGACAGCGCACTCTGCTTGAAGGTGGCTGAGCCCGCTTGGCAGCGGGCTCAGCATGCTCTTTACGGGGCTGGCACGTTGATGACGGTGTTCACGATGGTGACCGATGCAGCCAGCGCCAGCAGTCGGCCGTCGATTGTCGTGATTGCCGCATTTCCGGCAGTTGACACCGAGATTCCCGCTTGAGAGATGATGGTTCCCACCATCGTCCCCCCGCCGGCATCGTTGATCGTTGCGGCGCTTCCCACCTGCCAGTAGACGTTCTTGGCCTGGGCGCCGTTGGTCAGGATGACACTCTCAGTTGCCGACGGGGTACCCACTGTCAGATAGGTCCCCATCTGGAAGATCCACGTCGCGTTCGGATCGCCCTGTGCATCGAGAGTGAGAGGCCCCTGTAAACAGGGTGCTGGGCGCCAGATTTGCTGCCGGTATGAACGTCAGCGTGTTTCCAACCGCCGCGTAGGCAACCAGCCCCGCCACCGCAGTAGAGCCTGGCCCCCGCAGCCGGACGGTTGCCGAGCTGATGGTGGCGGGATCCATCGGCACACTGAAGGTGGCACTGACGATCTGATTGAGCGGTACGTCCGTCGCTGCATCCACAGGGATTGTGGAAGTAACCGTAGGTGGCACAATGACCACAGTAGCGGCGGTCGTGAAGGTCCAGACGTAGTTGGCGCTCAAGCCGACGCCATCCAGGTCCTCAGCGCCCGTTGTGACAGTGGCCGTGTAAAGGGTGCTGGCCGCCAAGTCTGTTGCCGGAGTAAATGTGGCCACCGAGCCAGAGGCGACCTAGGTGACTACTCCCGTTACGGCGGCTCCGCCGGGTGCGCTCAATGTGAATGTTGTCGTGCCGATTGTGGCCGGGTTCATTGCCACACTGAAGGTTGCCGAGATCGCACGATTGATGGGTACCCCGCTGGCTCCGTTGACGGGAACTGTGGAGATCACCGTTGGTGGTGTAGGCGCCGGAAGTGTTAGGAAGCTCCACACGTACCTGCTCGCCAATCCAGTGCCGGCCGAGTCCTGGGCCCCGGTGCCGATGGTGGCCGTGTACAGCGTGTTGACCGTAAGCAAAGCATCCGGAGTGAACGTCGCGACGCTGCCCGAGCAGCCAACGGTTCCCGGGACGGGAGTCGCGCCTGGGCCTTTGACGGTAAACGTTGCTGCCGGCGACGCGAGCGTCGAACACTTCATCATCTCGTTAAATGTCGCGCTGAGCACCCGGCTGAGAGGCACGCCCGTGGCTCCGTTAACGGGTATTGTGGATATCACCGCGGGCGTCGGAGAAATCGTTGTGAAGGGCCAGACATAGTTGGCCGCCAGCGGCTGGCCCGCCAGGTCCTGAGCCCCCGTGGTGATCGTAGCCGTGTAGGTGGTGCTGAATTCCAGG
>Ga0070684_100001394_pt1 | contig 17379 bp, 13 predicted proteins | sample KBSC723LmetaG_FD_65653 | JGI IMG/M metagenome (GOLD analysis project Ga0070684, IMG submission 65653) | Corn rhizosphere microbial communities from Kellogg Biological Station, Michigan, USA - KBS C7.2-3L metaG | ecosystem: Host-associated > Plants > Roots > Rhizosphere ...
GTTGCCGCGGCCGGCCAGCGCCGAGAGCGCCTCGATCGCCTCCTCGCACCATTCCGCCACCACGCGCTCGTGCCGCATCCCGACCTTCAGCCCAAGCAGCTTGCCGATGTCGGCGGGGGCGGCGACTCCTTGCGGAAAGCGCTTGTTGAGCAGCCGCTCGTAGCGCTCATAGCGGTCGCGATGGTGTTCCAGCCGGGCCATCAGATCGGCGCGCAAGGGCTCGATGTCGACGCTGTCGAGCGCGTAGATCCGCACCAGGAGATCGTCCTTGATCGAGGCCGGCACGCTCGGCCGGGCCGCCCACTGCCGGAACGCGGCGCGGCCTTCCTGGGTCAGGGTATAGACCAGCTTGTTGGGCTTGCCGGATTGCACGACCTCGCGGGCCTGGACATGGCCGCGGTCGCGCAGCTTTGAGAGCTCCCGGTAGATCTGCTGGTGGTCGGCCTTCCAGAAGAAGCCGATCGAGGCATCGAACGTCTTGGCGAGCTCATAGCCCGTCATCGGACGCTCTGTCAGGCAGGCGAGGATCGCGTCACCCAGCGCCACGAAAGTCCTCCTATCGATTTCCTTGACTTTATGCATACAGGCGCATATGCGTCAATATGCATATTGGCGGTTCCGACGGAGAGGAGACGTCCGCTTGAGCTTGCCCGGTCTCGACAAATGGTACGCCTACATCAAGTCCCCCGACCACGCCGCGCTCTGGGACCTGCTGCACCCCGATGCGGTGTTCGAGAGCCCGGTCGTACACACGCCGCAGCGCGGGCGCGACATCACATTTAAATATCTCGCGAGCGCCGAGAAGGTGCTGGGCGGCCCCGGCTTCATCTACCGCGGCGAATGGCGCAGCGAGAATGGCGCGGTGCTCGAATTCGAAAACGAGATCGAAGGCATCAAGGTCAACGGCGTCGACATCATCACCTTCGATTCCGACGGCCGCGTCATCCATTTCAAGGTGATGGTGCGTCCCTTGAAAGCGATCAGTCTGTTGCGCCGCCTCATGAGCGAGGAACTGATGCGCCAGGGTGCAGCCGGCGCCGTAGAGCCTTAAGGCGCTGCCGCGATAATCGCTTTCCCGGGGCCGCGAAAGGTTTAAGGTCGCTCCGGGGATTTTGTAATCGCCGTCTTCCCGCAAATCAGCGACCAAAGATTCCACCCTGCCTGCCGGAGCATTCCATGCCGATCTACAAAGCCCCCGTGGAGGATGTGAATTTCCTCTTCAACGACGTGTTCCAGATCGACCGCTATGACAATCTGCCCGGCTTCTCCGACGCCTCCTCCGACGTGCGCGAGGCGATACTCGGTGAAGCCGCCAAGCTCTCCGAGGAGGTGCTGCAGCCATTAAATCGCGTCGGCGATCTCGAAGGCTGCAAGCGCAACGACGACGGCAGCGTCACCACGCCGAAGGGATTTAAAGAGGCATTCAAGCAGGTCGCCGAAGGCGGCTGGCTCGGGCTTTCGGCGCCGACCGAATATGGCGGGCAGGGGCTACCGGTAACGCTGTCCCAAGCCGTCAATGAATTCCAGATCTCCGCCAACATGGCGTTCTCGATGTATGGCGGGCTCACCATGGGCGCGACCGCGGCGCTGCTGGTGCACGGCTCGCCGGAGCAGAAGAAGACCTATGTTCCGAAGATGGTCGCCGGCGAGTGGACCGGCACCATGAATCTCACCGAGCCGCATTGCGGCACCGACCTCGGCCTGCTCCGCACCAAGGCGGTGCGCCAGGCCGACGGCAGCTTCAAGATCACGGGCACCAAGATCTTCATCTCCGCCGGCGAGCATGACTTGGCCCCCAACATCATCCATCTCGTGCTGGCGCGCATCGAAGGCGCCCCATCAGGCATCAAGGGCGTCTCGCTTTTCGTGGTGCCGAAGGTGCTGGTGAATGCCGACGGCTCGCTGGGCGCACGCAATGGCGTTACCTGCGGCTCGATCGAGCACAAGATGGGTATTCACGGCAATTCTACCTGCGTGATGAACTACGACAACGCCACCGGCTGGCTGATCGGCGAAGAGAACAAGGGCATGCAGGGCATGTTCGTGATGATGAACGAGGCCCGGCTCGGCGTCGCCGTGCAAGGGCTCGCGCAGTCCGAGGTCGCCTATCAGAACGCCGTCGCCTATGCCCGCGACCGCCTGCAGGGCCGCGCGCTCACCGGGCCGAAGGCGCCGGACAAGCCGGCCGATCCCATCATCGTGCATCCCGACGTGCGCCGCACGCTGCTCACCATCCGCGCCTTCAACGAGGCGGCGCGCGCCTTCGTGGTCTGGACCGCTCTGAAGAGCGACGTCGCGCATCGCTCTGGCGATGCCAAGGACCGCCAGGCCGCCGACGATCATATGGGCCTGATGACGCCGGTGCTGAAAGGCTTCCTCACCGACACCGGCTTTGCCAATGCGGTGCAGGCCCAGCAGATGTATGGCGGCCACGGCTATATCGCGGAACAAGGCATGGAGCAGTTCGTCCGCGACGCGCGCATCGCCATGATCTACGAGGGCGCCAACGGCATCCAGGCGCTCGATCTCGTCGGCCGCAAGCTGCCGCGTGACGGCGGCCGCGCCATCATGTCGTTCTTCTCCGAACTCGGCGGCTACTGCAAGGAGCACGGCGGCAACGAAGCCATGAAGCCCTATGTCGCGCCGCTCTCCAACGCGCTCGGCCATTTGCAGCAAGCCACCACCTGGCTGATGCAGAACGCGATGATGAAGCCGGACAACGCCGGGGCTGCTGCCACCGATTACCTTCAGCTGTTCGGTTTCGTCACGCTGGGCTACATGTGGGCGCAAATGGCCAAGGTCGCGCTCGACAAGATTGCAGCTGGTGGCGAGACGGCCTATCTGAAGACCAAGCTCGTGACGGGCCGCTTTTTCATGGAGCGGATGCTGCCGGAAACGGCGCTGCATCTGGCGCGCATCCAGACCGGCGCCGGCACGACCATGGAACTGGCGGCGGAGGCGTTTTGAACAAGGGTTTCATGTTCAGCGCAATCCGTTATGATATGATGAACATCATCTTTAGGAGGGCGTCATGCCTGAGGCCTATATCTACGATCACGTTCGCACCCCGCGCGGCCGCGGCAAGCAGGATGGCTCGCTGCACGAGGTGACGGCGCTGGCGCTTGCCACCGTGCCCTTGAAGGCGCTGAAGGATCGCAACAATCTGCCGGAAGATTCGGTGGACGATGTGATTCTCGGCGTGGTCGATCCGGTCGGCGAGGCCGGAAGCGACATCGCCCGCTTCGCCGCGATTAAGGCGGGCCTTGGCGAGAAGGTTCCGGGCGTACAGATCAGCCGCTTCTGCGCTTCCGGCCTCGACGCCGTGAATTTTGCCGCCGCCCAGATCATGAGCGGGCAGCATCAGCTGGCGATCGGCGGCGGCGCCGAATCCATGAGCCGCGTCGGCATCGGCTCCTCCGGCGGCGCGTGGCCGATGGATCCCTCGATTGCGGTGCCCGCCTATTTCATGCCGCAGGGCGTCTCGGCCGATCTGATCGCCACCAAATACGGCTTCTCCCGCGACGACGTCGATGCCTATGCGGTGCAGAGCCAGCAGCGCGCCGGCAAGGCCTGGGACGAGGGCCGCTTCAACAAGTCGGTGGTGCCGGTAAAGGACCAGAACGGGCTCACCATCCTCGCCAAGGATGAGCATATGCGCCCGACCACGACCATGCAGTCGCTGGCGCAGTTGCAGCCGTCATTCGTGCAGGTAGCCCAAATGGGCGGTTTCGATGGCGTGGCAATCCAGTCGCACCCCTTGATCGAGCGCGTCAATTATGTGCATCATGCCGGCAACTCGTCGGGCATCGTCGATGGCGCTGGCGCGGTGCTGCTCGGCAGCAAGGAAGCGGGCGCCAAATACGGCCTGAAGCCGCGCGCAAAAATCCGCGCCTTCACCAATATCGGCTCGGAGCCAGCGATGATGCTGACCGGCCCCGTCGACGTCACCGAAAAGCTGTTCGAGCGCTCCGGCATGAAGAAGTCGGACATCGACCTGTTCGAGCTCAACGAAGCGTTCGCCTCGGTGGTGCTGCGCTACATCCAGGCCTTCGAGATCGACAACGACAAGATCAACGTCAATGGCGGCGCGATCGCGCTCGGCCATCCGCTCGGCGCCACCGGCGCGATGATCCTCGGCACCGTGCTCGACGAATTGGAGCGCACCAACAAGTCGACCGCGCTGGTGACGCTGTGCATCGGCGGCGGCATGGGCACCGCGACCATCATCGAGCGGGTGTGAGTCCGTAGGGTGGGCAAAGCGAAGCGTGCCCACCATCGAATTCACCGCAAGTAATGGTGGGCACGGCGCAAGAGCGCCTTTGCCCACCCTACGAAGATAGAGATAACCGCCGCAGCAGACGCGAGGGAGCACCACATGACCTCCAAGAATTTGGCCTTCAAGAATTTCAAATTCGAGCTGGACGCCGACGGCATTGCGCTCGTCACCTGGGACATTCCCGGTCGCTCGATGAACGTGCTGGACCCGACCTCGGTCGAGGAGCTCGAGGCGATCGTCAAGCAGACAACCGAGGACGCCGGCATCAAGGGCGTCGTCATCACTTCCAGCAAGGAGGCGTTCTGCGCCGGCGCCGATCTGTCGATGCTCGAGGGCATGAGCCACACTTACGCAAAGACGCTGAAGGAGAAGGGCGAGGTTGCGGCGAACCAGATGCTGTTCGACCAGAGCCGACGCTTCTCTTTAGTGTTCCGCACCATCGAAACCTCCGGCAAGCCGTGGGTCGCCGCCATCAATGGCCTCGCGCTCGGCGGCGGCTTCGAGCTGACGCTGTCCTGTCACTATCGCGTCGCCGCCGACAATCCGAAGACGCGGCTCGGCCTGCCCGAGATCAAGGTCGGCCTGTTCCCCGGCGCCGGTGGCACCCAGCGCGTGCCGCGCATCGTGCAGCCGCAGGACGCGATGAATCTGTTATTGAAGGGCGAGGCGATCAAGCTCGACAAAGCGAAAGCGCTGAACCTGATCCATGCCATCGTGCCGGCTTCCGACATGATCAAGGCCGCGAAGGACTGGATCAAGGGCGGTGGCAAGGCCGTCGCGCCCTGGGACGAGAAGGGCTTCAAGCTGCCGGGCGGTCCGGTGTTCTCCAAGGCCGGCATGATGATGTTTCCGGCCGGCAACGCCATCTACCGCCGCGAGACCTACGACAATTATCCCGCCGCGCGCGCGATCATGAGCTGCGTCTATGAAGGCCTGCAGTTGCCGATCGACGCCGCGCTGCGCGTGGAATCGCGCTACTTCACGCAGATCCTGCGTTCGAAGGAAGCCGCCGCGATGATCCGCTCGCTGTTCCTCTCGATGCAGGAGCTGAACAAGGGCGCGCGGCGCCCCGCGGGCGTGCCGCCGACCAAGGTGAAGAAGCTCGCCGTGATCGGCGCCGGCTTCATGGGCGCCAGCGTCGGCTACGTCTCCGCGCGCGCCGGCATCGACGTGGTGCTGATCGATCGCGACCAGGCCTCGGCCGACAAGGGCAAGGCGCATGCGGAAGGCGTGATCAACGATCTCGTCAAGAAGGGCCGCGCCTCTGAGAAGGACCGCGATGCGACGCTCTCGCGCATCACCGCGACCGCCGACTACAACGCGATTAGCGATTGCGACCTCGTCATCGAGGCCGTGTTCGAGGACCGCAAGGTCAAGGCCGAGACCTATGCCAAGGCGCAGCCGTTGCTCAAGCAGGGCGCGATCTTCGCCTCCAATACTTCGACCCTGCCGATCAATTCGCTGGCCGAAGAGTTCAAGGACCAGTCGAAATTCATCGGCATCCATTTCTTCTCGCCGGTCGAAAAGATGATGCTGACCGAGATCATCCTCGGCAACAACACCAGCGATCTCGCGATCGCGACCGCGCTCGATTATGTGCGTCAGATCGGCAAGACGCCGATTGTGGTGAACGACTCCCGCGGCTTCTTCGCCAACCGCTGCGTGCTGCGCTTCACCGCGGAGGGCCTGGAGATGTTGATGGAAGGCATCCCTCCGGCGATGATCGAGAACACCGCCAGGATGGCGGGCATGCCGGTCGGACCGCTGTCGCTGTCCGACGAGGTCGCGCTCGACCTGGTGCTGAAGATCATGAAGGCGACCGAGGCCGATCTCGGGGCGAACGCCGTCGATCAGGCGCAGAAGAAGCTGATGATCGAGATGGTCGAAAAACAAGGCCGCTTCGGCCGCAAGAACGGCAAGGGCTTTTACGACTATCCCGAGAAGGGCAAGGGCCAGAAGAGCCTGTGGTCGGGGATATCAGCGCTGCAGCCGAAGCAGCTCGATCCCGATACGCTCGATGTCGAGGAATTGAAGCAGCGCTTCCTGGTGGTGCAGGCGGTCGAAGCCGCGCGCACGGTGGAGGATCACGTCATTGTCGATCCGCGCGAGGCCGATGTCGGCTCCATTCTCGGCTTCGGCTTTGCGCCGTTCACCGGCGGCACGCTGTCCTATATCGACTTCATGGGCACTAAGAAGTTCGTCGAGCTCTGCCACAAGCTCGAGAAGAAATACGGCTCGCGCTTCACGCCGCCGAAGCTGCTGGAAGAGATGGCAGCGAAAGGCGAGACCTTCTACGGCCGCTTCCCGCCGAAGAAGCCCGCCGCACAGGCCGCGGAGTAGTTTATCGTCATTGCGAGCCAACGGGTCGCGCGAACGCGCGCCCGATGACAGGCTCCGCGAAGCAATCCATTTCTTCCCTTGCGGCGGCATGGATTGCTTCGTCGCTTCGCTCCTCGCAATGACGGGGCGATGGCCAACGATCACAACCCTGCGGTCGCGACTGTCGCACCCGAAAGGGTGTGACCGCACCCACCTTTCCCCCGCCCAAACGTCCGTACTCGAATTGACGACTCGGCATCTCGCCTGCCGAGGTGACATTCTGCGTCGGCAGGCGTCCGTCCTGCCGGCGCGGATCGAGTGTGGTGAGGGACATCGGCCATGGGTCTTCGGCATCTTTCGGATGGCTTTCACTTGAAGGACCTCGGGCGTGAAGGCTCGTCGACATGGCTTTCGGCAAGCTCCTTGCCCTTCTCGATCGACACCGGAGACAACGGTGCGGGCAATGGCGGAAACGGCTATTTCTCGGGTTATCTGATCGACAGCCCCTCAGCGACGTTCGAGCCGCTCAATGTGGCGCAGGCGGGCAGTCATGGATCGGCCGTCGCCCATCAGAGCAATATCGCGGTGCTGGACCAGTCCGCGACCCAGATTGCCGGGATTGGCGGTGACGGCGGTGACGACAATGCGGCCATTGGCGGAAGCGTCAGCGGCTCGGGATCGGGCGGCTCCGGCAGTATTACGAGTGGCGACAACAGCGCCGGTGACGGTGGCGACGGCATCTTCCAGGGCGCGATGGTGCATGCGCCCGTCGCGATCTACAATCCCGTCAACATCGCGGTTGCAGGCTCTCACGGCAACGCCAACGCGCATCAGTCGAACGGGGCGGTGTTCGATCAATCTGCGTTCCAGTCTGCCGGCGGCGGCGGTGGCGGCGGGAGCGGCAATACGGCGGTTGGCGGAGACACGTCCAGTGAAGGAACGGATTCTCACAGCCACGCCGCGACCAGTTCCATGCCGCAGTTCGGCAGCAATACCATGCCGGCTTTCGGCAATGGCTTGACCGGCTCGGATGCGATCTCGAGCGGCGATAACCATGCCGGCAACGGCGGCGACGGATATTTTTACGGCAGCATGGTGCACACCTCCATCGCCGTGTACGACCCGATCAACATCGCGGTGGCGGGATATGATTCGACCAGTCACGCCGATCAATCGAACAATGTGGTGTTCGACCAGTCCGCGGTTCAGATGGCCGGCATCGGTGGCAACGGCGGGAACGGCAATGCGGCTGTCGGGGGCGACGCCCACGGGCTCTCCTCGCTGCTGGGACTCGTCGGCTCGGACGTGATTACGACCGGCGGCAACAGCGCGGGCAACGGCGGCGACGGTCATTTCGCCGGCAGCCTCGTCGACCTCAACATTGCGATCTACGCGCCGATCAACATCGCGGTGGCGGGCGTCAACTCCACCGCCGATGCACATCAGACCAACAACGTCGAGTTCGATCAGAGCGCGATCCAGGTCGCCGGCGTTGGCGGCGACGGTGGCCACGGCAACACGGCCATCGGCGGCGACGCGGCGTTGCATCTGCTGTCGGATCTTCACGTGCTCAATCACGCCTAGCGTGAGCGTCGTCCCTTAGATTGGCCTGCACGGATTCGCTTCGCCTCTCTCCGCCGGGGAGAGGTGAATTTCGTTCTTTGCATCACCATCACATCAACCAGCTGCGGCAGCGTGTCGCCAGCAATTTGGGCGTACCCGTTTCAGATCGGTCGCACCAGTTTTGGCAGCTTGGCCGTTGCGATGCGAAAAACCAAGATCGGCGCGTCCATATTGGGCCGCATGCAGCGCAAACCTAACCAGGGAGCTTCAACATGACTTCTCACTCGATCCCATCAGACACCATCGCGTTCAAGTCCATCTCGACCGGCGGCAACAGCGCCGGAAACGGCGGCGACGGAATCAACAAGGGCGACATCACCAACAACGCGCACATCGACTTCAATCCGACGAACAAGGCCTACGGTTCCGACGTGAGCGTCAACACCGGCGATCACGTTTACCAGAAGGCATATTGGGACGCCGGCAACGCCAATGCGGCCGCGGACAAATATTCCAAGGCCTATGGCGGCGACGCCAATTCGAATGGCGACCAGCACAACTATAGCGGCCACGATACGTCCACCGTGTCCGCCGACACGACGGCCTACCAGTCGAACTGGCTCGCGGCGGACTTGTCTCAGCACGTGGCTGCCGGCATCGGAGGCAACGGCGGGGATGACAACTACGCCTCCAGCGGCGACGTCCACCTAGATGTCTGATCGACCTGCGTGACGACGGGACCGGCGGCCAAGGCCGCCGGTTCTCGTTTCCAAATGACGCCCGTGGAAAACCGGCAAAGGCCGGATTTCCAGATCTCTCGCGGGGACCGCAATGCTGATGCCGCCGCTCGGGGCGCAAATGACGCCATCGCGGCAGACGCCGCTCGAGACGGCGTTGCGCGCCTGCGCGGGATCGCTCGGCCTCGTCTTCGCCTATGGCTGCAGCTACAATCTCCTGCTGCTGGCGCCTTCGATCTACCTGCTTCAGATCTATGATCGCGTGTTGTCGAGCCGCAGCGCTGACACGCTTCTGATGCTTACGCTCATCGTTGCTTTCGCGGTCGTGGTCGGCGGCGTCCTCGATGCGCTCCGCCGCGCGGTGCTGGGCCGGATCGGCGCCTGGCTCGACGACAGGCTGCGGCCGGCCGTGCTCTCCGCATGCCTCGACTATGCCTGGCGTGCGGATCCGGCGCGCGCGTCGGAGGCCTATCGCGACCTTTCGAGCCTGCGCCAGTTCGCCGAGTCGGGCGCATGCCCGATGCTGTTCGACGTGCTGTGGTCGCCGCTTTTCCTGTTTGTGCTTTTCCTCGTGCATCCCTTGCTGGGCATGATCGGCGCAGCCACTGCGCTGGTCGTGCTTGGTCTCGGATTTGCCGGCGACCGCGTCACCGAAGGCCCGCTCGCGCGCTCGGTCGCAGCGCTCACCCGCAGCCATGGGCGCTTCGGCATCGCCATCGCAAACCTCCAGGTGATCAGGGCAATGGGAATGCTCGATGGCGCGGCGCGGCTGGTGCTCGAGGCGGCGCGGGATTCGAGGAGCGAGCATGACGTGGCGCAGCGCCGCAACGAGAGCATCATGTTGATCTCCAAGCCGGTGCGGGCGCTGGCGCAGGTGCTGATCATGGGAGCAGCGGCCTGGCTCGTGCTGGAACAGCAGAGAAGTCCCGGCATCATCTTTGCCACCAGTCTGTTGTTCGGACGTGCGCTTGCACCGATCGAGGGCGCGATGGCGGGCTGGAAAGGCTTTGCGGCCGCGCTCGCTGCCTACCGGCGGCTCAACGGCGTGATGGCCGCGGCCACGCGCAGCTCGGATATCGAGGATTTTGCGGAACGGCCGAAGGGTAGTCTGGTCGTCAACAACGTTGGCGCTGCGTTCCCGGGAACCGGGCATCTGATGCTGAGGGGCGTGTCGTTCCGCCTGGCGCCTGGCGAATGCCTGGGCATCATCGGTCCGTCCGGCTCCGGCAAGTCCACGCTCGGCAGGATCATCGCCGGCGTCTGCGCGCCGACCACCGGCTCGGTCCGGCTCGACAATGCCGACGTGCTCTCGGTGCGCGACAAGGCCGGCTGGCGCCTCGGCTATCTGCCGCAGGACATCGATCTGTTCGGCGAAACGGTGAAGGACGTCATCGCGCGGCTCGACGGCGGCGACTTGCAGAAGGTCGTTGCCGCGGCAAAGCTGGCCGGCCTTCACGAGCCGATTCTCGGCCTGCCGCAGGCTTACGATACGGTCATCGTCGGCGGACGGATCAATCTCTCGCGCGGTTTCCGCCAGCGCCTCGGCCTGGCGCGGGCGCTCTATGGCGATCCGCATCTGGTGGTGCTCGACGAGCCCAACGCCAGCCTGGATTCGCTCGGCGAGCGCATGCTGTTCGACGCGATCGAAGAGATGAAGGCCGCCAATACCATTGTTGTCATCATCACGCACCGGATCGGGATCCTCGCCGCCACCGACAAGATCGCCATCATGCAGGGTGGTACGATCGGCGCGTTTGGCGACAGCGAGGAGATCTACGAAAGATATCTGGCCCGGCCGCAGCTCGGCACGCGCGAGGTCGTGCTGCAGCAACAGGAGCCGTGATGTTTGAGCAGCCTTATGTTTAAGCAGCCCTGGCGCCTCGCCATGATCGGTCTTGCGATGATCTGCGCGGAGCGCGCTCGCGATCTCTTCGAGACGTGGCGCAGTTCTGCGATCACCGTATGGGTTCGCTTCGAGAATTGGAGGAACCCGCCGTGTTCGGAACAGGCGCCGGTGCTGCGCGATCGGCTGCGCGGCCTCACCTTGACCGGAAACCTGCTGGTCAGCTGCTTTGTCCTCGGCCTCGGGACCTGGTCGACCATCGCGCCGCTCGAAAGCGCTGCGATCGCCCTTGGCACGGTCGAATCCGAGTCGAGCCGAAAGACCATCCAGCACCTCGAGGGCGGCATCATCAGGGAAATCCTGGTTTCCGATGGTGACCTCGTCCGCGCCGGACAGACCCTGATCCTGCTGGAGGACACCAAGGCGAGCGCCGAGGTCGAAAGCCTGAAAGGCCAATTGTGGGACGCGATGGCGCGCGAAGGGCGGCTGGTCGCCGAACAGCGTGGGGACGAACGGGTCAAGTTTCCGCCTGAGCTCGAGGCCGCAAAGCAAAGCGAGCAGGTGGCGGCGATCCTGACCGGCCAGCAGAACATCTTCGAGACACGCCGCCAGGTGTTTCAATCGCAAATCGCGGTCAATCGCGAGAAAAGGCTGCAGGTCGAAAAGGAGATCGAGGGCCTGAAGGCGCAGGCAGCCGCGGCCACCAGGCGCCTCGGTATAGTCCGCGACGAAGCAGCCACTGTCGCGACCCTCGTAGAGAAAGGCCTCGAACGCCGTCCGCGCCTTCTCAACCTCGAGCGGGAAGCAGCCGACATCGAGGGCAGGCGGGGCGAGATCACGGCGCAGATCTCGCGCGCCGAGCAGGTCATCTCAGAATCGCAGACCACCCTCTTGAAGCTGGAGAACGACCGGCAAAACGAGATTTCGCAGTCGTTGCGCGAGGTCCAGAACCAGATTTTCCAGGTACGCGAGAAACTGCAGGCGGCCAACGACCAGCTCTCGCGAACGGCGGTGAGGGCGCCCGAGGACGGCGTCGTCACCGATCTGAAGGTCCACACCCCCGGCGGCGTGATCGGAGCCGGCGCGCCGCTCATGGATCTGGTGCCGCGGCAGGACCGCCTCATCGTCACCGCGCGCGTCAGGCCCGAGGACATCGATGTGGTTCGCCCCGGCCTCGAGGCCGAGGTGAATCTTTTGCCCTACAACCAGCGCCGCGTCGCCCCGCTCCACGGTACGGTGACGCGCGTTTCTGCCGACCGCCTGCTCGATAAGCGGACCGACCAGCCCTATTATGCGACGAAAATTCGCGTGCAGGATTCGCAAGCCGCCGGACACGAGGCGATCAAGATCATTCCGGGAATGCCGGCCCAGGTGTTCATCAAGACAGGTCGCGGCACTGTGGCGCTCTATGCCTTGAAGCCGCTGCTCGACAGCTTCAACAATGCATTCCGCGAGGATTGACCGGCCGCGGAATTGGGCGGGCGCGACGATTCACGAAGGCAGGCGGCTGCTTGATCGCCCGCTCCAGCGCAGCACAGCCTCGGTGCGATTGCGCGCACGGCATTTGCGCATGATGTGCTGGATGTGCATCTTGACGGTGTTTTCGGAAAGGTTGAGCCGTACGGCGATCAGCTTGTTGGGAAGGCCGAGCCCGAGTGCGGCCAGCACGTGCTGCTCGCGCGGCGTCAGGTCGGCCAGCATCCTATCCGGCACGATCTCCGCAAAGCCGTGGGCTGCAACGGCGGGCAGCTTCCGGGTGGCCGCGCATTCGCCGATCGCGGCGCAGTTCTGCTTGACGATCGGCAGCGGCCGGTAGACGCCGCCGGCGAGAACCAGGCGCAAGCCTGCGACCGCGACCTCGACCGGAATCGAGCTCGGAAGGAAGCCGCGGACTCCGCGTTGCATCGCCGCCGTCGCGATGGCCTCGTCGTCACGATTCGACAACAGCGCCACATGGGCGTTCGGACAGAGCTGTTCGATCAGCGAGAGACGCGTTTCGATCGAAGGGTCGGTCATGTCGATGTCGCCCACATTGAACGCGATGAGACGGACGTCTCTTCCCGACAGCCCGCTCAGATCGCTTATCGTCGGCATCTCGGCGATTTCGAAGCCGGCGAGTTCTCGCCTCAGAATATTCACAATACAGGTACGCGCCAGCACCTGGTCATTGATGATCACGACTATCGGCGGTCTTTGCGACCCGTTGCCGTGATCGGCAGGATTGGCAAGATCGTCCATCATGTTCCCGCGTTCAGAGAAATTTCCAGGCCGTGCGGGCCGCTCCGCCACCTGAATTCGTCAAGAAAAATCTACTTCATGTCATGCACGGAGTGACTGGTCTTCGTGGTCTTTCGAAATCGCTACGCGCCTTCGGATCAGTTGCAAATGTTGCGATAGGCCGTCGACGCCGCTGACGTTGGAGAAGCATCGGCGACATACGCTTCATCGGCCTTCACGAGGTAGAGAAACGCTCTGTCGCCGATGTCTCCGTCCGACGCCTTCTTGCTTTTGACATGCCCGCAAATCGTATCGACCGATTGTCCGAGCGTATTCTTTCGCATGCCGCGGTTCATATCGCTGAACACGGCGGACGCCGGATCCTCCAGTTTGACCGAGACTGCGATCTTCGCCTTGTCGACCACGGGATCGATGGGGTCGGGAGGCGGGGGCACCGCGGCTGCCGCGGGCTCGACTTTCGCGGCGATCGCGGTCGTGGACTCTTCCGCTTGGCTGGCATGACGCGTCTTGCCGCCGGCGTGAGCCGAGGATGGTTTCGCCGTTCTCGCCGCGTGCGCGGTTTTTTCCTTCGGTTTTGTGGGAGCCGCCTCGAATGAGGGGTCCAGCTCAGGCGCCTGGCTGAGGCGACTGACAGGGGCATTCCTGTCGAAACAGGCGCCGCGCCCGTCCGCACCCGTGCAGGCTTCCATGCCTGACTGCGGGGATACGAAACAACTACACCCGACCAGCGTTGCGGCCAATGCACCGACAACAAGCGTTCTCATGCAACCCCTCCTTAGAGGTTGAACTACGCTCGCAGTTCTTGCTGCGTGATGATGATGGTGCGCTGGTTCGCTAACACTCGCGTGAAACCATTAAATGCGCATTAAGCTTGGCCGCGCCGTTGCGCGAAACCCGTTCTTGGTTAACATCGGCGTAACGCTGTTTCATTGCAAAGGCAGTCGTCATTGCGAGCCAACGGGTCGCGCGAACGCGCGGACCCGTTGGCTCCTCGCAATGACGGGATACGAACAAAAAAAGGGCCGGATCATCGATCCGGCCCTTTGCTGGTTCAGTGTTAGCGACCGCTCACGCGGCCGCCTTCATCAAACCTTCCTTCTTCAGCGCCTCCTGCACCTTCGGCCGCGCGGCGATGCGGGCCTTGTAGGCCATCAGGTTCGGCATGCCGGAGAGGTCGAAGCCGAGGCGGTCGGTGGCCCACATCAGCATGGTGAAGAGATAGCCATCGGCGACGGTGAACTGTTTGCCCATCAAATAGTCGCGCCCGGCAAGCTGCGTCTCCAGATATTTGAACTTGCCCATCGTGCGGTCCTTGAAGAACGCCTTGGCGTCGTCTTTGAGCACCGGCGAGAACATCGGGCCGAGATTCTTGTGCAACTCGGTGGTGATGAAGTTCAGCCATTCGAGCAGCTTGTAGCGCTCGGCTGAGTCGCGGGCGGGCGCGAGATTCTTGGCCGAGACCTTGTCGGCGATCATCTGGATGATGATCGGTCCTTCGGTCACGAGCTCGCCCGAGTCCAGGGCGAGCGCCGGCACCTGGCCCTTCGGGTTGACAGCCAGAAAGTCGTCGCCATTTTCAAGCTTCTTGGCGCGCAGGTCGACCTTGACCAGATCGTAGGGCAGGCCGGCCTCGAGCAGGGCAATATGGGGGGAAAGCGAGCAGGCGCCGGGGGTGTAATAGAGCTTCATGGAGATTCCTTCTCGATCGGAATTGGGGGTGGCTGCGCCACGACTAAATGCAATTGCATGGAATAGTCAAGATTGATGCAGGTGCATTCAGTGCGGTACACTCACATGTGAGAGATATGGGCAAGATCATCATGAAGCGCAAACCATCGACCGAGGCGACCGCCGCCTGGATCCGCCTGATGCGGGTCCAGACCCGGGTGCTGGACGCCGTCGAGCTGGATTTGAAGAAGGCCGGTTTCCCGCCGCTGGCCTGGTACGACGCGCTCCTGGAGCTGTCGCGCGCGCCGACCGGCGAGCTGCGCCCGGTCGAGCTGGAGCGACAGATGCTGCTGCCGCAATATTCCACCTCGCGGCTGATCGACCGCCTGGTCGACGAGGGTCTCGCCGCGCGGCGCGAATGCAAGATCGACAAGCGCGGCCAGTTCGTCGAGATCACGGAAGCCGGCCGCGAATTGCAGAAGAAGATGTGGGGCGCCTATTCGGCTGCGATCGAAAAACATGTTGGCTCGAAATTGTCCGATGCGGACGCAGTAAAGCTCTGCGGTCTGCTCGACCGCCTCGGTTGCTCGTGCAGCGAGGCGCAGTCGCCCGCGATCGGCGAGGGCGTTTCCGCACGATGAACCTTTGCTCACCTCTCGCGTCCGCGCGGCCTTTGTGCCGCTGCGGACATCCCGCTACCCCGCGCGCGTCGAATGACGCGCGCCCTGATCCGGAACTTGTATGGCGCGTGACCAGATCGATATGACGCCGCTGCATTCGCGCGACGAACTCGTTGCGTGGATCGAAGAGGGCGTGAAGCCGCCGTCCGATTTTCGGATCGGCACCGAGCACGAGAAGACGCCGTTCACCCTCGAAGGCCATCATCCCGTGCCATATGAGGGCGCAAAGGGCATCGGCGCGCTGCTCGACGGCATGAAGCTCCTGCTCGGCTGGGAGCCGATCATGGAGAAGGGCAACATCATCGGCCTCTATGACGTCACCGGCGGCGGCGCGATCTCGCTCGAGCCGGGCGGACAGTTCGAGCTGTCGGGCGCACCGGTCGAGACCGTGCACCAGACGCAAGCCGAGCTGATGGCGCATCTTGCCCAGGTGCGCGAGATCGCGACGCCCTTGGGCATCGGCTTTCTCGGCCTCGGCATGACGCCGTCCTGGTCGCGGGCGGAGGTGCCGGTCATGCCCAAGGGCCGCTACAAGATCATGACCAATTACATGCCGAAGGTCGGCAAATACGGCCTCGACATGATGTACCGGACCTGCACCGTGCAGACCAATCTCGACTTCTCCTCCGAGGCCGACATGGTCAAGAAGCTGCGCGTCTCGCTGGCGCTGCAGCCGGTCGCGACCGCCTTCTTTGCCAATTCGCCGTTCACCGAGGGCAAGCCCAACGGCTTTCTTTCCTTCCGCTCCGAGATCTGGCGCGACACCGACAATGCGCGCGCCGGCATGCTGCCGTGGGCGTTCGAGGACGGCATGGGGTTCGAGCGCTATGTCGACTACGCGCTCGACGTACCCATGTATTTCGTCAAGCGCGACGATGATTATGTCGATCTCGCCGGCTCCTCCTTCCGCGCTTTCTTCAACGGTACGAACAACCGCATGCCGGGACAGCGGCCGACGCTGTCGGACTGGGCCAACCATCTCTCGACGATCTTTCCGGAAGTGCGGCTGAAGCGTTATCTCGAAATGCGTGGCGCCGATGGCGGGCCTTGGGACCGGTTGCCGGCGCTTCCGGCGTTCTGGGTCGGCCTGCTCTATGACCAGCAGAGCCTCGATGCGGCCTGGGACATCGCCAAGCACTGGAATGCGCATGAGCGCCAGGCGCTGCGCGACGACGTTCCGCGCATGGGCTTCAAGGCGCGCATCCGTGACCGTTACCTGTTTGAGATCGCCAAGGAATGCCTGACGCTGGCGCATGCGGGCCTGCGCCGCCGCGCACACATCGATCATTTCGGCCGCGACGAGACGCGGCATCTCGAGCCGCTCGATCGGATCATCGACGCTGGCCGCACGCCGGCGGAGGAAATGTTGGAGAAATTTAATGGTCCCTGGGGCGGATCGGTCGAGCCGGCCTACGAGGAATACGCGTTTTAGCGCATGATCCGGGCTTGGAGGGCCGCGTTGGCGCAGAGCCTGCCCCGCACCCGATACGGGGTGTGCAGCGGTTTTCCGAAAAGCATGCCCTCGGGCTTGACCCGGAGGATGATGCGCAACCAATGCTTTTGGCTGCACAAGGCTGCATTCAAGTCATTTTGCCGCTGATGCTTTTTTGAACCGTTCATCCGCCGTACAGGTTCGTGGCGATCAAATGGCGACCCGTTAACGAGGCGCCAACGTCAATCATCGAAAGCAGTTGTGCATGGGGATCAAGCGCCTCTCCCGGGCGTGTTTGACGACGCTCCTGTTGCTCGCGGGCCCTTTGTTCGTGGGTGTTGGCCTCGCACGGCCGGCGGCGGCCCAGGGCAATTTCGATCGCCCGGGCGGCGACTATATGAGCGTGCCTATCATCTCCGGCGATCCCGCCGAATGCGCGCTCGCCTGCGAGCGTGACCGGCGCTGCCGTGCCTGGAGCTTTAACTACCCGACCGATCCCGCGATCGGCGCGGTGTGCTGGCTCAAGAGCAACGTGCCGGCGCGGGTGTCGAACCCTTGCTGCGTCTCCGGCGTGCGTGGCGCCGGCGTGGTCGAGCCGCGCATCGGTCCGGAGGAAACCGCGA
>Ga0070684_100001398_pt1 | contig 17367 bp, 14 predicted proteins | sample KBSC723LmetaG_FD_65653 | JGI IMG/M metagenome (GOLD analysis project Ga0070684, IMG submission 65653) | Corn rhizosphere microbial communities from Kellogg Biological Station, Michigan, USA - KBS C7.2-3L metaG | ecosystem: Host-associated > Plants > Roots > Rhizosphere ...
AAAAACAGCGGCACCAGCAGGCGGATCAGTTTATGAGAAAAAAACTGGAAGCCGATCAGCCGCAGCCCGAGCAGCCCCGGCAGATAGCGCAGCAGTTGATAATTGCCGCTCAGGGTGCGGACCTTGCGGCGGAACTCGTGGGTCTCGGTGGGCGCTTCGTAATCGAACACCACCGCTTCGGGATCGTGGATCACTTTGTAGCCGCGCAGCGCGATCTGCAGGGGCGTGTACACGTCGTCCAGAATCAGGCCTTCGGGCAGCGGGCGGAAGCATTCGCGGCGAATGGCGTAGAACGCGCCCGTCGCGCCCATGCAGGCGCCCAGCAGGCTTTCCTGGGCGCGCACCCACCGCTCGAATTTCCAGTAGAGAGTGGCGCTGCGGCCTGGTTGGTCTTCCGTATAGAAGCGCAGTTCGCCGCTGGCGCAGCCCACCGATGGATCGGCGAAATTCGAGAGCAGCTCGCGGATGGCGTCGGGCGCGAGTTGCTGGCGGGCGTCATTGAATACCAGGATGTCGCCAGTCGCCTGCGCGGCGGCCAGATTGAGCGCGTAGGCCTTTCCGCGCGGTTCGCCGTAATGGATGACCTGGATGGCGGAGCCGGACGCGAGCGCCTGGAGGGCCGGCACGGTATCGTCGGTCGATCCGTCGGAAACGACGATCAACTGGCGCAGCGCGGCAGGATAGTCGAGAGTCTGCAGATGGCGGATTTTCTTTTCGATCACGCGCGCTTCGTTGCGAACGGCGATGAGGACCGAGATGGATGGCTCCACCGGGGCGCGCAGCGTTTTCATTTTGAAAGGCCACAACAGCAGCAGCAGCGGATACCCGGCATACGCGTAAACGATGAGGCCGATAGAAACCCAGAACAGGACCGCCATCGTGCCGGTCATGACAGGAATTGCTGATGCCACATCAGGAAGCAGAGAATCATCCAGATTTTCCGGTCGTAACCCGCATTCGGATAGTTCTGGTGAGCCGTGAGCAGCTCGTTGCAGTAGTCGAGGCGTAGGAGATTGCCGGCGGTGGTTGAGTTGAGCTTTTCGCGGACATGCGGCACCAGCTCGCCCTGGAACCACTTGGCGATGGGCAGCACGAAGCCTTGCTTGCGCCGGTTCAGGATGGAATCGGGCAGCAGTTTCCGGGCGGTGTCTTTCAGGATGTACTTGCCGCCGCGAGAGTCCCACTTCCATTCCTTGGGAAGCGAGGCGGCGAATTCGGCGATGCGGTAATCCAGCAGCGGAGCGCGCAATTCGAGCGACACGGCCATGCTGGTGCGGTCGGTTTTCACCAGGATATCGTCGGGCAGGTAGGTTTCGTAATCGACGAAATTGATGACGTCGCCGGCGTCCGAAGAGCGTTCCAGGAAGTATTCGAAAGACTCGCGGAGGCGGAAGCCGCGCTGCTCCGCTTGCAGTTGGGCTTCGATTTCGGGGCTGTACAATTTCCTTTGCTCGGCTTCGGTGAAGATACTGCGGGAATGAGCCCAGCGGATCTCGACCGGAAGCTCGGCCTCGTTGACGAAGCGGTTGACGCGCCTGCCCAGGCCGCCGGGAGCGGCGCCGGCCAAAACTTTCGTCGCCATTTTCACCGACGCCCGGAGACTGGCCGGCACGTTGCGATAGCGATCGATGAGGTGGTGATAGCGGTAGGATTTGTAGCCGCCGAAGACCTCGTCGCCGCCATCGCCGCTCAGCGCCATGGTCACGTGCTGGCGCGCCAGTTGACTCACCAGGTATGTGGGAATGGCCGAGGAGTCGGCAAACGGCTCGCCGAAATGCGCCACCAGCTTTTCCAGGACGTCCATGACGGCGGGAGCGCCCAGGCGCAGGTTGTGATGCTCCGTGCCGAACAACTCGGCGACGGCCGCGGCGTGCGGCGATTCATCGAGGTCGGAATCGGAGAATCCCACCGTGAAGGTCTGCAGCTTGCGGCTCATCTGCCGGCTCATCAGGCCGACCACGAGGCTGGAGTCCACGCCGCCGCTCAAGAGGGCGCCGAAAGGGACATCGCTGTTCAGGCGGATACGCACGGCGTCTTCGAGCAGATGATAGAGCTCGTCGACGGCTTCCGCACGCGAGGCGGACGTCCGCTGGCGGGGCGTGAGGCGCCAGTAGCGTTTGGTCTCGATGCGGCCCTTCTCCCAGACCAGCAGATGTCCCGGCTGAAGCTGGCGGATGCCGCGGTAAATGCTGAGGGGCGCGGGGACATAGCCAAAGGTGAAGTAATTGTCAAGGGCGGCGACGTCGATCTCGCGCGAACAGCCGGGATACGCCAGCAGGCTTTTGAGTTCCGAGGCGAAGGCGATGCCATCGGGGCGAGGCGCGTAATAGAGGGGCTTTTTGCCGGCACGATCGCGAGCCAGAATGAGGCGCTGTTCGCGGCTATCCCAAATGGCGAGGCCGAACATGCCATTGAGCCGCGCGATGCCGTCGACGCCATATTCCTCGTACAGGTGAACGATGGACTCGGTATCGCTCTGGGTGCCAAACAGGTGGCCGCGAGCTTCCAGGTCGGCGCGCAGTTCGTGGTAGTTGTAGATCTCGCCGTTGAAAACGATGCCGATCTCGCCGGTCTCGTTAAACATGGGCTGCTGGCCGGAGGTGAGATCGATGATGGCCAGGCGGCGCATGGCGATTGCGGCGCGGCTTTGAATCCACTGGCCGCCTCCATCGGGTCCGCGGTGGAACAGGAGCTGGTTCATGCGCGCCAGAACGTCCCCATTGGGCGGGGCGCCGGCCGGTTCGACAAAACCGCAAATTCCGCACATAGAGTGGGCTCGCTCCGAGGTCCTTTAGAAATTAAACGCTTGCTTCCAACGCGTCGACAATGCGCAGGCCGGCACGGCCGTCCCACAACTCCGGCGTTCTGCCCGATGGCGCCCAGCCGCCGTTCAATACCTCCCGGGCAGCTTTCAATATATCTGTGGGATCGACGCCAATCAACCGATTGGTGCCGTCTGTAACGGTAACTGGACGCTCTGTATTGGCACGCATTGTGAGGCAGGGCACCTGAAGGATGGTGGTTTCCTCCTGAATGCCGCCGGAATCGGTCAGCATGAGGCGGGCATCCATCATCAGCCGTAGAAAATCCAGGTAGCCGAGCGGGGGCGCGATTACCAAGCCTTCGGTGCCGATGCCGGCGTTCGCCATGCGGCCCTGGGTGCGCGGATGAATGGGGAAAACGACGGGCAGCGATCGGGCCAGCTCCTGCAGCATGGCGATGAAGCCGCGCAGACGGTCCGGTTCGTCGACATTGGCGGCGCGATGCATGGTGACCACCGCGTACCCTTTGGGAATGAGCTTCAACTGGTCCAGCATGGTGCTGGCGGAGGCCTTATCGCGGAACCGCAGTAGGGTGTCGATCATCACGTTGCCGGTGAAATGGATCGACTCGCGGGATATTCCTTCGGCCAACAGATTTTGGACGCCGCTGGGTTCGCTGGCAAACAGGTAATGCGAAATGCGATCGGTGACGATGCGATTGATCTCTTCGGGCATGGTCAGATCGAAGCTGCGGAGTCCGGCTTCCACGTGGGCCACGCGGATGCCCAGCTTCACGGCGGCGAGCGCGGAGGCGACGGTCGAGGTCACATCGCCAACGACGAGAAGAATCGCGGGGCGATCCTGTTCGAAGAGCGGCTCGAGGCGGCACATGATCTCGGCCATCTGTTGGATCTGCGAGCCGGCGCCGACGTCGAGGTTGACGCCGGGCACGGGAATCTCGAGGTCGTGGAAGAAACTCGACGACATTTCCGGCGAGTAATGCTGCCCGGTGTGGATCAGCCGCGATTTGAAATGAGGGCGTTCCGACAGCGCCTTCATGACGGATGCCATTTTGATGAAGTTGGGCCGGGCTCCGACCACGCAATCGATTCGAATATCAGGCATTGGGAGCGAGACTGAAAGAATTTTCACTATACACCGGGTGGACGGAACTCGGGGTTGCACAAACCCCGAGGTTATACTCGGTTACATGGTTCGTGTATTCTTCACGGTGGATACCGAAGCTCATCCGGCATCGCCGGAGTGGGCGGCGCGTGGCTTCACCGCGGAGTTGCGCCGCGATATCGACGGGGTGACGCCGGAGGGCGAATTTGGGGCGTTTTATCAGGCCGAGACGCTGAACAGCCACGGGTTGAAAGGGGTTTTCTTCGTGGAGACCATGTTCAGCCATGCGGTGGGGATCGAACCGCTGCGGCGGGTCGTGTCGGGAATCCGGGAACGCGGCCATGAAGTGTGTCTTCACCTGCATCCGGAGTGGCTCAGGCGTGCGCCGCAGCACTCAGTGCTACCCGGCAAGGAGGGCAGCTTAATGCGGCTGTTCTCCGAGGATGACCAGACTACATTAGTCGGCAAGGGAGTCGAGCAACTGAACCGGTGCGGCGTGGAAAAAGTTTATGCATTTCGTGCGGGCGGGTACGCGGCCAATTTCGATACTCTACGGGCGCTGGCGCGTAATGGAATTCCCTGCGATTCGAGTCACAATTTCTGCTGGACCAGTAACTGCGACATGCCCATGGACGAACCGCTGTTACAGCCGCGGCGGATGCATGGCGTATACGAATTTCCCGTGAGTTACTTCGCGGACTGGCCGGGTCATTACCGGCATGCGCAGTTATGCGCCTGTTCGTTCGGTGAACTGGAAGCGGCGCTGCTGCGCGCGTGGCGCGAGGACTGGCATTCGTTCGTGATCGTGTCGCACAGTTTCGAACTGGTCAAGCGAGTGACTCGGAACGGAGAGCCGGCCGCGGCGCTGGATCGAATGGTGATGCGGCGGTTTCACAAGCTGTGCGCCTTTCTGGCGGCGAACCGGGACAAGTTTCAGACGTCCACATTTTCGGAAATGGATGGCGCCGACGCTCCTTCGCACCGCTATGACAAACCGCTGCCCGGGTCGCTGCCCCATACGGTCTGGCGATTCGCGGAGCAGGCATGCCGGCGGGTGTTTTGAGGAACGAGATGGAGAAGCCGGTTTCCTTAAAAGGCATCAGTCACATCCATACGACGTTTAGCTTCGACGGGAAGGTGGAGATCGAAAAGCTGCACGAGTTCTTCGCCGGCCACGGCTTCGATTTCGTGCTCATGTCGGAGCACATCGAGACGCTGGATCTGGCGCGCATGCAAGAGATCTACGATGCCTGCGAGCGGGTGTCGACGAGTGAGTGCGTGTTCATTCCCGGGATTGAAATCGACGACCTGCATATCCTGATCTTCGGGATTGCGCGGCCGGAGCGGTACGACGACATCGAGTCATTCACTCAGGACTGCCATGCCCGCGGATCGCTGGTCGTGTTGTCGCACCCGGTGAAGATCCGCAAGGGTATTCCGCCGGTTGTGCTCCCGCTGCTGGCGGGAGTCGAGTTGTGGAACACGCGGTATGACGGACGCCAGGCGCCGCGTCCGGCGAACCACGATTTGCTTCGCGAGTTGCGGAAGAATGCGCCCGGGCTGGTAGCGATGTGCGGCATGGACTTTCACAACTACTCCGACTTTTCGCCCATCTCGCTGGAACTGGAAGCGGCCAGCCGTGAACCGCGCGCGATTCTGGACGCCATTCGCCGCGGCGGAGCGCGCATTTGCAGCCATGGCGCGGCGATCCCGATTTATGACGATTCCCCTGCCCTGGCCATGTTGGCGCACCGCGTCCGCGGCAGGATCGCGACCGTCCTGTACGATGGCGCCGTGGGTTGCTACCGGGGACTGAAGCGTCTGGGATTTCGCGTGCCCCGGCCGATCCGCCGCGGCGTAAAGGGGATTCTCTAGGTGGCGACTCCCGAAGCCGGTCACACGGTTCTGGTGGTGCCCGCCGACACGTTCATCGCTCTCACGGTGGTGCGTTCCCTCGGGCGGCGCGGGGTGCGGGTGGTGGGGCTGAGTTCCGAGGAGGGCGTCGGCCGATTTTCCCGCTACTGCGCCGCGCATTGGGACATGCCCAAGGAAAAGGACGACCTGGACAAGGTGGTCCTCGATTTGGTGCGGAAAGAGAAGATCACGCACATCTTCGCGACGTCGGACCCGGCGATCATGCGCTTGAATCGTCACCGGGAAGAGTTGGAGCAACACGCGACGCTGCTGTTTCCGCCGCCCGAAACGGTGGCCCTGGCCATCCACAAGGACAAGACGCTGGCATGCGCCCGGCGTGTCGGAGTCCCCTGCCCCCAGACGCTGGTGATCGCGAGCGAAGCCGATATCGCGCAGGCGGCGGACCTGCAATTTCCGGTCGTGCTGAAGCCGCGCCATCAGGATATTGCCGTGCCGGCGGTGAAGGGGCCCAGTTTCCGCGTGAAGTACTGCGCCAGTTACGAAGAGCTGGTGCGCGAGCTGAGCGTATTTCGCGAGAGCGGCGACTATCCACTGGTTCAGGAATACTGCGAAGGCCGCGGGGCGGGCATCGAAGTCCTCATGCGCAAAGGGCGGCCGTTGCTGCTGTTCCAGCATCGCAGGATCCGCGAGTATCCGGTCAGCGGCGGAGTGAGCACATGCTGCCAGAGCGTGGAGCTCGATGCGAAACTCCGAGACTGGTCGATCGCGCTGCTGCAGGAAATGCAGTGGGACGGCGTGGCGATGGTGGAGTTCCGGCAGAATCCGGCGACCGGGCGCGCCGTTCTCATGGAAGTGAACGGCAGGTTGTGGGGATCGATCCCGCTGGCGGTCCACGCGCGGTGCGATTTCCCGTATGAGCTCTTCCGGACGTCGCTGCCGGGCGCGGTTTTGGAGTTCCCGCCGCCGTACAGGGTGGGCCTGCAGTGCCGGTTGCTAGCGGCCGAAACGAAGTGGCTGAAAGACGCCGTGCTTCACAGCCCCATCCCGGCATGGCGGGCGATCGCGCAGTATCTCTCGGGCTTCCGCCCCGATATGACGTATTACGTTTGGGCCTGGGACGATCCGCGTCCTGCTCTGGCGACATTCTTCGGCCGCATCCAGCGGTTGTTCTCGGGACTCGTGAGGCGATAGTGAATTCAGGATCGAAGAACGTACGGTTGCTAATCGTTTCATACTGGTTCCCTCCGACGGGGGGCATTCCCGTCCAACGCATGCTCAGTCTGGCGAGGTATTTGCCGCAGTATGGAATCGAAGTCCATGTATTAACGCCGCGGAATCCGCCGGCGCCGCAACTGGATCCGAGTTTGCTGAAGTTAATCCCGCCGGGAGTGACGATTCATCGCACGTTCACGCCGATGCCACCATCGAAGCTGCGGCGCGCGATCTGGAAGCTGTTGTCTCCCCGTGGCAAGGCAGGGACTGGTAAACCTGTCGAAGCGCGCAAGAGTGGCGGCGGAGGCTGGAAGAGCTGGCCGTCCAACATTGTGCGCCGCTTGCTGTCGCCGGATCCGGAGGTGGTGTGGACGCCGTTCGCCAGGCGCAAGGCGCGGCAGATCGTGAAGCGGTACGGCATCGATACGGTGATGGTCAGCGCGCCGCCGTTCTCGTCGTTTCTGGTCGGCAACTGGCTGAAGCGGGAGTTCCCGCACTTGCGAATGGTCGCCGATTTCCGCGATGACTGGCTGCATTTCTTTCTGGCGACCTTCGACTTTCAAAAGAGCTCGCACATCCGGCGGCAGGCCGAAGTGATGGAGCGGGAGACGGTCGAGAACTCCGATCGCGTCGTGCTTGTGACCAACTCCTGGGTGAATGGGATGCGCGGCCGGTATCCCGACGTGCCGCCCGAGAAGTTCGCCTGCATCGCCAACGGCTTCGATCCGGCGGCCTTTGCGGGATTCCAGGCGCGTCCGCATCGGCAGGCCGGGTTTGTGGTGGCGTACATCGGCACGGTCTACAGCACGACCTCTCCCAAACCGTACCTGGAGGCGCTGGACGCGCTGCCGGAGGAAGTCCGCGGCATGGTGGAGACTCGCTTCGTGGGGCGCATTACGGATGAGGAGCGGCCCCTGCTGGAGAATCGCAAGAGTTCGATCAAGGCGCTCGGGTTCATGCCACAGAAGGAAGCGCTGCGGCATGCGGAAGAGGCGGATTTCCTGCTGCTCACCATGACCGATCCGGATGCGGCGACCGGCAAAATCTATGAGTATCTGGCCACCGGGAAGCCCATTCTGGCGATCGCACCGGCGGGGGGCGAAGTCGATCTGATCATCCGCGAAACCAGGGCCGGTTGGTGCGTATCGCCGGACGATCCGGCGGCGGTGCAGTCGCTACTCATGCAGGCGTTCGATCGGTCGCGGAAGCTGCTGGTGAGTTTCAACCCAAATCGAGAGGCCATTTGTGCATACGAGCGCCCGCGTCTGGCGGGTGTGTATGCCGACCTGATCAAAGGAAGCGGAGATCGGTAAGAGGCAGTACCTGGCATGTAGATATTTAGAATTGTACTTGGGTACGATAGCCGGAGATGTCTTCAGGACCCGCGATCGCTAACTCGATGAATGTCCCCAATTCCATCAGTCTGGGAACCAGAATTCGCGCTCACATCGCAATTGCGCGAGTGGATCATTGGACAAAGAACGTGTTCATTCTACCGGGGCTGCTGATTCCACTGGTGGCGGATCCTTCGGCTCTGAACGGCACGTTCGCGCTCCACTTCCTGGTGGGGGTGATTGCGGTGTGCCTGATCGCATCCAGCAATTACGTCATCAACGAGGTTCTGGACGCGCCGTTCGACCGGCTGCACCCGACCAAGAAGACGCGTCCCACTGCCGCGGGGCTGGTGTACCTGCCGGCGGCTTACGTCGAGTGGATCGCGTTGATGGTGATCGGCCTGGGACTGGCGTCCACCGTGTCCACGAATTTCCTGTACGTTCTGGCCGCACTTTGGGGAATGGGCTGCATCTACAACATCCCGCCGGTCCGCAGCAAGGACCTGCCTTACCTGGACGTTCTATCGGAGGCCATAAACAATCCGCTGCGCATGCTGGCCGGCTGGTACATGCTGACCAGCACACTGGTGCCGCCGGTTTCTCTATTGATCTCTTACTGGATGGTGGGCTGCTACTTCATGGCTCTCAAGAGATTCAGCGAGTACCGCGACATCAATCACAAAGAAATCGCGAGCGCGTACCGCAAGTCTTTCCAGTTTTATTCGGAACATTCGCTGCTGACCTCGATCACGTTTTATGCGTCGACGTCAATGTTGTTTTTCGGCGCCTTCCTGGTGCGCTACCGGATTGAACTGGTGCTTGCGTTTCCTTTGATTGCCTGGGTGATGGCGATCTATTACAACATGGCTTTCGAAAGAGAGAGCCCGGTGCAGAATCCCGAGTTGCTCTACCGCCATAAGACGCTGATGGTCGCGGTGGTGCTTTGCTCGATCGCCATGGTTACCCTGCTGTTTGTGGATGTTCCGCCGCTGGTGAAAATCTTCCATCCCACGCTTCCGATCGGCCTCAACGGTCACTAGAGGCCGAGCAGCCGGCCCAACGCGTGGAAGTCCGCCACTCCGGTCCAGCCGTCGCCGGACGCTTGCGCGTCCACTCCCACGATCACCGCGGGCAAACCCGCCCTGCGAGCCGCTTCGCCGTCCACGCCGGGACGGTCGCCCACGTAGATGGCATCGGCAGCATCCACGCCGAGCGATCGCAGCGCCGCCTGGATGCCTTTGGGCGAAGGCTTCAGCTCTCCGATCTCGGGCTGCTGCGCCCAGTGGACGCAACTGAAGAAGCGGCTCACTCCCATGGCTTCCAGCTTGCGATGGGCAGGGTAATCCGAGAAGACTGCGAGAAGTAACGCCGCAGCCTGCGCCTTCTGCAGGAATTCGTGAAGGCCCGGGCGCGCAACGCCGCCTAACAGTGGGAGCGGCGCCTCTTCAAACCAGACTTGCAGGCACTTCCGCGCTTCGGCGGGATCGGCGCCGGCTTTGCTGCAGGCCATGCGCAGTTGTTCATCGGCGAGGTTTGAAACTTGCCTGCCCCGGAGTTCTTCGTGAGAGTGGCGGTATGCCTGGAGCAGCCGCGCTGCCTTCCATCCGCCGACCGGATTGCGGAGGCATTCCCCCGCAAGGCGCAGCAGCATTCCCCGGCGCAGTGGACTCTGCCGGTACAAGGTTCCGTCCACATCCAAGACGATTGCCTTGAGCGGTTTGGGGGCAAGCACATTGACAGGGTAGCAAAGGAATTACGAATCGGCGTCCTGGTATTCCGGACACACGAAGCGCGGTGGAATGGTGTTTCTGCGTGCGGCTCGCGGTTGTAGCCATTCCTTGTCGTGTGTTATCGTGAGTTGCGTTTTGCGCTTAGGCTTGGCTGCTACGGCGGTTTATGCGACTAATGCGCCATCCTCTTCCGTATAAGCGAATTACCGTCGACTTCAGCAGATGTTATGGAGGTTCTTCCTGAGTAGTCCTCGCGTTGGTGGATACCCACAACCAGAGGCAGGCAGCCGGCCGGACGATAGCAACGAAGTTCGCCATTCGCTGGTGACCTGGGCTTGCGTGTTCGCCGTTGCGCTTTTTTGCGTGGCATTTGCTTTTCACAGCCTCCGCGTACATATCGCGCCGTATGATGACGAGGGGTACATGATGTCGTCGCTTCGATCCTACCTTCACGGTGCGAGGCTTTATACCGACACATATACGCAATACGGTCCCTTCTTTTTCTTTGCACAGGAATTTTTCTTTCGTTTGGCCCACCTTCCGGTGACCCACGATGCAAATCGAATGGTGACGCTTGTTTACTGGATGATGGCTGCCGGTTTTGGAGCTCTGTTCGTGTACCGGTCTTGCAGGAGCGCTCTGTTGGCTGCCGCGGCAATGGCCGGATGTACGGTACTCGGCGTCGTTCTCGCCGGGGAGCCCGGCCATCCCCAGCAGGTCATCTATGTCCTGCTCGCGGCTTCGGCGTTTCTTTCGGCTTTGACCGCGACCCGCTATCGAGGACTCAGCTTTCTGTTGCTGGGGATGATCGGTAGTGCGCTCGTCTTCATCAAAATCAACGTGGGAGCTTTCTACGTTTTCGCACTGGCTCAAGTGATAGTGTGTCTGCTGCTCAGAGGTAAGCCAAGGATTATCGGGATCACCGTCATAGGTTTGGTTTCCATTGCCTTACCCTACATGTTAGTAAGGCGAACGCTCGGGCCATTCAGCGCGTTTTGCGTTACTGCGACATCATCGATCGCTGTTACATTCCTCGCGTCGGCATTCTCAAAGGTGAGGCCCGGTCTTCCTGCAGCCCTCGTCGGGCGGCTGTTCGGCGGGGGACTTTTGGCGACGGCCCTGATTCTCTATCGTTGCCACATGGTTGGGATTTCGACTTCCACTCTATTGGATGGCCTGCTGTTTGAACCCGCAAAACATCCGCTGCTATTCTCGGCATTCATGCGACCGAGCCACGAGACGCTGCTTGTCGGTTGCGTCCTGCTCTTGTCAGCCGGGATTCTGGTGGCAAGCTTCCTGGCCTCTCGTGGCTTATTGGTTCGCTATGTGCGTGTAGTTGGGGCGATCCGGTGCGCAGCAGGAATCTTAGTTGTACCAATGCTGCTTCACGGTTCTGTGGGTTGGGTTCTGCCTTTACTCCCGCTGACGGTAATCCGGGTTCAGGAGGAGCGGCACGATTGGCCGGCCGCGTTTGCTCGAATCTTTTTGGCTAATCTGGCGGCGATGCAATACCTGCAGGCCTACCCTGTAGCCGGTAGCCAGCGGTACATTGCGTCACTGCCGGTATTCTTATGCGCGATGGTCTGGATCTCCGATGGTATCGGTGAACTCTCGTTGCAGGTCCGCGGCGTGTTCAGCAGGCAGGCGGCGCTCGCCTGCGCGGCGGCAGTTGTAATCGCGGTTGCCGCCGCTCAAACCTGGGTGGAGTATGTGGACCATGCGGTAAAAGTCCCATCGGGGTTGCGCGGCTCGTCGATGCTGCTGTTGAGACCGTCCACTGCGGCGCAGTTCCAGTATCTTGCCAACCACATCGGTACGAACTGCGGAATGCTGTTCTCAATGCCCGGAGTCAACTCTTTCAATTTTTGGTCCGGTGTACCCGCTCCCAACGATTCCAACATGGGCGCGTGGATGCAGTACTTCTCGATTGACCGCCAGGTGGGGATTCTGAAAATCCTGCGAGCTGACCCTCGCGCTTGCGTTATATACGATCCCGAGTTGGTGAAATTCTGGCAGGCATCAGATCAAGCAATGGCCGACTCGCCGTTGGCGCAATATATTTTGCGGGACATGGTCCCGGTAGCGAGACGGGGTGACTACGAGGTCCGTGTTCAACCAGGGAGGCCTCAACCATGGATCGAATAAGTACTGCGCGAAACAATACCGCCATTGCCGCTAAGGGCGGCTATGGCATAATCGAGTCCAGGCCGTTTCCTTCACCCGTTTTCACATGACATCACAGGCGCAGCAGTCCGACGGTTCGAGGGTCGTTTTCAAATCCAAACCCCTGACCGGGATCATGGCCGACCGGTATTTCGATCTGGCGACTCCCGATCATTTCTGGTGCAAACGGCGGTTCGAGGTGTTGAAGGCGCTTGCGGACGACCGTCTGCGGGCAGCTTCCCGCGTTTGTGAGATCGGTTGCGGCAACGGCGTTCTGCAACTTCAGGTCGAGAACGCTTATTCCCTGGCGCCGGACGGCTTCGATCTTCACGAAGGCGCGCTGCGTCGAAATATGTCACGCCGCGGAGGCGTGTATTGCTACGACATTCACGACCGGGCCGAGGAATTCCGCAAGACGTTCGACCTCATCCTTATGTTCGACGTCCTCGAACATATCGAAGATCAGGACAGGTTCCTCGAGTCGGCGCGATTCCACCTGGCCGAGCGCGGCAGCCTGATCATCAACGTCCCGGCGCTGCAGTGGCTCTTTTCGCCTTATGACGAAGTGCAGGGGCACCAGCGGCGCTACTCGGTTGCGGAACTTACCACCGTAGCCAGGCGCAACGGTTTCAGAGTGCCCAGGATTACCTACTGGGGCGGTCCGCTTGTGCCGATTCTGGCGCTGCGAAAGGCCACGCTGGCGATGGCGAGAACGCGCATCGACAACTATAGCGCCGGCTTCGATTCGAGGGGCGAATTCTTGAATTCGGCTCTGTATGCCTGGTCCAGAATCGAACCCATACCGCAGCGGTTGGCGGGAACTTCCGTTATGGCCGTCCTTGAACCCGAGTCCTGACGGCCACGCCTTTCTGCACCACTGCTTTCGGCAGATTCAGCCGCTTACCCACGATCCATACCGGCCTCCGCTTCACTTCCTCGAAGAGGCGGCCGATATATTCGCCTAGAATTCCAAGGCAGATCAGGTTGACCGAGGACAGGAACAGGATCGTAAATATCAGCGAGGTCCAGCCGCGCGCAGCTCGCGGGTTAAAGCCCATGATGCTCAGGTCGGCGACGTACTGGAAAACGACGAAACCCGCGCCGGCGAAGCAAAGAGCGGCGAGGACGAAGCCGAGGGACATGATGAACTGCAGCGGGCGGTAGCTGAAGTTGAAGACGCCGTCGAGAGCGAGTTTGAAGAGCTTGCGGAAGGTGTACTTGGACTCGCCCGTGAAACGCGCCTGCCGCTCGTACGCCAGCCCGGTCTGACGGAATCCGACCCAACTGCGGAGTCCGCGTACAAACCGGTTGCGTTCGGGGAGGCGGTTAATGGCGTCGACGACCTCGCCCCGCATCACGCAGAAATCACCGGCGTCCAGCGGGATATCCAGCACGGCCAGCCGCTTCAGAATGCGATAGTACATCCGGTAGCAGATTCTCTTGACGATGCCTTCCTTGCGCTTGGTACGGATGGCGTAGACGACGTCCCAGCCTTCCCGAATCTTGGAGATGAACGGGAGCAATTCTTCGGGCGGGTCCTGGAGGTCGGCGTCCATGACGACGACAATATTTCCGCGCGCGTGCATGAGGCCGGCCGAGACGGCGGCCTGGTGGCCGAAATTCCGGGAGAGCGAGAGCACCTTGAATCGGCTGTCCGAGGCGGCGATCGTCTCGCAGATTTCGAAGGTGCTGTCGCGGCTCCCATCGTCGACGACCACGATTTCAAAGTCTTCTTCCCAGGCAGGCGCTGCGGCGACGATGCGCCGGTATAACTCGCCGATGCCGTGTTCTTCGTTGTACGCCGGAGTTACGATTGAGATCATCGGAAGAAACCTGATTTTACGCTGGCGCGCAGATCGCCACGCCGTCTGCAGTGCCCATCATCGCAAGTTTGGCAGCGGATACGTAAGTCCTACTGTCTCAAGGTGCATGCGAGATCATGTAGTTCGCCCGGCCCATGGTATATTGATCACAAATGAGGGACCATCATGCCGCTCGGAAACTGAGCATGGTCGCAAGGTATTTCGCGCTGGGCCTTCTTTTAGTGGTGCATGGATCAGGCGCGCAGACGCTGCCTCCAGCACCTGCCGCTCCCCTCCCTGTGATCATCGATACGGACGTGGGCTCGGACCTCGACGATGCTTATGCGATCGCCATCGCCATACGGGCCGAGCAGTTAGGCTACGTGAGTATTCGGGCCATCACCACCTCGAACATGGTGGATAAGGCGCCGGCGTTCGTGCAGGCTTTGCTTGCCGGCGGCGGAAGGCACCTATCGCGAATTCCCATTGGCGCTTTCCACGGGACCAATTTTTGCTCCGGCGAGGGCGACAACTACGCCGCCCAGACACTTGCTGCGTTGAAATCGCCGCCGGTTACAGGCAGGGCATCCTTTCCCAGCGCCACGACCGTGCTGCGGCAGACGCTGGCAGCGGCGGCGGATGGCTCCATGACAATCATCACCATCGGCGGCCAGAGCAATATCGCATTACTCATGCAGTCTCCCGCGGATCAGTACAGCGAGCTTTCGGGCGCGGACCTGTGGAGCAAAAAAGTCGCCCGGATGTATGCGATGAATTCGCCCTATCCTGGGCCGCCCAGACAATGGGACTACAACAGCCACTGTGATGCCGCGGCTACCGCGTACGTGTACCAGAACAACGGAGGGGTCCCGATTATCGGAAACCAGATGCCGCTTACCATCAACATCGGGGGCTGCTATGACGGAACCGGGGTGGGGTGCACCACCGCCACCATGTCCGCGACCAATCCGCTCAGGCTGGCGACCGATTTTTACATCGGTCATAGTGGAGGCTTTTCGAAGGGCGGCGGGAATGCCGGCCGGCCCGCGTGGGATCCGTCTACGATTCTGCTAGCCATGGTGGGGACAAACCCCGCCCCGGGTGGCGCGTGGTTCAATCTGAGCGGCAACGGCACCTTGACAGTGTCGGGAGCTGGCTACAACCAGCGCAACGTGTGGAGCACGGAAAATCAGTCCAGCCATTACTACGTGACGCTTCCACGGCTGTACACGGATTATGGGGCCATTCTAAATTCCCTGCTGAATGGCTACTCGCCCGCGGAAGCCCACCAACCGCAACGCGCCAAGCCCTAACCGTCCCTCAAAGCCGGCGTTCTAGCTTCGCTAGGGCCAGTCTTCGACCGCTGGTTACCCATGCCTCACGTGACGCATGCTTTTCCGGACGTTCGTTTCGACGCCAGACACCGAAAGGGGTCACATCCAAGGTAAGACACCAGCAACTTTAGCGCGCAGTCTCAGCCGAAAACAACGTTCCGTCTAGATCCGCCCCATGATCTTGTAGCACACCAGCCCCACCCACTCGTGCAACACGTTGTCGTCCGCCATTAACGCGGTCGCCGACGGAAAGACGTTCCGGATACTCAGGTGCAGGCCCGCCGTATAGGCTGCGCACGGCGCAGGCGAAACTTCGATCCCCTGCTTCCGGAATACTTTCTCCGACCGCAACATGTGATAAGCATGCGTGACCAGCGCGATCTTTTGAATCCCGCGGCTGCGCAACATGGCGGCGGTGAAGACTCCGTTTTCATAGGTGGAGCCGGACCTCTCCTCGGTCGCAATCGCGGCTGCGGGAACCCCGTCGGCCTCCAGGGTGGTTCTCATGAGTTTCGCGATCACCACATCGGACTCTCCGGCGCCCCCGGACGCAATGATCGGCACGGCGCGCCAGTGATGATACAGCCACGCCGCATGTTTACACCGCTGATACGTGCCCCACCCCACATATGGCTCCGGGATCGACGGGTTCGACGGCTCCGTCGCGCCGCCCAGCACGACGATCGCCTGTGCATCGCCTGCCGGCATTGCTGCCGCCGGATAGAACCATTCCAGGCTTCCCGACAGCAACCATGCAAACGGCGGCCACATCCACAGGAAAATCAGCACGAGCCCGACCCACGCCGCCCGCCGCCGTCGTCGCGCCAGGCTGACCGCAGTGAACACGAAAAACACGAGAAGCGCCGGCTGCAGATAGGTCATCGAGGATCTCTTAATCAGAGGAGCAGAGCGGGTGCCCGAAAAGCAATCCCCTGAAGTTCTGCAATTAGGCATTCGTAATGCATAATTGCAAGTAGGTTTTCAGTGCGCAACCGCTACATTCCGCGTGAGTTGCAGCCGGTCCTGCAAAAAGCTGCCGCCCAATTTCCCGCCGTAGTGCTCACAGGATCGCGTCAATCCGGCAAGACGATCTTGCTGGAAATGCACCCTGCGCCCGTCATCTTTGACGAGGTGCAATACGCGCCGGAGTTGTTGCCGTACAGCAAGGAGAACATCGATGAGGGCCGCGACAACCGTGGTCAATACTTTTGACGGGATCGCAGAATTTATCGAAGCTGAAGCGAGCTTCTTACCGCTCCGCCTTCAACTCGCCGCTGTCGCCGCAACTGTACAGGCGCACGTACGAATTGCCGAATACCGCCTTCTGCCGCCAGACCCAACTGTTCGCGTCGCGCCACACCGCGTCCGTGTCCTTGACCACGATCAGATCGATCGGCAGATTCACGCACACGTCCCGCAGATCCGCCGCGCCATTCCCCCCAGCCCCCGGATAGATCTCCTCGATGCGCGATACGATCGGCGCGCAAACCTTCGGATCGCCCCCGAACGTCGCATTGCATTTCGTGTCCGACGCCACCGTGCGCCGGTCGGCGTACAGCAGCGCCGGCGTCTCCTGAAACACCACGTTCGGATTGAACTGAATCAGCGCCGTCTCCGGAGTCATACTCTGCGCCCACGAATACGCCGCGCGCGAGGCGTACGTGCGCTTGCCGAACTGCCGGTCGGGCGACATCCAATCCAGCGGGGGCACTACCCCTCGATCGGCCAGCACCGGATAAGCCCGCGTTAGCACCAGGTCGTACACCGTGCCGATCCCGCCCAGCACCAGGAACGCCGCGACGATATGCTGCTGCCGTACCGTCATAAACCCGGGCGTCTTGCGCTCCGCCACCACGTCGACGGCCCACAACAGCAGGACGAATTGCGCCGGCAGAAAACCGCGCCAGCCCAGGTCGTTGCACCCGATCACGCTCGACCGTAGAAACGTGCAGATCAGGATGCTCGTCGCCGCCAGGGCCGTGCTGGCCAGCTCCTGTCGCGAAAGCGGTCCGCCGCGACTCCGGAATTTG
>Ga0070684_100001399_pt1 | contig 17361 bp, 15 predicted proteins | sample KBSC723LmetaG_FD_65653 | JGI IMG/M metagenome (GOLD analysis project Ga0070684, IMG submission 65653) | Corn rhizosphere microbial communities from Kellogg Biological Station, Michigan, USA - KBS C7.2-3L metaG | ecosystem: Host-associated > Plants > Roots > Rhizosphere ...
CGTTCCGTACTACACGATGCCGTTCATCGACGGCGAATCGCTGCGTGCTCGGCTCGCGCGTGGACCGATGCCCATTGGTGACGCGGTCGGCATCCTGCGCGATGTCGCCAAAGCGCTGGCGTACGCGCACGAACGGGGCGTCGTTCATCGCGACATCAAGCCCGACAACGTACTCATGTCCGGCGGATCGGCGACGGTCACCGATTTCGGCATCGCGAAAGCCATCAGTGCGGCGCGCGCGACTGAGACGACGTCGAACCTGACGCAGATGGGCACGTCGATCGGCACGCCGACGTACATGGCGCCCGAGCAAGCGGCCGCGGATCCGAGCACCGACCATCGAGCCGACATCTACTCGTTCGGCTGTCTCGCGTACGAGCTGCTCGCCGGACGACCGCCGTTTGCCGCGATGTCGCCGCACAAGCTCCTCGCCGCGCACATGGCTGAGCGTCCCCAGGCGATCGGCGAGCTTCGGCCCGAAACGCCGCCGATGCTCGCGGACTTGGTGACGCAGTGCTTGGAGAAAGATCCGGACGCGAGGCCGCAAAGCGCCGCCGAGGTGGCGCGCCTGCTCGATGCCGTCACCAGCTCGAGCACTCATTCAGCGCTTCCGGCCATCGCGCTCGGCGGACCGGGCGCGGTACAGCGCGCGTTGATGGTCTACGCGCTCGCGTTCGTCGGGGTCGTGATCGTCGCGAAGGCAGCGATCGTCGGCATTGGATTGCCCGACTGGGTGATGCCCGCGTCGATCGTGTTGATGATTCTTGGATTGCCCGTCATCGGCATGACGGCGTACTCGCAGAAGGTCGCGCGCCGCACGTTGCTTACCCCGGTCCGCACGAGTCCTGGCGGCGGAGCGCAACAGTCGACGATGGCGACGCTGGCGCTCAAGGCGAGCCCGCATCTCTCGTGGGGACGTACAGCCGCGATCGGTCTCTACGCACTCGGTGCGTTCGTCGGTGTCATCGCACTGTTCATGGTATTGCGTGCCTCGGGTGTCGGGCCGTTCGGCTCCTTGCTCGGCGCCGGCAAGCTCGCCGACAAAGACAAGATCATCGTCGCGGATTTCACGTCATCGGGCGCGGACACGACGCTGGGCGGTGTCGTCTCGGAGGCGGTGCGCGCGGACCTCGGACAGTCGCCGATCATCTCGGTCGTCACACCGCAGACCGTGGCTGCCGCGCTCGAGCGCATGCAACGCCCGCTGAGCACGCGCGTCGACACGAGCGTGGCTCGGCAGGTGGCGCTGCGTGAAGGCGTGAAAGCGATCGTTGCGGGTGACGTGCACTCGCTCGCGAGCGGCGGCTTCATCGTCACGATGCGTCTCGTGAGCGCCGACTCGGGGCAAGAATTGGCATCGCTGACCGCGAGCGCGGACGGCGCGAAGGATCTCATCCCGACGATCGGCGGACTGACGCACCGCCTCCGCGGCAAAATGGGCGAATCGCTCAAACACTTGCAAGCGTCGCCGCAGTTGGCACAGGTGACGACGTCCTCGCTTGCGGCACTCGAGAAGTACACACAGGGCCAGCGAGCGATGAACGTGCAGCGCGACCCTGACAAGGCCATCCCTCTGTTCAAGGAAGCGGTCGCGATCGACACGAGCTTCGCGTCGGCGTATCGGGCGTTGTCGACTGCGCTCCGCAACCGCGGTCAGGATCGCGAAGGGCAGATCCGTGCCCTCGAAAAGGCCTACGCGCATTCTGATCGCCTTCCCGAAGCCGAGCGTTGGCTCACGGTCGCGAGTTACTGGTATTCGGGGCCGCATCCCGATCAGGCGAAGGCCGCGCAGGCATACGAATCGTTGTTGGTGATCCGGCCCGCTGATTTCGCCGCGCTCAACAATCTCGCGCTGATCTACGCCGCCGAACGGGACTTCGCGGGGGCCGAGCAGCTCGTGCGCCGCTCGATCGCGTCGAATCCGACGTCGCTCACGGCGTACGACAACCTGGTCGCCTACTTGGCGGAGCAGGGCAAGCTCGCTGCGATGGACTCGACCTTTGCGGTCGAGCTCAAAGTCTCAGGCAACAATCCGCGCGTCGCCATCACGCGCGCGTCGATTCTCTTTTCGCGCCAGAAGCATGACAGCGCGGCGTTCGTTGCCGACTCGATCTCGAAGGCGAATCCGACCGACGACTTTCTCACGACGCAGGCGCTCGGCGTCAAGGCGTTCGCGGACATGGTGCACGGCAAGGTCAACGAGAGTCTGCGCCTCATCAGTCAGGTGGCGGCGTACAACGCCAGCCATGGAAATCCGGCGGCCCCTCTCACCGCGGCAACGCTCGACTCGGCGATCGTGGAAGTGTTGTTCCACGACTCGAAGGACAAGGCGCTCGCGCTCATCGAGGCTGGGCTGCGTCGCATGCCGCTATCGAGCCTTCCGCCGCTCGAACGGCCATATCCGGCGCTCGCGCAAGCGTACGGGCTCGTTGGACGGGCAGACCTCGCACGAGTGATGCTCGCGGAATTCGAGCGAAACGCGGCATCGATGCCATCGCGCACCGCGGAGCAAGGCCGGCATTCGATCAACAACGCGATTGCCATGGCCGAACACCGGTATCTCGACGCGGCGCACGAATCCGAAGCGACCAGCGTCGGCGTGTGCGGCAGCTGCACCGCCGCCGCCACCGGCATCGCATTCGATCTCGCCCAACAACCGGACTCCGCCATCGCGGCGTTTACGAGATTCGTCAATTCGACGTCGATCAACGGCCGCTTCGGCACCGACGGCTTCTTCCTTGCCGGCTCATACAAGCGACTCGGCGAGCTGTGGGAGGCCAAAGGCGATCGCGCGAAGGCGGCGAGCAACTACACCAAGTTCGTCGAACTGTGGAAAGACGCCGATCCCGATCTTCAGCCCAGGGTGTCGGAGGTTCGGCGCCGGCTGGCGCGGCTGAGCGAAACCGAACCGCGTTCGTGATGCGTGTCGCGCATGGCCGCCCTAAGCGTTCGCTTTCGTATCGGAAAACGCACGCGTTCGCGACAGCATGACGATCATCACCGCGAAACCGAGGTAGGCCGCCGTCCAGTGATAGGGCAGCGTCGAACCGGTCGACCACGGTAGATAGATCCCGCCCGCTGCCGTTACCGAGTGGATGAACCCAAAGAACGACAGCACCGCACACGCCGCGAGCGTCGTCGCGGCCGCCGTGATCCGGCGGTCGATCAGGAACGCGACGGCGCCGCCCCACAGCATCGCGGTGAGAATGAACCCGTGCGCGAGCAAGATCATCACGGCGCACGTGCGGATGAAATCCGGATTGCCGATGCCCGTTGCCTTCATCGTGCCGGCCGGATCGATCGCGGCTGACATCAGCGCGCCGTTGTACACCTGCGACAGAAAGATCTGCACGAGCTGCGCGACCGACGGAAGCACGGCGAGCGTGACGGCCGCCGCATGCCGCTTGGGCGTCGCGTGATACCCCTGCTCGGTGATGTCCAGCGCGACGAAAACGAAGATCGGTGCCAGCGCGGGCTTGGGCAGCGCATCGGCCATGAACGCGATGTACCCGAACACGCCGCCCAATCCGATGAACAGTCCCGTGGCGAGTGTGTATCCGGCCCGCCCGCCCATCGCTTTGTACGCCGGATGTCCAATGTACGGCGTCGTTTGACTGACACCGCCGCAGACGCCCGCGATGAGCGTCGCGACGGCTTCGGTCAACAGAATGTCGCGCGTGTTGTAATCGTCGCCGGCAATGCGCGCGCTTTCCGTGACGTTGATGCCGCCGATCACGGTCAGAATGGCGAACGGCAACGCGAGAGGCAGATAATCGCGCACCGCGATCGGCATGCCTTTCAAGAAGCCTAATGACGGAAGCGGCAATCCCACTGGGAAATTCGGCGCCGGCCTCGCCATGTCGTGTGACAACAAGCCGAACGCGCCGAGCCCGTAGTACAACGCCGCGCCGATCGCCACACTTGCCAGCACTTCGGGGGCGCGAAACGGCAACCGAATCTTCGCGACCAACGCGTAGATGATGACGCCGAGCGCCATCATGCCCACGACCGGTTCGCCGTAGATCTCGCCGAGCTGCAACGTCCCGAGCAGCGCGATGCCGACACCGGCGATCGAGCCGAGCAGCCCGGCTTCGGGAATCGCTCGGCGAATGCGATCGCCGACGAACGACATGACGAGCTTGAAGACGCCCATCAAGACCATCGCGGCCATGCCGACCTGCCACGCGAGCACGGCGGCGTCGTTGACCGGCATTCTGGCTTTCGCGACGACGAACGCAGGGCCGAGCACGGTGAGCGCCATGCCGATCGTCGACGGGGCGTCGAGACCCAACGGCATCGCGGTGACGTCGGTGCGGCCCGTGCGGTGCGCGAGCCGAATCGCCATCGCCGTGTACACGACGTCGCCGAACAACACGCCGAGCGCGGTGCCCGGGAACATGCGCGTGTAGACGAGCGATGCGGGAAAACCGAAGCCGGCAACGAGAATGCCCGCGAGCACCGCGAGATTGACGACGTTGTCGAGCATCAACCCGAAGAACGCGTTGATGTCGCCGGTCGCGGTCCACGCATACTTCGTCGGGCCAACGCTGACACCGTGCGCAGGTGCACTCATGGCGCACGAAGATAGGATGGCGAAGCCCGTCGGGCCATCGTAGCTTCTCCCCACTCCTCCGACTTCTCTTTTTCCACCCGGCACGAGGCGATGATGCGTCACTGCTTGATGTACCAGGGCGGCTTTGAACGAAATTTCGTGAAGCTCAAACCCGGCGCGACCGCGTTCGAAGGCACCGACGGAACGCAGCACCCGGTCCCGGCGGCTCCGCCCGACGTCGACGGCGTGTGCGTCGGCTACATGGAGAAAGCGGGGAAGAAGTTCGCCGCGGTTCGCGTGCAGCGCGGCAAGGACGACGTCGTCCTCAAGCACGAGCTGCTGCTCGACCCCGCGAGACACATGGGCTTCGGCAAGCGCTTCTCTCCCGAGCCAACGTTGCTCGACGACGAGATGATGGCCACGCTCCTCGGCGACATCCTGGCCAAGAATCCCGAGCAACGAAACGAGCTGTCCAAGATTCGGTCGAGCTTTTCGGTGACGGGCAAAGGGCACTAGTCGGAGCGATCGCCATGCGATTGGTCGTTGCACTCGGAATCGCGCTCACGGCCACAAGCGCGTGGGCGCAGGCGGCGCGGCAGACCGAATCGGACGCGTATACGCGATACGAGCTGCTCGCGCCGGGCTCGGCCAAGTTTCGCATCGTGTATGAAGTGACTGCCACGACGGAAGGCGCGACGTATTACTTCAATCCGATTCGAAAGGGCAGCGTCGCGAGCAACGAGAGTGTGTACGATCGCGCGACGGGCAAGCCGCTCCCGTTCGACGTCGTCGGAAGCGCGGTGGCACAGGCGGGCGGCGTGCGCAATCGAGACACGTCGCAGACGTACATTCGCGTGAAGCTGGCGCGGCCGGTGCCCGCGAACGGCGGCGAGGCACGCATCCTCATCGACAAGACGTACGAGGACGCCGCGAGCTACTTCATGCGCGGCGACACGCTCGTATTCAATCGTCCGCTCGGCATCAAGCGAAACGCGGTCGTGCTACCGGCGGGCTACGAGATCATTTCGTCGAACGTTCCGTCGCAAGTGCTGCAAGAGCCCGACGGCAAGATCGGGATCAGCTTCTGGAACGATTCGCCAGCCGAGGCGCCTGTGATGCTGCGGGCGCGTCCGGCGGCGAAGTTGGCGGCGGCCACGTCGAGCGTCGCGGCCAAGCTCACTGATCGCGCGCACCAGAACCGCGAGATCGTCTACTTCCTGCAGCAGCCGGAGACGCACGCGTTCGATCTGTATCACGACTACACGGAATCGCGCGTCGGCGTGGCGACCTATCTGAATGAAGTCCGGGGCGGAAGCACGGTGTCGAAACCATCGGCGCGCAATCTCGACACGGGCGAAGAGCTCAAGTGGGAGATCCTCAAGGGCGACGCGATCACGCGCGCCAAGCTCGACGTGGCGAACGTGACGCCGCAGAGCGAGGTGGTCGTGTTCCGATTCGCGCCGGTGAAGCAAGGCGAGTCGGTGCGAATCCGCATGTTCGAGACGTACACCGATTCGGCGCGCTATAAGTTGGTCGGCGACGAGCTGGTCTGGGATCGGAGCTTTGGCCGCCCGGCGAATGCGGTGGTGTTGCCTGCGGGCTGGGTGCTCACCAACAGTGCGATCCCGGCTACGGTGAGCATGATGCCTGACGGGCGCGTTCGACTCGACTTCATCAATCCGCGGCCGGATGAAATCGCGACGTTGATCACGGCGCGTCGGCGGTAGGCGGGAGCCAGCCCTCGGTACCGGTGCCGTCGCGCGACTATTTCGTCCCGCTCGACGGCCGACGTGGCCAAAAACATGTACCACGGAGTTATACTTGGTTGCAGCGATGGCTCGTGTTGCGAGATGTGTAACGACGCGAGTCATCGGCGTCGATCATATCGTCGAGAAATGCACGTACGCCGGCTCGGCAGGTCCGCTCTCCTGTTCCTCGTCGCGGCGTGCGTCGATCAGCGCCCCGCACGCCTGGCCGCGCCCGACACGGTCGTGGTGAATAGCCGCAAGGCGACAGCCTTGCCTGTCGACGTGCGGAATGCGGCGGGACGCGTAGTGACCTCGACTGGACTGCACTATGCGCTCGTGTCCGGTAGCCGCGTCCAGTTGTCCGACAAAGGCGCCGTGACGTGCTTGCAGCCGACCGACGCCACAATTCGAGTCACGCGTGCAGGCCTGTCGACACGCTTCGTTGTCCGGTGCCGGCCGATTGACGGCTTTCGATTACCCGCGCCCGTGCGATTGTTCACCACTGATCCGCCACGCGACCTGTCAGCCGAGGCGCTGGACCTCGACGGCAATCCCGTCGCGCTGCTCGCCGGGACAGCGTCGGTGCGTGATACCCGAGTCGTGGTCTTACTGAAGGGGCAGCTATATCCAAAAGCCCGAGGCGCGACGTACGTCGACGTCACCGCCGGCGATTGCACCGTCGCGATTCGCGTCGAAGTGATCGAGCGCTCCTCGACGCCTGAAGCACTGAAGCCGGATGAGGAGTTTGCAACGACGCTGCGCCTCGTTGGCGGCGAGATTCGCGATTGGCGCATTCCCCCAGGACGATATGAGCTCGATCTCGTGCCCGTCGCGACGCAGCCCCAGCAACTCGTACTCAGCGGCAGAGACTTGAACTGCTCTCGGCTCACTCGTGAGCCGCGGCATCAGCAATATTCCTGTGTCGCTCACGACACTGCCGCGGTGATCGTGCGCCATCCGGAATCGGCGGGAACGCTCGGAGCGGATTTGCACATCCGCCGTTGGGATGATTCGGCAACCGCGACCACCACGTCGGCCGCCGACGAGAGTCAGCGCGTCAATGCCTGCCCAATTTTCATACGGTAGACTATGACGCGCCTGCACCGGAATCCTGACGGGCGTAATGAAGCCCGACCACACCTGTCGGATAGGGCGTCGCGGATTTCAAGCTGAACGTCGTGTAGAGCCCGTCCGGCAGCAATCGCTTGCCGCTTCCCAACGTCAGCGGATAAAGAAGGAGACGAAGCTCATCGACCAAGTCGTTCGCGAGAAGCGCATGGACGAGCTGACTGCTTCCGTCCGTCATGATCGTCTTTCCCGGCTCCGCCTTCAGCGCGCGCACCGACTCGATCACGTTGTCGCGAATGATCGTCGTGTTGCGCCACTTCGGTTCCGTGAGCGTCTTCGACACGACGTACTTCTTTGGCGCATTCATCATGTCGCCGAATCGATCGCCCGCCGGCATCGGCTCGAACGCGTCGGCATGCGTCACGTACGTCCGACGGCCGAGCAGGAATGCATCGACGTCCTGCATCAACCAGCCGAAGCTCCGGCCGATGTCGTCGTGCCAGAAGGGCCACGTCCAGCCACCGTGCTCGAACCCGCCGTCTCGATCCTCATCCTTGCCTCCCGGTGCCTGGATCACGCCGTCCAGCGTGATGAACTCGGAAACCACGAGCTTTCTCATACGAACCGCTCCGTTGATGTGCCTGAATAGTCGAGCGAGTCTTCAATCCTTCATATGGACGTCGATTGAGCATAGCAGGGATCGACACGCACACGGCGAGCGCTGAAAAAAAGGCCCTGCCGTCAAATGACAGCAGGGCCTTCGCTCGAACCAGCAACCGAAACGGCTACGGACGTCCGTGCGCCGTTCTGGCTTCGCCCGACGACGAGCCACTCGACGACGATCCACTCGACGCGCTGCCCGCACTCCCACTGCCCGATGAGCTCGAGCTGCCCGAACCGTACGATCCTCGGCTCGCCGTAGTCGAGGCATCGCCGCTGCGCGTGTAGCCGTGTCCGTTGACGACGCGGCCATGCGGCGGCGTGTCTCCCTTCACGACCACGACCGGCCCATACCCCACGTAGCTCGTCCCGTAACCGTAGCCATACCCGTACGGGTTGTAGCCGTAGGAGCCATAACGATACGGATTGTAAAAAGAGCTCAGGCCGTAGCGCGATGCGCACGGGTCGTACAAGGACGAACCCCAATACGGATCGACGGATCCCAAGCAGCGGCTGCTCAAGTACTGCGACGCGAGCCGAGCCGAATCGAGCGGCGTCATGGCTCCTCCGCTCAACGCGGTCGCCGGACGATCCTGTAGCGCAAAATGTTCCGGATAGGAAACACCAATGAGCACATCCGTAACCGATCCCGGCACGCCGGCGTCGGCCAACGCCATGAGTGCCTTGGCGTCGAACGTGAATTTGCGGCCGCGCTGAACGATCCACGTTTGCACGACCGCGGTATCCAACTGCTTGACCGCCTCGATGATCTCGCCGCTCGAGATCGGTGCGCCGGCACTCGCGCGCGACGCCTCGATCAGCATCTCGCGCCCAGCCGTCGCCGCCGCGATCTCGGCCGGCACCTCGGCCGACGTCACCTTCGCGGCGTGAAAGCGCGTCGCCCTCACCGTCGACGCACCGGCGACGGTCATGCTTTGGTCATCGAGCCACTCTCCATCGGGCGAGATGCTCAACAGTCCAGTGCCGCTGCGCTTGAGTCCCGTGCCGCACGTCAGCTCGGAGCGGAGATACACACGCTTGGCGTCGGCAGAAAAATTGGCGCGCTGCCAACCCGAGCATCCGCCCTTGGCGAGCGCCCGCTGGCTGTCGTCGGCGTAGACCGTATCTCGCGCGACGATCTTGCCACTGTCGATCGTGGCGATCTGCACCGCCGACGCCACCGGCGTCTGCGTGACGCAGACGAACGGCGCGGTCCGGCCGAGCCCGATCTGGCTCGCCTGCCAGCAGCCGATCCACGGTTGCCATCTGGTATCCGGAGTCACGGTTTGCGCGACGCCGGTCGCGGCACACGCCACGACGAAGCCGGCGCCGAGTGCGATGTGCCGGGAGAAGTGACTGCGAGTGAACATGATGGTCTCCACGATCAATAGCGGATGGTGACGCCGATGGACGTCGAAAAGCCAGAGAGATCGAGTTTCTGAAAGTCCGAGAAATCCTGCGACAGCGGTGCCTTCGCCCAGACATAACGCGCTTCACCGGTCAACGCAAAGCGCGCCGACAACGAATAGTCGACACCCGCCTCGGCGTTCGCGGTGCCGGCCCAGCCGTCAGATTCGTACTTGTCGCTGAACACGTCCAAGGTGTTGAAGTCCACCCAGTCGCCCGATTGGCGGAAACGGTAATACATCACGCCGCCGCCGGCGCCAATGTAGGGTGCGAAGCGCGACGGAATCCACGCGAACTTGCCGATCGATCGGCCGGTCGGCGTCAGATAGCGCTTGATCCCGATCGTGAGCGGCACGCGCGCAAAGTTCGTCGTCTGCTCGATCGGCAAATCATTGTTGTCGATGAAGTGGCGAAACTCCGAGCGCTTGCTCGTCATCGCCAAGCTCGCCGTCGTGACGATCTGCGTTTGCGCGTTGATGTTGAATGCGAGATCGAGATCACCCGATGGTGAGCTGAAGTCGCGCTTGTTCAACGTGAGCCGCTCGGTGGTGAACGCGAACAGATCGCTGCCAGCTCTCGCCACGGCCCATCCGCCGCGAACGGTGAAACTCCCGGCCGGCGAACCAAACAGAAATCCGTTGCCCATGTCCTGCGCTCGCGCCAATGGAACGAGGCACACGGCGGCGAGCGCGGTCATCACGCCGGTCCTCCGAAATCCAGACATAGGCAATCTCCGGGAGTCTGAATTGTATCCTAATTCGTATCCTAATCTGCGGCGGTCGCCAGGCGAGCGCAAGGGACGCCGCTTGCCTGACTGAACACCCCGCCGCACCGTTCGCGGCGTGAATCTCACCACCCTCTTCGACGGTTCGCTCCGCGGACGCGCGGACCGGCCCGCTCTCGAATACACCGACGACGCCGGCGACGTTCACCATCTCACGTTCGGCGACATCGACGCCAGGGCGAGTCGCATGGCGCGCGAGCTCGCCGAACGCGGCATGCGGCGCGGCGACCGGCTCTGCGTGCACCTCGCCAATCGCGTCGAGTTCATCGACCTCTACCTGGCGTGCGTCCGACTCGGCGTCGTCATGGTGCCGATGAACGTCTTGTACCGCGAGCGAGAGTTGCGCCACATCGTTTCCGATTCCGAACCGGCGGCGATCGTGACAGCACGGGATTCCGACGCCGTCTACCCGACGGGAACCGCAATCTGGGTCGTCGAAGAGTTGGCTGAGCGCGCGGCCTCGCGCCACGCGGACCGCGTGGACATTCCGATTGCCGGCAACGATCCGGCGCTCATTGTCTACACGTCGGGAACCACCGGCGCCGCCAAGGGCGCGGTCCTCACGCATGACAACCTGGCCGCGAATGGAGCGACGCTCGTCTCCGTGTGGCGAGTCACCGATCGCGACCGCTACCTCGCCGTGCTCCCCCTGTTCCACGTCCACGGACTCGGCAATGGAATTCACAGTTGGCTCATTAGTGGATGCAGAATGCGGCTCCTCGAGCGATTCGACCAACGCACGGCGGCAACGGTGTTCGCCGATTTCCAACCGACGTTGTTCTTCGGCGTGCCCACGATCTACGTCCGCCTGCTCGATGCTTCCGTGATCACCGACGAGCAAGCGCGCACCGCCGGCGCCGCGGCCCGCCTGTTCGTATCAGGCTCGGCGCCACTGCCGGCGCACGTGCACGAAGCCTTTCGCGCCAAGTTCGGCCACACGATCCTCGAGCGATACGGCATGAGTGAAGCGCTCATGATCATGAGCAATCCGTACGACGGCGAACGTCGCGCCGGCAGCGTCGGGCCGCCGTTGCCGGGCGTCTCGGCGCGCCTCATCGGCGACGATGGCGTCGTGTTGGGCGATGGCGCGGTCGGCGAAGTCGAGATGCGATCGCCGTCGTTGTTCAAGGAATATTGGCGCCGGCCCGATGCCACCGCCGCGGCATTTCACGACGGATGGTTTCGGACGGGCGATCTTGGCGTGCGATCTCCCGACGGCTATTACTCGCTGCGAGGCAGGCGGGGCGATCTGATCATCAGCGGCGGGTTCAACATCTATCCGCGCGAGATCGAGGAACTGCTGCTCGAAGACGCGCGGGTGCGCGAGGCCGCCGTCGTCGGCGTTCCCGACGACGTACGCGGCGAAATCCCGATCGCGTACATCGTGGCCGATGACGACGTCGACGTCGCCGACCTCGAGACGATCTGCCGAGCGCAGCTCGCGTCGTTCAAGGTGCCGCGCACTTTCCTTCGCATCGACGCGCTGCCGCGGACGGCGCTCGGCAAGGTGCAAAAGCACTTGCTTCCGCCTTGGGATCGCCGTATCACAAGCGCATGACAACAGCGAGCGTCGCCGCGGCCGCGCCGGCAATCCGAACGAAGCTGAACCGCCAGCAAATCGCCGGATTCTGGGCGGCGTGGGCGGGTTGGACGCTCGACGGAATGGATTCGGTGATCTACGCGCTCGTGCTCGCACCGGCGCTCACCGAGTTGCTTCCGCGTTCGGGAATGGACGCGACGCCGGCGCACATTGGATTCGTCGGCTCGGTGATGTTCGCCGTGTTTCTCGCGGGCTGGGGTTTCTCGTTCGTCTGGGGACCGATCGCCGATCGATTCGGCCGCACGCGAGCGCTCGCGGCCACGATTCTCGTCTACGCGCTGTTCACCGGCGCCGCGGCATTCGCGACGAACGTCTGGCAGCTCGGCACGTTTCGATTTCTTGCCGGCGTAGGCGTCGGCGGCGAGTGGGCGATGGCCGGCACGTACGTCGCCGAAGCCTGGCCCGAAGATCGTCGCAAGATGGGCGCGGGATATTTGCAGACCGGCTACTACTTCGGCTTCTTCGTCGCCGCGGCCCTGAACTACACTGTCGGCGCGCGTTTTGGTTGGCGCGCCATGTTCTTGTGCGGGTTCGTGCCTGTGATCGTCTCCATCCTCACATTGTCACGCGTCAAGGAATCGCCACGCTGGCGGGCGCACGCGTCGGAAGCGAAGCGCACGCGTCCGCTCGCGGAGATCTTCAGTCCGGTCTATCGCAAGCGAACGATCGTGAACTCGCTGCTGCTCACCGTGGCCATCATCGGATTGTGGGCGGGAGCAGTCTATGAGCCGGCGGCCATCACCACGCTTGCCAAGAAAGCGGGCATGTCAGCCGCGGCGGCGGCCAAGACGGTGTCACTCGGAACGGGTGTACTGTCCATCGGAACAATCCTCGGCTGCATCTGTCTGCCGCCGCTCGCTGAGCGATTGGGGCGCAAGCTCACGCTCGCGCTGTACTTCGCCGGCATGATGATCACCATTCCGCTCGCGTTCGGATGGGCCTTCTACCGCGACAATGGGCTCGTGCCGTTCATCGCGATTCTGTTCTTCATGGGATTCGCCGGTGGCAGCTTCGCTGCGTTCAGCCTTTGGCTGCCGGAGCAGTACGAGACGCGCGTGCGCGCGACGGCGTTCGCGTTCGCCACATCGGTCGGAAGGTTCGTCGGCGCCGGCGTGAACTTTCTATTGGGCTGGCTGGTATTGCGCATGGGCACGCTCGGGACGCCCGTCGCGCTCACCGCGATCGCGTTTGGGATCGGGATTCTCGTCGTCCCATTCGCGATCGAGACGACCGGACAGCGGCTCCCGGAGTAGTCGCTTCAGAGCAAGTCATCAGGTTCGGAACTTCCGCGCGGCGCGGACGGTAGGGATCGGTAGCGCGCCGCGATTCCACGGAACGACCAAGCACAATCCCGAGGGAGCAGTGGCCAGACTTCATCGAGTTCTCACGACGCTTTTGCTCGTCGTGCCGTGCACGGCCCGGGCGCAGTCAAATCCGCCCGTGGATTCGCAACGTGCACAGGGCGGCGCACGCGTGCTGCAGATCCTCCAGGGTTTCCAGATGGCGACCAGTCCGGAGCTCGCGTCCGCCATCAACGCGCTGCTCTTGGACGACGGTGCGCACATGCGCATGGCGCCCAAGCGCGCGCTCGCAGCGGGCGACTCCGCTCGCGCTAGCGAGATCGTGAAGACGGCGCGCGCGGCGCTCGGCAAATACTCCGACGTGAAAGTGGCCGAGCGTGATGGGTATGTGAAGTTCCTGCCGTGGTTGGAGGATCAGGCGATCTATCATTACAACAACATCGGGAACGCGATGACGATGTTCGGCGCGTTCGACGCGACGAGGCCCGTCTCGCTCCTCTATAAGAAGAACGCACGCGGTGAGCTCGACTTGGTGGGCGCCATGTACAACGCTCCGCCGAACGCGACGTCCGAGGATCTGGACGCACGCTTGCCGACGAGCATCGCGCATTGGCACGAGCACGTGAACTTCTGCGCCGCGAGTCCCGATTCAGTGCGCGCCGGCGTGGTGAAGGCGGACGCCGCCACCGCCGCGAAATGGCTCAAGATCACGACGCGCGACGAATGCACCGCGGTCGGCGGGCGGTTCGTACCGCGCATCTTTGGATGGATGGCGCACGTGTATCTCTTTGCCGGCGACGATCCGAAAACCATCTGGGGCGGCGAAGATCACGGAAGCATGGACGTCCACATGCATCATCCCGGCGAGCGCTGACGCTCTCTGCGCGGCGCGGTTCATCGGCCGATTCGCGTTCCCATCCACGACAGACTCTGCGCCACGTGTGTGCTCCAGTATCGCCACGTGTGCGCGCCCGGCCATTCCGCGTATGCGTGGGCCACGCCAAGCCGCGAGAGCTCGGCGTGCAGGGCCCGGTTTTGGTCGACGAATCCGTCGTCGCGGCCGCAGTCGATGAAGATGCTTGGCACCGGTGCCCGCCGCCGCACCAGCAGCTCGGCGGAGTGCGCGATGTCGGCGGCGCGCCAGCGATCGAGATTCGTACCCCAATAGTTCAGGTATCGCACCCAATACGGACCCGCCACCGGGCGAATCTCGTCGACGGTTGTCGCGTAGCGAATCGGTTCGGCGAACGGGCGCGGGCCGGTGTACATCGGCGATAGAACGCCCGAATGACTGGCCGCGGCGCCGAACACGTCGGGGTGATGCATCGCGATGATCAACGCGCCGTAGCCGCCCATGCTCAAACCGCCAATGCCTCGATGCGCGCGATCGGCCATGGTGCGGTAGCGCTGATCGACGTGCTGGACCACGTCGCGCGCGATGTAGTCGTCATAGCGCTCATGCTCGACGCAGTAGCGCTCGGGCGATTCGTTATGAAGTGTGTCGGCGCACGTCCGGTACGCCAATTGATTTTCCCATGTCGTGTACCAGCCATCGTCGCCGTCCGGCATGATGACGATCATTTCCGGCGTGCCGGACGCGAACAACGAGTCGCTCGTGACGTCGATGCTGCCCTTCGATACCCAATCGGTTTCGGCCCCGGAGAGGCCATGGAGATAGTAGGCGACTGGATAGCGTCTCGTGCTGTCGCTGCCGTACGACGGCGGCAGATACACGACGACGTGTTTTCGCACGCCGAGCGATGGCGAGTAGAACATGTCTTCGTGGACGGTGCCGGCGGGCCACGCTGCTCGGGCGCTGGTGGCGACGGTTCGAAGCCATCTCGCCGATCGAGCACATCCGACCGAGAGGAGTGTCGCTGCGACGATCGCTGGGATGAGGCTGCGTGGTGACATCGGTGCGTGGCGGTGGGATGGCACAAAAGAGGTTCGCGCATAAGATGTGTCGTCCCAACCGTGTTTCGCCATGATCCTCTAGCGTTCTCTCATAGGCGGCGGTCCCGGCGGCGGGCCGCCGCGGCGGCCGCCTGGCGGTGGCCCGCCGGGAGCCGGGGGAACGCAGCCGGCGGCGATTTGGGCGCTCGTCAGCAGCTTTTCGACGGTATCGTGAAACTCCTTGCGGGCCGGCGCGAGCTCGTCGGCGATCGGCTTGCCGGTCTGCATGATGGCGCGGACTTCGTCCGGCGTCTTTCCCGCCTCGCGTGCCGAGCGGGCGGCCTCCATGATCGCGCGGAGGCTGTCGAGCTGCGGTGCGTGTGCCTGGGTGAACGCGTCGACCAGCGCGTGCACTTGGCTCTTCTGCGCGTCCGTGAGCGAGTCGGCGGTCATGGCGCAGCGTCCGCCTGGCGGACCGCCCCGGCCTGGAGGTCCGCCGGGTCCTCTTTGCGCACTTGCCAGCGCGGCGCCCGTCATCGTCGCCACGGTGGCAATCGCCAGCATCTTCGTTCGCATCGTTTCCTCGAGAATGAAGGTTTCGATAACTGACAACTCCAGCCGGCGGACCATTCCATCCATCAGGCACATCGTGTGCAGACATTTGCCCAACCACCCTTGAAGGAGTGCGTGCGCATGGAGCAAAACAATTTCTCGGCAGAAGGCCAGACGCCGTCGTCAGCCGGCGGTATGGGCTTTGGAAGCAGCGGCACGACTGGGACCGGAAGCACCGCCGGCACGGTGCAGGAAAAGCTCGCGGACGTCGGATCGACGGTTCGAGACAAGGCAGGGAACATGAAGGATTCACTTGCCAACGCGCTCGACTCCGGCGCCGACCGTCTGCGTCAGCGCGCCGGCTCGAATGCGCCGCTCGCCGCCGCGACCGATGGAGGATCGATGGCGGTCGAGGCGAGTAGCAGTCGCCTCGCGCCCGTCGCGACCAAAGTCGCCGGCGGAATGGAAGCAACGGCGGGTTGGCTTCGCGAAACGGATCTCGACAGTCTCAAGACCGGAGTCGAGCGGCAGGTGAAGGAGCATCCAGGACGCACCCTGCTCATCGCCGTCGGGCTCGGCTATCTGATCGGCAAAGCCGTTCGGAAGTAGGAGAGATCATGACGGTCGACGCACGCGATGGCCGTCGAGGCATCGGATCGCTTCTCCGCGATCTCGCCGAAGGGAGCGCGACGCTGGTGCGCGGCGAGGTGCGCTTGGCGAAGATCGAAGTCGGCGCGGCGGTGACGGCGCTCGGGAAAGGAACCGTGCTCGTCGCGACGGGCGCCGTCCTCGCCCTACTCGGCGGATTGTCGCTTCTCGCGGGCATCGTTCTCTTGATTGGCGACCAGTGGTTGCCGGCCGATCGTTATTGGCTCGCGGCGCTCATCGTGCTGGTAATTGCCGGCGCGGTCGCCGCGTGGTTCGCGAATCGCGGCATGGGGCATTTGTCGGCGCGTCAGCTCGCGCCGGACGAAACCGCGACGACGCTCAAGGAGGATATGGAATGGCTGAAACAACGGCGGACGTCAGGCGCGACATCGAGCTGACGCGCGAGCGCATGTCGAGCACGCTGGCGGAGCTGGAGAACAAGCTCAACGTCGTGCAGATGGTGCGCGACCATCCGTGGCCGGCGCTCGCGGTGGCGGTCGGCGCCGGTGTCCTGCTCAGCGGATCGACGGCTGACGTCAAAGCCGCCGCGGCGACAGTGACGGCGACGAAAGGGGCGACCACCAAGCTCGGCTCGGCGCTGGACGAGGTGGTGGCGACGCTCATGGGCGGTGTCCACCAAGCCATCGACAGCCGCATCACCGGCTGGGTCGATGAGCTGAAGACGGCGATCGGTGCGCGCCCCCGCGAGTCCGGAACGCTGATTCCGCCGCGAGCGGATTGAGAACCGAAACCGGGTGCGAGCAATCAGCTCGCACCCGTTCAGCTTCGTTAATTACTGAACTCTTCGAGACAGGCGCCAGGGCCGCCGTCGACACCGGTGCGGAAATTTTCCATCCGCTGCTCTTTGGTCCCGTGACTCTCGTGCGCGAGTCGCGCCTGAATCATCGCATCGAGCCGACGGTTGCCGGTCGCCTCCGGCGTCGGATCGCCCGCCATCGACATGCCGAAGAATGCCTCCTCCATGTCGCCTTTCTCGAGCTCGCCGTCGTGCTGGGCTTGCCGCGCGAACGTGCCCGCGAGACAGTCGGCGGTCGACTCGTTTTCATACGAATTTCGTGATTCGTGCCCGAGCTGAATTGCCACCGCGTGTCCCATCTCGTGCGCGATGACACCGACAGCCGCCATGT
>Ga0070684_100001405_pt1 | contig 17302 bp, 14 predicted proteins | sample KBSC723LmetaG_FD_65653 | JGI IMG/M metagenome (GOLD analysis project Ga0070684, IMG submission 65653) | Corn rhizosphere microbial communities from Kellogg Biological Station, Michigan, USA - KBS C7.2-3L metaG | ecosystem: Host-associated > Plants > Roots > Rhizosphere ...
GCGGTCCCCCTCCCCTGCAAAAGCAGGGGAGGATTCAATGGCTGACCTCATCTTCTACACTAACCCGCAGTCGCGCGGTCGAATCGTCCGCTGGATGCTCGAGGAGGTCGGTCAGCCGTACGAAACCGAGATCATCCCGTACGATCAGCTCAAGAACGAGCGGTATCTTGCGATCAATCCGATGGGCAAGGTCCCGGCGATCAAGCACCGCGGCCATGTCGTCACCGAATGCGCGGCCATCTGCACTTATCTCGCCGACGCCTTTCCCGAAGCGATGCTCGGCCCGCGCTCGGACGAGAAGGCCGATTATTACCGCTGGCTGTTCTACGCGGCTGGTCCGCTGGAGGCGGCGGTGTCCAACCAGGCAATGGGGTGGGTCCCCACGCCCGAGCGCGAGCGGATGTTCGGCTACGGCAATTTCGACCGCGTGATCGCCGTGCTCGACGAGCTGTTCAGCCTGCGCGACTATGTGTGCGGGGATCGCTTCACGGCCGCCGACGTCTATGTCGGCTCGCAGATCATGTTTCCAATGCAGTTCAACATGCTGCCCGAGCGCGACAGCTTCCTCAGATATCGCGAGCGGCTGCAGGCCCGGCCCGCCTATAAGCGCGCGACGGAGATTGACGAGAAGATCATCTCGGAGATGCAAGCCTCCCCTGCGCAGCCTCAGTCGGCTTGATATCCAGGCCCTTCGGTTAGCCAACGCTCGATCGCGCTGACGATATGCTCCTGCTCCTCCGCCGTGAGCTCACGCCCGGCAGGAATGCCATGCCACTTCGCAAGGCATGAGCGGCAGCAGGTCGCGGTCGCATGCTGCGCGACAAACACGGGATGCCCGCGCATCGGCGTCTGCCGGCCGTCGTTCGCCGGATCTGCAGGCGCAAGGCGCTTGCCGATGAAATCGCGCGCGTGGCTTCGCATCGTGTCGAGCCCGCGCTCGTCCAGATAGGCGCGATCCTTCGCATTCAGCCGGAACTTCGCCCGGAATGGCGAACGCGCAAGCTTCGCGAATACATTGTCGAGGTCTCGCATGCGTCTGCGGAAACGAACGCTGCTCACGCACGTTGCCGGCGCGATTCAGCAGTCCAATTGCTTACCTGCCGCTAACCATCTCCCTTTGACCAAGCTTAACGCCGACTCGGTTAAACAGGTCTCGCACCCAGCCTTACCCCCCGGGTGTTTGCACAAGACCGGTCCTGCCACTTCCGCTTGAACCCAACTGGCAGGACCGGGACTACCCTGAACAATTATCGCCCAAAAGGAAGGGCCGGTGGATCGCTCCACCGGCCCTCTCTTTTATCCGTCCCGTGCCGAACTTAGCGGCGGCTGCCGAACAGGCGCAGCAGGAACAGGAACATGTTGATGAAGTCGAGGTAGAGGTTGAGCGCCCCGATCACCGCCGACTTGGCCATCGCCTCGCCGTTCCCGGCGACGGCGAAGTAGATGCTCTTGATCTTCTGCGCGTCATAGGCGGTGAGGCCGGCGAACACGAGCACACCGATGGCGCTGATCGCCAGGTCGAGCCCCGGCGAACGCAGGAACATGTTGAGCACCAGGGCGACGAGGATGCCGACCACGCCCATGATCAGGAACGTGCCCATGGCCGAGAGGTCGCGCTTCGTCGTGTAGCCGTAGAGGCTCAAGCCCAGGAACGCCGCCGCCGTCGCGAAGAAGGCCTGGGCGATCGAGGTCCCGGTATAGACCAGGAAGAGGCTCGAGAACTGCACGCCGATCAGCGCCGCATAGACCCAGAACAGCGCCTGCGCCGTCCGCGCCGAGATGCGGTTGATGCCGAAGCCGAGAATGAACACGATCGCCAGCGGCGCGAACAACGCGACCCAGAACAGCGGCGTCGCCTGCCCGGTCGCCGGATTGACGATCAGGTTCACGAGACTGCTTTGGGCGAACAGCATCGCGACGATGCCGGTCAGCAGTACGCCCGACGCCATGTAGTTGTAGACCGAAAGCATGTAGGACCGCAGGCCGACATCGCGGGCGGCGCGCGGTACGCCTACCGTCGCGGCGTTCACGCCGGTCGTTTGCGGGTCTTGCCAGTTGGCCATTTGATCTCCTTCGCGCGGGCAAAAGGCCCGTTCGCTATCGCCGAATATATCGTGGATGGATGAAGGGACTTCAAGCAATTCCGGTCGACGACAATTGCGCGTTGGTCGAGCGAACCGGAACGGCAGATTAACGGCATTGCCGATCGTGCTCTGCAGTGCGACACTGACGACTGTCGATCGGGGGAGCAGCAGCTTTGGTTCGGCGGCTCGGATTGATCATTGCCGCGTTGTTCGCTGCGCTTGTGAGCGCTCCTGCATTCAGCGCCTCGCCGCCCCAGCGGATCATCGCCGTCGGCGACCTCCACGGCGATTTTGACGCGTGGCAGACGATCGCCCGCGCTGCCGGGCTCATCGACGGACGCGGACACTGGGCCGGCGGCAAGACGACCCTCGTCCAGATGGGCGACATCACCGACCGCTGGGCGGATTCGCTCAAGATCATCCGCAGCCTTCAGCAATTGCAGAAGGAAGCGGCGCGCTCGGGCGGCAAGGTCTATGTGATCCTCGGCAATCACGAGGCGATGAACCTGCTCGGTGACAACCGCTACACGACGCCGGGTGAATATGCGGCCTTCGTCGATGCTCAGTCGGCCGCACGCCGCGACCGCGTGTACGAGGCCAACCGCGCCCAGGCCGAAGCTTTCTACAAGACGCAGGTCCCGCCGCTTACGCCCGAACAGGTGCGCGCGAAGTGGATGGCCGAGCACCCGCTCGGCTGGGTCGAGCACCGGCTCGCCTGGCAGCCGTCGGGCGAGCTCGGCCAATGGGCGACGCGCAACCCCGCGATCCTCAAGATCGGCGGCACCCTGTTCGCCCACGGCGGCATCAGCGCCGAATATGCCAGGCAGCCGCTTGATGCCGTGAACAAGCGCGTCGCCGCCGCTATGGCCGCGGCCGACGACAGCCCCGCGTCAGTGCTCAGCGATCCGCTCGGGCCTTTGTGGTACCGCGGCCTCGTCATGACCGACACCGAAGCGCAGGCCGCCCGCGCCGCGGCAAAGCCGCCGGCCCCGCCGCTGACGGCGGAGCAGGAGCTCGGAGCGGTGCTCGCCGCGTATGGCGCCCAGCGCCTCGTCGTTGCGCATACGCCGCAGAAGAGCGGGATCCTGATCACGCTGGGCGGCCGTCTCGCGTGCATCGATACCGGCATTTCTCGCGCCTATGGCGGGCCGCTGACGTGGCTGGAGATCAGTGGCGACAAGATGATCCCGCATAGCGTCCCGCGCGCGCCGTAGGTTCAGAGGAGGGGGCAGATGAACAAATGGATTTGCGCCGTTGCAGCACTGGCGCTCGCCGCGCCTGCCGCATCGGCCAAGGAGCCGAAGCCGCCGACGCCGCTGTTCGCAAGCGACGCACCGATCCACGTCACGATCCAGGGCCCGATGAATTCGCTCGCGTCGAACCGCGCTGCAACACCGAGGCCCGCGACCATGACGGTCGACGGTGTCACTTACCCGATCACGCTGACTCCGCGCGGAATCACGCGGCTGAGCAAGGACACATGCGAATTCCCGCCGCTGAGAGTCGATCTCACCCAGCCGGCACCGCCCGGATCCCTGTTCGACCACCAGAAGCATCTCAAGCTCACCGTCTTCTGCAAGCGCTCGCCCGCATTCCAGCAGAAGGTGCTGCTCGAATATGCGGCCTACCGCCTTTACAACCTCATGACTCCGGAGAGCTTCCGAGCGCGGCTCGCGAACATCGACTATCTCGACGAGACCGGCCGCCCGTACATCTCGCGCGCCGGCTTCTTTGTCGAGGATTTCGGCGACGTCGCCAAGCGCAACGGCATGAGCCAGGCGCACATGGGCGCGGTCGTCCCGCTGGGGCAGATCGACCCCACGGCCGCCGCGCGCTTCGCGATCTTCGAGGACATGATCAGCAATTACGACTGGTCGATGCGCGCCGGGCCGAAGGGCACGGAATGCTGTCATAATGCTCGGTTGATGACCGGCGCGCCCGGCGGGCTGCTCACCCCCGTGCCTTATGATTTCGACTATTCGGGCCTGGTCGACGCGCCTTACGCCATTCCGCCCGAAGGCATTCCGGTCAACGACGTCCGCCAGCGCGACTATCGCGGTTATTGCGCGCACCAGACGCAGGCGCGGGCGATCGCGGCGCAGCTGTCGCCACGGCGCGCGGAATTTACCGGGCTGTTCGCGAGCATCCCCGGCCTCGACCCGCGCGAGCAGGCCAAGGCCGCGAGCTTCATCCAGGGCTTCTTTGCCGACCTCGACAGCGGACGGCTGCTGAAGAGCTGCGTCAGCTAGATTTTTCCGCGACTTCCTCCGCGACGACGACGGTTTCCGTCACGCGGTAATCGGCGAGGAAGCGCTTCATCCCGCTGCGCTCGCCATATTCGGTGACCCAGAGGATGGCGAAGCAGTAATTGAAGAAGATGCTGATCACCGCGGCGAGCTCGATCGCGCCGATGCCCGCCGCCAGCCCAGTCGCGACGGCGAGCAGGATGAACAGCGCGTCGCCCGAGCTCTTGAGCGAGTTTCGGAACCGCACCGCACCCGCGATCCCGGCGAGCGAAAAGGCCAGCGCCAGGCTGTTCTGGACGATGATCACGATCCCCGTGACGACCATCGGCAGGACGATGATCGTGTTGACCAGCGACTGGTCATATTCGTCGCCGCCGCGCACCGCCATGTAGGTCCAGCTGATCGGCAGCGAGACGAGGATCGCCGCGACGATCGCGACCACCAGCCAGAAGACGCTCTGCCCGAAATTGGCGACGTGCGCCGCGCGTACGGCTTCGCTCGCCTGCAGCGGGTTTTTCGACGGCTGGGTGATCAATTGCTCGACCCCGCCGATCGGCAGATAGCCGCGAAGCTCGGGCCAGATCCTGATCGCGACGTAGATCGCCAGCGCGATGATCAGATAATAAGCAGTAATCTCAAGCAGCAGCTTTCCTGCACGCATGATATCCCCCCATGCTGTTCCAATTTAGTCACGTCAGTTGGTCATTGCCCATCTTGTGATTGTCGACGACATAAGGCGCCAGCGGTCTCAGAACGCCGTAACGCTCCTTGCTCGCCGGCTTCTTGAGTGGCGGCCACGGAATCTCGCCGATCGGCAGTTCGGTGTCAGGCACACGGTCCAGAAGGTCGCGCAGGAGGGTCAACCGGCCGAGCGGCTGGTCATTGAAATCGACCAGCGTCCAGGGCGCGAAGTCCGTGTCGGTCGCCGACAGCATCAGCTCGCGGGCCTCGGTGTAGTCGTCGTAACGGTCGCGGGCATCGAGATCGATGGGCGACAGCTTCCAGCGCTTCGTCGGATTGTTGAGGCGGTTCAGGAATCTCTCCTCCTGCACTTCCTGGTCGCAGCACAGCCAATATTTGAACAGCAGCATGCCGTCGTCGACCAGGTGCCGCTCGAACTGGGGCGCCTGATTCAAGAAGTCCTGCACCTGCTCGGGCGTGGCGAAGCCCATCACCCGCTCCACGCCCGCGCGGTTGTACCAGCTGCGGTCGAACAGCACGATCTCTCCGGCCGCAGGCATATGTTCGACATAGCGCTGAAAATACCATTGCGTGCGCTCGCGCTCGCTTGGCGAGGGAAGCGCGACCACGCGGCACTGGCGCGGGTTGAGGAGACGGGCGAACATGTCGATTGAGCCGCCCTTGCCGGCGGTGTCGCGGCCCTCGAACACAACGACGACGCGCTGATTGGTTTCCGAAACCCAGCGCGCCATGGCGCTGAGTTCCTTCGCCATCGGCTCGAGGAGCTCGAGATATTCCGGTTCGGTGAGCCCGATTGGCCCGCTCATCCAACGCCCCCCTGCGGGGCCACTTGTGGCACGAGCCTCAGCCGATTGGAACTGCCGCGTGATTGGCTCTGGGGAGCAGCGTTGCAGCACTCGCCCGCACGGCTTAGCAGTGCGCTCGCGACGCAGCGCTGGAGGTGGACTTTGCCCAAGATTCGCACGCCGATTGCTGCCCTGCTGCTATCCACCGCCGCCATTTGCGGGACTGCCTCCGCCGCGCCCATTGATCCGGCGCTCTATTCCTCGCTGCACTGGCGGCTGCTCGGTCCCTTTCGCGCCGGCTGGGCGGAAATGATCGAGGGTGTGCCCACCAAGCCCAACACCTTCTATTTCGGCGCGTCGGGCGGGGGCGTGTGGAAGACCGACGATGCGGGACGTACCTGGACCTCGCTGTTCGATCATGGCGGCAGCTCGGCGATCGGTGCAATCGCCATCGCGCCATCGGACCCGAGCGTCATCTACATCGGCGGCGGCCAGCCCGAGCCGCGCTACGACGTCGAGTCCGGCCGCGGCGTCTACAAGTCCACCGACGGCGGCAGGACCTGGACCGACCTCGGCCTCCACGACACCAAGTACATCGGCCGGATCTGGGTCAGCCCGACCAACCCGAATGTCGTCGTGGTCGGCGCGGTCGGGCATTTCTTCGGTCGCAGCGACGCGCGCGGCATCTACCGCTCCACCGATGGCGGCAGGAGCTGGTCGCACGTGCTCGCGCCCGGCGGCTTCACCGGCGTCAACGACATCGCCAGCGATCCACGCAACCCGCGCACGCTTTTCGCCTCTACCTGGGAAGCGCGGCAGTATCCCTGGCAGAGCTATTTCACCGAAATCTCCGGCCCCGGCAGCGCCGTGTGGCGCTCGGACGACCAGGGGGCGCACTGGCGCAGGCTCTCGGGCGGCGGCTGGCCGACGGGCCCCCTTGGCCGCATCAGCCTGGCGGTCGCGCGCAAGGGCGGCGCGGTGCGCGTCTATGCCGACGTGGATTCGAAGACCAACGGCGGCCTGTGGCGCTCGGACGACGGCGGCGCGCACTGGAAGCGCATCAACCCGGACCCGGCCTTCTCCAATTATTATTTCAACCGCATCACGGTCGATCCGCGCGATCCCGACATCATCTACACCACCGGCCAGTCGATCCGCCGCTGCACCAACGGCGGCGCCAATTGCGTCATCTTCCGCGGAAGCCCCGGCGGCGACGACTATCATTCGATCTGGGTCGACCCGAAGAACGTCGGGCACATCGCCGAGGGCTCCGACCAGGGCGCGTCGATCAGCGTCAACGGGGGCCGGACCTGGAGCAGCTGGTACAACCAGCCGACGGGGCAGCTCTACCACCTCGCCGCCGACAACCGCTTCCCTTACTGGGTCTATTCGGGCCAGCAGGACAGCGGCACGGTCGCGATCGCCAGCCGCACCGATTACGGGCAGATCACGTGGCGCGACTGGCATCCGGTCGGCGGCGACGAGCGCGATTACGACATCCCCGATCCCGTCGATCCGAACATCGTTTACGGCTCGGGTCTCGGCGGCCGCGTCAGCCGCTGGGACGCGCGGACAGGACAGGTCACCGACGTCTCGCCGTGGCCGCTCGGCAATTACGGGCTGCGGCCGACCACGGTCGCGCACCACTTCAACTGGGTGACCCCGCTGGTCGCCTCGCGCGCGGGCCCACCGGCGCTCTATCTCGGTGGCGACGTGCTGTTCAAAACCACCGACCAGGGCAACCACTGGTCGATCATCAGCCCGGACCTCGTCGGCAAGCGCGCGGGCGCGACCAATTGCGACGGCGACGTGAGCCTCGAAGCGGCGCTGCCGTGCGGTTACGGCACGATCATCTCCATCGAACCGTCGCCCAACAACCCCGCCGAAGTCTGGACCGGCAGCGACACCGGCATCGTCAGCATCACCCGCGACGGCGGCGCGAACTGGACGCAAACCACGCTCCCCGGCATCCGCCCGTGGAGCAAGGTCGCGAGCATCGACCTCTCCGCGCTCGACCCGCAGACCGCCTATGTCGCGGTCGACGGCCACCGCATCGACGACTGGCGGCCGCACATTCTGCGTACCCACGATGGCGGCAAGAGCTGGACCGAAGTGACGCGGGGCCTTCCCGACGGGCAGGTGGTGACTGCCGTCCGCTCCGATCCCGTCCGCCCCGGCCTGCTTTTTGCCGGCAACGAGACCGGCGTGTTCGTCAGCTTCGACGATGGCGACGATTGGCAGCCGCTGCAGCAGAACCTGCCGACCGCCTGGGCCCGCGACCTGCTCGTCCACGGCGATGACCTGATCGCGGCGACGCAGGGCCGCGCGATCTGGGTGCTCGGCGATCTTGCGCTGCTACGGCAGGTCCAGCCGGCGACCGCGGCCGAGCCATTCCACCTGTTCGCGCCCGCGCCTGCCGTTCGCGCGCGCTTCAACAACAATCACGACACGCCGCTGACGCCCGAGACTCCGGTCGGCGAGAACCCGCCCGAGGGCATCACCTTCGACTACTGGCTTGCCCATGCGCCGAGCGGACCGGTGACGCTCGAGATCCGCGATTCGTCGGGCGCGGTTGTCCGCCGCTTCTCCAGCGCCGAGGTGCCCGAGAATCCGTCCGCGGAGCGCTATTTCCAGGCCGAATGGGTGAAGCCGCAGCCGATCCTGTCGGCGGCTCCCGGCGAGCATCGCTGGGTGTGGGACATGCGCCGCCCGCGCCCCAAAGCGGTCGAGTATAATTACAGCATCGCCGCGGTCTGGGGGCTCGACACGCCGATCGATCCGCGCGGCCAGTTCGTCGAGCCCGGCCGCTACACCGCCGTGCTCACGGTCGACGGCAAGAGCAGCCAGGTGCCGGTCGAGATCGTCGCCGATCCGCGGGTGATCGAAGCCGACTACGCCGCCGCGCGGCAGTTCTCGGAGAGCCTCTACGCGCCGATGGAAATCGCCTGGCGCGGCTATGCCGAGACCAAGGCCGTGCGCGACCAGCTCGACAAGCGCATCGCCCAGATCCGCGACCCGGCGCTGCTCGCGCAGGCCAAGGCGCTGCAAGCCAAGCTCCAGCCCCCCAGGACTCCGCACGCGGGCTTCGGCGGCGCCAGCGGCACGCTCGCCGCGCTCGAGACTTCGGCCGAAGGGAGCGACACCGCGCCAAGCGACGCCCTCCGCCAGACGGCACTTCAGACGATCGCCCAGGTGAATGGCGACTGGGCCGCATGGCAGCAGGTCAAGAGCGGCGATCTCGCGCAGCTGAACAGCCGTCTCACGGCGGCCGGACTTCAGCCGATCAATGTGCCGCCAGAAAACGAGCTCCGCCTGGGAGAGCCGTCGAGCGGCGTCGACCTGCCATAAAAGAACCCCCCGGCGTTTCGGCCGGGGGGCACAGCCAACACGTTCACACGGGAGTTAGAACGTGCTGCCGCTCGGCTGACTCGATGGCTGGAAGCTCGACTGACTCTGCGACGGGCTCGATGAGCTGCTGCTGCTCTGGCTCTGGCCCCAGCCGAAGGCGCTCTGGCCGCCGGTGTCCTTGCTCAGGCACTGCTGGAGCACCTGCTTGCCCTGGTCGGCCAGCTGCCGCTGCGTCTGCAGCGCCTGCTGGATGAAGTCGCGGATCTGCCCGTCCTGCGCGTCGCGCAGGTAGGTCTGGCAATTCTCGGCGCCCTGCAGCGCGTGATAGAGGATCGCGATCACGTCATAGGTCTCGTTGCGCGTGCCGGTTTGTTGCTGGCCTTGTCCTTGATTCTGCATGTCCAAATGCCTCCATTGTTCGGGAAGGCCGGGCAGGACGGAAATGCCCTGCTCGCCGTGACCTAAAACGCTCGAAGGCAAAGACTTCTTCATTGCAAAGCGGTGAAGCGGGCCGCTTTCGTGACTGCTACCCCACGCCGCGCTAACGGCCCGTCATGCACCGCCTGTTCGTCGCCATCCGTCCGCCCGAGCACATCCGCGACCTGCTGATCGACGCGATGGACGACAGCCCCGACTTCCGCTGGCAGGAAGACGGGCAGCTGCATTTGACCCTGCGCTTCATCGGCGAGGTCGACCGCCCGCTCGCCGACGATCTCGCCGATGCGCTCGGCCGCATTCGCGCGCAGCCCTTCGCGATCCGCATCAGCGGCGTCGGCCGGTTCGAGCAGCGCAGCAGCGGCGCGCTCTGGGGCGGCATCGAACCGAAGCCGCCCGTCGCCGCCCTCGCCGCCAAGGTCGAGCGCGTTTGCCTGACCGTCGGCCTCGAACCCGAGCGCCGCGCCTTCTTTCCGCACATCACGATCGCGCGCTGGAAGGGCCGCCGCACGCGAGAGGTGCAGGATTTCCTCGAACGCCGGCGCGGCCTCGGCTCCGATCCGTTCAGCGTCGATCGCTTCATCCTGTTCGAAAGCCGCCTGTCGCGCCACGGCGCGCACTACGAGGAGGTGATGCAGTACACGCTCAAATGAGCTTGCATAGGCGCTGCGCCGCGCACCAATAGCTCACGCATGCCGGCGCAATTGCGAGTACAGTACGAATCACTGGACTAGCGGCCGCGGCCGGAGCAGATTCCGAGCGCCATGCAGACCGAGGTTGCCGAGATCACCGACGGCATTTTCCGGCTAAGCACCTTCGTGCCGGACATTGCGCCGCCCGCCGGATTCACCTTCAACCAGTTCCTGATCCGTGCTGACCAACCGCTGCTGTTTCACTGTGGGCCGCGGCGGATGTTTCCGCTCGTGTCGGCCGCCGTCTCGACGATCATGCCCCTCAAAACGCTGCGCTGGATCAGCTTCGGACATGTCGAATCGGATGAATGCGGGGCGATGAACCTGTGGCTCGAGGCTGCGCCGGACGCGCAGGTCGTGTTCAATCCGCTCGGTTGCATGGTCTCGCTGAACGACCTTGCCGACCGTCCGCCCAGGCCTGTCAGCGACGATGAAGTGCTCGATCTTGGCGGCAAGCGCGCTCGGATCATCGCGACCCCGCATGTGCCGCACGGCTGGGAAGCGCAGGTGCTGTTCGAGGAAACGACGCAGACGCTCTTCTGCGGCGATCTTTTCACGCATCTGGGCAATGGGCCGCCGGTGGTGCGGGATGACCTCGTCGCGCCCGCGATGGTCGCGGAGGACGCGTTTCACGCAACCAGCATCGGCCAGGCGACCGCCCCGACCATTCGCCGCCTCGCCGAACTGAAGCCGCAGCGGCTCGCGCTAATGCACGGCTCATCATTCGAGGGCGACGCGGCGAGCCAGCTCGTGAAGCTCGCGGACGCGTATGATGCGCTTGTAGCTTAAGGACGCGCGCTACTTTGCGCCCTTCAGATATTTGTCGAACCAGTCGACCATCCGCTGCATCGAATCCTGCTGGTGCTCGCGCTTCTGGAAGCCGTGGCCCTCCTCCGGGTAGAAGACGGAATCGACGGTGTTGCCCTTCTTCTTCAGCGCCTCGATGACCTGCTTCGCCTGGATCGGCGGGACGCGGATATCATTCTCACCCTGCTGCACCAGCAGCGGGGCCTTGACCGCGTTGATGTAGGTCAGCGGCGAGGTCGCGTCATAGACCTTGGGATATTGGTCGGGGCTCCCGAGCAGCGACTTCTGATAAGCCTGCAGGAGCGCGTCCTCGTGGGTCCACATCGTCCGCCAGTCGATGATTCCGAACAGGTCGACCGCCGCTGCGAATTCGTCCGGCGCGCGGCCGATCGCCATCAGCGTCATGAACCCGCCGTACGAGCCGCCGAAGATGCCGACCCGCTTCGCGTCGACATAGCCGCTGTCGACGAGGAACTGCTTGGCCGCGATCTCGTCCTTGAGGTCGCCGCCGCCGAGGTCCTGGTAGTTGGCCTTCTGGAAGGCGAGGCCGTAGCCGGTCGATCCGCGCGGGTTCGGCTGGATGACGACATAGCCGCGGCTGGCGAGCGCGGTGGCGTAGCGGCTGAAACCGTCGCTGGACTGGCCCGTCGGCCCCCCGTGCGGAAACACCACCGCGGGGTTGCCGCCATCTCGCTTCAGGTTGAAGGGCATGGTGACGATCGCGCTGACCAGCGTCCCGTCGAAGCTGCGGTACGTGACGATCCGCGACTTGGGCAAATGCTCGGGCGAGAGGCTGGCCATGGCGAGATGCGTCAGCTGGCTCGTCTTGCCGGTCGCCACGTCGAACGCCTGGAGCTCGCCCGGCGTGTCCGCGCCCGAATGAAGCACCAGCAGCCGCCGCGAATCCGGCGTGAACGGCTGGGTCGCGATCGCCGCGTTGACGCCCGGCGGCATCGCCAGCGGATGCTCGGCGAGGCTGGCGAGATCGACCAGCTCGAGGGTCTGGCGGCCGTCTTCGCTGGTCTGAACGACCATCGTTCGGCCGTCGGGGCTGATCGCGCCGCTCGACTGCTCCCACGGCGTCGGCTTCAGGGTGCGGATCGCGCCCGTCGCCGGCGTGAAGACCGCCGCGTGAAGCTGCTTGGTCGTTTCGTTGGTCGTCAGCGCGATTGCCGAGCCGTCACGGGTCGCGTCGCTTGCCGAGTAATTGACGCCCGGCTTGCCGAGCAGCTTCGCTGCCTTGCCCGTCGCAGCATCGATCTTCCAGACCTCGCCGACCGAGCCATCGGCAAAGCCGCGGTTGGCGATCAGCGAACGGCCGCCGTCGGTCCAGGCGACCGCGCTCCAGCGCCATTGCGGGTCCGCTTCGTGGGTCAGCGCCCGGACCTGCCGGGTTGCCAAGTCCATCACGGCAAGGTTGACCTGCCCTTCCTTGGTGCGCTTGGTCGACAGCGCCATCCCCCGGCCGTCGGGCGCCATCAGCAGCGAATTTTCGCGCAGGTCGGGCGTATTGGTGAGATTCTTCGGGGCGCCTCCGGTGGTCGGAACGGCATAGACGTCGTCCTGCTCGTTCCCGCCCTTGTCCTGCGTGTAATAGAGCGTCTTGCCATCGGGCGAGACGGCGAAGCCCGACTGCCCGTCGTCGCTTTGCGTCAGCTGGACGGGCCAGCTGCCCGAAGCGTCCATGCGCCAAATGTTGTAGCGGCCGGTGAGGTTGGTCGAGACGAACAGCTGCCGGCCGTCCGCGCTCCACGCTGCGTCGCTGACTCCGCGCGAAAAGACGAGGTCGTCGATCGGCACCGGCGCCGCCAGCGGGTCGGCGGGCGAGACGAGGCTCTTCGGATCGGTGACCGGCCGGTCAGGCGTCGGGATCGCCGCGGCGGCCGCGGTTGAACCGAGCAGCACCGCCAGGACATATGCAGACTTCATCGGACTCGCCCCCTTCGTGAATGACCGGAGCTTACTGCAACTCTGCGCGAAGCCAACGCCTGCTCGTGCCGATTTGCTTTTCGTCAGATGCATCCTAGAACTTTCGGCTTCCGGCAGGGGGCGCGCCGTGAAGGAACCCGAGTCTGTAGCGACTGACGATGGTGCGCCGTCGCGCCGGGTATTCGTCAGCTATGCTACCGCCGACCGCAAGCAGGCGCTGTCTGTCTGCAAGGCCCTCGAGCGACGCGGCACCGCCTGCTGGATTTCCACCCGCGACGTAGCTCCCGGCGAGAATTATCAGGAAGCGATCGTCCGTGCGCTGCGTCACTCTCGGGCCATGGTGCTGGTCTTCTCCGAAGCGGCCAACAACAGCGACGAGATCAAGAAGGAGCTGTCGCTCGCCAGCCGCTATCGCGTGCCGGTCATGGCGCTCAGGATCGAGGACGTCGAGCCGAGCGATGCCTTCGCCTACGAGCTCTCGACCCGCCAGTGGATCGATGCGTTCGCTGGGTGGGACAAATCGATCGATTCCCTCGCTCGCCAACTCGCCCAAATATCGGGGACGCCAGAAGGGGCGTTCGCCGCAACCGCCTCCGCGCCGCTCCGGGCCGCGTCTCGCCGGCGTCATGGCTTGATCGCCGCGGGCGCAGTTGCAGTCCTGTTGCTGGCGATCGCCGTCGCCTGGTGGTTGCGTCGCCCCTATCCGGCTGCCGCAAATAGCATGGTGGTTCGACTGACCGCGTTCCAACGTCTCTCGCCCGACCTTCCCGCATCGATGCCCGACGCGGTGCGCGATGAAATCACTGCGGCCTTTGGCGATCAGGGGATGGTCGGCGTATCAACCGCTCCTGCCCCGCCCCCGGGGACTGCGCCTGCCTATGCCCTCGGTGGAACCATCCGCCGTGAGGGCAACCAGATTCGCGTCATCATGCGCCTCACCAACGAGCGGTCGGGCGCGACCTTGTGGTCGCTGAGCTCCAACTACGACATGGGCCAACTCTCGACTGTCCCGCGCCATATCGCCGTCGATTCCGCAAGAATGGCTCGCTGCGGACTCTTCGGCGCCTCTACCTACCGCAAGCCGCTGCCCGACCTCGTGCTCGCCGACTATATGCAGTTTTGCCAGACTTCTGCGGTGTTCCAGTCGGCCCCGCAAAAGGGTCTCGATTCTGCGCGCAAGGTGGTTGCGGCAGCTCCCGACTTTTCGTGGGGATGGTCAGCCGTGGCAACGTCCGCTTCGCAAACTCAGTGGGCCAGCCCTCCCGGGCCAAAGCGGGAGGAAGTTCGGCAGATGGGTCTTCAGGCGGCCGACAAGGCGCTGTCCCTCGATCCCCGCAACAGCGAAGCGCTTACGATGAAAAGCATGTTGCTCGACCCCGCCGACCACGTCGGACAGGAGAGGTTGCTGAAGCAAGCGATTGCTGCCAGCCCTCTCGACTGCGGCTGCCAGCATCTCCTTTACGGCGTCGTGCTCGAAAATGTCGGGCGATATTCGGATGCGGCGGAGGAATTCCGTCGCGCTGTCGACATGCTCGCGCTCGACGCGAGCTCGCAATTCAACCTGGCGGATTCGCTCACCGTTGCCGGCAAGCACGACGAAGCGAAGCGATATTTCAAGGCGTCCAGCGATCTTGGCGGGGGTGCGGATTGGGACGCGCTCAATGCCGCCTTCGAGGCGCCGGAGACGGGGGACTATCGGGCCGCAATCAAAGGCCTGGAAAATCCAAAGGTCGAAATTCCCGATGGTCAGCGTGCCGCCTTTCTCGCAGGGTTTCGAGCGCTGCTTTCGGGGGATGGCGCCGCGAAGGGACGCGCGGTGCAGATGCTGTTAGCTCTTCCGCTGGATCAGCAGGATCCCTGGACAGTCAAGCTGCTCGGAGCACTCGGCGCCCACCACGAGGCGCTGGGGATTCTCGCAAGCCGGATAGGCAGCCGCTTGGACTGGCCCTCGATACTGTTTTACCCCAGCATGCGCGGCGCGCTCAGCGATCCGGGCTTTCCCTCGGTCGCTCAGCGACTGGGCCTCATGCATTATTGGAAGATCACCCACACCAGGCCCGACGTCTGCGCCGCCAAGGACCCGCCGTCCTTCTGCCGCATGATCTAGGCGCTCGCCGCTATCGGCCCTGCCGCAATTGTCGACACGATTTTTTCGATCGCCGTTTCCAGCGCTCTGATTCGCTTCTCCGCCTGCTCCTCGCGCCGCCCGCGCAGCTGCGCAATATGGATGGCACGCGCGACGGGACCTGCTACGTGCTCGAGGGCCTCCCGCTCGTCCTTGCCGAAGAAACTTCCGTCAGGGCGCGGCCCGAGCAGCATCCAGCCGATCGTCTCCGGCTCTCCGCTCGTTTCGATGCACAGCCGAACGCGCAGCGGGAACAAGGCATCGCGCTTATCGCAGTCGAGCACATGCCCACCTGGCGGCATGTTCCAGTTACGTTGCCACGCACGAACTGCCTTCATCGGCATGCCGCGCGTACCGGCAATCGAGAGCTTGCCCTTGTCGATGAGCAGCACTGCCTCGCGCGTCGAACGCACGCCCGCTTCGACGCGGCTCATCACCGCCGCCACCAACTGCTCGACGGAAGCGCTCTCCCGCAGGTCGGCGACGCATTCCGGCAGCCCCTCGCGCAAGCCGATCAGCGGCTTCTGGAAGCGGCGCTCGGCCCAGCGGTGCACGCGATTGTGCAGGGGGACCACGACGGCTGCGGCGACCGCCGCTCCGACGGCGCCGGCAACGATTCCGATGCTATGCTCGAAATATTGCTCGCCGACGATCTCGGCGAGCTTTTCCGTCCCCGCGAACAGCGCAACGAAACCGAGCGTCAGGATGCCGTAGGCTGCGGAGCGGCTGACCGCCGCCGACGTGTCGTAAAGGCGGTAGCGGAGCACCGAAAGCGTAACGCCGCCCACGAGCAGCGATACCCAAAATGCCTCCGACATTGGCACGATGATCCATGCCCATAATTCGGTGCTCAGTCCCGGGTGCCCGGCTACATAGGCCAAATATCCCGCGCTCCATCCAATGCCGATCGCGCTGCCCGCTAGGAAACCAAGCAGAGCCCAGCGCCACTGTCGCCGCTCATCCTGCTGAGCTCTGCGATAACGGACCATCATCGACAGCAATGCTGCCGCAGCCATTGCCGGCCCGGTCCAATGGAACAACGCGATCGGTCCAGACGCTAGCAGCAGTATTTGCTGAACGAGAACGGCGGCTGCTACGACGAGAGTCCAGCGTGGCTCGAACTTGCCGCGGGGAAACGTCAGGAGCGCCAGGAACAGGGCCACCCCAGACATCGCTCCAACGACTTTCAAGCCGAGAAAATAGGCCGCTCCGACGAGCGGCGCCCACAGCAAATCCTCCGCCCCCGAGACGCACGCCTGTGAAACAAACGCGAGCGCGAGCAAAGCGGCGACGGGGTCTCTTCGTTTGCCGAACAGCAAGCATGCCGCCGCAATCAGGATCAGCGGCAAAAGCAGATAAGCGAAGGCACTCAGCCACGCGTGGGCGGCCGGCGTCAGGCCGCTGCCCGCATAGATCCGCTCCGCATTCGACGAGTGCTTGATCGACGTGGCGCTATGCAGCTTGCCGTCGCTTTCCCGGACGAGCAGGCGGACAGTGCCTCCTTCGGGGACTCGAGCGAGCGTTTCATTGATCGCAGTCCATTCGCTCGAAGCCGCGGCACCCTCGCCTGGTACCGTGCGCCCGTCGACGGCGAGGACCACGTCTCCCATGCGAATGTTCGCGGCCGAGGCCTCACTGGCTGCGACCTTTCGAACGGTGCCGGCACGCTCATGATGCGTGCTTGGGACAGTTCCCGTGACATCCAGTCCGAACGCCGCCCAGGAGTATGCGCCATTCGCCGAACGTGCCGCGAGAATGGCCGCGCCGCCTATGGAGCCGACCAGCGCGATCGCCAGCAGTGCCGCCCACAGCAACGAATAACCTGTCAGCCACTTGCCGGTGAGGTTCGGCAACTGTTGCGGCAGCCGCAGCCGCCATCGACGCGGGACAGAATCACAATCGATTACGGCAGTGGCCATGAACTGCCCCCTGATCGACTGCTTACGCCCCGTTCTGCGGCAAGCCAAGAACTGGCAATCCGCACCCGCAACACCCATATCCAACACGGCCGCGTTGACCGGGTGCGGCACTCCACGCTACATTAGAACATAAACGGAACGAAGCCGACGATGCTGACCCATATTTCCGTCCGCGGCGCGCGCGAGCACAACCTCAAGGGGATCGACGTCGATATCCCGCGGGAGTCGCT
>Ga0070684_100001406_pt1 | contig 17301 bp, 6 predicted proteins | sample KBSC723LmetaG_FD_65653 | JGI IMG/M metagenome (GOLD analysis project Ga0070684, IMG submission 65653) | Corn rhizosphere microbial communities from Kellogg Biological Station, Michigan, USA - KBS C7.2-3L metaG | ecosystem: Host-associated > Plants > Roots > Rhizosphere ...
CGAACCGCCAACGACCCTACGAGGGCCGCGGGCGGCACGCTGCACCTCGCGGTGATGGCGCCAAACTTGTTCGAGACGCACCCGCTGCCGACGGGCGGAGCGGTGAGCGTCGGCCGCGACGACAGCGCCGACGTCCGCATCACCGACGAGCTGGCGTCGCACCTCCACGCGCGCTTCCACATTGATGCGAGCGGCACACTCGCCGTCGAGGATCTGCAGAGCCGCAACGGCACGTTCGTGCGCGGGGAGCGCATCGAGACGGGACGGCGCCTGCCGATCCAGCTGGGCGAGGCGGTCACGATCGGTTTCACGCACCTCATGATCCAGCGGCGGCGCCCGGCCCCGCCGCGCCGTCGGTTCCAGGGTCACGGCACGTTCGAGGAGCGCCTGGAGGACGCGTGCGCGCGCTCGGTGGGCAGCGGCGCGACGCTGGCGGTGGTGCGGATTCACCTCGAGGACGAGGAGCCGGCCACCGCGGGCGCCGACCTGGTCGCGGGCGCGCTGCGCGCGGGGGATCTGCTCGCCCTCTACGCGCCCGGCGACTACGAGGCGCTGCTGCCCGACACCGATCCAGAGCGCGCGCGGACGATCGCCGAGGACGCGGGGCGCCGGGTCCGTGCCGCCGGTTTCGCGGTCCGGACGTCGGTCGCGACGTACCCCGCCGACGGGCGATCGGCCGAGGCGCTGATCGGGCGCGCCACGGCGCTGCTGCGCGGCTCCGACGGCGACACCAGCCGCGGCCCCGTCCTGAAGTCGGAGACGATGCGCAAGCTGTATCGCCTGGCGGAGCGCGCCGCCGGCGGCCGCACGGCGAGCGGGCTGATCAACGTGCTGATCCTCGGCGAGACGGGCGCGGGCAAGGAGGTGCTCGCCGACTGGATCCACCGGCATTCGCCGCGCGCGCGGGGCCCGCTGGTGTGCATCAACTGCGCGGCGATCTCCGAGTCGCTGCTGGAGAGCGAGCTGTTCGGGCACGAGAAGGGCGCGTTCACGGGCGCCACGCAGACGAAGCCCGGGCTGCTCGAGGTGGCCGCGGGCGGAACGGTGTTTCTCGACGAGATCGGCGACATGCCGGCGGGCTTGCAGACCAAGCTGCTGCGCGCGCTGGAGAACCGCGAGGTGACGCGCGTCGGTGGTCTGTCCCCGCGGCCAATCGACGTGCGGTTCATGGCGGCGACGAACCACGATGTCGAGACCGCCGTCGCCGAGAAGCGCTTCCGGCAGGACCTGTACTTCCGCCTGAACGGCATCTCGCTGACGATCCCGCCGCTGCGCGATCGGCCCGAGGAGATCGACGCGCTCGCCCGCCGCTTCATCGCCGACGCGGCCGGCGCCGCGAAACGCCGCGCGCCGAAGCTGTCGGCCGAGGCGCTCGAACTGATGAGCGGCTACGCGTGGCCGGGGAACATCCGCGAGCTGCGCAACGTCGTCGAACGGGCGCTCGTGCTGTGCGAGGACGACGAGATCACGCCCGAGCACCTGCCGCTGGACAAGCTGCGGCTCCCACGTATCGCCGGGGCACCCGCCGCCGCTCCGATCGGCGGGCCGGCGCGGCCGCCCGGGTTGACCGCGGCCGAGCTGGCGGAGCGCCAGCAGATCCTCGAGCTGCTCGCACAGACCGGGTGGAACCAGACGCGCGTCGCCAAGAAGATGGGCATGGCGCGCGGCACGCTCATCGAGCGTCTGAAGCGCTACGGCATCAAGCGACCACAAGTCGATTGAGCTCCCGACGCGACTGATCGCCGACGATCTGTCTGATCGGATCGGACAGATCGTCCGGTCGGCCGCGGGCGCAGCGACGCGCCGGAACAGGTTTCCGGGATTCCCGCCGTGGCACGACACTTGCCAGAAAGGTTTCCCGAACAGGGGGTCCTGGAGATGTTTCGCTCACGTCAAGCCATTCAGTTGTCGGTCCTTTCCATCGCGCTCGCCGCCGGCTGCGCCACCGTCTCGGGCGGCCACGCCCGCGGCCACGATGTCCACGCGACGGCGCGGATCGCCGGCGACGCGGCCCGCGTCCTCGTGAGCGGGCCCGCGTGGTTGATGCACGTCGACGTCGAGGGGCGAGACGACCTCGCGCTGTACGCGGTCGCGCGCAAGGGCGGCACGGACGCGGACTGCGTGGCCGCTCGTCCGACCGTCGAGAAGAAGCGGCTGCGCACCGGCGTGCCGAACCGCGTGAACCTGAACGTCGCCGCCGGCGAGACGATCTGCATCGCCGCGGCGGGCACGCGGACCGCATCCGTCATGTGGCACGCGCGGCGTCTGGACACGACGCCCGTCGCCGGTCCCGGCCAGGCGCTGGCCCTGGACGGAGCGGCCCGCTGACCCCGCCCGCGGTCGGTCCGGCGAGAACGATCGAGACGCTGATCCGATCGGCGATGACCGGCGAGCGGAAGGCGGCGCGCGCCCGACGATTGGAAGCGCAGGCCTGAAAACCGTCCTTGCGCCCGTCGACGGCGAGAGTACATTTCGTCGCGCGATGGCGAGACGATCGGCTTCTTCCGATCCGATCGCCCGTGCGGTCTCCTGGCACGCGGACGCGGCGCGGCTGCGCGCTGCGGGCGAGCATCGCGTGGCGCTGGCGGCGGCGCTGCGGGCGCTCGCGCTGTTCGAGAGCCACGAAGGCCGCCATCATCCCGACGTCGCGGCGGCGTTGCTGGAGGTGGGCGCGGCGCTGGAGCTGCACGACCGCTGGCCCGAGGCGCTGCGCCATTACCAGCGCGCCGAACGGTTGCTCGGGCGCTACGCGCGGCTGCGCGATCCCGACATCCGCCGCTTGCGGGTGAAGACGCAGCGGGCGCTCGCGGGCGTGCTGCGGTCGCTGGGACGTTACGACGAGGCCGACGGCCACGCGCGGCAGGCGGTCGCGCTGGCGACGGCGTGGTTCGGGAAGCGCGATCTCGACCTGGCGGGCGCGCTGAACGACCTGGGCATGCTGCGCAAGTACCAGGGGCGGTACGCCGAGGCGCCGCCGCTTTATCGGCGCGCGCTGGCGATCCTGCGCGCGGCCGGGCTGGGGGCGAGCTCGGACGCGGCCAGCCTGTACCACAACCTGGGCGGCATCGAGCACGCCCGCGGCCGCTACGCGGTGGCCGAGGCGCCGGCGCGCCGGGCCGTCGTCCTGCGGACGCGGGCGCTCGGCGCGCATCACCCGGTCGTCGCGGCGGACCTGGCCGCGCTGGCCGCGATCGTCGAGGGCCGCGGCCGGCTCGCGGAGGCGGCGCGCCTGTACCAGCGCGCGCTCGACGTGTTCACGCGCGTCTTCGGCGGCCGCTGCTACGAGGTGGGCGTCAACCTGGCGGGGCTGGCGGGCGTCGAGCTCGCCCGCGGCCGCCACGCCGCCGCCGAGGACGGCTACCGGCAGGCGCTCGCGATCCACCAGCGCCTGTTCGGCGTGAACCACGTCGAGGTCGCGCTGACCTTGAACGCCCTCGCGATGGTCGTTGCCGCGCGCGGACGGCGGGCGGAGGCGCTGCGGATCGGCCGGCGCGCCCTCGCGGCATTCCGCGGCGCGTGCGGGCCGGACCACCCGAGCACGCGCGCCTGCGCGGAGAACGTCGCGCGCTTGTAAGGCGTAAACACCTTCGGATCTGCGTCGCCAGGATCGCCGATCCATCGTCCGCGCTGGAGGTCGGCACGGTGCCGATCGGAGAGCGAGGAGGATCGGTGATGAAGGACCGACGTGCAGGGATCAAGGTGAACGCGGGCGTGAAGGCCGGCGGCTGGAACGTGCAACACAATCGTCGACCGTCGGGCGTGCGCGTTCGAGCGGCCTTGAAGGCGGGCGGAATCAATATGCAGCACAATCGCGCGCCCAGGCGCAGTTGATGGAGTTCCGGTTGCCTCGCCCGTGCGCCGGGCGAGGCAACCGACCTGCCGCGGCCGCGGCGCCGGACAATCAGGTTTGCGCAGTTCGTGCGGCGGCGGACAGATTGTCTGATTTGATCGGCGCCGGCCCGCGCCGACGCCCAATGACAGCGCGGCGATCTCGGTGGCACGGCCGTTGCCATGGACGGCCGCGGCCATCATGCGATTGCTCCGCGACGCCGCACCTCACGGACCGGATGATTCGCGCGCGTCTTCCATAAACAAAGTTTCACTTGCGGAAGGTGAACTCCCTGGGAGACAAACAGCCCCGGATACGGAAAAGCGGGCATCCGGGAAGTCGGGGGGACCGATGGCCGAGTCGCGGACGAGTGCAGGAGGCAGCGGAGGCACGCTCTCCGTCCATCCAGCGGCGTCGGCCGCACCGATCGAAGCCCTAAAGAAAGGTGACACGCTCGGCCGCTACCTGGTGCTCGAGCCGTTGGGCGCGGGCGCGATGGGTGTCGTGTACGCCGCGTACGATCCCGAGCTGGATCGAAAGATCGCGGTCAAGGTTCTGCGCCCACACGAGGGCAAGGGCAACCACGCGCGCCGGCAAGAGCGGCTGGTCCGCGAGGCGAAGGCGATGGCGAAGCTGTCGCATCCGAACGTCGGCGCCATCTACGACGTCGGCGTGTACGGCGATCAGGTCTTCCTCGCGATGGAGTTTCTGGGCGGCGGCACCTTGCGCGACTGGATGATCGCCAAGAAGCGGCCGTGGCGCGAGATCGTGAGGATGTTCGTCGAGGTCGGCAAAGGTCTCGCCTGCGCGCACGCCGAGGGCCTGATCCACCGTGACTTCAAGCCCGACAACGTCCTGCTCGACAAGAACGGCGTCCCCAAGGTCGTCGACTTCGGCCTGGTGCGCCTGACCAACGACGCGCTCGATCGGTCGACGTCCGGTTCGATGGAAGTGACCGCGACCCACGAAGAGGAAGAGGCCACGCTGCCCGTCGCCCAAACCGCGCTCGCGGCGCTGACCCGCACCGGAGCGCTGACCGGCACGCCGGCGTATATGGCGTCCGAGCAATTCTTGGGCAAGGCACTGGACGCGCGCTCCGATCAGTTCGCGTTCTGCGTCGCGCTGTACGAGGCCGTGTACGGCGAGCGGCCGTTCGCGGGCGACACGGTGCTCGCGATCGCCGACGCAGTCACCTCTCAAAGAATCGATGCGGCGCCGAAGAACAGCGACGTCCCGAACTGGATCCGGCACTGCCTTCTGCGTGGCCTGCGCGTCAATCCGTCGGAACGCTATCCAACGGTCAACGCGCTCCTCGCCGCATTGTCGACGAATCCTGTCGCGCGAATCAGGCGCGGGGCTGCGTACGGCGTCGCGGCCTTGCTGGCGATCGCCGCGACGATCGGATTTCAACGTCGAACAGAGCAGCGCCGCCTCGACTTTGAACAGCGAATCACGGCTCGGGTCAGCGCGGGCGAGAAGACATTCGCTGATGCGAAGGCGACGAAGACGCGGGCGCTCGATTATCGAGCTCGGGCGTTCGAAGCATTCGATCGTGGTCGCCGCGAGGACGGCGAACGTTTATGGAGCGACGCGCGCGCCGCGACGGCGTCGATGGATGCTTCGCTCGAAGACGCGGAACAGGTCCTCAGGAGCGCGTTGGAGTTGGACGGGAGCCGCGCGAGCCTCCGCACGCGGCTGGGCGACGTGATGTGGGAGCGGGCCTGGTTGGCTGAGTTGGAATTTCGAAAGCATGACGTGGCGAAACTCGTCAGCCGCATGCTCGACGTAGACGGACCTCGGCTTCGACCTCGCTGGTACGAACCGGGCACGGTGAGCCTCGCCATCCCGGCAGGAGCGCGCGTTGCAATCGAGGAGTACCGAGGGCAGCTGGATGGTCGCCTGACTGTCGTCTCGAGGCTGACGAACGCCACGTCGCTGATTGATCGCCAGCTCGAGCCTGGGTCGTACCGAGCGGTCATCACGAACGCGGCGGGTGAGACCATCAACCTTCCATTTCGCCTTCGACGTGGCGGCCACTTCGACGCCGTCATCCGGTTTCCGTCGAGCGGGCGGATTCCCGCCGGATTTGTCCTGGTCCCCGCAGGGGAGTTCGTCGTCGGCGAAGCGGATGAGTCGTTGAGGACTTCGTTCCTCGACGCACCGCCAATCCACGAAGCCCACACGGACGCGTTCCTGATCGCCACTCACGAGACGACCTACGACGAGTGGATCGAGTTCTTGACGGCGGAGCCTCCCAAGCAAGCCACCCGTCACGTACCGTTCGTGTCCACTCACCGCGACTACCTCCGACTCCGGCGGACGCCAGAGAGCTGGGAGCTCGAGTTACGTCCGGCGACCGCGCTGTTCACGGCAGCGCTCGGCGAGACGATCCGATATCCGGCCCGAACCCTTCGGCGAGAGCAGCGCTGGAACCGAATGCCGGTCGGCGCCATTTCCGTCGATGACATCCTGGCGTTCCTGCGCTGGCGATCGCGTCGGATTCCGGGCGCCCGCCTCTGTAGCGACATGGAGTGGGAACGGGCCGCCCGAGGCGCGGATGACCGGCTCTTTCCCCACGGTGATGTGCTGGGTGCTGCCGATGCGAACTTCGACCTGACCTATGGACGCAAGCCACTCGCCTTCGGCCCCGACGAGGTCGGCAGTCACCCCGCTTCTCGGAGCCCGTTCGGGTTAGAGGACACCGCGGGAAATCTTCTCGAGCTCACCAGGGTCGGAGCGACGGACGAGTTCGAAGCGCGCGGCGGCGGCTACTACTTCGACCGACAGAGCGCCAGGGTCACCAACCGCGAACCAGCGGACCGAAGCCTGCGATATCCGTCGTTCGGCTTCCGCGTGTGCGCGGACCCCCCGCGAGAAACCCAACTGCCGTGAATCAGACGGTGAACAACAGCGATGGAGCCTCGATGGACCTGCGGCGCACGATGAAAGCGACCCGAGGCTCGTGGCGTGGCGCATCGGCTGCGCATCGCCGCCGTGAGATGTGGCTCGTTCTCCTGGGATCGCTGTGTGGGCAGGGCAGCAGCCATGCCGCGACCAATCAGCAAGGGCTCTCCGCGCAAGGCTTGAGTGCCCAAGGGCTGTCCGCGCAGGGACTCTCGGCGCAAGGACTCTCGGCGCAAGGCCTGTCCGCGCAGGGACTCTCGGCGCAAGGGCTGTCCGCGCAGGGGCTCTCGGCGCAAGGACTCTCGGCGCAAGGACTGTCCGCGCAAGGACTGTCCGCGCAAGGGCTGTCCGCGCAGGGGCTGTCCGCGCAAGGCTTGTCGGCCCAGGGCGTTGACCTCCAGGGCCTGTCCGCACAGGGCCTGTCGGCGCAGGGACTCTCGGCACAAGGACTCTCGGCGCAAGGCCTGTCCGCACAAGGCTTGTCAGCCCAGAGCGCGTACGTCGGCGGACCGGACGTCGAGTTCGGGCAGCGGGCGGGGGCGGCGATCGACTTCGTCACCTTGCGCGGGACGACGCCGTCGAGCGCGGATGTCGCGCACCAGATGGCGGTCAGCGCGACGACGAGCGGGGCGGGCACGTACATCACCGTCGGTGGCGACACGGCGGTCGGGCACTACGCGGTCGCGCACATGGCGGACGCGTCGGGCGTCGCGCTGCCGAATGAGACGCTCGATCTCTACATCGCGTCGGTCCAGCAGGACCAAGCGACGAACCTGTTTCACGAACCGTCGATGCGCAGCAACGCCGATGTCTGGCTGTACACGGTGTACGCATTCCACCCCATGAATCGGCAGTGGGTGTCGCTGTGCCCGGTGGACGTCCGCACGGGCGCCGCGTCCGCCGTCGCGATCGCCGAGAACCCCGCCGCCGACCCCAACCGGTTCATCTTCGCCTGCACGGCGACCGGCGTGGACGCGAAGTGCGCGCGCGCCTGGGGCTACAAGCCCTGGCGCACCGACGCGGTCGGCTGGGAGTTCAGCGCGGCGACCAACCAGTGGGTGCAGACGACCCACGACCTGAAGCCGTTCTACGACGCGTGCAAGATCGCCGCGCGCGCCGCCTACTGCCAGGACGAGAAGGGCTTCACCAAGAACGGAACGCTGGTCGACCTCTACGACACCGTCGGCCTGGTCTGGTCCAACACCGTCGACAGCCCGAACTCGGCGCTGATGTTCGCGCAGGAGTTCAACGTCGCGGTCGCGCCCCAGGAGCGCGTCGCCGATCAGCTGACCGCGACCGGGATGTCGTTGCTGCCGACCGACCAGCAGCTGCTGGTGTCGTCGCTGACCACCACGGGCCTGCAGCGCACGCGCTATCGCCAGCTCGCGCCCGAGCCCGACGCGTGCCGCGCCTATCCCTGGATCGATCGCCTGGAACGCGATCAGTTCGAGGACGCGCGCTGGATGAGTTTCGTCAACGATCGCCCGCGCCTGGTGGTGCTGACCCCGACGTACTGCAGCCACAGCGACGAGGTGACCGGCGCCGCGCTCGCCTGGGACTGCAACCGCTGCACCGCGCGCGTGTGCGCCGACATGCCGTCATGCTGCAGGCCCGACGGCGGATGGGTGGAGGATTGCGTGACCAAGCGGCACGAGGTCTGCCGGCCCGACCGCTCGCAGCCTGAATCGCCTTCGAACCCGGCGTTCCCCGCCGGCATCGCGATCCCCGCGATCACCGACAGCGGGACGCCGCTGCGCTTCCTGACCGGACCGATCGGGTCGGTCGAGACGATCGCGATTGTCAGCGGCGACATCCATGTGCGTGGGTGGGCCTGCGATCCCAGCGCGCCGGGCGTGCGCGTCCGCGTGCGCGTCTTCGGCAACGCCCCGCCCGGCGAGCCCGGCAGCGTCGACCTGACGCCGCTTGTGCGCCTCGCGGATCTGCCGGTCGACCCCGCCTTCGCGACCGGCATCGGCGCCGCGTGCGGCGATCCCGCGGGCGGGCCGGTGCGCCGCCTGTTCGACATCGATTCGACGGCGCAGCTCGTGCCCGCGCGAATCAACGGCAAGTTCTACGTCTACGCCGAGGACGCGTTCGTCGCGCTGCCCGGTCAGACGTCGGCGGTCACGCCGCTGACGCTGCTGCGCAACGGGATCCAGCAGGTCGGTGGCTGCGCGCACGGCGAGTTCACGACGGGCGCCGCGCTGGACGCCACGTGCAGCCCCTGCGCCGCCAAGGTGTGCGCCACGGCCGCCAATTCGTACTGCTGCAACGCCAGCGTCCCGCGCGGGTGGGACGACAACTGCGTCCTGCTCGCGTCGGGTGACGCCTCGGCGCCCGCCGCCCTGAACGCCGACGCGTGCACGTCCACCGAGACGTCGGCGCAGGTCCACGCCGAGACGTTCTCCGCGGTCCGCACCGGCTGGATCGAACCGCTCGAGACCGGCAATCACGTCTTCTGTGTCGACGCCGACGACAGCACGCGCCTGTGGATCAACGGCCAGCTGCTGGTCGATCACTGGAACGGGACGATGGGGTTCAGCCACACCTGCTCGTCGCCGATCCGCCTCGTCGGTGGCGTGAAGTACCACGTCCGCTGGGACTTTTTCGAAGGCAACTTCCTGGCGACCGCGCAGCTGTACTGGCGACGACCGGTGACGGCGACGGACGCCCTGATTCCCGCGACCGCTCTCTACAACCTCTACAATCCCGGCGCGAGCGGCGGCGTTCAGGCCGAGTACTGGGACGACGCCACGATGCTCGGCGGTCCCACGCACACGCAGCGCGAGCCTTCGATCGGCGCGGTGCCGCCGCCCGTCGTCCCGTTCCCGGATCCGTATTCGGCCCGCTGGACCGGCGTCCTCACGGCCCCGACGACGGAGAGCTACACGTTCACCATCGCCGACGACGGCGACAGCACGATGTCGATCAACGGCGCGGTCGTCATCGCAGACGATCCGCCGCCGACCCCCAGCACGCTGGCGCCGGGCTGCCTCGCATCCGCGGCCGGCGGCCACGACATCTGCGACAAGGGCGTGAAGCTGGACGCGACCTGCAGCCCCTGCGCGGCGACGATCTGTCAGTTCGATCCGTTCTGCTGCAACGGCGGCTACGTCTCGCCCTACGTCACCGAGCCGGAGTGGGATGCGAAGTGCGTCGCGCAGGTCAAGACGCTGTGCAACCTGAACTGCACCAGCGAGCTCGCCGCCGGGCGGCGCACGCGGCGATCTGCGCCGATCGCGCTGATGTCGGGCGCGAAGTACGACCTCGTCGTCACGCACCATCACACGACGTCGACCTCCGAAGCGTTTCAGCTGCTGTGGCAAAGCGCGCGCGTCGCGCTGGCCCCGATCGCCGGCGACTACCTGGCCGCCGAATCGACGCCGCAGATCGCCGGCACCGGCTTCAACACCGTCTACTACAACAACAACGACAACAACGGCATCATCACGCCCGATCTCGCGAACCCAGCGACGTCGCGCCACGAGCCCGTGTTCGACGTGGCCTCGTCGAGCGGGGGACCGTCGCAGTTCCCGAGCGGCGCGAACATGCCGCGCATCACCTCGCCGCTGGATTGGACGGCGCCGCCGCCGTCAATCGTGTCGCCCGCAGATGGGTCGACGCTGCGCGACCTGACCGTCCACATCACGGGCTACGGCGTGCAGTCGGGCATGCCACCGACGCCGGCAATTCCACGGATCACGCTTTCGATCCCTGCGCTGGGGACGTCGGCGACGTACGACGGGAACGCGGACGGCTCGTTTGCCATCGACGTGGCGCTGCCCGCGAACGGGACCTACGCGATCGAGCTGCGATCGCTCTCCAACAACTGCGACGACGCGGATACCTGCATTGGGGCCACGGGGTCGCCGGCGACCCTGAACGTGACGGTCGCGCCGTTCACCGCGACGTCGCGGCCGCCCGCGCCGATCGTCACCGATCCGACCGACCCGACGCACACGACGAGCAACCAGGTACACATCGTCGGCGGCGGGCTTCCGGGCGCGACGATCACGGTCACCGACGAGGCCGTCGGCGCCGACGTCGGCTCGACGGTCGCCGATGCGCAGACCGGCGACTTCGCCACGACGATCACGCTATCCGACGGGTGGCACAAGCTGGTATTCCGCCAGCAGGTCGGCAGCGAGACGAGCGATCCGACCTTTCCCGTTTACATCAGCGTCAGGATCCCGCCTCCGATCGTCCAGTCGCCGCCGACAGGGACCGAGCTGACCACGAATCAGGTCACGCTCAGCGGCGAAGCGGGCGGTTCCGAAGACGACCTCGGGCGCCTGTACGTCGCGGAGTCAGACGGCTCCACCGGTGTCGGCCCGTTGAACCCGGGCGGCTGGGAGGTGATCGAATCGGGCGGGACGTTCACGTGGGCAGGCACGCTGACCGTCGCCCCCGGCAAACACCTGTTTCTCGTCTATCAGACGACCGTCGCCGACGGCCTGTATCCGTTCCTGACGGCAGCGACGACGCCCACCAGCCGCATCGAGGTGGACGTGAAACCGGCCGCCCCCGGAATCACGACGCCCGCCGCGAACACGATCGATCCGGACGGCTCGGTGACGGTGGGCGGCGCGCCGGGATCGGCGGTACCAGGCGCAGATATCAACGTGGTCGACGGGCCACGAACGTGGACGACGACCGTGCTGGCCAGCGGCGAGTGGTCGCTAGAGATGTTCCTCGATGCCGGCTGGCACGACCTGTGCGCGACGCAAGTCGTGAACGCGTCGCTGGGCGGCGGCTGGATGGAGAGCGTCTGCTCGGCGCTGCTGTCGATCGGCGTCGTCTCGCCCGCGAATGCGCCCACGCTGGTGCTGCCCGGACTACAGCAGTACGAAGCGCTCGCGCCGAACGGTCGCATCGTCGACTACCGGCCCAGCGCAACGTCGAACCTGCCCGCGACGCCCGGCGCCGCCGTGGCGGTCACCTGTGTGCCGGCGTCGGGATCGCCGTTCGCGATCGGTGACACGGAGGTTCATTGCACGGCGACCGATCCGGGCGTGGGCGGCGGCACCGCGGTCGGGTCGTTCACGATCCGCATCGTCGACGGTCCGCCGGTGATCGTCGGCGCCGTCGACCGGACCGCCGAGGCGACCGACCCGCTGGGCGCGGACGTCAGCTTCGACGTCACCGCCGAGGACGCGGTCAGCGGCCCGGCCGCGGTCAACTGCGATCGCATCTCCGGGTCGCACTTTCCGCTGGGGTTCACCACCGTCACCTGCGACGCGTTCGACGGCACTGGGCACCACGCGCCGCCGGCGACCTTCACGATCGAGGTCACCGACCACACGCCGCCGTCGGTCGTGGTGCCGCCGGACATCACCGTGCAGGGCGGAACGAGCGGCGCGATCGTCACGTTCAATCCGACCGCGAGCGATCTCGTCGACGGACCGAACGTGCCGGTGACGTGCGTGCCCGCGCCGGGATCGAACTTCGTCGGCACGACGGCGGTCGCGTGCACGGCGACCGACAACCACAACAACACCTCGCTGCCGGCGACGTTCCGCGTGATCGTGCAGGGCCCGCAGAACCAGCCGGACACCACGCCGCCGGTGGTCACGGTGCCCGCCGACATGAACGTGGTCGCGACGTCGAACTGCGGCGCCGTCGTGAAGTTCAGCGCCAGTGCGGTCGACGCCGTCGACGGCCCGCGCAGCGTCACCTGCAAGCCGGCGTCCGGTTCGACCTTCCCGCTGGGAACCACGATGGTGACCTGTTCGGCATCAGACAAGAGCCGCAATGTTGGCAAGGCGAGCTTCAAGATCGCCGTCGCCTTCTCGTGGTCCGGTTTCCAGGCGCCGATCAGCGCCGACGGCAGCGCGAGCTTCAAGAAGGGGGCCGGCGTCAGCGTGAAGTTCAGGCTGACGGGCGCCAGCGCTGCGATCACCGATCTCAACGCCAAGCTGTACGCCGCGAAGGGCGGCGCGAACCCGACGCTCAAAGGGACGTTCCGCTACTCGAGGACCGACAAGACGTACTGCCTGGATCTGGCGACCGGCAGCATGGCCGCCGGGAGCTGGCAGCTTCGCATCGACATGGGTGACGGCGTCACGCGCGCCGTCGACATCACCATCCGCCAGTGAGGACGATCATGACCGCATCCCCGACCAGGAACCGGCTCGCCGTCGCGGCCTGCCTCGCCGCATCCTTCGCCATCGGCGCTTGCAGCGCGCGGCCGACCGACGACGTCACCGTGCGCAACAGCGCGCTGATCATGTCGGGCACGAACACGAACCACGTGTCGATCGACGGCACGCTGTCGCCCGGCGAGTGGGACGACGCCGCGGTGACCTCGTTCTCGTTCTGCGACGGCGGCAACCCCGCCAAGCTGTACGTGAAGAACGACGAGAAGAACCTCATCATGGCGATGGTCGTCGAGAACGCCCGCTGGCGGTTCGGCACGCCGCCAGCCGGTGGTACGCCGGGAAACGACTTCCTGAACCTGTACTTCGACAACGACGGCGACGGCATCGTCGAGACGGGCGACAACCACTGGGCCGTTCGCGGCGGCGACGGATTGACGGTGGATGCGTACAACCCGAACGGCATCGCCCACTGGAGCTCCGATGATTCGTTCGACGGCGGCACGACCGATCTGATCGGCGCGGTCACGCACACGAACCCGGTCTGGGACGGCGTGGGAACGTATACCGTCGAGTACCTGGGACAGATCAACAGCGCCGACGACGCCCACGACTTTAGCCTCACCCCGGGGGACAAGTTGGGCGTCATCGCGATCTTCGCCACCGCCGCGCCCTGCGCCGGGTTCCAGGACTCCTGGCCCGGGGGCGCGACGTTCGAGACGATCGTGCTGAGCGGCGGCCCGCCGCCGCCGCCCCTGCTGCCCGACGGCTCGGCGTGCTCGGCCGACGCGGTGTGCGCTTCCAATCACTGCGCCGACGGTTTCTGCTGTAACAGCGCGTGCGACGGCGGCGTCTGCCAGACCTGCGCAGCAGCTAACGGCGCGAGCGCCAACGGCGTCTGCACGATGCTCGGGACGAGCCACACCTGTCGCGCCGCCGCGGACGCCTGCGACGTCGTCGAGGTGTGCGACGGCACGCACGCGACCTGTCCCGCGGACGGCGTGGCGCCGGCGGGGCAGACCTGTCGCGGGGCGATCGATACCTGCGACGTCGCCGAGACGTGCGACGGCGCGTCGATCGCGTGCCCGGCCAACGCCGTGGCGCTTTCGGGGACCCTCTGTCGGCCGCTGGCGGGGCCGTGCGACGTGGCCGAGCGCTGCGACGGCACGAACACGAATTGCCCGACGGACGGTTTCGCGGCGGTAGGCACGATCTGCCACACGCCGGCGGGCCCGTGCGAAACGGCGGAGGTGTGCGGGGGCACCGCGGCGTGCCCGACGTCGCCGACCGCGCCCGCGACGTGCACGTTCAAGCTCAGCTCCAGCGGTTCGCGCGTCTTGAAGGCGAACCTCGCGGGTACCAGCCCGGTCAACGTGCGGAACGACAGCCAGATGCAGCAAGTCACCACCGCGCCGCTGCCGGTGGCGCTGGCGAACGCCAGCCCCTTCGGCATGACGTACGCCCTCGACGACTACACCGTCCTCGACAGCCTGGTGACGACGACGGTTGGCGCGCGGATCCGCGGCTCGGCGGCGCTCGGTCATCTCACGGGCCGCGTGCAGTGCGACGCGACGACCGACACTCTCGCGTCGATCGACTCGAACAACACGTACGGTTACGGCCAGGAGATCCAGCAGTGGACGGACCAGTTGACCGTGACGTCGTCCGGGCAATTCTTGCTGCAGCTTCAGCTGGACAGCCACCTGACCAGCGTCGGGGCGGAGACGGTCGGCATTCCCGCGTCACTTGCAACCTACGTGACGGCCACCGCGGCGGCCGGCGGCACGCCGCTCATGCTGACGGATAGCTTGAGCCTCCCTCTGGACAACCGCACGACGACGGCCGTGATCACCGCGACCGCGGGCGACGTGTTGAACATCAGCGGCACGCTCACCGTGCAAGGCGTGGCGCAGATCCGGTCGGCCTCGCCGGTGAGCGTGACCGCCGACGCCAGCAACACGGCGATCGTCCGCCTCACCCCGATCACGCCGGGCGCGTCGTACAAGGCGGCCAGTGGCCGCGGACTGTACGCGCCTGACGGCGTCGCGCCGACGCTGCGCTTCGTCGATCCCGATTCGGGCGACAACGTGCGCGGCATCGAGCAGGTGAGCGTGAAGGCGCGCGATGACGTGAGCGGCGTGGCGCTGGTGCAGGTCTGGGCGGGCTCGACGCCGATCGGCGAGTGTCACCAGGCGACGTGCCGCGTGTCGCTGGATACGCGGCAATTCCCGGAGGGGCCGCTGGTGCTGCGCGCGTCGGCGCGCGACTTCGAGGGCAACGTCTCGGCGGAGGTCCGCCAGCGCGTCACCGTCGACAACAAGCACCGGCGCCCCGACAACCATCACGGCCAGAACGACCAGGGCGACGACGAGGACTGCGACTAGGCGGCGACCGCCGCGATCGTCAACCGCAGAGCGGGTTCGCGCCGACCGTTGGGGTCGGCGCGCAGGTCCCGGCGTCGGAGCAGTTCGCCGTGAGGCACTGGGCGTTGTCGGTGCACGCGGCACCGACGTCGAACTGCGCGACGCACGTCAGGCCGCTCGGGTCGCAGTACGAGCCGTCAGCGCATTCCAGCGCCTGATCGATGCAGGCGCTGCCGATCGGCTTGCGCGCGGCACACTGACCGATCGTGACGTCGCAGAAGTTGCCCTCGGCGCAGTCATCCGAGCTTCCCGAGCACGTCTCGCCCGCGGCGGCGAGCGCGACGCACGCGGTCCCGTCGCAGCGCAGCCCGTCGGCCGCGTCGCACAGGATACCCGTCGCCGGGATGCTGCCGTCGCTGGTGCCGGCGTAAAGCGTGATGCCGCCGCGGACGGTGCCGATGCAGGGCGTGCTGCCCACCTGTCCGCGCGTCTGGATCTGGCACTGGTGCAGCACCTTCCCATTCATCGTGCTGGACACGCAGCGGACGTCGCCCTGATCGGACGCCGGGCAGTCGCTGTCCTGCAGGCACGCGCCGGTGGCCGCGCCGCCGAAGGCCTGCGCGCACGGGGCGGGCGGCGCGAGATCGCCCTCGCAGAAACCCGGCTGATCCGCCATCTGCTGGAGGCCCGAGATGCAGGCTTCGCCGGCGGAGCCGACGTACGTCGCGTGCGGCGCGAGCGTGCTCATGAACAGCGAGCGGCACGCCGCCCCGTCGCCCCCCAGCCCGGCCGCCGCGCAGCACGGCTTGTAGACCTCACAGTAGCGGGCGATGAACGCGGCGCCCGGATCTTCCTTGTCGGACCCGCAGCCGAAGCTTGCCGCCGACGACGCGGCGAACGCAACGGCCCAGGACAACAGCCTCCCGCGCGGCATGCGCGCAGGATAACGCCGTCCGCGGCGGAGGGAACCCTATCGTGCGGCTGTGTTGGGTCTAACCAACAGGCGACGTGACCGCGCCGACCGCGGCCGAGGACACCGACGCCGCGTACTTCGCCATCACGCCCGTCTTGTAGCGCGGCGCGGGCGCCTTCCAGCCGGCGCGGCGCGCGTCCAGATCGGCCGCGACGTCGATCCGGCGCGCGTCGACGTCCAGCGTGACCTGATCGCCGTCCTTCACGAACGCGATCGGTCCGCCCACGTACGCCTCGGGCGCGACGTGCCCGACCATGAAGCCGTGCGTGGCGCCGGAGAAGCGGCCGTCGGTCAGCAACACGACGCTGTCGTCCAGCTTCTGCCCCACGAGCGCGCCGGTCACCGCCAGCATCTCGCGCATGCCCGGACCGCCCTTCGGCCCTTCGTAGCGGATGATGATGACGTCGCCTTCCTTGATCTCGCGGCGCTGCACCGCCGCGAAGCACGCCTCCTCGGAATCGAACACGCGCGCCGGACCGGTGTGCTTGCGGCGCCCGTGGCCCGCCAGCTTCACCACCGAGCCTTCCGGCGCCAGCGAACCCCGGAGGATCGCGAAGCCGCCCGTCGGCGACATCGGCTTGTCGAGCGTGCGCAGGACCTCCTGCCCCGGCGTCTCCTTCGCCTCGGCCGCCTCGGCGAACATGGTGCGCCCGGTGACCGTCATGCCGTCCTTGAGCAGCCCGGCCTGCGCCAGCCGCGCCGCCACCAGGCGGATGCCGCCCGCCTTCTCGAGATCGGTCGCCATGAAACGGCCGCCCGGGACCATGTCCCCCAGCGTCGGCGTCTTCGCGGCGATCGCGTCGAAGTCGTCGATCGTCAGCGCGACGTTCGCCTCGCGCGCGATCGCCAGCAGGTGGAGCACGGCGTTCGTCGAGCCCGCCGTCGCCGCGACCGCGGTGATCGCGTTGTCGAACGCGGCGCGCGTGAGGATCTTGCTCGGCCGCAGGTCCTCGGCGACCAGCTTCATCACGATCTCACCCGCGCGCGCGGCCGCCCCGCCCTTGCGCGGATCGACCGCCGGCACGTCGTTGAGGCCCATCGGCGACAGGCCCAGCATCTCGCCCGCCATCGACATCGTGTTGGCGGTGAACTGGCCGCCGCACGCGCCCGCGCCCGGACAGGCGACGTCTTCCAGCG
>Ga0070684_100001409_pt1 | contig 17288 bp, 20 predicted proteins | sample KBSC723LmetaG_FD_65653 | JGI IMG/M metagenome (GOLD analysis project Ga0070684, IMG submission 65653) | Corn rhizosphere microbial communities from Kellogg Biological Station, Michigan, USA - KBS C7.2-3L metaG | ecosystem: Host-associated > Plants > Roots > Rhizosphere ...
TCGAGTGAGCCGGGGCGAGGTCGGCGCCGCTCCCTGAAGGGCGGATGGGCGGCCATGCGTGGCAATAGTAGGGACGACCTCGGCACAATTAGGCCGGATGCCGGACTCTTCGACCATCCTCCTCGTCGACGACGAGGATTCTGTGCAGAAGCTTCTGACGTACCCGCTCGAGCGAGACGGGTTCCGCGTTGTCTCGGCGCGGGACGGAGAAGAGGCACTGACGCGCTTCGCCGAGGAGACGGTCGACCTGGTCGTGCTCGACATCATGCTGCCCAAGCTCGACGGCCTGGAGGTCTGTAAGCGGCTGCGCGCCGAGAGCTCGGTCCCGATCATCATGCTCACCGCCCGCGACGACGAGTTCGACACCGTGCTCGGGCTCGAGCTCGGCGCGGACGACTACATCACGAAGCCGTTCTCGATCCGCGAGTTCCGGAGCCGTGTGCGCGCCCTGCTTCGACGGGCGGGTGCGTCGCGGCGCGACGCACCCGAGGCGGAGCCGCTGCACTCGGGGGCGCTCCATCTCGACCTCGATCGCCGCGAGGCGCGGGTCAACGGGCGGTCGCTCGAGTTGACGTACGTCGAATTCGAGTTGCTGCGCACGCTCGTGGCCCAGCCGGGCAAGGTCTTCAGCCGCCGGGCGCTCCTGCAGGCGATCTGGGGCGATTCCGCCTATCGCGAACCGCGGACGATCGACGTCCACGTGCGCCACCTGCGCGAGAAGGTCGAAGAGGATCCCAGCGAGCCCGAGCTGATCCTGACCGTGCGCGGCGCCGGCTACCGGCTGCGTGAGGCGTGAAGCACTTCCGGACAGTCGGCGCCCGGCTCGCCCTCGCGCTTCTGGTCGTGGTCGCGGCAGTGCTCGCGTTCGTGTACCTGATCGTCACGCCGTCGCTCGAGGATCGGCTCATCGGCTCTCGCCAGGACCAGGTCGCGAGCATCGCGCGGGAAATCGAGGCGCAGTGGCCCTTGCCGGCCTCGCTCACCGCGGCCGACCTCGCCACGCGCTACGCCGCAGCCACGAACACGCGGGTCAGGATCTTCAGCGTCGACCGGCCGCCTCTTTCGCTCAACCTGCAGGCGGACACGAAAAACGGGGTCGCATCGGACAACGATCCCGTGGCCAAGAGGGCCGCGACCAACCTCGACTCAGCACGCGGAGTCGTGAAGTCCGGCGACCAGCGGTTCGCAGAGGCTGCCGAGCCCTCGTCGGACGGCAAGTACGTCTTCCTCGTCTCGAGCTCGATCGAGGACTCCCTCGGCAGCGTCGCTCTCGTCAAGCACCGGCTCCTCATCTCGGCGCTCGTCGCACTGGTCGCCGCGCTGTTGCTCGGTTACGCGGGCGCGCGCCTCTTCGCCCGGCGGATTCGTCGCCTCGAGCGGGCCGCCGAGCGCATCGCGAACGGGAAGTTCGACGAGCCGATCGTCGACACGAGCCCCGACGAGCTCGGGGAGCTCGCCCGCGCATTCGAGCGCATGCGCCAACGGCTCGCAGGGCTCGAGCATGCGCGGCGCGAGTTCATCGCCAACGCCTCGCACGAGCTACGGACGCCGCTCTTCTCGCTCGGGGGGCACCTCGAGCTGCTCGTCGACGAGGATCTCGACGAAGCAACGAGACGGGAGTTCCTCTCGCGGATGCGTGAGCAGGTCGACCGGCTCACGAAGCTGGCCGGCGAGCTCCTCGACCTCTCGCGCCTCGACGCCGGCCGCCTGCGGGTCGACCGGGACCCGGTCGATCTCGCCCAGATCAGCGAGCTCCTGCTCGAGGAGTTCGACGCGTACGCCCAGGGGACGGGCCACGAGCTCTCGAGGGACGGCGTCAACGGAAGCGCGACCGGTCTCGGCGACCAGCAGCGCATCCTCCAGGTGGGCCGGGCGCTGGTCGAGAACGCGTTGCGGCACACTCCGGCCGGCACGCACGTGGTCGTGAGCGCGAGCCGAAACGGCGAGCGCGTCGCGCTGCGCGTCCAGGACGATGGGCCCGGGATCTCCGAGGCCGCAGCGGTCCAGGTGTTCGAGCGCTTCTATCGCGGAGACACGGGTGGCCGCGCGTCCGGGAGCGGTCTCGGTCTCGCAATCGCACGCGAGCTCGCGGTCGCGATGCAGGGCGAGATCGAGCTCGCCTCCGAGCCCGGCCGTACGGTGTTCACCTTCTGGCTACCCGCTGCATCCGGCACCTCCTCTCCCACGTTCGAGTAGGTTGTCAGGATAGCCAACGGAGCGGACGGCGCCAGCGTGGCTACAGTTCGGCCCGTGCGCCGAGACCGGACGATCGCCGTCGTCGCGCTCGCAGCCGCGGTGCTGGGAGGCGTCGCGGCACTGCTCGTGGGTGCCGCCACAGGCCTCACGGACGGGAAGACGAGCACGGTCTACGTGCCCACGACCTCGCTCGGCTCGAGCAACGAGCCGATCGTCCGCGCGACGCCCCTCAGTGGCAAAGGCTTCGACCCGGCGCGCATCTACACCGCCCGCTCGCCCGGTGTGGTCACCGTGTTCGCGATCTTCGACAAGGCGGCCGAGCAGCAGGCCCAGGGCTCCGGCTTCATCGTCACGCGCAGCGGATACATCCTGACTAGCGCGCACGTGGTCACGGACGTCGTCGAGTCGACCCATCCGAGCGAGGCGCAGAAGGTCTTCATCGCGTTCAAGGAGGGCGATCGCGTGCAGGCCAAGATCGTCGGCTGGGACGGATACGACGACGTGGCGCTGCTCAAGGTCGATCCCGCCGCGCATCCTCTCGTGACCGTTCCGCTCGGAGACTCGTCGCGCGTTCGCCCGGGCGATCCGGTCGCCGCGCTCGGCAGCCCGTTCGGCAACGAGGACTCGATCACGGTGGGCGTCGTCTCGGCCATCCACCGCTCGATCAACTCGCTCACCTCCTCGTACAAGGTCGTCGACGCAATCCAGACCGATGCTCCGATCACCCACGGGAACTCCGGCGGCCCGCTGTTCGACGCGCGCGGGCGCGTGGTCGGGATCAACGCGCAGATCCGGAGCGAGTCCGGTGGTGCCGAAGGAGTCGGCTTCGCGGTTCCGATCAACGCGGCGAAGCGGTCGATGGGACAGCTGATCGCGACCGGCCAGGTCGTGTACGCCTTCCTGGGCGTGACGACCGAGGATCTGACGCCGACGCTCGCGCGGCACCTCGGCTACACGGTCAGCCGCGGCGCGATGGTCGGCGAGGTGCGAGGCGGCAGCCCGGCCGACCACGCCGGCCTCAAAGGCGGCGACGGCGAGGCGAGCTTCAACGGGCTGGACGTCACGACCGGCGGGGACGTGATCGTCGCCGTGAACGGACAGCCGGTGCGCAGCGCCGACCAGGTCGTGCGCGACGTCACCTCACGGCTTCCGGGTGAGACGATCAGGTTGACGGTCGTTCGAGGAGACACACGGAAGACGCTGAGTGCGAAACTCGGCGCCCGACCGGATGCGGACACCAACCCCTGAGCCGATGACGTTAAGGAAGACCTCCTCGGGGTACGAACCAGGTACCTGATGTCTGTCCAAGGTCAACCCGCCGCGGCGCTCGGCAATCCGACCGTTCGACTCACGATCCCCGCGAAGGCGGAGTACATCACCCTCGCGCGTCTGGCCCTGAGCGGGCTCTCCGGCTTCCGTTCGCTGGGCGAGGAGGCACTCGGTGACATGAAGCTGGCCGTGACGGAGGCCTGCACGAACTCGGTGCGGCACGGTTACAACGAGGGTGAGGGGACGGTCGAGGTCGTGTACGAGCTCCAACCCGACCGCCTCGTGGTCGAGGTTGCCGACGACGGCCCCGGCTTCGACACCGCCGGCGACCGGCCCGCAGGGAACGGCTTGGCGGAGGGCGGGCTCGGGATCGCGATCATCAAGGCGGTGTCGGACGAGTTCGAGGCGGGCAAGCAGGCGGACGGCAGCGGATCGCGTCTCCGCTTCGTGAAATTGCTGGAGCAGTAGCCGCAGACCGGTTCGTCGTGCAGGATGCGCCGGGTATCGTGCTGAACCCGTCAGGAACACTCGATGCTCCAGCTCGTCAACGTCGGACATAAGTCTCTGGCGGACTACGCGTCGCTCGCGTCGCGTGGCCTGATGACGGAGATCCGCCGGCTCGCGGAGCCCCTTCAGGGGAAGCGCATCGTGCACCTCTCTGCGACGGCGTTCGGCGGCGGCGTGGCAGAGATCAACTACGCGCTCGTGCCTTTGATGGCGGACGTGGGCCTGGACGTCGAGTGGCGGATCATCCAGGGCGACGACGAGTTCTTCGGCGTCACGAAGACGATCCACAACGCGCTCCAGGGCGACCCGCGCGGGCTGACGAAGGAGCAGGAGGCGACCTTCAGCCGCTACAACGCGATGAACGCGGAGCAGTTCGAGGACGAGTACGACTACGTCATCGTCCACGACCCGCAGCCGGCGGCCATGGTCGGCCACTTCCCGGACTCGGACGCGCACTGGATCTGGCGCTGCCACATCGACCTCTCGGAGCCGAACCAGAACGTGCTCGGATTCCTCGCGCCTTCACTCGAACGCTACGAGGCCGCGATCTTCCACATGCCGGAGTACGTGCCGCGCCACGTCCCTCTCAAGCAGGCGGTCATCTGGCCGCCGGCGATCGATCCGCTGACCCCGAAGAACATGGCGCTCTCGGCCGAGGACGCGTCGTATGTCGTCGACCAGTTCGGGATCCATCTCGAGCGCCCGCTGCTCACCCAGATCTCCCGCTTCGACCCGTGGAAGGACCCGCTCGGCGTGATCGACGCGTATCGCATGGTGCGCCAGACGCATCCGGACGTGCAGCTGGCGCTCGTCGGCTCGATGGCGCACGACGATCCGGAAGGCTGGGAGTTCTACAACCGGACGGTCGACTACGCCGGCGGCGACCCGGACATCTTCATCCTCAGCAACCTGAACAACATCGGCTCCGTCGAGGTGAACGCGTTCCAGGTGCACTCGGCGGCGCTGATCCAGAAGTCGATCCGCGAGGGCTTCGGCTTGACTGTGACTGAGGCGATCTGGAAGGCGAAGCCAACGATCGGCGGACGCGCAGGGGGGATCGTCGCGCAGATCAAGGACGGGGAGACAGGCTGGCTCGTCGACTCCGCCGAGGAGTGCGCCGACGCGTGCCGCGAGATCCTGGACGACCCGGTCGGCTCGACAGCTCGCGGCCGGCGGGGGAAGGAGGACGTACGCGTACGGTTCCTCATGCCACGCCTGCTGCGGGACTGGCTCGCGCTCTTCAACCAGCTGGCCGGGAACGATCTGGGCGAGACCGCGCTCGAAACCGTGGCGGCTGCTTGACGTAGGCTCCCGGCCGATGGCGGCCCGCCGGAAGCTGATCGTCGTCTCGAACCGCGGCCCGGTCACGTTCGCCCGGGACGGCGACGGGAACCGTGTCGCGCGCCGTGGAGGCGGTGGGCTGGTGACCGCGCTGCGGAGCCTTGTCGCTCACCACGACGTGACCTGGATCGCGAGCGCGATGACGGACGAGGACCGAGCGGTTGCGGTCGAAGCCGGCGACGAGGCGATCGAGGAGGTCGCGCGCGACGGCTCGCCGTACCGGCTGCGGCTCGTCTCGCACGACCCGGCTGCGTACGACTGGTTCTACAACGTCGTCGCGAACCCGACGCTCTGGTTTCTCCAGCACTACCTGTGGGCTCTCGCCTACGCGCCGAACATCGATCCCGGGCTGCACCACGCGTGGGACGACGGTTATGTCCCCGTCAACCAGGCGTTCGCCGAGGCGGTGCTCGCCGAGCTCGACGCGCAGCCCGACGCGTCGGTCTTCTTCCACGACTACCACCTCTACCTCGCGCCCCGGTACGTGCGCGACTCACGGCCCGACGCCTCCCTCTCCCACTTCGTGCACATCCCGTGGCCGGAGCCGAACCTCTGGCGCGTGCTGCCGGAGCAGATCAGGCGCGCGATTCACGACGGGCTGCTCGCGAACGACGTCGTCGGCTTCCATGCGAACCGGTGGCGCTGGAGCTTCCTGCGCTCGAGCCGCGACCTGCTCGATCTCGACTGCGACTTCGACGCGAGCATCTGCTCGTTCCGCGGGGGCCGGACCTTCGTCGCGGCGCGGCCGATCTCGGTCGACGCGTCCGAGTTCGAGGAGCTCGCGGAGAGCGAGCCGGTCCTGCGGTTGGAGGCGGAGCTCGAAGCGCGCCGGCCGGAGTTCCTGATCCTCCGCGTCGACCGGACCGACCCCTCGAAGAACGTCGTTCGCGGCTTTCGCGCGTTCGAGCTCTACCTGGAAGCTCATCCGGAGATGCACGAGCGCGTCGGGATGCTGGCGCTCCTCGATCCGTCGCGTCAGGACATCCCGGAGTACGCCGAGTACCTGGGAGCGATTCAGCGCGCGGCGCGGATGGTGAACGACCGGTTCCAGCGCGAAGGGTGGGTTCCGGTCGATCTCCGAATCGAGGACAACTTTCCGCTCTCGGTTGCCGCGTACAAGCAGTTCGACGTCCTGCTCGTGAACGCGATCTACGACGGGTTGAACCTCGTCGCGAAGGAAGCGCCGCTCGTCAACGAGCGCGACGGGGTGCTGATCCTGTCCGAGAACGCCGGCGCGCACGAGGAGCTCGGCGCGTGGGCTCTGTCCGTGAACCCGTTCGACCTCGAGGAGCAGGCGCAGGCGCTTCATACGGCGCTGCAGATGGGCCGGCGCGAGCGGCACGCGCGGCTGGAGGCGATCCGGGAGCACGTCCGCACGCATGACGTGGGGGCCTGGCTGGAGATGCAGCTCGAGGATCTCGATCGCTGGTCGGAGAAGGCGGCCCGGTGAGCGATCTGTCGCACGTGGACGACTCCGGCCGCGTGCACATGGTCGACGTGGGCGGGAAGGAAGTGTCGCGGCGGCGGGCCGTTGCGCGGGCGAGCCTGCGCATGGCGCCCGAGACGGCTGCACGGTTGCGCGAGCTGCCGAAGGGCGACGCGCTCGCGGCGGCGCAGCTGGCCGGGATCATGGCGGCGAAGCGGACGAGCGAGTTGATTCCGCTCTGCCATCCGCTCCCGCTGACGCACGTCGACGTCGAGCTGTCGGTCGCCGAGGCTGCGGTCGAGATCAGCGCCTCTGCGGAGACGACCGCGCAGACCGGGGTCGAGATGGAGGCCCTCGTCGCGGCGACCGTCGCGGCGCTGACGGTGTACGACATGGCGAAGGCCGTGGACTCGGGGATGGAGCTGTCGGAGGTGCGGTTGGTCGAGAAGACGAAGGCGCCCGCATGAAGGCTGCGGTGCTGACCGTCTCCGACGGCGTCGACATGGGCACCCGTGAGGACGCGAGCGGCGACCTGCTCGAGCAGTTGCTCGACGGCGAGGAGTTCGAGGTCGTGCGGCGCGTCGTGCCGGACGAGCGCAGCGCGATCGCAGCGGCGATCGAGGAGCTGGCGGACGAGGCGAGGCTCGTCCTGACGACCGGCGGGACGGGTATCGGCCCGCGCGACGTGACTCCCGAGGCGACCGCGAGCGTCCTCGAGCGGATCGTGCCGGGGATCGCAGAGGCGATGCGCGCCGACTCGATCCGAAAGACTCCGCATGCATTGCTTTCGCGGGGAATCGCAGGAGTGCGCGGGACGACGCTCGTCGTCAACTTGCCGGGCTCGACCGGAGGCTGCCGCGACGGGTTCGCGATCCTCCAACCGGCGCTTCGGCACGCGCTGGAGCTGCTCGCGGGCGAGGAGACCGCCCACCGCCAGACGTGAGGCCGGGACGGTTCATCTCGCTCGTCAAGTTCGAGCACACGATCTTCGCGCTTCCGTTTGCGTACGTCGGCGCGTTTCTGGCCGTCGACGGCGTGCCCTCGGCGCACGATCTGCTCTGGATCACGGTCGCGATGATCGGGGCCCGGTCGCTCGCGATGGGGCTCAACCGGCTGATCGACGCGAGCATCGACGCGCGGAACCCGCGGACCTCGACTCGCGAGCTTCCATCGGGCCAGCTGACCGAGCCGCAGGTCGCGCTCTTCTGTCTCGTTTCGCTCGGCGTGTTCCTGCTCGCGGTCTGGCAGCTCGACCCGATCGTGCGCTGGCTGTGGCCGATTCCGGTCGCGGGGTTCGTGATCTACCCCTACCTGAAGCGGTTCACCTGGCTCTCGCATCTGTGGCTCGGCGCGATCGACGGCCTGGCGCCGATGGGGGCCTGGATTGCGATCACGGGCCATCTGCCCCTCGCGGCCTGGCTGCTCGGAGCCGCGGTTGCCTGCTGGGTGGCCGGGTTCGACTGCTTCTACGCGCTCCTCGACGCCGACTTCGACCGGCGCGAGGGGTTGAAGTCGGTGGCGACCGGGTTCGGCGAGAAAGGCGCGTTCTGGGCGGCACGCGTCCTGCACGTGGCAACCGTTGGGTTGCTGATCTGGGTCGGGATCCTGCTCGACGTCGGCGTCTTCTACTGGCTCGGGGTGGTCGCGGTCGCGGCGCTCCTGATCTACGAGCACGCGCTCGTGCGCCCCGGTGACCTGCGGCGGCTCGACACTGCGTTCTTCCTGATGAACGGGATCATCAGCGTCACGTTCTTCGCGTTCGTGCTGCTGGACTCGCTCTTCTAGAAGTCACACATTCGGCACGGTTGCGTTCCCCACCCGTCGCTCCTTGGTCAATACGATGAAGTCGGCGGGTGGTCAGCGGTGGCCCCAAGCCCTACGGCGTGTCGGGACTACACTCGGGCCGTGATTCGGGCCCGGAAGCTCTCCAAGCGGTTCGGCGACAAGCGTGTCCTCGAGGGGCTCGATCTCGAGGTGCCACGCGGCGGGTTCGTGCTCGTCACGGGACCGAACGGGTCCGGGAAGACGACTCTGCTGCGGCTCTGCGCGGGGCTCTTCGCGCCGACCGGGGGCGAGCTCGAGGTCGACGTCCCGCGTGGCGCGATCGGCTTTCTCGGTCATGAGCCGCTCGTCTACCGGGAGCTGACGCCGCTCGAGAACCTCGACCTCTACGGCCGGCTCTACCGCCTGCCCGAGCGGCGCGAGCGTGCCGGCGCGATGCTCGAGCGCTTCGGGCTCTGGCGCGCCCGGAACGAGCGAGCGGGAACGTTCTCGCGGGGCATGCTCCAGCGGCTCGCGCTCTGCCGCACGTTCCTGCACGACTCCGACCTCCTGCTCCTCGACGAGCCGTTCGACGGGCTCGACGCCGAGGGCGCGGACCTGCTCCAGACCGAGCTTGCGGAGCGGACCGGCGTCACCGCGCTCGTCGCGACCCACGATCCGGAGGCGTTGTCCGGCCGTGCCAGCGCCCGGCTCGCGATCACATGAGCGCCTACGCCGGAGACGTCGCCGCGCTCGCGCGCAAGGACCTGCTGCTCGAGCTGCGCTCGCGGGACACGCTGCCCGCGATGCTGCTCTTTGTCGTCTCGGCCCTCACGATCTTTCACTTCGCGCTCCCGAGCGGGTCGTCGGAGCGTGCGGAGACCGGGCTGCTCTGGATCGCGATCGTCTTCACGGCGCTCCTCGGGCTCACGCGCGCATTTGCGGCCGAGCGCGAGCAGGGGCTCCTCGACGGCCTCGTCCTCGCGCCGTGCGATCGGAGCGCGATCTGGCTCGGCAAGACGATCGGCGTGACGCTGTTCCTCGTGCTGGCGGAGATCGTGGCGCTGCCTGCCTTCGCCCTGTTCTTCCACCCGCTGTCCTGGGAGCTCGTGGCGGCCGTGGCCCTGGCCGACATCGGCATTGCGGCCATCGGGACCCTGCTCGCCGCGATCGCGGCCGCGAGCCGTGCGCGCGAGCTCATGCTGCCGCTCATGTTCCTGCCGCTCGCGATCCCGGTCGTGATCGGCGGCGTCGGCGCGAGCATCGCCGCCAATCCAGGCACGTTCCTCGCCTTTCTCGGCCTGTACGACGGCGTTTTTGCGATCCTCTCGTGGGCCAGCTTTGAGTACGTCATTACTGAATAGAGCTGTTGCGCTTGCGGCCGCGACGCTGTTGATCGTCGGCTACGCGCTTGCGTTCTACTGGGCGCCCGAGGACGCGGACCAGGGGTTCAGCCAGAAGATCTTCTACCTCCACGTCCCGATCGCGTTGACCGCGTACGCCTCCTTCGGCTGGGGCGCATGGAAGGCGCTGCGCCTGCTCTGGACGGGCGACCGCCGCTACGACCTCGAGAGCTACACCGCGGTGCACATGGGCATCATCTTCGGGCTGCTCACGCTCGTCACCGGCTCGATCTGGGCCAAGATCTCGTGGGGCGAGTGGTGGACCTGGGGCGAGCGGCAGCTCGTTCTCTTCCTGATCCTGTTCCTCTTCTACTCGTCGTACTTCATGCTCCGCTACTCGACCGACCCGGGCCCGCGGCGGGAACGGAACTCGGCCGTGTACGCGTTGTTCGGGGTCGTCTTGATCCCGGTGAGCTTTCTCGCCGTGCGCATCGCGGGAACGATCCTGCACCCGACGGTCTTCACGCATGAAGGCGCGAACCTGCCGTGGCAGATGCTCGTCTGCTTCCTCGTCTGCCTCGGCGGGATGCTGGCGCTCGCGGCGACGCTCTACCGGGTCGAGCTGGCCGGGAAGCGCGCGAGCGTGAGCCTGAAGGAGCTACGGGAGCTGCTCGCATGACGACGTCGGAGAAGTACGTGACGGGCGCGTACCTCGTCCTGCTCGGAACGCTTCTCGTCTATCTGTTGATCATCGCCCTCAAGGTCTCGCGGCTCGAGCAGGAGCTCGCCGACCTGACGCAGGCTGCGCGGGAGAAGCTCGGTGGCTGAGCTGCTCTTCTGGCCGGCGTTCCTCGCGTACGGCGAGGCTGCGTTCGCATATGCGGGCGATGCGCGGCGGCCCGGATCGATGGGGCGGCTCGCGACCTGGGGCGTGCGCGTCGGCTGGCTCGTGCAGACGGCGCTGCTCGTCGCGCAGGCGGCTGGGGCGGACGCATTTCCGTGGGATACCTGGGCCGGGTCGCTCAACCTCTTCGTCTGGCTCGTCGTCGGTGCGTACCTGATCTGGGGCTGCAAGCCGCGGTTCCGGCTGCTCGGGCTCGTCGTGATGCCGCTGGCGGCGCTGCTCCTGGCGATCTCGTACCTCGCCGGCGGCGTGGATGGTTCCGGCGAGAGCGGCTACTCGTCGCTCTTTCTCGTCGCGCACGTCGGGCTCGTGCTGGCCGGCTTCGCGGGGTTGACCCTGGCCGCGGCGCTGGCGGCGCTCTATCTCTGGCAGGAGCGAGAGCTGAAACGGCGCAGCTCGACGGTGTTGCGGTTCCGTGCGCCGTCGCTCGTCACCCTCGAGTCGTTGTTCGGCCGCACGATCGCCTACTCGCTGCCGGTGCTGACCCTGGGAATGGCCGTCGGCTTCGCGCGCCTGCGCCACGACTCGCAGCTCGACCCGCTGATCGTCCTCACGGTGCTCACCTGGGCGGTGTACGGCGCCTTCCTCGTCCTGCGGTACGGAGCGGGCTGGCACGGCCGGCGCGCGGCGTACACGACGCTGGCCGGGTTTGCGCTCGTCGTCGCGATGCAGCTCAGCCTGCACATGGGGCACTTCGCGTGAGCCTCGTACTCGTCGGCACCTCGCACCGTCTGTCGCCCGTCGAGGTGCGTGAGCGCGTCGCGTTCGATCTCGCGGGCGCATCGGAGCTCGCGCGGAGCATGGCCGGCGAGGGCGAGGCGGTGTGCCTTTCGACCTGCAACCGCACCGAGCTCTACCTCGTCGACCCGAATCCCGATGCAGCCGAAAGACGTGCATCGGAGGCGCTGCTCGGTAGCGAGGTCGAGCTGTACCGCATGACCGACGAGGCGGCGGCGCTGCACCTGTTCCGGGTCGCGGCCGGGCTCGACTCGCTGGTTCCCGGCGAGGGCGAGATCCTCGGCCAGGTGCGCGACGCCTACGAGGCGGGCTCGCACGGGCCGGTGCTCGACCGGCTGTTCCGCGAGGCGCTGCGCGTCGGGAAGAAGGTGCGGACCGAGACGGCGATCAACGAGAGCCCCGCTTCGGTCTCCTCCGCGGCCGGAGCGCTCGCCCAGCAGGTGTTCGGCGATCTGACCGGATGCCGCGTGCTGCTCGTCGGCGCCGGCGAGGTGAGCGAGCTCGCCGCCCGGGCGCTCGCTGCGCGTGGCGCGACGATCTCGGCCGTCACGAGCCGGACCGAGGCGAACGCGCGGAGACTCGCGGGCGCATTCGGCGCGCGAGTGGTTCCGTTCAAGGACCGTGCCGCCGAGCTCGAGCAGGCCGATGTGGTCGTGTCATCGACGAGCGCGCCCGAACCGATCCTGGCTCCGGATCAGATCCCGGATCGCAAAGGACGGCCGTTGTTCGTGATCGACCTCGCCGTGCCGCGCGACGTCGACCCCGCGGTCGCCCGGCTGGAGGACTGCTACCTGTACGACATCGACGACCTCGAGGCGGTCGTCCGTGAGAGCCTCAGCGGCCGCAGGCGCGAGGCGGAGCGCGCCGAAGCGATCGTCGAGCGCGAGGCCGAGCGCTTCCACGACTGGCAAGCGAGCCTCACCGTCGTGCCGGCGATCGCATCCTTGCGGGAGCGCGCCGAGAGCATTCGCTCGGGCGAGCTCGCCAAGGCGGAAGCACGCCTCGAAGGCCTCTCGGAAAGCGAGCGGCGCACGGTCGAGTCGCTGACGACGCAGATCGTGAACAAGCTGCTGCACGTGCCGATCGTCCGGCTCAAGCAGGCCGCTGCGACCGAGGGCACAGGCTACGTCGAGGTCGCGCGGGACCTGTTCGGCTTGCCCGAGGACGATGCTGGTCAGGGTCGGAAGCCGCGGCAGTAGGCTCGCGCTGACGCAGGCCGAGCTCGCCGCGAACGCGATCCGCGGGCCCGGGATCGAGATCGCGCTCGTTCCGATCACGACGGCGGGCGACCGCGACCGGACGAAGCCGTTCGGCGAGATCGGCGAGCGCGGCGTCTTCGTCAAGGAGCTCGAGGAGGCGCTGCTCGACGGACGCATCGACGTCGCCGTCCACTCCGCGAAGGACATGACCTCGACGGATGTGGCCGGTCTCACCGTCGGCGCATACTTGGCGCGCGAGGACGCTCGGGATGCGCTGTGCGGTGCGAGCGGGATCAAGCCGGGGATGCGGATCGGAACCGCGTCTGTTCGTCGCCGCGCGCAGCTGCTCGCGCTGGAGCCGTCACTCTCGATCGAGCCGCTGCGCGGGAACATCGACACGAGGCTGCGCAAGCGTGGAGAACGCGGGCTCGACGCGGTCGTGCTCGCGGCGTGCGGCCTCGATCGGCTCGGGCTCGGAACCGAGATCGGGCACCGCTTCGAGCCGGACGAGATCCTTCCGGAGGCGGGCCAGGGAGCGCTCGCGCTCCAGGTGCGGCGCGGCGAGGAGCACCTCGTGGCCGTCGCGAGCGACGCCGAGACCGCGCGCAGGGTCGAGCTCGAGCGGGCGTGCGTGGCGGCGATCGGCGGCGGCTGCCTCGCTCCGATTGCGGCACATCACGACGGTCGTACGCTGACGGCCCTCATCGCGGACCCGGATGGCCAATGGGTCGAGCGTCGCACCGGAAGCGATCCGGTCGCGCTCGCCTCGGAGCTGGCGGCGCTCGCCGCGTGAAGGTCGTGGTCACGCGTCCGAGGGCGCAGTCAGGCCCGCTCGCCGCTCGGCTGCAGGCCGAAGGCCACGAGGTCGTCGAGTGTCCGCTGATCGAGATCGAGCCCACCGACGACCCGGTCGTCGTCGACGGCTACGACTGGGTGGTCGTGACGAGCCCGAACGGGGCGTCCGAGCTCGTGAGACGTGCGACCGGGACCCTGCCTCGGATCGCGGCCGTCGGCCCGGGCACGGCGGAGACTCTGCGCGAGCTGGGGGTCGAGCCGGCGCTCGTCCCGAGCGTCTCGTCGCAGGACGGCCTCCTCGCAGAGCTCCCGCGCCCCGCGGGCCGCGTGCTGTTCGCGGCGGCAGAGGGAGCGCGGCGGGCGCCGGTCGACGAGCTCGGCGCCGACTTCGTCCCGCTCTACACGACGCGGCTCGTGCGGCCGGACGAGCCTCCCGATGGCGACCTCGTCCTGCTTGCCTCGGGGTCCGCAGCGAGGTCGTTCGCCGCGCTCGGGGTCGACGTCCCGGTCGTCTCGATCGGCCCGCAGACGACCGAGGTTGCCGAGTCGCTCGGTCTCAGGGTCGTCGCCGAGGCGAAGACGCACGATCTCGACGGCCTCGTCGCAGCCGTCGGTTCGTTAGCGTCGCCCTGACGTGTTGATCACGTTTCTCAGCGACTTCGGCCTCGAGGACGATTTCGTCGGTACCTGCCACGGCGTGATGAAGACGATCGCGCCCGAGGCCGAGATCCTCGACATCACGCACGGGATCCAGCGGCACGGCGTCTTGCAGGGGGCGATCGTGCTCGCGAACACGCTCCCGTACGTGCCCAAGGGCGTGCATCTCGCCGTCGTCGACCCGGGGGTCGGCGGCGGGCGGCGCTCGCTCGTGCTCCGATCCGGCGACGGCCGTCTCTTCGTCGGGCCCGACAACGGGCTGCTCGTCCCTGCCGCCGAGAAGCTCGGCGGAATCGACGCTGCGCACGAGATCACGAACGGGAAGTACGTGCTCGACCACGTCTCCGCGACGTTCCACGGACGCGACGTGTTCTCGCCGGTGGCTGCACATCTCGTGGACGGAGTCGCGCTGGAAGACCTCGGTCCGCGGATCGAGCCCGACTCACTCGTCCGGCTCGAGGTTCCGCAGCCCGACGTCACGCACCGGCGGATCCGCGCCTCGTGCCTCTACGTCGACCGCTTCGGGAACATGGAGCTGAACCTGACTCGCAAGGATCTCGACGTCCTCGCGCCGGAGCCCGGCACGCGCGTCGAGCTCGAGATTGCATCGGAGCGCTACTTCGCGGTGACCGCTCGCACATTCGGCGATGCACGGGACGGCGAGATCATCCTCTACGAGGACGCGTACGAGAACATCGCGATCGCGATCAGTGGGGGGAGCGCCGCAGGCACGTTCTACTCGGCGGAGCCCGGCGTCGAGGTCCGGATTCGCGTCGCCGACTGATGCTGGAGCAGCTGGGACGCAAGTTCGCGCGGTTCACGACCGACCAGGTCGTGCGACGGCCGCGGCTCTGGCCGTTGTTCCGGTGGTTGACGCGCGTGCAGTTCAACCGGATCGCTCCGGCCTGGGACCAGCGACGCACGCCGGAAGCATTCGCGTCGCTCGAGTCCGCATTGGACGCGCTCGAGTTGAGCCCGACGCGCGCCCTCGATCTCGGCACCGGCACGGGTCGCGCGGCCTTCCTGGTTGCGCAGCGCTATCCCGAGGCGCACGTCGTCGGCGTCGACCTGGCCGAGGACATGCTCGCGGAGGCGAGAAAGCTGACCCCGTCCGAGCTGGCCGATCGTGTGCGCTTCGAGCGGGCCGATGCGGGGCGGCTCTCGTATCCGGACGGGTCGTTCGAGCTCGTGACGCTGGCGAACATGATCCCGTTCTTCGAGGAGCTGGCACGGGTCACGGCGCCCGGCGGGGCGGTCGTCTTCTCGTTCTCGGCCGGCCCCGAGACGCCGATCTACGTCCCGCCGGACGTGCTCCGCGCGCGGCTGAGCGAGCAGGGTTTCGCGGAATTTGCGGACTTTGCAGCGGGAAACGGGACGGCCCTGTCTGCACGCAAAGTCACGGCGGCGTAGTCTTTTGAGCCACTAGGACGTCGGCGGCACGGAGACACCGGCCCCGACGTCCTTTTTTGCGCGCATAGCGCGCAAGAAAGTGAAAGCCGCGTCAGCGGCTGAACTCCCGAGTGACGAGTGGTCGCGCGGCTCAGGTTGAACGCGCAAGAGAATGCGTGCGGCGAAGCGGCGCGATGTTTCCGAGGGAGAGAGCTGGCTACACTGCGGGCGCGGCGAGGTAGCTCAGTTGGTAGAGCACACGGCTGAAAACCGTGGTGTCGCCGGTTCGATTCCGGCCCTCGCCACCTGACGTTGCGCCAGTTAGGCCGGAACCTTCGCGGCTGCCAACCGTCCCAGGAGCCCGTCGACGAACGCGGTCTTGAGGAGCACGTCGTCCGCGCCGGAGTCCTTCGCGGCGGAATGGAGCTCTGGCGCGTCGTCACCCGTCAGCGCGATCAGGCACAGGTGCGGGTGATCTCGGCGCAAGCGTGCCATCGTCGTCACTCCGTCGAGCAGCGGCATGTGGAGATCGAGCACGACGGCGTCCGGCGCCAGCTCGTCGACGAGCTCGATCGCGGACAGCCCGTTCTTCGCCAGCGCGACGACAGTCAGCTCCCGCTGCACCTCGATCAGCTCGCGCAGAGACTCGAGGAAATCCTCGTCGTCGTCGGCGAGCAAGACGCGGACTCCACCCTCGACGGCCACAGTGTTCAAGAGCCGCATCTTCAGCCCGCGGGGCCGACCGAGTCAAGCAGGTTCGGGAGAATCTCCCGTGGGTCGCCGGAAAGGGACACGTCGGCTTCGTCCGGGGTGTCGTCGTCGATCGTGGCGATGACCCGTGCCTTGACCACGCCGCCCCAGTGCTCGAGGTCGTCCCCGACTCCGAGCCCGACGTAAAGCCGAGGTGCGATCGGTCGGCCGAGGAGGCCGACCTGGCACGTTCGCGGGACGACTCCGGCTTCGCAGGCCTCGCGCGTGCCGGCGACGGCCGCGCCAAGATCCCTGATCTCGTCGACCAGCTCACGATCGACGCTCGGGCCGACCCCCACGACGACGTCGTTCTCGTCCAGGTCGTACGAGCGCCAGCTCTGCGTCCGCTCGACGACGCGCACCTTCGGCGCGGGCAGCGTCCCGAGGTCGAGCCGTTGCACCTCCGTCTGGAAGTCCCGCGGCTCGAGGGGGTCGTACATGCGCGGCAGCACCGTGGCCATCTGCGGCGTCGTCGCGCCCATGATCACGGAGACGATGTTGCCGCCGTACGCGGGCTTCTGCTGCAGGAGCCGGCCCGCCTTTGCGATGTCGACGCCGACGCAGTCCGCGGTCATCCCGAGCTCGAGCTCACCGGCGGTGCGCGGGCCGTAGTCGCGGCCGCGACCGGTCGCGGGGACGAGGAGAGCATGCGGCGAGTGATCGACGAGAACCTTGCGCAGGACGGCTGTCCACAGCTCGGGGTGGTACTCGGCGAGCGCCGGATCGTCGGCGAGGTACAGGGCCTCGGCTCCGTGCATCGCCGCTGCGCGGGCCGGCTCGTCCAGCCGATGGCCGATCAGGAGCGCGACCGATCGGCCGCCGAGCTTTCCCGCCAGCACCCGACTGCGGGCGATCAGCTCGAGTGAGACCCGGCGCGGGCGCCCGTCGACGAGCTCGCAGACGCTCCAGCAGTCATAGGTTGCGGCCGGCTCCTCGGCGAGGTTCTCCGGCTTGTCCCAGCTCGGAGCCTCCGGCGCGCGCTCGGCGAGCAGCTCGCGCACCTTCGCAGCAGC
>Ga0070684_100001410_pt1 | contig 17281 bp, 16 predicted proteins | sample KBSC723LmetaG_FD_65653 | JGI IMG/M metagenome (GOLD analysis project Ga0070684, IMG submission 65653) | Corn rhizosphere microbial communities from Kellogg Biological Station, Michigan, USA - KBS C7.2-3L metaG | ecosystem: Host-associated > Plants > Roots > Rhizosphere ...
CCAGTAGCCGGCGCCGAACGAGCCCGATCCGCCGCTGTAGTCGCGCTTGAAGCTGTACTGCGACTGGGGGTGCAGGGGATCCGGGAACTTCGCGTTGATGGCGCCCCACCACAGTGTGTGGCGGGTGCGGCCGGCGGCCCGGTAGCTGACCAGCGCCCGGTTGTGGGAGTCGACCTTGAGGCTCCAGTGGCTGGTGCTCAGGCCCACGATCTCGCTGGCCCGGGCCGGCGCGGCCGTTGACAGGCAGACCGCCAGGGCGGCGAGCAGCAGGGTGAAGGCGTTGCGGAGCCTCATCCCGTCAGTCTTCGACAGCCGGCCGGCGGTTTCGCATCCCCCGGACGGAGGCACCGCCATCGACAGTGGTTTGAAAACGATTCTCATAGAGACTAGGCTGCGCGGCCGTGACCGTCATCCTCTTCGCACTGGGCGCCGTCTGCTCGACCCTGGCCGGCGGCGTGTTCGGGCTTCGCCATAAGCGCCACCTGCACCGTATCCTCGGATTCACGGCCGGCGTGCTGCTGGGCGTGGTCGCCTTCGACGTGCTGCCCGAGATCTTCGAGCTGGTCGAGTCGACCGGCGTCGATCCGCTGTACCCGATGCTGGCCCTGGTGATCGGCTTCCTGTCCATCCACGTGCTGGAGAAGAGCGTGCTGCTGCATGCCGGGCACGAGGACGACTACGCCAGCCACACCCACCCCCGGGTGGGCATGATCTCGGCGCTGGCCCTGATCGGCCACAGCCTGGCCGACGGCGTCGCCATCGGTCTGGCCTTCCAGGCCGGAAGCGACGTCGGCGTGGCCGTGGCGGTGGCCGTGATCGCGCACGACTTCTCGGACGGCCTGAACACGGTGGGGCTGATGCTGGCCCACCGCAACACCGACCGCCGCTCGGCCGGGTTCATGCTGATGGGGGCGCTGGCGCCGCTGCTGGGCGCCCTCTCGACCGTGCTGTTCACGGTGCCCGACAACGTGCTCCTGATCTACCTGGGCGGGTTCGCCGGCTTCCTGCTGTACGTCGGGGCCAGCGACATCCTGCCCCAGGCACACAGCGCGAGGCCCTCAGGGCTGACGATGCTCCTGACCACGGCCGGGGCGGCGCTGATGCTGATGGTCACCCAGATCGCGCACGTGTGACCCGGCTCACACAGCCGGCGCGGCCAGTCTGCGGATCGCCCCCGCGCTGGTGCCGTCGATCACGTAGACGATCGTCGTGCCCTCGATCGAGATGAACCGCGGCACCCGGCTCAGGGTGGCCACCCTGCGCTGCCGCGCCGCGTTCAGGCCGGCCAGCCGCAGCTCGGCGCCGCGGCGATAGAGCACGCCGGCGATCGAGACGTCGAGCGCCGCGGCCACGTCCGAGGTCACGTCGTGGCTGACGACCAGCGCGCCGGTCTGCGGGTTGTAGACCCGGATCTGTTTCGCCCCTGACACCAGCTTGACCAGCACGGCCAGCCGGCCACCGCCCATGGCCATCGAGATCACGGTGCCGGGCGGTGAGACGGTGGCCCGCAGCGCCCCGCTGCCGACATCGCGCAGCTCGATCGGGTCGGTGTCGTACGGCTGCTGGGCGACTGAGCCGATCACCACGGGCAGCAGCGCGAGCAGGTTGCCGTTGACGGCCACCGACACGGCCGGCCGGGTGCCCGGGATGCCGGCCCGGCTGTAGCCGGAAATCTGCTCCACGCCGCCGCCGGTGACCAGCTTGGTGCAGTCGCCGCCGGCCAGGCAGGCGTTGCGGTCGCGGTAGTCGCGGCGCATCCAGCTCTCGACCAGCACCGAGCCGTCGGAGGCCAGCCCCAGCGGGATGGTGCCGAGGCCCTGGCGGCCGTCGAAGGCCCGCATCGGCTGGGGGAAGATCTCGCCGTAGGTGGTGGTCCAGGTCGTCGAGCGGGCGCTGGCGGTGGGTGCGTTCCAGATCACCTGCGAGGTGCCGACGGCGATCCGGGCCACGCAGCCGCCCTGGTCGCGGATGCTCATCCGGGCGCCGCTGCCCATGTTGCGCACGCCGAAGGTGGTCTGCTTGCGGTCGAACCGGCAGGCCCCGGGGCGGGTGTCGTAGCCGATCAGCGAGCCGTCATGGGCGAAGGCCGTGATCGGGTCGGCGGTGCGCACCACCAGCGCCGCCCGGGCGCTTCCCGGCGGCAGCAGCGCCACCGCCAGGGCGGCCAGCGCCGCCACCCAGACGTCCCTTCGAGAACCCCGCACCGAACTCCCCCAAAACGTTCGACTGCCTCAGCCGAGGATGGTCGCAGACCCCGCAGAATCAGTCAAACCAGGATCACGAACCCGTCCAGGCTGAGCCGCGTGCGCCCGTGCGTGGCGATGTCGACCAGCCGGATCACGTGGCTGGCTGCGGCCGGGTGCGCGGCGTCGAAGAAGTTCGTCCGAAACACCGGCATCCGCGGCGTCGCGGTCTTCGCGTACAGGCTGACCGTCGCCTTCACCTCGCCGTCGACCAGCACCCGCACCGACCCGCGGGTCGGCCCCTTGGGCGCCACCAGGGCGAAGGTGGTGCCGGTGGCCGTCAGGCTGGCCGATGCCCCGGCCTGGGTGGTCGTCATCATCGCGCCGCCGATGGCGGTGGACGACGCCGTTCGCGCCCAGTTCCCGGAGTAGCTGATCGACGAGGACACCTCGCCGACCCGCAGCAGCTGGAACGACGGCAGCGTCTGCGTGGTCACGTTGCCCTTGCAGTCGCGGGCGGTCAGCCGCTCCTCGTAGCTGTTGGGGTTGCGCAGCGACCGGGTGGCCGCCGTGGAGAGCGCCCGGGCCAACGTCACCCTCGTCCAGGCGCCGCCGTTGATCCGCTCGGCGAGCGTGTAGCGGCAGATGCCGCTGGGGTCGGTCGCCGACCAGGCGACCCGCACCGGCGTGGTCTTCAGGCCCACCTGTGTCGGCGCCAGGCCGCGGGTGAAGCTGCGTATCGTGGGGCCTGTGCTGTCGACCAGGTGGTCGATCTTGACCGTGGTGCCGGCCGAGTCCTTGGCCAGCGTGGTGAACCGCCAGCGGCCGTTGGGCGTCTTCCATGATGAGCCGACCGGCAGCGCGCTGCTCCAGAACTCGTTGTTGGCCTTCATGTCGAGCAGCTCGGAGCCCGGCCAGCCCAGCGGCGAGCCCTCGATGTGGAACACCGGCCCGGCGGTGGCCGCGGCGTGGGCGGACAGGAAGCTGTCGGCGCCCACCGGCTGGCGGTACTCCAGCCAGTACGTGCGGACGCCGTCCGACAGCTTTAGCGCCTGCACCCCGGTCAGCTGCTGCTCGAGCGGGGCGATGGTGTAGGTGCCGGACCCCGTGATTACCTGCATACGGCCGGTCAGCCAGGACAGCCGGTCCTTCTGGCGGGCGTTGAAGTGGCCGACGCCGGCCCAGTTCAGGTTGCCCATCGTGTCCATCGGGTCGCCGTACTCCTGGTGCCGGCAGAGCGACGGCTTGGAGCTCAGCGGCACGTAGCTGCCGGCGCTGCCGCAGGTCAGCGAGTTGGAGTGGTAGAGGCCGTAGTTGTGGCCCAGCTCGTGGGTGGTGGTGGCCAGGTCCATGTAGCCGCCGTTGATCTCGGAATGGATGCCGCCGACCTCGGCGATGCCGGCCCAGAAGCAGGAGTCGACCGGCGGCAGGTAGACCATCAGCCGGTCGTAGTCGGCGGGCACGAAGCCGTGGGCCTTGGCGGCCGCCAGCGCCTTCGACAGCGGGCCGTCGAAGTTGCAGGGGTCGGCCGGCTTGGTCACCTGCATCCAGTCCGTGGCCGTGGCCGTGAGGCCGGTCAGCTCGCCGTAGGAGACCTCGTGGTACCAGGCTCCGTCGGCGCCGCCGATCTGCTGCTCGACGCTGGCCTTCGTCTCGCCGTCATGCGTCGTCCAGTAGATCATCATCACCAGCACCGTGGTCTGGCCGCTGGGCGCGGCCGCCGCCCGGCGGGCCGGCAGCTGCGACATCGACGACACTCGCAGGTCGCGGCCGATGCGCGTGCCGCGCACCGCGAGCGGGGTGTTGGCGGGCAGGTTCTCGAGGCCGCGGACGTGCGTCAGCCGGTAGCGGCCGTGGGCCGTCTCCAGCCGGCGGATGTAGCTGCTGCTGCCGTCCTTATGGTCGACGTGCATCACCCGAAGCACGCCCCGCAGCTGCACCTGCTCGGCCGCCCTGGCCGGCACCGCCGTCGCCCCGAGCACCGCTGCCATGCCGAGCAGCGCCCACACCATCACCCGCCGCATCCGCACCGTCACCCCCGTCGAGAGCCTCCCGTAAGGGATAAGGGTACCGTCAGGGGCCGCCGGAGGAAAGGGTCAAGCTGTCAGCGCGCGCATCACCCACACGGCCAGCACGCGCGCGCACTTGGCGACCTCCTCCAGGTCGATGTGCTCGTCGGGAGCGTGGGCTCCGAACGGTTCGCCGGGGCCGTAGAGCACCGTCGGCGTTCCGCCCTGGTTGACCAGCAGGCGAGCGTCGGCGCCGTAGGGCACGCCGACGAAGGGCGGCAGCTTTCCCAGCACGTCGCGGGCGGTCTCGCCCAGGCTCCAGGGCAGCACGTGGGTGGAGGAGACGGCCGCCGAGTCGAACCGGCCGCCGGTGATCTCGACCGTCGCCGGGTGGTCGCGCAGCCACTCGTCGGCCCCGCAGGCACGGGCGATCACGTCGCGCAGCCGGGCCTCGGCGATCTCCGGCGTCTCGGTGATGGCGACCCCGTAGCGGCCCGCGGCTACCAGCCGCTCGGGCACGGTGCTCGACCAGTCGCCGGCCGAGACGATGCCGATGTTGGTGGGGTAGGGGAGGCCGAGGTCGCGCATTGCCGGCGACTGCTCGGCGGCCGTCCGCTCGGCCTCGTCCGCGACCAGCGCCTGGTGCAGCACCCAGAATTTCTCCAGCGCCGACACGCCGTGCAGGCGGAAGGCGGCGTGGGCGGCTCGGCCGGGCACGGTCAGCCGGAAGGTGATCGCGCCCGCCGTGGCGGTCACGATCTCCAGCCGCGTGGGCTCGGTGATCACCGCCATCTCGGCCGTGTAGCCGGCCCGGATGGCGGCCAGCATGCCGGCGCCGCCGTCCTCCTCGCTGGGCACGGTCAGAAGCAGCGCCTCGCCGTCCAGCTCGACCTCGGAGTCGACCAGCGCCCGCAGCGCGGCCAGCCCCGCCACCACGCCGCCCTTCATGTCCAGCGAGCCGCGGCCGTACAATGTGCCGTCGACGATCTCGCCGCCCCAGGGGTCGTGCGTCCACTCGTCCGGGTCGCCCGCCGAGACCACGTCGACGTGGCCGGCGATGATCACCCGCCGCTGGGAGCCGATCCGGCCGGTCGTCCCGGCCACCACCGGCAGCGTCTCCCGGGCCGCCTCCATGCCGGGGAAGTCGGGGTCGGCGACGATCTGCTGGGGGTCGACGTCGATCCGCGTCACCTCCAGGCCGGCGGTGGCCATCCGCAGCGCCGCCTCGGTCTGCACGCCGGACTCGTCGCCGGTCACGCTGCGCTGGCGGACGAGCGCCTGCAGGTCGTCGGCGATACGGTCGCGGTCAACGGCCGAGACCACGGCCAGCTCGGCCGGCGTGAGGTTCTTCATCCGCGCAGGATCGGCCGGGTCAGGCAGGTCGGCCCGCCGCTGCCGTTGACGCCGACCTCCGACGCGGGGAAGGTGTGCACCTCGACCCCGGCCTCCCGCATCCGCCGCTCGGTGACCGGGTTGCCGGCCGCGAACACGACCATGTTGGGCGACACCGCCAGCACGTTGCAGCCCAGCGTCGGGAACTCCTCGTCGGGCACCTCGACCATGCGGACGCCGCGCTCGTTCAGGAGCTCCCACAGGCCGACCGGCAGCAGTGGCAGGTAGACCACCGCCAGGTCGTCTGCCACCGGCGAGATCACGCTCATCAGGTGCACCAGGTCGTCGTTGCCCTTGAAGTAGGGCACGTCGAGTACCTCAACCTCAACTTCAGGTTCAAGGATGGCCTTGAGCTGGCGCACGCCCTCGCGGTTGGTGCGAAGCGAGCGGCCGATGCACAGCGTACGCTCGTCCAACCAGAAGCTGTCGCCGCCCTCGGCCGTGCCCGGCGCCTCGATCCGGCCCAGTGTGGGGATGCCGTTGTCGTTGCACCAGCGCTCGATCACCGCCTCCTCGCCCTGGCGGTTGGGCTTTCCCGGCCGCAGCGGCACCACTCCGCGATCGGTGACGAGCACCGGGTCGAAGGTGTAGGTGAGGTCGGGGTCGTGTTCGGCCTCCAGCTCGTGCACGCTGGCTCCCAGGCTGCGCAAAAGCTCGGTCATCTGGTCGTGCTGGGCCTGGGCGGCGGCCAGGTCGACGGCGTGCAGGTAGCCGGTCGCCGGGTCGTCGAAGGCGCGGCCGAACGCCTCCGCCGGCCGCTTGACCAGGACGTCTCTGAGGGGCGCAACCATGCTCTGGGCGCCGAAGGTGCGGGTGCTCATGGGGGCAGCGTATATCGCCCGCGTCGCGTCCGTGCCGCCCCCGTCTACACTGGGCGCGTGAGCGAGGAGCAAGACTACCGGGCGCAGTACAACGAGGCCATCTCGCGGGCGGTCGCCGGCCAGGTCGGCGTCTACCCCGACTTCGACCGCCACCGCCAGGAGCAGGTCTGGCGCGTGCTGTCCAGCGACCGCCAGTCGCTGCTCACCTTCTGCCAGCGGCACGGCATCTCGGTCGGCCGGATGGAGACGATCAAGACCCTGAAGAGTCCCAAGCCGCTCTACCAGCTGATGGCGGTCGGGCAGGACGCCAAGAACGTCGCGAAGTGGGTCGGGACGCGCGGCTGATCGTCGTCGACTTCGACGGCACGATCACCGAGGACGACACGCTGGTCGACATGTGCCGGCGCCACGTGCCGGAGGTGTTCGAGCAGGTCGAGGACGACCTGCGCGCCGGCCGGATCACCCTCCGCGAGTGCATCCGCCGGGAGTTCGAGGCGATCACCGGCGACCACGACGAGATCGTGCGGCTGGCCGTCGAGCGGTCGGTCGTCCGGGCCGGATTCGCCGAGTTCGTGCGCGCCGCCGAGGCTGCCGGCGACCGGGTGGTGGTCGTCTCCGCCGGCTTCCGCGAGGTGATCCAGCCGGTGCTGGAGCGGGAGGGAGTCGGGCACCTGGAGCTGGTCGCCAACTCGGTGCAGTTCGGGCCCGAGCGGACGGAGGTGCGCTTCCTGCACGGCGACGGCGCCTGCGACGTCTGCGGCGAGGAATGCAAGCGGGCCGTCGTCCGCGAACTCCGGGACGGCTACGCCACGGTGGTGTACATCGGGGACGGGTACTCGGATCGCTGCGCAGCGATGGACGCGGACGTGCGGTTCGCGCGGCGGGGGTTGGCGCGGTACTTGGCGGGTGGCGGCGTGGAGTACGGCCTGTTTGAGGATTTCACCGACATTGGTCGACCGTGGAACACAGTCGCTCACTGACCACCACCGTCCCTGGGTGGACATTGGACTAAACGACCTGAGCGCAACAGGCACTCTGTTGCTTGACGGGCTTCGGGTCCCGGACGGCGCGACTTTCACCCGCGCTGCTCGATCGTCCCCAGCAGACGGCGAGCGAGCTCGGAAAGCATTGGGAGCGCGATTTTCGGATGCTGCTCGAGCAGGCCGGCGAACTCGGCGCGACCCATGGCCAGGCAACTGACGTCCGTCGTCGCCCTGACCCGGGCGCTGCGCTGGGCGTGATCGGTAAGCAGGCTCAGCTCGCCGATGAACTCACCGGGCCCCAGCTCCACGGTGCGCTCGCGAAGCTCCACACCCACCGTGCCGTGCAAGATCACGAACATCCCCGAACCGGGCTGGCCGCGCTCGATCAGCACCGACCCCTTCGCAACGTCTAGCCGACTGGCGATCGAGGCAACCTGCCCGAGCGCCTCCTCATCGAGCTGCGAGAAGATTGGGATAGCCCTCAGCAGCTCAACCGTGTCGCGTGACATGACGCGATCATACGAGATCCCGAGCCGCTGGCTTGGGGTCGTCCGCGATCGGCTTGGTGCGATCGTGTGCTCATCGCGTCAGCTCGACCTCGTGGCCAGCACGGCGTTCGATAGGGCATCATCGGACTGCAGTACCGGCGGCGGGGTCAGCCCATCAGATACCCTCCCCGCCCCATGGACCGGATCAAGCTCACCCCCGCCGAGATGGAGACCCTTCAGGCCGAGCTGGCCCAGATGGAGGGCCCGAAGCGGGCCGAGATCGTGGAGGCGATCGCGGTGGCGCGGGGGCACGGCGACCTGTCGGAGAACTTCGAGTACCACGCGGCGAAGAACGAGCAGGGGTTGCTGGAGCGGCAGATCACGATCCTTCGTGCGAAGCTCGAGAACGCCGAGGTGATCGAGCCGGGAGATGTGCCGAAGGGTCGGGTGACGGTCGGATCGCGGGTGCAGATCGAGGACGAGTCCGGCGAGCGGATGGAGGTCGTGATCTCGAGCGCCGGTGGCGTGGGGGCGGCGTCGCCGGAGTCGCCGATCGGAAGCGCGCTCTACGGCGCGGCCAAGGGCGATCTGGTCACGATCCAGGCGCCCAACGCCTCGTGGCAGGCGCGGGTGGTCAAGATCTCCTAGCGGAGGATCCGCAGCGCCAGCTCCTGGGGGCAGCCGGAGGCGAGCAGGTCGCAGGCGCGGTGCAGGTCGACGTCGTAGCTGCGGGCCAGGCTGAGCGAGGTGGGGGCGTCGTAGCCGGCCTCCTCGAGCCGCTCCACGCGCCAGCAGAACACGTCCACGCCGGCCGTCTTGAACGACCCGATGATGTCGAGCAGCGCGGCATAGCCGGCGTCGACGTCGCGCGTAACTGACCCAGCGTTCACAAGAGCCCCCCGAAGCGTTCGATGTCCCCGATCCGCGGTGGTGCGGACGGCCGGACGGAAGCAGCATCGGCAGCGGCGGGCGCCGGCATGAGAGCGAGTTTTCGGGGCCGGATCTAGCTGACCGCGGCGCCGGTCGCGCGGGCCGCCTTGGCCCGCTGCGAGTTGCGCTCGGTGGCGCCCAGCACGGCCTTTCGCAGCCGCACATTGTGGGGCGTCACCTCGACCGCCTCGCCCTCCTGGATGTACTCGATGGCCTGGTCGAGGCTCATCTTGTGGGGCGGATTGAGCCGGATCAGGACGTCGGCGTTGGAGCGCACGTTGGTCATCTGCTTGGCCTTGGTGATGTTGACGTCGAGGTCGCCGGCGCGGCTGTTCTCGCCCACCAGCATGCCCTCGTAGACCTCCTCGCCGGCGCCCACGAACAGGATGCCCCGCTCCTGCAGGCCGGAGATCGCATAGCCGGTGGCCTCGCCGTGGCGGTCGGCCACCAGCGAGCCGTTGGGCCGGCTCTTGATCTCGCCCGCCCACGGCTGGTAGCCCTCGAACACGTGATGCAGCTGGCCGGAGCCGCGGGTCTCGGTCTGGAACTCCGACCGGAAGCCGAGCAGGCCGCGGGCCGGCACCAGGTGCTCCAGCCGCACCCAGCCGGTGCCGTGGTTGTTCATACTCTCCATCCGTCCCTTGCGCAGGGCGAGCGCCTGGATGACGACGCCCGAGTACTCCTCGGGCACGTCGATCGACACTCGCTCCACCGGCTCGTGCAGCTTGCCGTTGACCTCGCGTGTGACCACGGTGGGCTTGCCGATCGTGATCTCGAAGCCCTCCCGCCGCATCATCTCGGCCAGCACGGCGAACTGCATCTCGCCCCGGCCCTGCACCTCCCAGGTGTCGGGCCGCTCGGTGTCGAGCACCCGAAGCGACACGTTTCCCAGCAGCTCGCGGTCGAGCCGGTCCTTGATCATCCGCGCGGTTAGCCGTGAGCCGTCCCTGCCGGCCAGGGGGCTCGAGTTGGTGCCGATGGTGACCGACAGGCTGGGCTCGTCGACCACGATCAGCGGCAGTGGACGGGGATCGTCGGGGTCGGCGATCGTCTCGCCGATCATCACCTGCTCAATGCCGGCGATGGCCACGATCTCGCCCGGCCCGGCGGTCTCGGCAGACGCCCGGTCGAGCCCCTCGGCCACCAAGAGCTCGGTCAGCTTGGCCCGCGTGATCTCGCCGTCCGCGCGGCACCAGGCCACCTGCTGGCCGCGGCGCAGTTCGCCCTGGCGGATCCGGCACAGCGCCAGCCGTCCCAGGTACGGCGAGGAGTCGAGGTTCGCGACCTGGGCCTGCAGCGGGTGGTCGGGCTGGTAGGTGGGAGCGGGGATGTGCGACACGATCAGGTCGAGCAGCGGCCGAATCGCCTCGCCCGGCTGCTCCAGATCCATGGTCGCCACGCCCGCCCGGGCATTGGTGTAGACGATCGGAAACTCGATCTGCGACTCGTCGGCATCCTCGTCGAAGAACAGCTGGTAGACCTCGTCCAGCACCTCCGGCACGCGGGCGTCTGGGCGGTCGATCTTGTTGATCACGAGGATCACCGGCAGCCGGCCCTGCAGCGCCTTTCGCAGCACGAATCGGGTCTGCGGCAGCGGCCCCTCGCTGGCGTCGACCAACAGCAGCACCCCGTCGACCATCGACAGGCCGCGCTCCACCTCGCCGCCGAAGTCGGCGTGGCCGGGCGTGTCGACGATGTTGATCTTGACCTCGCCGTGGCGAACAGCCGTGTTCTTGGCCAGGATGGTGATCCCCCGCTCGCGCTCCAGGCCGGCGTCCATCACCCGGTCGACCTCCTCCTCGTGAGCGGCGAAGGTGCCCGACTGGCGCAGCATGGCGTCGACCAGCGTCGTCTTGCCGTGGTCGACGTGGGCGATGATGGCGATGTTGCGGATGTCGTCGCGGGCGGTCAGGGACATGGCCTGGCACTGTAGGTGAGCGGCCTTCGGCTCTCCGGCGCTGACGGCCGGCGGCGCGTCTTATAGCCTCCCGATTTCCATCGACCCGTGGAGGGCAAGCCAGTGGAGTTCGGAGTGTTCATGGGCGCGCACAACCTGGGCACCGAGCGCAGCGAACCGCAGCTGTTCGAGGATCTGACCGAGCAGGCGCTGCTGGCCGACGAGCTGGGTTTCGACGTCGTCTGGCTGGTCGAGCACCACTTCAACGACTACAACCTGATGCCCGACCCGCTGCAGTTCGCCGTCCGCATCCTCGAGCGCACCGAGCGGATCCGGGTGGGGGTGGCGGTGGTCATCCTCCGCGACCACCATCCGCTGCAGCTGGCGGGCCGGATCGCCCAGCTGGACGTGCTCTACCCGGGCCGGTTCGAGACCGCGGTCGGCCGTGGGTCGTCCGGCTTCGAGGCCCGCCGGTTCCAGCGCGAGATGGACATCCCCACCAGCCGCGCCCACTTCCTCGAGCACCTGGACGTGATGATCAGGGGCTGGCGAAACGACCAGGACTGGACTTACGACGGCGAGTTCTGGCAGTTCCCCGAGGTGACAGTGCTGCCGCGACCCGCCACCCGGCCGCACCCGGCGCTCTGGCTGTCGGCGGTCACCCCGCAGTCGATCCACGGCCAGGTGCACAACTGCCGGGCGCTGGGCGTCCAGCCGCGGGTGTTCACCAGCCCGTTTCGAAACCCGTTCGCCTACCTGGCCGAGGGCTACGGCGAGTTCGAGCGCGGGCTGGTCGAGATCGGCGTCCGCCGCGAGGATGCGCAGTTCGCGGTCAACCGGACGTCGTTCGTGGGCGAGGATCAGGACGAGGTCGACGCCGCCATGCAGGACGTGCTGCGGATCCACCGCGGGCTCTACGCACAGCTCGAGGGCAACGAGCTGTACGTCAACGGCAAGATCCAAATCAAGCCGGTCCAGCACGAGATCGGCGCCGACGAGGTCGCCGCCAACGTCCCCTTCGGGAGCGTCGAGCGGGTGCGCGAGCAGGTGCGGCCCTACCACGAGCTGGGCGTCGATCACTTCAGCATGTACTTCGACTTCGGCATGCCGCAGGCCAGGGTGCTGAAGTCGATGCGGCTGTTCGCCGGCGAGGTGATGCCCGAGTTCCACGGCCCGCGGGCGGGGGCCCGGCGATGAGCGCGGTCTATGGCGGCTATGACCAGGCGGAGCTGGACGCGCTCTACAACACGCGCGGGATGGTGCCCGATCACGAGCGCTACACGGCCGGGTTCGAGCGGCGAAGCCAGCAGGTGGCGGCCCGTCACCCCTCGCATCTCGACCTGCGCTACGGCAATCATCCCCGGCAGCGGCTCGACCTGTTCCTGCCCGAGGATGTCGCCGATCCGCCGGTCAACGTGTTCTTCCACGGCGGCTACTGGCGGTCGGCCGACAAGGAGCGCTATCGCTACCTGGCCGACGGCTTCCTGCCCGCTGGGGCGGCGCTGGCGGTGGTCGAGTACGCCCTGATCCCGACCGTCGACATGGACGAGCTGGTCGCCCAGTGCCGGGCCGCGGTGGCCTGGCTGTGGGCGACCGGACTGCCGGTCGACCGCGACCATATCCACGTCTCCGGCCACTCCGCCGGCGGCCACATCGTCGGTATGCTGATGGCCGATGGCTGGGCCGAGGCGGCCGGTCTGCCCGCCGACGTGATCAAGGGCGGCTGCGGCGTGTCGGGGCTGTACGACCTGGAGCCGATCCGCCACACCTACCTGAACGGCACGCTGGCCCTGGACGAGTCATCAGCCCGGCGCAACAGCCCGGCATACCACCGACCGGCATCGGCCGCGCCGCTGGTGCTGGCGGTGGGCGGCGAGGAGCGGTCGGAGTTTCTGCGCCAGACCGAGTTGATGGAGCGGGCCTGGCGCCGGCACGGGTGCCGGACGCGGTCGATGGTGCTCGACGGAATGCATCACTACTCGATCGTCGAATCGCTGGGCGATCCCGGGGCGCCGCTGACCCGGGCCATGCACCGCCAGATGGAGATTGTGTAGTTTGCTGCAATATCCGTCCGGATAGTGTAGGGTCGAAAGGCGTTTCGCCGGGTTGGCTCCGACGCTCCCCCTGAAGGGCGAAACGTCCAGTACATACGTACCTATGTCTTCGTGGCTGCTGTCCCACACGGGAGGGTGTGAGTGACCATGCGCAAGCTGCTGTTGTTAGGTATCGCGATTGCGCTCGGACTCGGCGGCCGCGCCACGGCGGAGGCGGCGATCGTGCCAGGCTCGCCGATTCGGCACGTGGTGATCATCTTTCAGGAGAACCACAGCTTCGACGACGTGTTCGGCGTGCTCTGCCAGGAACGCGTCGCCGGCGCGAAACGCTGCGACGGGTCGACCACGGGGAAGCTGGGCGACGGGACCGTGATCCCGCTGGGTCACGAGGCGGACATCGTCCCCAGCGTGGGGCACAACGGTGGCGGCCAGCTGATGGCGATCAACGGCGGGCTGATGAACGGCTTCCAGAAGGTCTCGGGCTGCGCCGCGCCGGAGAATCGGTGCTACGTGCAGTACCAGCCGTCCGACATCCCCAATCTGACCCGGCTAGCCCGCACATACGCGATCTCCGACCGGACGTTCGAGACGGTGGCCGCCCCCAGCTGGCTGGGCCACGAGACGCTGGTTTCGGCAACGCCGGACGGGTTTGCGCTGAAGCCGGGAGCAAACCCGACCGCCGGCACCGCGGGCACGGTCGGCCTGGGCTGGGGCTGCGACTCGTTCAAGGACGTGGAGTGGGTGCAACCACAGACCAAGAGCGTCATCCGCGTTCCGTCGTGCATCCCGACGCGGAACGGCAGCGGGCCGTACAAGCCGTCGCCCGTCCAGTGGGTGCCGACGATCATGGACCGACTGGATGCCAACCAGATCTCCTGGAATATCTTCTCCGGCAACTCGAAGCCCGGCATCTGGGCGATCTGCCCGACCTTCGCCGACTGCCAGTACACATCGCAGAAGGCGAAGCAACTGTATGCCCGCGACGTCCTGCCCGCGGCTGCCGGAACGCTTCCGGCGGTGTCGCTCGTGATGCCGACTGCGGCGAACTCACAGCACAACGGCGACAGCATGTTGCAGGGGGATAACTGGATTCAGAGCGTGGTGAACGCGGTCGCCAACGGTCCCAACTGGTCGTCGACCGCGATCTTCATCACCTACGACGACTGCGGGTGCTTCTACGACCATGTCGCTCCGCCGCCCGGCTCCTCTCTCGGCATCCGGGTGCCGATGGTGATCGTCAGCCCGTATGCCAGGCCCGCCTTCACGGACTCGAGCACCGCATCGTTTGCGAGCATGCTGGCGTTCATCGAACACAACTGGCAGATTCCCGCACTGAACTCGGTCGACGGCACGGCCTACGACTATCGAAACAGCTTCAACTACCTGCAGATCCCGCTGGCGCCGGCCGAGCTCACGCCTCATCGGGTTCCGGCCTGGGAGCTGGCGTACATTCGCGCACACCCCTTCGACGAGGACGATCCGACCTAACCGGTCTGCTCGGAGCGCCGCAGCGACCACCAGCGCCGCGGCCGGTCGTCGGCCGGCGCCTGCGCGGCCAGGTCGGCGCCGGCCTCGCGCGCGGCGGCGATCTCGGCCACCAGCGGGTCGGTCACCGAGCGGCGGTCGTCGAGGAAGAACACGCCCAGCGTGGTGCCGCCGTTGCCTCCGTGCTGATAGGCGTAGGTGACCATCGAGCGGGCCTCCAGCCGGTGGCCGAGGATGCGGGCGCCGACGCTCAGCCGGTCACCCGCCTGCAGCGGCGAATCGGTGGTCAGCTCGGCCCCGTCCTCGCTCAGGTTGAGCATGGTGCCGTCGATCAGCTCGGGCAGCCGGAAGGCCGACTGGGTGACCGAGATCTTCACCGGGACGCCGACCGCCACCCGCTCGCCCCGCCGCTCGGTGGCGTGCGAGACGTCGAGGATCAGCGCGGTGACCATGGCGCCCTGCTCGTGCGGCTGTGAGCCGGTCAGCTGGATGGTGGCGCTGTAGGGCCGGCCGTCGTGGGTCAGGCGGGCATGCCACAGCTGTTCCGGCGAGACGCGAAGCCGCGGTGCCAGCCCGGCGAAGGAGTCGAAATCCCGCCGCTGCGGGCCGGCCAGGACGAGCGTGACGCCCTGGTCGGTGTGGATTCGCACCTCGGGCCGCTGCAGCAGCAGCTCGACCGCATCATCGATGGCCAACATGGTGTTGACAGTTTCGCGCACATTGCAGCGATTTCCTAGTCCCCGGCGATCCGGTAGAGCATCAGCTCGCCGGGCATCAGGCCGCGCCGCTCGTAGAGGCGGATGGCGCCGTCGTTGCCGGTCAGCACGCCGATTGCGAGATCGGCGATGCCGCGCGCGGCCAGCTCCTCATCGACACGGTCCAGCAGCCGCGACCCGATGCCGCGCCCGCGCTGCTCGGGCAGCACGGACAGGCTGTAGATCTCGCCGTGGCCGTTTCGGTAGGGAAACGTGTCGTCGGCGCCGGGGTGGACGAACACCACGGCGTAGCCGATCACCAGGCCGTCCTCCTCGGCGGCGAGCGCGAACCCCCGCTCGCCGGCCAGTGTGTCGGCATACACCTGACGCCGCAGCCTCCAGGCCAGCTGCTCGTCCTCGTGCACCGGCACCATGCTCACCTCCTGGTGGTGGCGGTGCAGGGCGAGGAACGCCGGCCGAAGCTCGTCGATCCGCTCCGCCGGCAGCGGGGAGATCTCCACCATCGCCCAACGCTACCGCACGGTTCAGCCAACAACGGGTCAGACCCCGTGTTCGGGGCGGCGTTCGGGTGACCGGCCGACCCCCGGGAGGGGGCGCCAGTCGAACCCGTTTGGGTGGTGCGCGGTGTCGCCTTTGGGGGCACCGTGAGGGTTGAAGGCTCTGCGCGCGCCGCCCTGGCGGCCGGCGACGCACAAACCACGTAGTCCGGGGGTCGGATCGTGAGGGTTCCAGCAAGTCGTGCAGCGATTCTTTCGGCGTTGGTGGGCGGCATGCTGGTGGCCGGCTCAGCCGCCGCGGCCACGGCACCCGACCTGGTCACCTCCACGACCGCGGGGCCGCCCACCAACGAGGCACAGCCGCAGGCCTCGCTGTCGTCATCGGCCGACGGCGCGCGGATCGCGTTCGTCTCGTCCGCGGCCGACCTGGTGCCCGGCGACGCGAACGGCGTGGCCGACGTGTTCGTGCGCGACCTGGCCGCCGGCACGCTGACCCGGGTCAGCGTCTCCAGCAGCGGCGCGGAGGGAAACCGAGCGTCGTCGAACGCCGAGATCTCGGCCGACGGCCGCTTCGTGGTGTTCTCGTCGCTGGCCTCGAACCTGGCGCCGGCCGACACCAACGGCGTGCTGGACGTCTTCGTCCGCGACATCGACGGCGGCACCACGTCCCGGATCAGCCTCAGCAAGAGCAATCTGCAGGCGGTCAACGCAAGCGGCGAGGCGCCGAACGCGATCAGCGCCGACGGGCAGTTCGTGACCTTCTCGTCGCGGTCGGCCAACCTGGTCAGCGGCGACACCAACCTGTCCCGCGACGTGCTGCTGGTCGACCGCAGCACGCGCGTGGTGGAGCGGGTGAATCTCAGCGAGGCCGGCGCCCAGGCCCCGCAGGGCAGCGACTCGAGCGCCTCGGCGATCAGCGCCGACGGCCGCTACGTGGCCTTCGTGACCACGGCGCCGCTGGTCGCGGCCGACACCAACGGCGTCGCCGACGTGTATCGCCGCGACCGCCAGACGGGCACCACGGAGTGGGTCAGCGCGGGCACAGTGGCGTCCGCTGACCTGCTGCCGGACGGGATCAGCGCTGACGGCGGGCGAGTCGCCTTCCGCACGGCCTCGGCGCTGGTCCCGTCCGACGCCAACGGCGTCAGCGACGTCTACGTCCGCGACCTGGCCACGTCGGCCACCTTCCTGGCCAGCCGGGCACCCGGAGGCGACGCCGGAAACGGCCCGTCCAGCGGTGGCCGGCTGTCCGCCGACGGGCACGTCGTGGCCTTCGACTCGACCGCCTCGAACCTGTCGCCGGCCGATCCGGCGGCCGGCTCCGACATCTTCGTCCGCGACCTCGAGTCCGGCACCACCCGCACCGTCTCGCCTGGCAACAGCGGCGGGTCGAGCAGCGGCGCCGCCATCTCCGCCGATGCGCACTCGCTGGTCTTCACCTCGTCGGCGCCGGACATCGTCGCGGGCGACGACGGCGCCGGCTGGGACACCTTCCGGGTCGACTCGCCGCTCGACGTTCCCGCCGACACCACCCCGCCTTCGATCAGCTGCGAGGCTCCGACCGGCGGCTGGCATCCGGCCAACGTCGCGCTCGCCTGCACCGCCGGCGACGCCGGCAGCGGCCTGGCCGACGCCGCCGACGCCGGCTTCAGCCTGACCACCGCGGTTGCCGACGGCGCCGAGACGGCGGACGCCGCCACCGACAGCCGGCAGGTCTGCGACCTGGCCGGCAACTGCGCCACGGCCGGCCCGTTCACCGGCATCGCGGTCGATCGCCGGGCGCCGCAGATCACGATCAGCGCGCCGGCCGAGGGCCAGCCGGCGAT
>Ga0070684_100001418_pt1 | contig 17245 bp, 13 predicted proteins | sample KBSC723LmetaG_FD_65653 | JGI IMG/M metagenome (GOLD analysis project Ga0070684, IMG submission 65653) | Corn rhizosphere microbial communities from Kellogg Biological Station, Michigan, USA - KBS C7.2-3L metaG | ecosystem: Host-associated > Plants > Roots > Rhizosphere ...
AGCCGGTGCGGCGCCGACTCGGACCATGTGCGGGTGAGGAGACCGGCGCTACAGCGCGAGCAATTTTGTGGCGCATGGCGTTGCGCCTTGGCCTTCTTTCGTTAGTCTGTCTCAAACGCGCGGAGGTGGGAGGGACGATGAAAAGCTGGCTCAAGAGATGGCTCGTGGTGTGGCTGGTTGTGGTTGGGATGTTTCCGTGTTGGGTGAGTGGGCAGCAGGGGCAGGGGAGCGCTGCCGACAGCCGGACGGAAATCCGGCAGCTCATGGACACCTATATGCAGGCGGTGGATGCGGCGGATCCGGCGTTGGCGGCTAAGGTGTTTCTGACCTCGCCTGAGACCTCGTTTATCAATCCAGTGGGGCATGAGCGGGGATGGGACCAGATTGCCGACGAGGTATTCGTGAGCCTGATGGGGCAGACGTTTTCGAAGCGGTCGCTTACGGCCTCTGGCGAGCCGGTCATTCACGTGTTCGGAGATGCGGCGGTGGCGGAGTTTGACTGGGATTTCCACGCAACTCTGCGCAAGGACGGGTCGCCGGTGCACACGACGGGAAGGGAAAGCCAGTTCTATGTGCGATTCCCGGATAAGGGATGGCGGCTGGTGCATGTGCATTATTCGGGGCCCGCAGTGGCGGCGCCGTCGAACGGACGGTTCTAGATTTTAGAGATTGTGCAGACCGTAAGTTGATTGGAATCCCATCCATTCCGCAGAAAAACGCGGAATGGGTGGGGCCCGGAAGCTCATAGGAAAAGGAAGAGCGCTCTAAGAGAAGTGCTGCCAGCCGCGGGGCTCGAGCGGACGCGAGTTGCCGGCGGTGAGCAGAGTAACGGCGGGGCGACCGGAGCGGCGGCTGACGGCGCGGCCAATGCGTGTGACCGAAACGCCTGCAATCTGTGCGGGGATGCGCTGGACTGGGCGAGCGGCGAACAGGAGCTCGTAGTCCTCGCCGCCGTGCAGGGCCTGCTCGAGGGTAGCGCCGGGAGCAAGGGGGATGGCGGCGGCGTCGAGCTCGGCAGACACGCGGGATTCCTCGCAGATGTGGGCAAGATCGGTGGAGAGGCCGTCGCTGATGTCGATGGCGGAGGACGCTGCGGAGCGGGTGCGCAGCCAGGCGCCCTGACGGAGGCGTGGCTGCGGATAAAGGTGCGGGTCGAGCTTGCGGGAGCGGGATGCCGGGATTCTTAATGCGCTGACGGATGCGGCGCGGGCGGCGATGTGGGCCAGGGCTGCGGCCGATCCGCCCAGCGAGCCGGTGACGTAGAGGTCATCGCCGGGACGGGCTCCGGAGCGCAGGAGGGCTTTGCCTCGGGGAACGGCGCCGACCAGGACGATGTCGGCGAGGGCGACGGGGGATTCGGCCAGGTCACCTCCGGCGAGCGAGACGCCGGAGCTTTCCGCGAGAGCCAACAGGCCGTCGTAAAAGCGGGACATCCACGAGACGCCGCCGCGGCCGGGGCGGGTGAGGGCGGGCGGCAGGCCGAGGGAGACGAAGGCGGCGAGGGGGCGCGCGCCCATGGCGGCCAGATCGCTGAGCCCGCGGGCCAGTGTACGGTGGCCGACAGACTGGGGCCGGTGCCAGTCGAGGCGGAAGTGGCGGCCGTCAATATTGAGGTCGGTGGTGACGGCGATTTCTTCGCCGGGCCGGGCGCGCAGCAGGGCGCAATCGTCGCCGATGCCGAGCACGACTGGGCTGCCGGGGCGGGTGCAGCGGCGGATCTGCCGCAAGAGTTCGACTTCCTCGCCGTGGATTGAAGCGGATGCAGGTCGCCTGACCATGTGAGACAAGGATAGCGGCTGGCAGCGGCGCCGGGTGCGAGAGAGGGGAGGCGAGCGGGCGGGTTGGAGACGCTTGCCGGAGAAACGGAGTTCTTCCGCAGACGCATCCTAGTGAAGGCCGCCGCATACGCGGTGGATGGGGAATTCTTCTTTTGTTCGCTCGGACCGAAGAAAACAAAGGATTTGTCTGGAATTCGATTGACCGGTGGGGCGGTGGTTGATAGCCTAGGCAAAACGAGACTGTTGCATTGCGCGCCCCCGGCGCCTTGTATTTTTTTGGATTTGGCCCGCATGGGCCCACAACCTGCTTTTTGTCGAACGTAACGGCGAATTGCGACATCGATTGCGGCGGTTTTCGCGCCGCGGTTGAAGGAGTAAAAAGTGCTGCGCAAGCGCTATTACATTTTGTTCGTAGCCAGGGATGATGACGGGCGTGTGCGGAAGATTCCGCTGCCCCTGCATTATGCATACGGCTTTGTGGCCGCGGCGCTGATCGGCGCCTTCACGATTGTCGGCCTGGCTGGCTCTTACACGCGCATGCTGCTCAAGACGGAGAGCTATAACCGTGTGCGGCAGGAGCGCGAAGACCTGCGCAAGAACTACAAGCAGATGGCACAGACGGTGCACGACCGCGATGTGCAGGTGGCATCGCTGGGCGCACTGGCCAGCGAAGTGACCGCGCTTTATGGCATGCGCCAGAACCGCCTGGTGGCCAATCACACAACACAGAAGGCGGCGGGCAGCGCAAGCGGCGAAAGCATGGGCGCGGGTGACGGCGTCACTCCGCAGAACGTGAAGGCCAGTATCGACACGTTTTATGCTCTGCGCAACCAGGCGATGTCGGGCCGGGTATCTCGCGCGCTTGAGAGCGGGCTTACGTCGTCGTTTGTGGGCGACTGGACGCGGCTGGCGGATGCTCCTTCGCTGTGGCCGCTGGAAGGCCGAGTGGCCTCGAGTTTCGGAGAGCGGCAGGACCCGATCAACGGCGAAGGCGCATTTCATCCGGGCATCGATATTGACGCGCCGATGGGCACGCCTGTGCGCGCGGCCGGCGATGGCGAGGTCACTCGCGCGAGCATGGGTGCGGGCTACGGACGCGAAATCATGATCGATCACGGGCACGATGTGCAAACGCTCTACGGACACTTGTCGAGCACGGCGGTGGTGCCGGGCGAGCATGTGACGCGGGGCCAGGTGATCGGATATGTAGGACAGACCGGGCGCGCGACGGGGCCGCATCTTCACTATGAAGTGCGGGTGCACGATGTGGCGGTGAATCCGCACAAGTATCTGCGCAACACCTATGAACAGGTTGCGGGTGAGCTGGGCCACGGCAACGAAACGCCCGGCAGCTAATGGCATTCAAATTTGCGCATACGAGCGGCTCCCCATGGGGGAGCCGTTTTTGCGTGGGCGCAGCGTAGTATCGTTATCCGTTGTTCCGATTTCATTCTGCGAGGGCTCGAATCGATGCGGTGTACGCGGTGCTTGCCAGTTCTTCTTCTTGTTGCCACGTGTGTGTTTGCGCAGGATCGCGCAGCCGAACAGCGGACCGCGTTCGCGCGTGCGCAGCATCTGCGCCACGGGATTAACGCTTCGGAGTGGTTTGCGCAGCATGCGTATGACTACTCGGCCACGTTCACGAATCGCTATACCGATGACGGCGATATTGCGCTGATGGCGAAGCTTGGCTTCGACAACGTGCGGCTGAGCATCGACCCGGTGCCGCTGGAACAGGGCTTTGAGCATGAAGGGCAGTATGCCGACTTTTTGGCGCGGCTCGATCACGTGGTGGACAAGATGCTTGGCGAGGGGCTGGCGGTGCAGGTGGACATCCATCCCGAGCCGGACTACAAGGCGAAGGTACGCGAAACGAGCGAGGGTGTGGACCATTTCGTGATGCTGTGGCGGCGGCTTGCGGCGCACTATGCGGATCGCAATCCCGACCTGGTGTTCTTCGAGATCATGAACGAGCCGGAGCAGACCGATCCGTATCGCTGGGCTGGCATTCAGGCGCGGGCGGCGGCGGCGATTCGTGAGGTGGCGCCGAAGAACACAATCATTGCCACGGGGCCGAACTGGTCGGGGATCGGGGACTTACTTACGATGCATCCGCTGGCCGATGGAAATGTGATTTACACATTTCATTTCTACCAGCCGGAAGATTTCACGCATCAGGGGGCAAGCTGGGGCACGGACTGGCACATTTACACGCGTGGGATTGCGTATCCGTCGGACGAGAGCCAGATGGCGGAGGGACTGAGGCAGGTGCCCGATGCGCGCGACCGCTACAACTTTGAGCACTACTGGCTGGACCACTGGGATGCGCACCGGATGCGGCTGCTGATGGATTCGGCCGCGGCATGGGGCAAGGCGAACGGCGTGCCGATCACCTGCAACGAGTTTGGCGTGTATCGCAAAGCTGCGCCGGAAGCCTCGCGCATGCAGTGGATTCACGACGTGCGGAGCGCGCTGGAGGCGAACGGTATTGGGTGGACGATGTGGGATTATCGCGGCGGCTTCGGCGTGGTGTGGAAAGAGGACGGCAAGACGGCGCGGGTGGACGACAAGGTGGTTGAGGCGCTGGGGCTGAAGGGGAAATAGGAAACGAGATTATGGCAGAGCCTGATCCGAAGCTGGAGATTGTGACGATCTTCGAAAGCGACGACCCGGTGGCGTTCAGCCTGGCGCGGTCGGTGCTGGACGAGGCGGGTGTGGAGTATGGGGTTGTGGAGGAAGCGCTTGCCGGATTTGGATTCAGCCCCATGCTCAACCCAATGCGAAGGATTTTGATTCCTGCGTATCGCAAGGAGCAGGCGCTGGAGTTGATGGAGGCGATCGCGGGGCCTGAAGAGGATGAAACCGGAGAGGATGCGGGCGCGGCGGATGAAGACGGCCCGTAGGCCTGTTCGGATTTTCCTTTGTCGCCGCGCTCGTTAATTTGCGAACAAGTTGTCTTCGATGAACTCATTGCGGAACTTGCCCTGCGGGTCCTGCTGCTTGAGGAATGCTTTGAAGTCTGCCAGGCGCGGGTATTGCTGTTGCAGCTTTGCGGGCGCGATGGCAAATATCTTGCCCCAGTGCGGGCGCGGGCCGAAGGGCTCGAGCTTTGACTCGATCTGCGGCAGCAGGTCGCGCACCGCGTCGGATTCCGGCTTCCATGTGAAGTGAATCGCGAGCGAGTCGCGCTGGCTGGCCATGCTCATCCACAGGTTGTCGGCCGCGATGGTACGGAGTTCCGTGACCAATAGATGCGGCGTGATTTTGTCGCGCAGCGATTCGACGGCGAGCATGGCCTGGTAGCCGTCTTTGCGCGCGACGAAGTATTCGGTTTGCAACTCACGGCCGCTCGACGGCGTGAAGTTCATGCGGAAGTGAGGAAGGCGCTCGTACCAGGGTCCGGGGATGCCTTGCTGCTCGGTGCAGCTTTCCGCCGGGTGGTCCTCGATGGGGTGGAGCTTTTCTTTTGCGAGCGTCGCGCCGTAGAACTCGGGTTCCCATTTGTTCGGATCGTTTTGCGCGAGCTTACGCTTGATCCAGACCTGGGTGGCGCGATGGTCTTGCCAGTCAGTGAACAGGCTCACGCTGTAGCCCGCGCCGAAGATGGCGTCGAAGTGGTCCTTGAGTTGATCGAACGAGAGATTGCGATAGACGGATTGTGCGACCTGGTAAGTGGGCAGCAGGTCGAGCGTAACGCGGGTGACGATGCCGGCGGTGCCGAGGCCGACGACAGTGGCGGCGAAGTGCGGATCGTTGCGCGACACGGAATGCACCTGGCCATCGGCGGTGACGAGTTCAAGCGCGGAAATCGCCGTGGCAAGATTGCCGTTGTGCAGGCCGGAACCGTGGGTCGCGGTGGAAATGGCTCCCGCTACCGAGATGTGGGGCAGGGAAGCGAGGTTGTGGAGGGCGTAGCCGCGCTTGTCAATGATGGGGGCGAGTTGGCCGTATTTGACTCCCGCGCCTACGGTCGCGGTGCGCGCTTTTTCGTCGATGTCGATTGAGTCGAACGCTTTGAGCGAGACCTGGTTCTGGGTGCTGTCGGCGATGGTGGAGAAGGAGTGGCGCGTACCGAGGGCACGAAGTTTGGCACAGCGCTTGACCACCTGCTGCACCTCTTCGATCGTGGCGGGGGTGTGCAGTTGATCGGTGCTGTAGTTTAGGTTGCCGGCCCAGTTCTCGCGCGGCTCAGCCGGTTCCTGGCCGGACATGAGGTGCGAAATCATGCTGCCTGCCACGGCTGCTCCAGAGGTCTTGAGAAAATCGCGCTTGTCCATTTGCCGGCCTCGTTCATGGCCGAGGAGGGGTGAGGGGAGTCTCTTCGGCGTTGCACAAGGATAGGAATTTGAGGCGGGGTGCGCAAGGGGGTGCGCGGAGGGCGGCCGCAGCTGTAGAAGCAAAAGCAGGTCCTTCGCTGCGCTCAGGATGACAAGTTCTTTGATGCGCGGTGCGGTATCGATGCGCTACGAGGCGGTGTGGGCGATGCGCCCTTCAGAAATGGTCCAGCGCACCTTGCCCTGCATGGGCCAGCCGTCGAACGGGGTATTGCGCGACTTGGATTTCGTTTCCGCGACGCGGTAGGTCCATTCCGCTTTGGGATCGAAGACGACGGCGTCGGCGGCGGACCCGACAGCGAGGGTCCCGCGGCCTTTGAGGCCGAGCACCGCGGCGGGTTGGGCGCTGAGCAGGCTGAGGACGCGGCCGAGCGGCATCTTCCATTCTTTGTGCAGCCAGCGGAGCGAGAGGCCGAGCGCGGTTTCAAGACCGGTAATGCCATTGGGCGCGCGCTCGAATTCGACTTCCTTTTCATGGGCGGCGTGCGGCGCGTGATCGGTGGCGATGGCGTCGACCACGCCGTCGAGGATGGCCTCGATCATGGCATCGCGGTCGGCAGAGGAGCGCAGCGGCGGATTCATTTTGAAGTGCGTATCGTAGAGGCCCACGTGTTCATCAGTGAGCAGGAAATGGTGGGGCGCGACCTCGCAGGTAACGCGCAGGCCATTGCGCCGCGCCTGGCGCACGGCTGCGATGGCGGCTGCATTGGAGGTGTGTGCGACATGCAGGTGCGCGCGGGAATCGCGCAACTCCGTGAGCAGACGGATGTCGCGTTCGACGAGGCCGGATTCGGCTTCGGTGGGCATGCCGCGCAGCCCCAGCTTGAAAGCGGTGGGACCTGCATTCATGCTGGCGCCCTGCGTGAGCCGGGTGTCTTCGGCGTGCTGAATGACGCTGAGGCCCACGCGGGCCGCGGCCACCAGCGTTTCGCGCATGATGTTGTCTTTCAGGATGGGGTGGCCGTCGTCAGTGACTGCGACAGCGCCTGCGGACTTGAGGGCGGCGAAATCGTTGATGGCTTCGCCCTTCGATCCGCGGGTAGCGGCGGCGATGGGGAAGACGCGCACGCACGCTCCACGCTCCGGCGCCTGCATCCAGCGAGTGACGTCGACGTTGTCGTTGACCGGAGTTGTGTTGGGCATGGCAGCCACGGCGGTAAATCCGCCAGCCGCGGCTGCGGCGGTGCCGGTGGCGATGGTTTCTTTGTAGCCCTGGCCGGGCTCGCGGAGATGGACGTGAATGTCGATCAGTCCGGGCGCGACGACGAGGCCCGCCGCATCGACCACCTCGGCGCCATCGGCGTGCTTGAGCTTGCCGGGGGCAGCGATTTCGGCGACTTTGCCGTCTTTGAACAGCAGGTCTTTGGGGGCGTCGACGCCCGTGGCGGGGTCGATCAAATGTCCATTACGAATTACCAGCGCGCTCATGCCCGGCCTCCGATCAGCGCACGCTCCACCACCGCCATGCGGATGGCCACGCCATGGCTGATCTGTTCGAGAATCGCGGACTGCGGCCCGTCGGCAACTTCGCCCGTGAGTTCGAGCCCGCGTATGATCGGCCCCGGGTGGAGCACGAGAGCCGATGGCGCGAAGCTGCGCAGGCGCTCTTCAGTCAGTTGGAAGCTACGTTTGTAGTCCTCGAGGTCGAGTTGCAACCCGGCCAGCCGCTCGGCTTGGATGCGCAGCATCATGACGACCTGGGACTGGCGCAGCGCAGCTTCGAAATCGCGCTCAACGCGGATGCCGGGTCCGGCGGTTGCGGCGAGATCGGGCAGCAATTCTTTCGGTCCGCACAACACCACCTGCGCGCCGAGGCGGGGCAGCAGCAGCATGTTGGAGCGCGCCACGCGGCTATGCAGAATGTCGCCCGTGATGGTGACGGTGACGCCTTTCAGGGCATCGGGACCCATGTCAGTAGAGCCTTTGCGCAGGTGTGCGAGCATGGTGCGCAGATCGAGCAGCGCCTGTGTGGGGTGCTCGTGCATGCCATCGCCCGCGTTCAGAACGGGCAGCTCCGTGTGCTGCTCGAGCAGCCAGGGCGCGCCACTGGCGCTGTGACGGAGGATGATGGCCTCGGCGCCGAGGGCGCGCAGTGTGAGGCCCGTGTCCTTCAGGCTTTCGCCCTTCTCGATGCTGGACGAGAGGCTGGAGACCAACGTGGTGTCGCAGCCCAGCGCCTTGGCCGCCAATTCGAAGCTGGTACGAGTTCGCGTGGAAGACTCGTAGAACAGCAGGGCCACCTTGCGCTTGGCCAGAATACGGGCGCGTTCCAGCGGGTCTTGCCGGGTGAGGGCCGTGGCCCGTTCGAGAACGCGGCTCAGCGCTTCGAACGAGAGGTTATCGATGGAAAGAAGCGATCCAGGATTGAAAGGAGAAGAATTTGCCGGAACGGGCGGAGATTGCAGCGTGCGTCGTGCGTGGGCTGGGTTCATGGATCCGCTTGTAGCTCCTGGCTCTTAACCTTTAGCTTCTGGCCGGTTTTCACCGCGGAATAGCTGGCAGTTGTTTTTCAGTCGACACGTTCGACGAGAAGCACCTGCTCGTCGTTGTCGATCTCCTGCAGCTTGACTTCGATGATTTCGCGGCTGCTGGTTGGGATGGTGCGGCCCACATAGGTCGCCTCAATCGGCAACTCGCGATGGCCCCGATCGATGAGGACTGCCAGTTGCACGCGCCTTGGCCGGCCGTGATCGAACAGCGCATCGAGAGCCGCGCGGATGGTTCGGCCGGTGTAGAGGACGTCGTCGCAGAGGATTACATGCTTGCCAGTCACGTCACAACCGATGGCGCCGGGAGTGACGATGGGCCGGAAGTCGGCGGTGGAGAGATCATCGCGATAGAACTGGATATCCAGGGTGCCTGTCTGCACCGGGCATTTCTCGATGCTGGAGATGAGCGAGGCCAGTCTTTGCGCCAGCGGCACGCCGCGCCGCTTGATGCCGACCAGTACCATCTCTTGGCATCCGTTGCTCTTTTCCACCACTTCGTGCGCCAGGCGCACCAGGGTGCGCTCGATTTCCGAGGCGGATAACAACCTGCCCTTCACCCTCAGGGCATGCTTCACTTCCGGTTCGCTCATGTGCACCCGCTTGATGCTTGTCCCTCGACGGATGATACGAGGCAGGACGGCGCGGGGGCAAGTTGGCAGGCAGGCGAGGGGCGCGCCATTGAATCGGGTTGCCGCTCCAGTTTGCGACGAATCTGATCGTCACGCGGCGGCCTCTGGCATGTCACCATATAGATGGTCATGCCGTTGCTCGATTCAATACCCGCACCCGTTGCGAGCGCCGATTATGCGGCACTCGACTGGGAGCCGCTGCTGCAACTGGTGGCCGGCTTCGCCGCTTCTCGAGTGGGGCGCGAGGCGATTCTGGATCTTGTTCCGTCGACCGAGGAAACGTGGATCGCACGCCAGCATCAGCTTACCGGGGAAGTCCGGCTGATTGTGGACGAGCAGATTTCGATTGCGCTCGGTGGATTGTTCGATCCGACGCAACTGGCGGCGAAGGCGCAGATTCCGGAAGCTGCACTGGAAGCCGGCGAACTGCAGGCGGTTGCTCGATTGGCGCGCGACATCGCGGGGTGGCAGGCCCTGCTGCGTGAACCTCCGGCGCGGCTGGCTGGACGGCTTGCAGGGCTGGGGGAGATTTCGGCTGCGCTCACCGTGAGCCTGCGCCCGCTGGCCGAAACCATCGAACGCAAGATTCTGCCGGACGGGTCGCTGGCCGACGACGCCTCGCCCGAATTGAACCGCCTGCGCCGCGAGCAGGAACGCCAGCACCGGGTGATTGAGGAATCGCTGCGCTCGGCGCTGCGCAGGCTTTCCGGTGAGGGGTCGACACAGGAAGACCTGATCACCATTCGCGGCGAGCGTTTTGTGATTCCGGTGCGCAGCGAAATGAAGAGGCGGATTTCCGGCGTGGTTCACGGGGCGAGCTCTTCAGGGCAGACGGTGTATGTGGAGCCGCTCGAGACGATCGAACAGAATAACGAACTCGTGAGGATGCTCGAGGAGGAGCAGGCGGAGATTCACCGCATTTTTGTCGCGCTGACACGGCAGGTGGGGGCTCTTGCCAGTGCGCTGGTTGAAGGCGCCCGGGTGCTGGCGCTGGTTGACAGCCTGCTGGCGCGCGCGCGCTTTGGGCGCGACTACGATTGCGTTGCGCCGGTGCTCGGTCCTGAACAGCTCTATGTTGAAGCGGCCAGGCATCCGCTGCTGGAGCGCCGGCTGCGCGCGGCAGGGGCGAGGACGAACACCGCGGTGGTTCCGCTCACCCTGGAGCTGACGCATGAACGACGCCAGCTCGTCGTCAGCGGGCCGAACACCGGCGGCAAGACGGTGGCGCTGAAGACGACGGCTTTGCTGGCGATGATGGCGCAGGGAGGAATTCCTGTGCCGGCAAGCGCCGCGGCGTTTCCGGTGTTCGACGCGTTCCTGGCCGACATCGGGGATGCGCAGTCAATCGAGACGGGGTTGTCGAGCTTCTCTGCCCACATCACGAATCTCGATCGGCTGTCGCGCCTGGCGGATGCGCGCTCGCTGGTGGTTCTGGACGAGTTGGGGTCGATGACGGATCCCGAAGAAGGCTCCGCACTCGCGGTGGCTGTCGCGGACTTCTTTCGCGAGGTCGGCGCGTGGTCGCTGATCTCAACGCATCACACTTCCCTCAAGATTTACGCGGTGAACACGCCGGGCGTGCTGAATGCCGCGGCGGGCGTGGACGAGAGCACGCTGATTCCCAATTACCGCCTGCTGATCGGCGTACCCGGCGCTTCGGCGGGCATTGCCACGGCAGAACGGCTTGGGCTGAACGCCGGCATCATTGCGCGGGCGCGGCAGAAGATGGGATCGCAGCATGTGGATATTGCGGAGTTCCTCGACCGGATGCACGCGGAGCTGACAGCGCTGGAGAGCGAGCGCAAGCTGGCCCGCGAGCAGCAGTACGCGCTGAACCAGGAGCGCGCGCGGCTGCAGCGCGAGGGCGACACGGAGGCGCGCAACCGAGTGCGCGAACTGGAACGCAAGCTTGGGTCTCTGATGAAGGAGTTCGAGTTCCAGGTGCGGGAGAACGTTCGCGTGATCGAGGATCGCGCAGCGCAACAGAAGCTTTCAAAGGAGGCCGAGCGCCGCATCAGCCGGCTTCGCCGCGAGTTCCAGGATAGTTTTAACCAGGCCGTGGTGGCGCACCAGACGGGAGCGGATCGCGATGATGCGAACGCGCAGCCGCACGTGATTCGAAATGTCGGCGAAGGCGACCAGGTTCGCCTGAAATCGATGGCGAAGATTGCAGTGGTGCAGCGCGAAGTGGAAAAGGACGTATTCGAGGTGGCGCTTGGCCCCATGAAGATGCGCGTCAGGAGGGACGATATCGCCGAGGTGGTCAAGGGTGCGCGTCCGCAGGGTGCGGAACGGGCCGATCCACTGGCGGCGGCTCGCAGGCAAAAGGGCGTGCACGTTTCGATCTCGAGTGCCAGCACGGATGAAATGCGCATGGAGATCAACCTGATCGGCCGAACCGTCGACGAGGCAACGGAAGAACTGGAGAAATATCTCGATCGCGCGTTTCTGGCCGGATTGCCGCGGGTGCGGGTGATTCACGGGCATGGTGCGGGGATTCTTCGCCGGGCCGTACGGGACTTTCTGAAGGGGCATCCGCACGTGGCCACGGTCGAGGAGGCTCCCCAGAACGAAGGCGGCCAGGGGGCGACGATTGTGGAGCTGCGGCAGTAATCTCGGCGAACGCGGCGGGCCCCGGGCTATCCCCGGGGCCGAGGAATCTCCCGGGATAGCGGCCCGAATATGCCATTCCATTGTCAAGACCATGTGCGCTGTAGAATAGAGTTACGTTCGCTTTTCATGATCAGGATTCAAAATGTTGACAGACGTTTCTCCTCCAGGCCCCGAGCGGCAAGCAACTGAGGCCAGTCATTCGGGCTCGGTGCCAGAGTCAGCAAAAGATGACATATCGATTCTGGACTTGCTCATCACGCTCGGCCGTGGGAAGCGCACAGTGCTTACAGTCACCATTCTGGGCGCCGTACTTTCTGTGGTAGTGGCTCTACTTTTACCCAATAGCTACCAGGCGGAGACTGTGGTGATGCCGCCCGCGCAGGGCACGTCCATGGCTTCGATGATGATGTCGCAATTAACCGGTATGGGCGGCATCGCGTCCTTAGCGGGCGGGGCTTTGGGCTTGAAGGACAAGAACGACATGTATGTCGCTATGTTCCAGAGCCGAGTGGTGGAAGATAGCATGATTCAGCGTTTTGGCCTCGCCAAGGAATATCACGTCGAATACCCGTCCGATGCCCGCAAGAAGCTCGAGGGACGCTCCATCGTTGACGGAAGTGGCAAGGACGGACTGATTCACATCAAGGTAACCGATCGCGATCCGAAGCGAGCAGCGGAACTAGCCAACGGATATGTTGAGGAGTTCCAGGGATTGAGTGAACACCTGGCCATTACGGAAGCCGGACAACGGCGCCTCTTTTTTGAGAAAGAATTGAAGGACGCGAAACAGAATCTGAGCAATGCCGAGGAAGCGCTGGCGCGCACTCAACAAAAAACGGGCATGATCGAGATCAACAGCCAGTCGCGTGCCCTTATCCTTGCGGCGGCGGCGCTCCAGGCGCAAATTGCTTCGAAGGAAGTGGAAATTCGTTCGCTCGAGACATTTGCCACTTCGCAGAACGCACAACTGGTCCAGGCACAGCAGGAACTGGCCGGTTTGCGTGCTCAGCTTGCAAAGCTGGGCTCAACAGGAACGGGGAATGATGCCGATCTCGTGCTTCCTCGAGGCCAGGTGTCTGAAGCTGGTTTGGAATACGTCCGTAAATTGAGAGACGTGAAATACTACGAGACCATGTTTCAGTTTTTGGCGCAACAATTTGAGGCCGCCAAACTGGATGAGGCGAAGGAAGGTGCGGTTGTGCAAGTGGTCGATCCGGCAGTTCCGCCGGACCGGCGCTCTTTTCCGCATAGGAGTTTGATCGTCATTATTTCAACTTTCGCGTTCTTCCTGATTGGAAGTCTCATTGCCCTGGCCAGGGCTCGGTTGGAGAAGATGCGGCAAGACCCCGAAATCAGCTTTAAGTTCACTCAGCTGCGCCGATCGATATCCCGGCGAGCCTAGTTGACCTCGTGTGTGGTACTCATCCTGTGAAGAGCCTGAAATCAATGCTTCTGGCGCCGGTTCTGCTTGTCGCTTCGAGCAGCATTGTCGCCGCCCGGATCATTCCGCCAGCCGTCCTCGCGGCGAACGGGATGCCGGTTGCCGCGAGTCTCTCGGCAATTCCCGATCATTCTCCTTCCGCGGATTCCGCTTTGTCAGTCGATTCCTCATCTCCCGCTGCTTCGGCGAGTCACGGCGACGTGACGAGTTATGGGGCGAAATGCGACTGGAATGGAACCACGGGAACCGATGATACGCTTGCCATACAAAAGGCTATCAATTCGCTCGAAAGCCTCAACAGATCGGGCGCTCTCTTCCTTCCTGCCGGATCCCTGTGTCGAATCACAGCACCGTTATTGCTGAACGTAGGCTTCGTAAGCATTTTCGGCCATGGTCCCGGATCCGGGTTCGTGGCCGACTACTCGGCGTGGAACGGTACGGACTATACGGCGCTGAAGCTGTCGACTACGATTCAGCACATTCTTCCTGGCGAAACCTTCGCGGACTTCGCGATTGAGGGAATCCACAATTCAGGGATTGTGTCGACAGGATTCCTGATCGACGATCCGCTTGATGGAAATCCTAAAGCCACATATGTCGTTGGGCTGAATCTGCACAATGTGGTCGTGAAGCAGTTCGATACAGCCTTCAGCATTTCTGACACCATCAATTCTCATTTTTCCTTTCTTCAGGCCTACTATGTGCGCCAGGGTTTTCGCCTCCTTGGGCGAAACGTCAACGACAGTTTTCACGACCTGGTTGACTTTGCTCCATCCCGGAACTCTTCATCTTCAAAGGATCCGCTGATTGGATTCGAAATTGACGCGAAGAGATACGCGGCCGGCGTCTTTCGCCCTGAGGGGATCAATCTGGATCATTCCATATTTCTTTCTGCCGACAGCGACCTGATCGTTGGACAGGTGTTCCAGATGAACGTTGATCACAACATCTTCGACCTGGCTGGCGGGAATGCTGTTGTCCTGAATAATCCAAATGAAGTCAAGTTCGACCACAACTATGTTGGGATTAACCACGCATCCACCGCCGCAATTTATGTGGCTGCCGGGACTAACATTGACGGAAGTTCCATCTCGAATAACACGATCATGGGCGTTGGGCTGGCCGGTCAGACCGGCATCTTTCTGGCGCCCCGCGGAAATCGTCGCGGATTGCATATTGATTCAAACAGGCTGCATGGCCTGGCTGTTCCAATCGAACTCGAGACAGTGCCGGCGTTCAGCACGATTCAGAATAACTACGGCACGTCCAACGGAACTGCCAAGGGATTTATTCGCGTAGGAGGTTCCGGGACTTGCGGCCACGGAACGATCATAAGCGGGAACAACGATGCCGACGCAATTCCAATGCTCCTGGCGAATTGCAGAGGGTTCAATGCCGCCGACAATCATGGCGGTGGACCGGGCGCGGCATCCGGGCCAAACGATGGGAGCAGCTCTGGAGAAGATCTTTCGGCCGTGCAGACTATGCGTTTCGTGGGCACTCTGATAACGAGCGCGAAAAGTAAGGACTCGCTGCGTACGCCCGGAGTTATCGCTGGGGCAAAGTGCGCCGTTACCCCGCAGGACGCCACCGCTGCGACCCTGTCAGGCGTGTATGTCCCTCCGGTGGCATCCGCAGGAGTGGTGGAGGTCTATCATTCGAGTCGTGCAGGAGGCGCGTTCAGTGTTTTCTGCCCATGAATGCAATTCTTCCAAGAGGTTTCGTTATTACCGGCAAACAGAATGGTCGTAAACCATTCAGATCTGGGCGATGGGCGCCTGTGCCGGAAGTACGGAACATATCGCCGTTCGCAGGGCGGGGCGGCTTTCCGGCGGCATTGAAGGAGCCCGGAAAAGGCTTAGAGGTCGAGCGCAATCATGGAAGCTGAGGATTTCGCAGAAACGCGATCATGGCCTCACTCAAAGGAAGCCGGGGCTGGAGCAGGCGTATTCCGAGGGAGCATTCGTCATTCGCTGGGTGCCGGCCTTCTTTACCTCCTCGTGCTCGAAGGGGCCATCTTCGGCAGCGGTCGATTGCTGGAGATCGGTCCCGTCACCGTAAAGATGTTGTTATTCGGGCTGAGCATTATCTTTACGGCATGGTCGCTGCTGGCGCTTGATCGCATCCGCACCACCACTGTGCTCCTGAGCGTGAGCTTCCTGGCACTCCTCGGGATTGCGACGGTAAACGGGTTCCTTCACGACGCGAACTCATCCTTTCTCGGCGCCGACGTGAGTCCATTAGTCTCGTTTCTTGTGCTCCCTTTCTTTGAGCTCACTATCCGGAGCAGGCGCGTGCTCAAGAATGTGGTCAGGATCATGATCGTTGGCGCAATGCTGCTTCTCGTTGGCTATGCAGCCGTATTTGTATCACTCGCCTTCAGATTGGTCTCATTCGCAAGTCTTTATCAGTGGGTCAATGCGGTGGGGTCAGAAGATTTCATGTTTGAAGGAACCAATGGGAGCATCTTCTATAAGGGTGCAATCTATATCGTCATTGCGGTGTATTTTCTGCTATTCCAAAAACGACTCCTAAGCAAAGTGATTGCGCTTTTCCTTTCTCTTTCTCTTGTCATGGTGGGTAGCCGTGGATTCTTTCTAGCCTTTGCAGCCACAGCAATGATCTATGTAATCATCGGCCCGTTGCGTGTTACCACGAAGCTTGTGATTTGCAGCCTGACGATACTCCTGGGAGTTGCTCTTGTCCCTGTTCTGGCCCCGCTCCTGGTCAAGCACGCATCAGACCAAATTCGAACCAATACGATATCGCAGGTCGAGGACAGGGCGACCATCGGAAGCATCGTCTTAGGGCACGGTTTCGGGGAGGGAGTTCCGGAGAGGCGGGGGCACATGGAGATCGCCTACCTTGAGATATTCCACAAGCAGGGTGTGATCGGCTTGCTCTGGTGGGCGGCGCTGTTCGCATGCGTCGGTGTTCGCCTTGCGCGCGCTGTCAGGCGCGGGAATGGGGACCTGGCATATCCGTTGATGCTGACCGTAGCGTTTATCATTCTGGAATCTTTAACGAACTCATTCGTGAATAACCCCATTGGGATTTATCCGATCCTCATTGCCTATGTCGGGCTGGGTGTTCTCTCTCATGCTGAGGGGCGACGATCTGGAATGCCTCCACGTCTTGAAGACGGGATATGAGAATCAGGGCATAAGCATCTTGTTCGAATGAGCCCCTTAGAGCTCGGGCGCGGCTGATTTCCTCCATCCGCTGATGCGCTCACTTTACGACGGTCTTACGTGAGTAACTTCGCGGCAGGAATCTGATACCAAGTCGACCTCGCAAGCCGTCCCATGCGCCCTGGAGCTGTTTGAGAAAGACATCCATCTTGTGATCACTCAGCAACATGGCAGCTACGGCACCGCGTAACAACGTCCTCGCCGAACCGAGCCGAGTGACCCTTCTGCTGGGAAGATGCCACGCTGTATAGAAGAGGTTGCGGATGATGTAGTAATGACGCCATGGCGGCTGAATACTCGAAGCGTGCTTCCAGCCAAAGATCGAAATCGTCTTCATGTTTCCGATCTCGTGCTTCATTTCACAATCGGAGAGCACGGCGATGCGATACCCGGCCTCTCTGGCGCGCAAAGAGTACTCGAAATCGAAGAAGTCCATATAGAAGCCGGCAAGTGGCACACCGATTTCTTCCACTACCCTGCGTCGCACCATGCATCCTGAGGCGATGACCATATCTGCAAACCAAATCGGTTGATGAACGACATCCGAAGGGGGATTTGCAGCACGGCCTTTGTGCAAAAGGAGCGGGTAATAGTGACGACCCGTTTCCGTGTGCACGGGGATCGGAGCCAGGATCCCGACGTGCTCATCTTCTGAAAGTCGCTCCGCACCCGCCAGCATCTTTCCAAGCGCGTCAGCGGCGGGCACACTGTCGTCATCGAAGGTCCATATCCAGTCGTGCTTCCGCTCCATTGCCGCGTATTGCATTCCT